>JAABUM010001213.1_pt1 | contig 39546 bp, 79 predicted proteins | sample 5559161 | NCBI WGS metagenome assembly JAABUM01 (sample SAMN10711868, study PRJNA513369) | rock metagenome | isolation source: Antarctica rocks | place: Antarctica: Victoria Land, Siegfried Peak nord
TCGCATCAGGGTCCACAGATTCCACAGCCAGCGCTGCTGCAGCTTAAGACGCCTCCTTCTGAGTGGTCGCACCTGGATGAGCGTGGCGATCAGCAGCGGCAGAAGGTCGTCGCTGGACACGGGGCCGTCGCCGCCCGCCGCCTCCCGGCAGCCGTCGGCCTCCGCCACCAGCGAGTCTGTCACTGCCTGGAGGGTAAGCGAGAACATGCAAGCTTACAGACTAGGCGCCTCAGACACTGTAGCATGTACAACTGTGACAGCGATTTCCATGTCCACCAAATCCGCATACAGCCTCCCAAGTGCGGCACCTTGTTCAGCAAGAATGTATTCTCTCTTCGGGTGGGGCAAGAGTCAACAGAACCGGGGAGATGCTGGACGCTTTGTGCAGAGTGCGTGAGTCCCGCAGCAGAACGACAGTCCGTCTGGCGATCAGATGTCGAGCATCCTGACCATGAAATACAGTTGACATTCTGAGACAATACCTGCAGGGTGTTGATGCCCTCCAACGGGCAGTCCATGTCCTCCAGGCGCGAGATCGCGGCACCGGGCACCGACAGGTCTAGTTGCCGCAGCGGGCCGGCGACGCCACACAGCGCCAGCACCTCTGCCGGCAGGCCGTCGGCGGCGGAGGCAGTCGAGACGGGGCTGCGGGGCGACGTCGACCGCTCTCGCGTCTGCAGCGCCTGCGTTGGAAAAGGCGTGTCGTGACAAGGATCACGCAGCACACCTGCATATGTGCGTATCACACATGTGGATGCAAATAAATTCAGAGTGCCACGAGGCCATACGGCATCTGTGAGGCTCGGACACAGCGAAGGAATGGGCTGAGCTGCCGAGGTCACTGGACCGCGTGCCTGCGCATTCTGCAGCATCGACGCCGAGAGTGGCATGGGGTAGGCGCTGCTGTCCACCAGCCCTGTGCCCGTGGAGCTCTTGACATGGCAAAGGGACGAGATGAGCTGATAAGTCCATACACATAAAGATGCCACATAGACCGGCCACCTGCGAGTCGCGCAGCATGGAGGCCGAGCGCGGCATGAGGCGCGCGCTGCCGTCCGCCAGCCCTGCAGCGGTGTCCAGCAGCTCTGAATCGGCGGACGCGTGCTCGCGCCACAGGATGTTTGTCACGCGCCGCCGCACCGCGGCCGCCAGGCAGCTCTCCACCGCCAGCTCGATGCGCGGGCCCTGGTCTGCACTTGTAGAGTTCAGGGTATCACAGAGGCCCAAAATGTCTTGCAAACAGCCGCCTAGCTAAACCAGCGGCTGCCCCATGGCACGATGCTGTGGTAATTTGACAGTGCTCCAACAACATTGATAAAACATATAGCGCCAGCAGAGACAGCGATGCCGAGCGCGGTGCAGATGAGAGCAACGTAGCAATGGAGGCGGACATCTTTGTGCTCTGGCAGTGTGTTCAGCACTGAGTCGCTGGCACCAGTTCCTACCCGCTCGTGCATCTGCGTCCAGCGCCAGGGTGCTGTGCAGCTGCATGCTGATAGACGAGTGCCAGGCCTGCGCTGGCGAAGATGAGCTGAATCAAAGCTTTGACTGGCCAGACTGGGCTTCGCCCCGCTGCAGATTAATTGAATTGACAGCAGCAGCAGCAGCAGCAGCAGCAGCAGCAGCAGCAGGCGCATCGCGGCCTGTTCCACCCGTGCCTTCCAAACGTGCCATCCAAAGCTGATAGCTTACCTGAAGCAGGTAGGTGAGCTCCTCTTGCCGCATCACATCCCGCCGCTGGTTGAGGCTAGCGGTCACGGATGTGGCCTGCTCCAGGGCCACGGCGCCGCCCGGCAGTGTCTTCAGATACGCCTCGCAGTCCGCCGCGGAGCGCAACTCAGCAGGCGGCTCCGCCGTTGCCGCTGCTGCAGGCACCTCCTCGGCGATTGTCGGCGAGTCGGGCTGCGCTGGCTCTGCGTCAGCCCCAGGGTGATGCTGCTGCAGCGCCGCAACCGCGGCGCTCGGCAAGTCGATCGCTACAGCATGCAGTGCTGCGGCGACGCTGGACAGCAGGCCGGCCGCTGGCTGCGACGCCATGCCTGGTGCGCCTGGGACGGAACGGCACATGATATGACTCAGGCAGCTGCAGCACATGCAGAGCGGCTACGATCATGCACTTGGATGTGAGGTGCAACGGTGACATGGCTTGTAAGATTTGCAGTTTGAAACGCCACGGGCTTCTCTACCAGGGATTTCGAAATCCGACTCACCCTTCGACTACACTCGCCTCGCAGCGGGTGCAGGTTGCATCGGGGCACGGACCTGGAACATGTGCGCTACACTCCGTATGCCGATCAGGTTGAGGAAGGGTGTGCGCCAAATCTCAGCGGGGGCCGCTGCTCACAACACACAGATTTCCGAAACGGGTGGGCGAGTCGTCGGGGCTGCAGTCCAACCTGAGTCGAAGCAGGGACCAGCTTGACGGTGATGAGATGCAGATGATGGTATGCGCAGCGGCACTGCCAAGCAGGTAAGCACTGCTTTGCGCAAACGAGTTGCGAGCGATGACTTGTTGGCAAGCTGACTGAGGCCCAGCAATTGCAACCGACCCTTGCCGCAGAGTCTCGGTAACCCCACGTGACCGACGCTGACCCGTGGAACTAGTTCCACGGTGCAGAGGGACCGGCTGCAGACGGACCAGAGGCAGCTTGAGACGCCAGTTACCGTCGATGCAACGCGTTTGAGGGGTGACCAGTACACCACAAAGAACTCTTCAAGCGACCGCGTTGTGACTGCTGGAACCCTGGTTGACCTCAAAAACGCCAGATTGCAGTAGGGCAAACTGCAGCAGGGCCAGCTAGTGCAAAGCCAGACGTGGTTCATTCGCTGGCCGTCAGATCACGTCCTGCCTTCAGCTTTCTGACAGCGGAACATCTGCTTTTCCAAGAACAATCAACAGGCTGCAGCGGGTAAGTTAAGCCGCTCGCCGCGCGGTGTGGTCTGCACCATAATGCAGACACTCGGCGGGCCGCGGGCGCTGCCTGCCGCCAGCGTGCACAGATCTTCTGCTAGAAAGGCCCGGTCTCCAGCCTGCGGAGCAATCAGCCTGGCTACGGCCGCACCGAGAGAACAGCAATGGCAATGCCAGCAGCACCGGCCGTCGCTCGGCTGCTGCGCCGCTCCCGGCACCTCGCTCGGCCCGCTGGTGGGTGTTACCAGATCTTTCGGGACCACTATCGGTCTGCTCGCAAGGTGCTGTCAGACCTGCGGCATGGCTTCCCATGCTACTTCGGATCTGTCGTGCCGCAATGGCGTCATGGATGCTGCAATGTGTGTTGGCGTGCACACCTGGATGCGCACCAGCACCAGCAGCAGGGAAGATTACAACCAGCGCCAAAACGTTATGTCGTGTGTGGATGGCAATCAAATCCCACCGCTGCCCGCCAAACTTCGCTACATCAACGATGTCATGGTTGCAGATGGAGCATGCAGATGATCTGCTTCAAGCTGCTGAGCGCGACCCAATGCCCCAAATCGAGGACGTAACCGCAGGCGGAGCATTTGGCGGATGATGTACTGGATGATCTCCTGGGTTAGCGACGCCTTTGCCGACCTCGTGCGCATGGCATGTTGCAAATACGCCACAGAATGCTGATATCAACGACGTCACTGCAGACGGAGCATGCGGCAGACGATCTGCTGGACGATCTGCCCGGCAGCGACGCCTTTGCCGACCTCGTGCGTATGGCGGTGGCAAAGGACCCTTCGCTCGCAGACACGGATGCGGCGCGCGCCGCGGCCGAGCGGAACGGCGCTGCGGCGCACTCGCCGCCGGCGCTGATAGACCTCAAAAAGCCGCCGTGGCTGCGGCAGCGGGCGCCGCAGGGGGTGAGCACCTTTTCAGTTTCATTTTCTGTGATATCCTGCTCCTGCAGCACGATTGTTGTCGAGCCATGTGCGCCGAATGCCCTTCAGCGGTGGAGGCGTGGCGGGCCACCAAGGAGGCTGAACTCCGCACTCGAAAAAGCAAGCTTGCCACCGGGTCACACACTCCGCAGGGAGCGGCCGCTGATGCCCGGCATGGGTGGGCGCACTGAAAGTGCCAATCCATTTGGAGCTTGTCGCTGTCCCCCGAAAGTGCGTTCTGGAGTGAACTTGCCAATCTGATCGGCGCTGCTGATCTGGTGGACGCAGGAGAAACACGAGCACCTGTCGGACTCGCTGCGCTCACTGAGCCTGAACATAGTGTGCGAAGAATTGACTCTGAGGCGTGACACCTTCATTCTATGTCGTTCATCACGCCCTTGTCTTGCGCCCGCAGGAGCGCTACGAGTACCTGTCGGAGTCGCTGCGCTCGCTGAAGCTCAACACGGTGTGCGAGGAGGCGCACTGCCCCAACATCGGGGAGTGCTGGAACGAGGGCTCCGGCACCGCCACAATCATGCTGCTGGGTGCGTAACGCGCACATTACATGACTGAGGACAATGCAATCCAGCAAGTCGAGCAGGAAAATGCTGGAACGACGGCTCCGGCACCGCCACCATCATGGTGCTGGGTGCACATGCCGAAAAGCCCTACATTTTCGGAGAAACAGCATCGGCACATGTTGCAACCGCAGCCGCTGCAACGTTCGAGCTTCTGCGGCCATGCTGATTGCTGCACCAGCTTGCTGCAGGCGACACCTGCACACGTGGCTGCCGCTTCTGCGCTGTGAACACGTCCCGCACGCCGCCGCCGCCGGACCCCGACGAACCGCAAAACACCGCCGCCGCCATCGCCGCTTGGGTGCGCACTTATTGAAATGCTTTGCTGTTCGCTGATGTCGCCGGATTCCAGCATGCAGGAATTCACCGCCGCCGCCATTGCCGCTGCCGAGTATGCTGCAGCATGCCATTGCGACCTCGAGTGCTGGATGTCCATCTGCGAAAGCAACTCTGGCTTCGAGATCAGGCAGTAGAGGCCTGCAAGGGCAGAACGCAAGCCTGCAGGGACAGGACACAGGCGTATCAAGCCGTCCGTGATCTGCATTGCAGGGCGTGGGCTACATTGTGCTGACGTCTGTGGACCGGGACGACATCCCGGATGGCGGCGCTGAGCACTTCGCCCGCACCGTGCGCACCCTCAAGGCGCTCAGGTGCGCCTTGACGATAAGGGACTGGTCCTGAGTATGGTAGATATCGCAATAGATGCTGTTCTGATTGGCGGTGCGGGGCATTGCCCGCGTCGTGCGCACCCTCAAGGCGCTCAGGTGCGCCTTGACGTTCAGCTTGCAGCGTTCAAAGACGGAGGGCTGGACAGTAGACAGCAACATGCTGTCGTTGCGCCTCGTGAATCCCTCCATGTACAACTACGTAATCAAGGTGCACACTCGAATAGCCCATGGTCAGATGACTGACGCCGGATTTCGCGGTGGCATGGCGGCGGTGCGCCACCTGGTGTGTCTTACTTGTCCACCATACAAATATGGAGGTTGAATGCGGTGCAGGCCGGACATCATCGTATGCCTGAGGCCGGACTTCCGGGGCGACATGGAGACGGTGGATTGCTCACACAATCTATAGTTTGACAGGCAACTTTAAATTTGTGATTTGTCAATGTTTACAGGCCGGACATCATCGTGGAGTGCCTGACACCGGATTTCCGCGGCGACCTGGAGGCGGCATGCCATCTGGCACGCTCCGGCCTGGACGTCTTTGCGCACAACATCGAGACGGTGCACAGCCTGCAGGTGAGTCTCAGCCTGACGAGTCCTCCAGTTCCAGGCATTGCAGTCCACGCCTTCATCGCGCTTTCCAGTGCGATGTCACGGCCTCGACTGTGCAAGCCGGCAGCCCATGCTAGGCTGGCTGAAGCAAAGCATGAGTCGTTGAGTAGGACTCTGCATCTACCTGGCATTGCACTGCAGTAGGATTTAGGGTTCACTGCGCGAAATTCTGCCAAAGTAGCAGCCCGCTTGGACCCGGCCACATTGCCCCTGCTGCAGCGCCGAGTCCGGGATCCGAGGGCCAACTACATGCAGTCGCTGGACGTGCTGCGGGCGGCCAAGGGCGTGGGTGTCTACACCAAGTCCTCCATCATGCTGGGCCTGGGCGAGACGGACGAGGAGGTGTGCTTGAATACGGGAAACGTTAGAGATACAACGGAAAGCTGGGCGACTGCAAGCTGGGCCTCGACGAGACCAATGAGGAGGTGCACGCTCGCACACAGCGGGGTCCACTTCATAGGGCTGCCAACACCTTTATTGCGCAAATGGCTGCAGTGCTGGTGTGCGTGCTAAGGTGACAGGTGACAGCACATGCCGGAGGTGAGTTGCGAGCTTCTGCACGCTGGTTGCTGGAGCTGTAATCCACAAAGTAGCGAGGTGTGCAGCGTGTGCGTTTCAGCTGATGCCCGACCCTGATCCAGCTGCAGATCATCAACACCATGGCGGACCTCAAGGAGTCGGGCGTCGACATCATTCCGCCTTTCAGTTTTCGCCCACGCCGAGTCGTATCAAATGGCTTTCCAAAGTGCCAATCGTTTCTGCAGATCATCGACACGATGGTGGACCTCAAGGAGGCGGGCGTCGACATCTTCACCTTCGGGCAGTACCTGCAGCCGACGCCGCAGCACCTGGCGGTCAAGGAGTTTGTGACGCCAGAAAAGTTTGATTACTGGCGGAAGTACGGCGAAGAGGTCATTGGCTTCCGGTATGCTTTGACTTGCGTTCCGATCTGCCCAGTTTGTCAGTAAGAGTCAAGTGTGTATTCATGACTGCAGAGTGCCCTATCGAACCTGACAGGCATGCACTGGTTCGAAGTTGAGCGGGCATTTGAGCTTCCACAGCAGCAGAGGCTGCCCACCTTGCAAGCAGGGCGCTCTTGCGGGAGAGCATCCTCAATGGAAATCGTCTTTTGCTGCGTAGATATGTGGCGGCGGGGCCGCTAGTGCGCTCTTCGTACCGCGCCGGCGAGTTTTTTGTGGAGGCCATGGTGAAGGCCGACAAGCACGCCGCCGACAGCCTGATTGCTGCTTGAGAGGTGTGCTCGAGAGTAGAATAACAGAGATCAGAGCAGTGGACCATGCATAGTCCTGGAGAGTGCTACAGTCTTGGGGAGACTTCAAAAAGAGGGCACCGTCGTGTGGTACTGAGAAGAAAGGAGAATGGGGACCGAGATTAGGCACAGATGGTGCCGAGTCGATGACACTCAGTGCGTAGACACGGATGTAGAGTGCGTTGTTGCATCATGGTGTGCTGTCACTCTGTAAGGTGCACTTGTACATAATTACATGTAAAGTTAGCAAAACGCGCCGGTTGGGTATCAGAACCGCTGTATGCGGCATGATAAAACAATTGCACACACTCCCTCCAGAGCCCTCGACACTTAGGCAGGTTCGTACTCTAGCATCCGCTAGTCTCGCACCAGGCTTCGTCACATCAATGCCATCAATTGATATGAGGTTCGATGCCATCCCACAATGAAACAGTTCTGGTCATCGCTTCCACAGAACCACGCGCCCCTCTGTCCGCTTTGCAGGCAGGCCACCCCATCGCAGGCGGCAGCCATCACAGCAGCTCATCAGAAAGCGTGCCGGCAAACGAAGCCAACACGTGATCCAAGCTGGCAGCCTATGCGTGCTGCAGCTGCTTGCCGGCCGGCGCCTTGCTCTTCTTGATGCCCTGGATGGCCTCGGCATAGTCCTTGGCGCCGAACACCGCAGAGCCGGCAACCAGCGCATTGGCGCCCGCCTCGATGACCTGTAATTGAGATTGGCGGTTTCAATTCAGAGTATTGAAGACTGTGAATTTCATCGGCAGGTCCAGACGGTCAGAAGTGACGGCGCCAAACACTGCTGAGCCGGCGACCAGCGCGTTGGTGCCCGCCTCTTTTTGACCTGCAGCCACGACAGGCATTGTTTGAAGGTGCAAGCTTTTTGCAAGCTCTCAGGATAGAATCGTTCCAAGCAACATGGACCCGGCGACCTGCGCGTTGACATCCGGCCCAATGAAACGCTGCATTGGTGCCTTGGAAGCTCGGCACACGGTCCATGAGACGTGCTGTATGATCTCGAATGACAGATGCGGTTGTTGGCGTCTCGCGAGGATCAAGGCATGAGGCTGTCAACGTTGTGCTGCAGCAGAATAAATGATGTCGCAGTCCTGTTGGTACTTCTCGTGTTGTTTCGGAACGACACACACCTGGTACGCGTTGTCGGGGGTGATGCCGCCGTCGACCTCGATCCAGGGGTTGGCGCCGATGGCGTCACACATCTCCCGCAGCTTCTTGATCTTGCCCACCTGTCGTCAAGAGACGATGGCACACCATTCAAAACACATCGTTCTAGGGAGCACAGTGCCAGGTGCCAGAGTCAGCAGGTGCAAACCCACAGCATTTGCACATCTGCAGCAGATGCTTCATGCCACGGTCCGGCGTGGAATTGCAGCCACAGGCATGCTGGCTATGTCCGCCGGCGGCCATGCACGTTGGCTCACCTGGTAGTCAATGAACTTCTGGCCGCCAAAGCCCGGGTTCACCGACATGATGAGGACCAGGTCTGCACACAGGATCCACACACACGTCGTTCTGGCCGCCATGCAAAACTGCACAAACCCGTGACAGTGAGCATGACTCTCAGTTGTGCGACGCGGCATGCCCATGCGCAGTTGTTCCGCGCCGCAGTGCGTCAGTCACGCACCGACAAAGCCCAGCACGTGCTCGATGGAGGACAGCGGCGTGGCAGGGTTCAGCACCACGCCCGCCTTGCACCCCAGGTCCTTGATCTGCAGGAGCAGAAAGAACAGGACCGTTTGAGTGAAACCACCACGAGGCCGAATATGCCATCTCCATCTCCATCGAGGAAGATGGGGGCAAAGACCCCGAGACCGGCAAGATGCATCCACATCCAGATTTGGCGACCACGGGCACTGAAGACGGTCCGCGTACACCGATTGAGACGGCACCTGGTGGATGACGCGGTCCAGGTGGGTGGTCGCCTTCGACTCGACGTGCACGCTGATGATGTCGGCGCCCGCCTTGGCAAAGTCTGCAACCCGCGCCTCTGGCTCCACAATCATCTGTGAGAAAGCAGTAGCCCACTCAGGGTTTAGCATGCCGGAACACATTAATGCTGAGACGCCTTTCCAAATCTGCAAACCGCGCCTCAGGCTCCACAACCATACGTGCGTTGTGTTCAGGCTTTAGCTGGGCATTAGGCATGGTAAAGCTCAGCGCTGCTTCTGTGCTGCTTATGCAAGCCAGCACGCCTCTATTGACGCTCGCGATGTGTGGCGCTGGGCTTGGCGGCATGTGGCAAGCGCAGGGTCAGGTAAGGAGCTGTCGACTCACGAGGTGGACGTCCAGAGGCAGGTCTGTCACTGGCCGCAGCGCCGCGACCACCAGGGGGCCAATGGTGATGTTCGGCACGAAGCGGCCGTCCTGCGCGGTAGAACATAAGCGCCATCAGCACTAGGTTGGATATGGCATTACAGAGGCAACCCGGCCACTAAACATCATGCGCAGGACCCCGAAGAATGGTCCGCTACGACTCACCATGACGTCGACGTGAATCCAGTCGCAGCCGGCCTTGTCGATGGCCTTGACCTGCAGGCCGCACATGCTGCCGCCGTCAAGCACGGGCAGCGGGCGCATGCTCGTAAGATGACCGGCTCAACGTGATATACCAGTTTGCCAAGACACCAAAAAACAGCATATGCAAGATGTGAATGCGAAACTGCCGTGCACACACCTGCTCGCCGAGGTTGGCGAAATCTGCGGACAGGATGGAGGGCGACACAATGATGTCGCTCTTGTTGAACCTGCGGGCCGAGAAATGGCAGATGCAGTCAGAGGAGGCTGGCGCATCCACAAACGGCCCTGCAGCCCCAGGGCCATCGAGCTTGCAGACAGTGAGTAAAGTGCCGATGCAGAAGCTGGCTCGCTTCCGGAAGCGCTGTGCATGCCATGCAATGCAAGCATGCGTGCTTACTTGTCGACGCGGCTAGAAGCGCATGTCATGACCGACCGGCGCGCCTGCGGCCGCGCGCAGGGGGCTGTGCTCAGCCTCTGCCCCTGTAGCAGGCTGCTCTTGGACCTCATAGCGAAGGCCATTGTGTGCTGCAACTGACCGTTGTGTAAGACTGTATTCGATCCGAGTATCTAGGCGTTTCTGCGTTGTAGCAACGGAAACAGCAAGCTGCGCGTGAGCAGGTTCCGGATCGGAATGGCTAGTGGCCAAGCTAGACTGCCGGGATTTCCGCTGTTGCACTAGTGTCCCCTGCACAGCGGGGCTCAGTCATTGTTAGTCATAGGAAAACCCTGAGACAGGGTGCCCCATCTAGTGCACCACCTTGACATATCTCCCTCATCTCCGTCCAGAAGTGCGACTCTAGCAGATCTGCGTTGTTTGGCAGTATCGATGGTGGTCTGTTAAGGTTGTGGTAGTCGTGGACTTCCCTCACTCCCTCTAGCGGAAATCTGGTACCTGACGTCACTGTCTCCAGCGAATTGTGTATTGTCGTGTTGCATCACTACAAGCCGCACCGTGCATGGGAACGGCGATGGATCAAAAGTCGCCAGACACGGAGCAGGAGGCTCAAGATCATGCGGAGCCCATGGAGTTTCATCGCCGGAGGAGCAGCGCGGATGGCGTAGCAGCCATGCGCAGCCCTCACAGCTCGGGGCGCATGTCGTCCTTCGAGCGGCAGCGCAGAAGCTTCACATCAGCACGGAGCTCGTTCCAAGGCTCACGAGGGGCCAAGGACCAGGAGGAGGACGAACTTCGGTGGGTTTTCGGAGTACTGCATGCCTGGCCGCGTGCATGTCCTGCAACGCATGGTCCGCCTGCAAGTGAGGGTTCTTTCCCGGGGTTCGATTGATGATGCATCTCACACCATGGACGAGGGCCTTCCGGATGCCTTCGAGCCAGTAGTGTGGCGCTGATTAGTCATGCCAGGCAAGCTGTGGCAGCCGGGGGCGCCTGCTGATCAATCAGCAGTAGTTGCTGGACCAATGCGGGGATCTGCCGTGGGTTGCCCTGGTTCCATGACTATTGCCATATGCCGCCTAAGCCGCGCAGTTGCTGCTGCAGCACCTGCCACCACCGCTGGCGGCCCGCCGTCATGCCGGCATCCTCAATCCCTCACGCTGAGGCTGTCTATCCGCGCCGCAATGCAGGACGGCGGCTGCGGACGCGTACCAGCGCTGGCGTTCCGGCAGCGGCGAGGGCGGCAAGCCGCACCGGATGGCGCTCATGCGGGCGGAGGGCGGTGAGAAAGGCTCCTCCGGCAACATCAGGGAGTTTGACGTCAAGAAGATGAAGGTAAGCGCTGGGAACTGAGCGATGCGGTGGGAGATCATTCGGCCACGTCTCTGTTCTGACTTTTTTTGGCAAGGGCGGTAGCGGCACGCAATATGGCGGCTCGGCTTTTGGCGTCTGCAGGCGTGCAAGGCCCGCCCTGCGGAGCACCTACCAAGCTTCATGGCCGTCGATCAATGATTTGATGGCCGTCACCCTGTGCATTGCGGTGCATGAGCATGCGCTGTCGTTTCCACGCCGTCAGGTGGACGACCACAAGCATGTGGCAGCAAAGGCGATGGCAACGGAGGATCCAGACTACCAGCCGTTCCTGAAGCGTCTGCATGAGCGCATGGAGAAGTGCGCCCGCCTGCTCATGACATGCATGTTACTACTCCTCTGTAAGTTGACGAGCTGCACGGGTCTGGTGGATCGTGAAGCACGTAAAGGCTGTATGCCCTGCGTCCACTCCGCCAGGGGGCCCCAGAAAAGCGACATCGGGCCGGATGCGTCTCTCGCTGGCTGAAGCAGGTGCCTGCTGCCGTGCAGGGTGGGCATCTCGCTCAGCAACGTGGAAGTCCGCTGGCAGGTGAGCGATCCTGACGGGCTCCGCATGTGCTGCACTGTATCAAATACCTGCAACGATGCACGTGTCTGCCTAGTGTTATGGCTCATCTGAGTTGGCGGCATTGTGCAACAGGGAGAGTAACCAAGAAGGAGCAACAAGAAACGAGTTTAACTTTCGCGCAGGACCTGGACATCGAGACGGATGTGTATGTCGGCAGCCGCGCGCTGCCGTCGGTCACCAATGCGTTCCTGGACTACGCCCAGGTGTCGCTCTCTTGAGACGATGAATGTCAGTGTCAGTCACATTTTTATGCTATATTGATTGGCTCTTCCGTTGAAGGCTCAAAATTTGCTGGAGGCATGAGGGCTCGCGGAATGGGAGAGGGAAGGTTGTTGACACGATGACAGCAAGGAAGGCATGTGCCTATCGTGTTGCGTCCCCTGACACGCTTCCCGGACTGTGCAACAGGCGCCATTCAAGCTGCTCGGCCTGAAGTTTGGCGGCAAGCGCAAGTTCCCGATCCTGAAGCAGATGAGCGGCGTTCTCAAGCCGGTAGGGTTTGGCAGCGCTGCCATCTGCCACTATGAAATGCTGCTTACTGCTGGACGCAAGTTTCAAATCGACGTTTCGGCAGCTCATGGATGGCCTCTGATACCATAAGACTGTGCTGCGCGTCACAATGCAAGAATGCAGTGAATGCAGTACTGTTGGATGCATCTGTCTGCCGAGGTCCCCGAGCTCATGGACGAGACTCTGGCACTGACCGCTTGTGCCTTGCGGTCCAACAGCACAATATTACTGCTGTGCATTTCAAATGCAGGGTCGCTTCACGCTGCTGCTTGGGCCGCCAGGCAGCGGCAAGTCGACGCTGCTCAAGGCGCTGAGCGGTAAGCTGGGCATGGGCTCCCTGCGGGTGAAGGGCGATGTCACCTACAACGGCCACATGTGCGCGGCCTTTTGCCATTGGTGCATGATCTAAACACTATGCTTTGCGTAGTGCTTATTGTGAAGTTTCTGGGCTTCAGGTGGCACCACTCATTGAAATTTCTTGGACTTACAAAGTCCGTCCCCAAAACCCTTGATCCCAAGGTTCCAGGCGGTTCTGTGCAGGCTGGACGAGTTTGTGTGCCAGCGCACGAGCTCTTACATAGAGCAGCGCGATGTCCACATCGCTGAGCTCACGGTGAGTTCTGCAGCAAAGAAAATCCTATTTGAGGTTGCATCATGTCAGTTTTCTGGCGTCAGTTCCAGACTCCTCACGTTTTCTGGCGTCAGTTGCAAACACCTTGTGTTGTTTTCAACGTGAGGTGTTTGGCACATTGTGCTGCCGCTTCCTGACATGTCCCGCTGGAAGGTGCAAACATCAACCTATTGATATGCTTGTGGCTGCCAGGTGCGGGAGACGATGGACTTTGCGGCACGCTGCCAGGGCGTGGGGCACAAGGGGCGGGAGCTGGAGACGCTCATGGAGCGGGAGGCGGAGAACGGTATCGACCCCGACCCCGAGATTGACGCCTTCATGAAGGTGCGCGCAGTTGATTGATGGATCCGGCTTTGCTGCCATGTTTCGTTTGCGTAGTTCTGTTTCTGATGTTCCGTACTGTATCGTTCACGTGTTGGGATGTGACTAACACGTCCAAGGTATGTCTCGGCCGGATCTATGCAGTGTGCCATAGCGCCGTCTGCTGCAGGCCAACGTCCTGTGCATCGCCCCAGTTGCAATCGCAGCAGATTGCAGTGGCAGTCGTGCCTTTGGTGCAAGCAGGTCTGTGTTGGCTGCAGGCGGAGGCCCAGGAAGGATCGCGCTACTCGGTGGTGACCGAGCTCATGCTGCGGCTGCTGGTGCGCACGCTTCCGCCTGCTGTTTTGTTTGAGTGTTTCTGGTTCGTTTGCAAGTTTGCAATGCCTGGTCCGCCCTGTCGTCCTGTCGTCCCGCCGTCCCGCCGTCCCGCCGCCCTGTCACTCCGTCGTCCCGCCGTCCCGCCGTCCCGCCGTCCCGCCGCCCCGCCGACCCGCCGTCCCGCCGTCCCGCCGTCCCGCCGGCTCAGCACTGCTGCATCAGAAGAACAAACGCCAAGGTGCACCACGACGGCAGCAGGCCAGCCCTCGTTGACGCGCCTGGCTGCGAGAACCTAAATTTAAACCCCAATTTTGTCCATGCGCAGGGCCTGGACTACTGCGCCGACACGCTGGTGGGCAACGAGATGGTGCGCGGCATCAGCGGCGGCCAGAAGAAGCGCGTCACGACAGGTAGTCCAGGAGTCACAACAAGTTGCTGATGATGACGCTCAGAGCTCAGAGCGATCCCTTGGGCTCAGTGGAAGTGTGTACCCGATAGTGGTGGTCTGTCTCTACTACTAGAGAGTCTGCCTCACAGTTCAGAGATGCCGGTATTGAGCAAGGGTCGTGCAATGGAATGCAGCGGAGATGACGGTGGGACCAAAGAAGACGCTCTTCATGGTGCGCCCCGCCCGCCAGTATCTCAGGAAGTCCTGTTGCCGTATGTCCCAGCTGCGCACGACGTGCTCTTGCCCTGTCACATGGGTGAGTCTCTGACAGCATTCATGGGCGGTGCGCAGGACGAGATCTCTACCGGGCTGGACTCCAGCACCACGCACCAGATCACGCAGATCCTGGCCAACTTCTGCCACATCCGCGACGCCACCATCCTGCTCGCGCTGCTGCAGCCCGCCCCCGAGGTGCCCAAAGTTCTGATGTGCAGCAACTCTGATGAGCTTCCAGCATGTTGCCAGCAAGGCCTTGGCATCCGCTTGTAGACAGTAATCAGTTGCCCGCCGCCTGGGCCGGTGCACCAGACTCAACGACGGCTGCATGTACCGGGACCGACCTTGATGGCACAGTCGTTGCCAGGAAGAGCTTGCAACCCTCGTTGCAGGTGTACGACCTGTTCGACGACATCCTGCTGCTGTCGGAGGGCCACACCGTATTCCATGGCCCCCGCGAGGAGGTGCGCTCATTGCCAGTACCTACATGTGTCGGGGCACAATCTGCAGCAGAGAAGCTGTCGCCGATGATTTTAGGCTGTGACTTTCGTGCACCACGTGCTTGCATTCATGCATCTATTGGCACTGGCGTGGGTATTATTTACGCTGCCGTGTTGCCACGCGCCCTCGCAGCGCCAAAGCTGATACTTGACCACACTGAATGCGCAGGTGCTGCCGTTCTTCGAGTCGATGGGCTTCAAGCTGCCGGAGCGCAAGGGCATCGCCGACTTCCTGCAGGAGGTCACCAGCCAGAAGGACCAGGCGCAATACTGGGCTAAGGATGCCTCCAGCTACCGCTTCATCCCGGTATTCACTCTAACATTTGTGTCAATATTGTTCGTTAGCAGTCGGGCAGGAACTTTCTCTTACCATCCGATTCATAGAAAGCCAAAAGCACCTCAGTGAAAAGTCGGTATGTCTGCTGATTCATGGTTGATTCAATGGATGCAGGTGCCCGAGTTTGCGGAGGCGTTCCAGAAGACTCAGGCCGCCGGGCGCACCCGCGACGCGCTGGACATGCCGTACGACCGCGCCGCCTCGCCGGAAGGCGCCCTGGTGATTTGCATCCTTCTCATCGACATTCTGCTTGTTGTGTGGGTGTTTGGCCACCGGAGATCAGAGCAAACGACACATTAGGAGAAGAACGTCAACAACTGCATCTGCTATGAACTGCCAACTGCACCCGCATGCACCAACGTCGCAGCAGTTGTGTCAATCCAGCTGCTCTGCCGTCCATCAATTTGGCAGGGCGCTGACATGTTTGCGTGGTACCTGCGCAAGGTGAAACACAAGTACGGGCTGCCGCTGCAAAAGGCGCTGCGGGCGACGCTGCGCCGTGAGATCCTGCTGGTGCAGCGCAACAGCTTCGTCTACGTGTTCCGGTTCTTCCAGGTATGTTTGTCGTTGCTTGGTGGCTGCTGTCGGGGTGCTTGCTGGCTGGCTGATCATGCTCGCTTCAGGCTATTCTCCGTCTCCTGGTCAACCTTTGACGCTTGCAGGTCATTCTCAATGCTTTTATGACGTCCACGCTGTTCTTCCGGACCACACGACACCCAAACAGCATCGGCGAGGTATGGAATCAACGCGACTCATGATGGCATGCAGACGATGCCTGTGCACATGCAATCACAGGGATTTCCGACGTATTTACGGACGTTCTGACATATTTTCCTTGCGTCTTTACAGGCAAATTACTACCTTGGCGCGTTTCTCCTCCCATCCTTGCACTGCAACCGTCGCCTGCCCCCTTTGCCTGCACATGTGCCGGGGTTTTCCAAGCATCTCTCAAAGTACTCGGGCAGATGCATTGTGCTCCTCGCCACACTTATTTGCTTTGTTGCTACGTGCAGGCGTCCTCTTCTTCTCGCTCATCAGGTGCCGCTTTTGCATTCCGATAATTGGCGTGTCCGGTCACCGAAAGCAACCTTTGTCAAATAGCATCACTTGTAGCACCTGACGATTAGCCGACATCCTCATGCTGTCCCCCACAGCATGCTGTTCAACAACTGGGCGGAGTTCCAGTTGCTCGTCGATCGTCTGCCGGTGTTCTACAAGCAAAGTGGGTTTGCCGATCCCTGTATGCTGGACCTGCTGGACCCGCTGCCCCGCATTGTGCTGGCTCCACATGCATCTTCAGCATACCATCTACATAAGTGTGCGATACTGTTTTTATAATGAATTGTGCCGGCCCCACCTGCATCTTCAGCATGCCATCTATATAAGTGCGCGATACTGTTTTTATAATGAATTGTGCGTCTAGGGGACAACCTGTTCTACCCGGCATGGGCATTCGCCGTCCCGACAATGCTGCTGTCCATCCCGCAAGCCATCATTGAGTCGGCGGTCTGGTCCGGCATCGTCTACTGGGTGAGAGCTTTAAACTTGTAGTCGTGTGCAGGATCTTTGATCGCTGGCCTGGGTTCACTTCCATTCATTCCCTGTCCTCGAGGTCATTTTAGACAAGGACGCTAGCGCTGAGTTTGCAACGTTTGCATGCTGCAGGTGGTGGGCCTGCAGGCATCAGCTGGCGGCTTTTTCACCTTCTGGTGACTTGACTTTGTTGCCTGCATTTTTGACACTGCTTTATTGCTGGTCATTCTGTCGAGCAGTTGACTGCAGGAAAGCAACAGGGCTTGTCGCTGTGCATCACGACCCGCGCGCCTCAGCGACACCATGCCTGACGACCACAGCTCAACGCCCGTAACTTTGCAATGCAGGCTGTTCAACTTCCTCATGCACCAGTTTGCGGTAGGCAGTTATGCAGACATGATGCGCCGATCTTGTGCTGTCGATGCGGTGGGCAGTACAGTGCTGTCATCTTTGCTGTCAAAACACAAGAAGTGTCACTCACGACCTGCGAATGTACTCGCAGGTCGCCCTCTTCAGACTGGTGCGCCCAGCGGTCGGTTGACTGGGTTGGCGCGACTGGGATAGACATGGGCCTGCTGTGTGCCATTCGCACAGCGCATCCTGGCAACCTGCTGTCTTTCGTTGGCTGCGTTTTCGCAATGTTGTGCGATCCCGTCACATTTGCGCATCCTTATCGCAGGTGGGCGCCGCCTGCAAGACCGCGTCGCTCGCCAACGCCGCATCGTGCGCTTCTCCTCCCTCAATTGTTCCATCTTCTGCTCCTAGACAGAACGCGGGCGGCCGAAGCACTGCGATGCCCTCCCGTGCCACTGCGCCATTCCTTATCGTGTCTGCTATTCGTCACTCAGCTTGCTGTTCAACCTCCTAACATACTGCAGGTTGCTGAACAGCACACACAAATATGGCTCACTGGTTGCACGCTTTCCAGGGTGGTGGTCACGCTATTCATCCTCATCAACGGCGGCTTCGTGCTGGCGCGGACCTCGGTGCGCTGTTCTGATCAACACGTGACACGTGTGACACTGGCATGGACATTCGTTGTTACACCGTCTGTTCACGAATGCAAAGGTGCGTTGGCAAGCTTCCAACATTGCCACCCGATTGAATCTACAGGTGCGCTGGTGGTGGCGCTGGTTTTTCTACATCAACCCGCTCTCCTGGGCGCAGCGCTCTGTGGCGCTCAACGAGTTCCGGTGCGCCTGCACATCAAAGCACCTTTGCTAGTCATTGCAGACTGTCGACGGCAAGGCGCATGTGCTCTCGCAGCGGGGGACGCTGCCACTGCTGCTGCTGGATCAGCGCTCCGAAAACACAACAAATGCACCCGGGGGGAATCGAACAGTGCTTCAGACGAAGGGTGGTGCGCAGGGCGACGCCCGCGATGCTGGCGGGCACGCATTTGGGCATGCTTCCACTGGAATGCTCCTCGAGATTGCACCAGAAATGCAAGGCAATGCCACGAATGTAACTTCAAAATGTAGGGCGGTGCGCTGGGCGAAGGCCGTGCGCTGGGCGAAGCCGGGACCGCTGCCGGGCACGCATCCGGGCGTGCTTCCAAAAGAACGCTGCCTGAAGTTGCACAAGCAAACCAATACAACGAACCAAATGCCACTCACAATGCAGGGCGGTGAGGTGGGCAAAGCCTGTGTGCCGCTGCCAGGTACCTCTCTGCAGATGCTGCTGCTGTGGCAGCGCACGTATCAGAACGAGAGCAACCCAAACAGTAAAGCAATCTTTGGTCCTTCAAACTAACGATACCATTGCAACCGCAGGGCGGTGCGCTGGGCGAAGCCGGGGCCGCTGCCAGGCACGCAGCTGGGCACGCTGCTGCTGGAGCAGCGCGCGTACGAAAACAAGGAGGTTTGGATCTGGGGCGGCGCCGCCTTCATGGTGGGGGCGATCATCATCATGGACATCGCCATCATCCTGTGCCTCACCTTCCTGCAATGTGAGATAATCCTGGCACCATGCTTGCTGCATGCATGAACAGCGTGAAACGGTACAAATGTTGATTGTTGCATCTCATGTGCTCTAGCCGCAAGCCAGTCGTGGATGTGCTCAGCACAGAGAGATGTAGGCCACAGCAGCGCTCTATGCCGGGATGCTATCTGGTTTGAGTCTTCCGCAATATGCTGTTGATGACTGCCCGCAGCCCCGGAGCAAGCCGGCGGCTCGGTGCCGGAGGAGGAGGTGGGAGCCAAAGAAAAGGGTTCTATCAGGCCCTTGCCTTCAAACCATCCCGCAAAATGCTTGTCGTTTTAATGTCTTCTCTCCTCAACACCTGCAGCCCCGGACAAGCCGGGCGGCGGTTCGGTGCCAGAGGAGGAGGAGGAGGCGAAGCAGGCGGCGGTGGAGGGCAAGGGCTTGGCTGACGGCGGCACCAGCCCGGCCATCGAGCCGCACACGCTGGGCAAGCGGGACAGCGCCTCGGCCAGCGGCCGCGCCCGGCCCGGCGCCGCATTTGGCGCGGCGAAGGTGAAGGAGTTACAGAATTAGTTGCATCTGCGTCTGCAATATTGGCTGTAGGGTGGTCTACAGCCGTTCAGAGTGCCAGCACGGAGTCTGGGCAGACCACCAATATCACAGTTTGGTCATAGGAACTATCATCAAAATTACATAAGTTCCACTGTATCATTCGTTTACTTTTCTCCCATCAGCTGAGCGTGTCCGCCGGACGCGCCTCCTCCAGCAGCAGCAAACTCGACATGGCCCTGGACACGGAAGGCGGCGAGTCGTAGGAAGTGATACTCAATCAAACAAACATGAAAATACATCGCGATTCTCAATTTCAAGGTGTCCGACGGGCGTGCGTCTTCCGGCAGCAGCAACGGCGACGTGGCCTTGGACATGGACGGCCACCAGAACGACGACCGAAGCGGCGCGGACGCCGGCGTAGCGGAGGCGGCGGCCGCTAAGAAGAACATGGGTACCGGCGACAGCACCCTCCCCTTCGAGCAGCTGTGAGTAGTGGTTTTGTGGCCAACTTTTCTGAGCCTGAATCGAGAGCCCTTTGAATCTGATTCGAGATGCGTGCTCTGTGCGGCGATACGTTCACCGCCAGGAGCATACCAGCGCCGGTAACAGCACCCTCCCCGTTGAGCAGCTGTGAGTGTCGTGCCCTCACGTTCACACAAGTGTCGGTCCCTTGCGTCATGCAAGACGCATTACAGCTGCTGCACGTGGCGGTTGGTGTCCTGAGATGTCGTTGGGTCGGATCGCTGAAACATGGGAGGACAGATGTTGTTGGCTGGGTACACTTGCGCTCGGCTGCCGCTGTTGGCATCTCCTGCAACGAGGCATGTGCAGTCATCCGTCTCTGGCATGGCTCAGTGTCAGGTCATCACCCCTTAGCTGCACTTCCACCCTGAGTTTTTGAACGCTGCTGCCTCTTCTGCCGTAGGTGGCTGTCCTTCCACCACGTGTGGTATTCAGTGGACCTGCCCAACGGCAACGAACCGAACATGGAGCACCCCAAGAATGCGGAGTCCAGCGGCAAGCCGCGCCTGTACCTCCTCAATGTACGCCTTTGGTCTGCTACTGTTTTGCTTTGCTGCAAACGGAAGGCCGCCCATGATCTGTCAGCAGGCCGGCGATGCCAGGACTGCTGCTGACCGCCCGTCTGCTTAGCCCTCTCTCGGCTGCAGCTCATGTTGCTTGCAGCTCTTGTGGTGAAAGTGCATGTTGGCAACCGGCACGCAGGAGCGGGCTCCTCAATCCGCTCGTTTAAGGCTGTCGACTGCGCCTCTGTAGGACTTGAGCGGCGCATAAAAAAAACATCTTCTTTGGAAAATAAATTTCTTCTGGCCCAACGTGCTGATGGCGTTGACTGGCAAGACGGGCATTTCTCGTCACCCCTTGACATCATATATTCCTTTGCCGCATCTGCAGGACGTGAGCGGCGCCTTCCGTCCCAACGTGCTGACGGCGCTGATCGGCGAGACGGGCGCCGGCAAGACCACACTGATGGACGTGCTGGCCGGCCGCAAGACCGGCGGCAGCATCGAGGGCAACATTAAAGTGCAGGTGCGGCACGTGCTCTCAACACCCTCAATTACTCTGCATCAGATGATTGCGTGAACTCAGCATCAAAATGTCTTAGCATCAACTCCAAATTGGATCTCGTGACAGCACGAGCATCAAAATAGGAATGCTCACAGCAAGCAAAAGTGCTCTGTACGAGAGTATCTCTCATGCCGTTCTCATGTTGTTCACGGTGCTAAGCGTGTGGTGCATTGCGCCGCAGGGGCACCCGAAGGAGCAGGCAACCTTTGCGCGGGTATCCGGCTACGTGGAGCAGGCATGCACAGTTTCCCTGGCATAATGCAAGACGCCATGTGCAACGATGCATGAACAGCAGTGTGCCCCGCGGCACCCGCAGCGCACAGCAGCCATTCGATGGCATGAACCCCCGGCAGCAGCTGCAAGAGCAAATTTGTTATTTTTGTAGCCACACTTCACAAATGTGCCCACAAAACTGCTCAGGCTGCTGAAGTGCAAAGCAGCTAGTCGTGTCCTGAAATGGTCCGATCCTTGCACTGACACATCTATTTCCTTGCGCCCCGCAGAACGACATCCACTCGCCGCAGACGACGGTGCGGGAGGCGCTCATCTTCTCGGCGTCGCTGCGCCTCACGGTCGACAGCCTGGACAAGAAGACCATCAACACCTTTGTGGACGAGATCATGGACGTGGTGGAGCTGACGTCGCTGAAGGGCGCCCTGGTGGGCCTGCCCGGTGAGTGAATGCATATCTCTTTCTGCCTTGCCTTTTCTGCCTCTCCTGCCCCTCAAATTGAAATGCTTCCAGCGGCTTTCGTGGACGAGACTATGGACGTTGTGGAGGTGACGCGGCTGAAGGGCGCGCTGGTCGGCCTGCCCGGTGACAATGCCTTTCGCTCGTTCCTTCCCCGAGGTTAATTGTCCCGCCTTGCTTTCCCGCCCTTCCTTTTCTGCCTTTCGTTTGGTGCCTTTTCTGCTCCTTGCAATTCAAGACGTCAATGCCCTTGCATTGTCCGAGGGGTGGCCGGGCCGAGCCCTAGATTTCTGTTCCCGGCAAAGGGGGCTTGCTGCTCAGTGTCAAGTCGAGGCAAAGCTGTTGCACACCGCACTCAGGCCAACCAAGCCCTGCCGGCAGTATGGTGTCTGGCAACAATGCAAGATGCACCATGTTTGACTACGCTGCGATCATCGAGTCTTCCATCGTTCTGCTTCTTGTCGCCGCGCAGGCCGCAGCGGCCTGTCCGTGGAGCAGCGCAAGCGGCTGACCATCGCGGTGGAGCTGGTGGCCAACCCCTCCATCGTCTTCATGGACGAGCCCACCTCCGGTGCGCCCCTGCAATGACAGCTCATACTATCTGCCTGCGGCGCGCAGCAGCGCGCCAAGCAAAAGCAGAAGCAGAAGCGCCGCCGAGCATGCGGCCTCTTGCCAGCTGTAATAATCCTTTCACGAAATGCGAGCGCCAGTAACAATCGCCGGGCCTCCCTGACGTCCACGCTTTCTGTACTCCAGGGCTGGACGCGCGGGCGGCGGCGATAGTGATGCGGGCGGTGCGCAACACAGTGGACACCGGCCGCACGGTGGTGTGCACCATCCACCAGCCCTCCATCGACATCTTCGAGGTGCACTGTCGGCCGGAACCCCGTGACCTTCTGGCAGCCCCCAGCCGGTCACGCATCTCGAGCTCTGTTCAGTTCCTGTTCAGCTGCTGTTCAAGCCTTGGCACTTGCAGGGTGTGCTCGTCCAGCGTCCACCAAGCCGGCAGTTTGCGCAGAGCTGTGTTTTGCTGTGATGTGTGTTTCTGTCGTAGGTGTGAGCATAGCGCAGGGTAGCGTAGGCCCGAGCCGATCTCTGCTCTGTGGTGCAGAGCTTCGACGAGCTGCTGCTGATGAAGCGCGGGGGGCGCATCATCTTCCACGGACCGCTGGGACACCAGTCCTCCAAGCTGGTCGAGTACTTCCAGGTGCAGAACTCAGATACCTAACTATTTGGCGGCTCATTGGAGGCTTTGACGCTGCACTAGTCACGGTCATCGGCCAGACCATTCATCTTTCGGATCGGCATATCATGTCGGTACATTCTATGTGATCGTCAGCAAGCAGAAACCTTGGGTGCAAAAAACATTCCAGATCCAATTTCGCAAGGCAGCCTCACAGGATCTTTGACTTGCTACCTTGAGACGCAAACAGGCCATCGAGGGCGTGGACGACATCCGGGACGGGTACAATCCGGCAACGTGGGTGCTGGAGGTGACCAACGGCGCCTCGGAGCGCAAACTGAACAAGGACTTTGCCGACGAGTACGAGGCCAGCAGCCTGTACAAGTGCGTGCTCACCACCACAATCTCCAACTTCTTCCTGGGAGTTCGCCGGATGCCTGGTGGTGCGGAGTGCCGCCCGGCACCGCTCGCAAGGCTCCCTCCCTGTGTCGGCTTCACGCCTGAAAGCTACCTTGCTGGGTAGCCGCGCCACGGCTACCCAGCCAGCCGACTGCCATTGATCGCATCCTTCGACTGCAACCTGAACCACTTCACAAAACCCTGCAGGCGCACGGAGGGTCTGGTGGAGGAGCTGAGCGAGCCGCCGGCGGGCAGCAAGCCGCTGGATTTCCCCAACCGCTACAGCCGCAACTACATGCAGCAGTTCCGCATCTGCCTGTGGAAGAACTCCGCGGTGTACTGGTGGGTCCTTTTCCAATACGCGGTGTCTGCATCAGCGCAGAGACCACTTGCAGAACGCTGATGAGCCGCCGGTGGTTGCGGACGCCGTGCCTCTCCTGTCTGGGGTTTTTCCTATCAGTTCGTCACAGCGCCCTGTGATCAAGGTTCATCAGCGCATCTGTCTCTGACCAGTTGTCCAGAAACTTGAAATTGATTCGAGGTGTGATGCGCATCATTGCAGGCGGTCGCCCGACTACAACAGCATCCGCTTCCTGTTCACCATCCTGCTGGCCTTCATCATCGGTGAGTGTGTGAATTATGAACTCGACCTTCATTACCTTGTATGCAAGGGGGGAGCTGCCCCACAGCTGGCAGTCGACACGCCGCGTGCTGCTCAACGGAGCACACATGCCAGCCTGCTCTTTCGTGGCCTGCAACTGTGTCAGCACCCCTGCCACGGCTTTAAGGAAATGGGACCAATCAGTGCGCCTGCCACCCCGCAACTTGCTGTGAACCCTCCCACGACATTCATCCGCGGAGATTCATGCCCCTCCTCCCGCGCCTGGCAGGCACCAGCTTCTGGGCCATCGGCACCAAGCGCAGCATGCAAAACAACGTGCTGTCGATCGTCGGCGCGCTCTTCTCCGCCAACATGTTCCTGGTGCGAAAGGCGTTCGTCGCATATCAACCATCCAACTTCCGTGCAGCGCTGCTGCCAGTGACGGCAATTATCTTTCTAATTCGCTGCGTCATCATGTTCTTTGACGTAGACCTCTGCAGTGCACTGTGGCTACCAGAGCGTGGGCTGCGCATCTCATCTGACACGGCTTTGTGGGGACTCGGGGCCCTACATCATTTCCAGTCTGGTCCGCTAATTGCGTCAACTTTTTTGTCAACCAGCCCGACTTCCAGCTCTGACGCCCAACTGACCCATCGCAGGGGGTGTACAACTCCAGCAGCGTGCAGCCGGTCGTCAGCACAGAGCGCTCCGTCTTCTACCGCGAGCGCGCCGCAGGTGTGCGGCCGACTGCACTCTTAAGACCGCGAACTCTTGGTGCACATGCGGGACTGCAGATGCGAGACTGTTACTGTACCTCCATCTGCTGCTCCACCAGAGCGGCTGGCACTGCTTGCTCACAGTACAAGTGCGTGTGAGCCACGAACTCGTGAGACTTACCGGGTCACGCCCACAGCCTCAATCTTCCTCGGATGCCCGCAGGCATGTATGCCGCGCTGCCGTACGCATTTGCGCAGGCGTGCATCGAGCTGCCCTACATCATCGTGCAGAGCGTCGTCTTCTCCGTGCTGGTGTATGCCATGGTGCGTGGTGTTTGTTTTTTGTCTCCCTAGTACATTGGTACACAATCATTCCTGAATCGAACACGCAATTTCGACATCTCAGAGGTGTGTGAGCCCTGCTGGTGCGTCCAGCTGCTGATTTGGCTCGCTCTACTTACATCGCTGGTGGCATCTGACGCAGCAGACCGGGTTCCGAAACCCAGGCTTGTCCTTGCGTGACGACCTTTCCCGTTGCGCCTGCAGATTCATTTCGAATGGACAGCAGCGAAGGTGCCAAAATGATTGGGTCGCACCATGTCTATGCTTATCCACGGTCGTCCATGTTGCTCGAAGGCTTGTGCTTCCAAGCTGTGAACTCCAGCCATGCTGCATCTGCCTCCTGACCTGACCTGGCCGTGATCAATTTCGGCCGCAGTTCTTCTGGTTCCTGCTGTTCGAGACGCTGTCGCTCATCCTCTTCACGTGCGTCGCTCCCTAATCCGCTTCCTGTCAGTATTGTGCGTGTGGATGTGTGCCGCGATTTCGTGTGTCTGCATGTCACTGCACGGATGAATGATTCTTTGGTCCAATCAGCGCTCACTGCCTCTCACAGCTTCTACGGCATGGCATCGGTGGCTCTGACGCCCAACATCGGCAAGCGCTTTTTTCGTTGTTGGCATGCTGCTCCTGAACATATGTCGCAGAGAACCTGGAACTGACAATGTTGACAACAGCGCATGGAACAATGTGCACATTACTTAACTTTTTGACATCGGCTTTTGTGTGTGCCTCAGTGGTGGCCTCCATCATCTCCGGCACGACTTATTTCATCATGGCCCTGTTCTGCGGCTTCATCATCCAGGTGTGTTCTGGATTGTTATGCCCCTTGCTGCTCTTGTCTGTGCCCTGTGTGCAAGGCCATGCTGCCCCCTGGCGTGGCACTGACCATGAACGATCAACGCATGGCCAGAACACGCATCGCTGTCTTGTCGCTTGCACCTACTCAAATTGACGTTCTGCGCATTGCCTGCAGTCCGTCGCCATCCCGGGCTGGTGGATCTGGCTGTACTGTGAGTCCGGACGGCCCTTTTGCTGCCCTGCCGCATCCTGCTTGTGACAATTCTCACTTCGACTTTGTGCAAGTTGTGCTGCCACCTTGTGCACGCCGTATCCACCAACTTTGTCGTCGTCGGACCGCTGCTGATGACGTCTTGACTTTGTCGCGCAACAGACCTGGACCCGGTGTCCTGGATCCTATGTGCGCCGCTGCACCTCCTCCCGTGCTTGTCCATTGCCTAATTGCTGCGAGGATCGGGAGCAGACGAGCAGCAGAAGCTTGGCATGATTCCGTTCCCTGGCTCTGCTTCAGCTGTCGTGCGTGAGCTGGGCTTGTGACTATTTTATTCTCTTGAAAGAATAAACTTGACGAGATTTTTTAGATGATAAACTTCGTGCCTGTGCGCGCAGATGGCACTGTGAGCAGCCAGCTGGGCGACGTGCACAACGAGATGCTGACGCTGGTGCGCTTTCGGGACACTTGTAGAACTCATGTGCATGTGACTGTTTGTGATGTGCAGTGATTCGCAGAGCTTCAGCCTCATGCCACCTGTTTTGCAAGATCTGCGAGGCAGTTGCATAAGCCCCCGCTGTGTTTGCTGCATGTGCCGCCTGTGACGTGGTCCGTCGGTGCGCGCAGGCGGACGGTTCCATGATGCCAGTCGCAGATTTCATCACCAGCTACTTTGGTACGTGGTGCTTCTCATGCGGCTCTGCGTGTCAACGACAAGTCTGTACTCACCAAGAAAACCCTCACATTCTTATGCGGCATACGTGTGGCAATGCAAAGAGCTGACACGTTATGTGTCCTGTCTGATCAGGATACCACCACAACCTCCTCGGTGCGTCCTTTCTGTCCATTCACTTAATGCGCATCATGCCGCCTATGTCTGCTTGTGCGACACCACGGGCGCAATCCCACAATTTCACACTGACACCCTCTTCTGTTGGTCCAGGCGTCTGCGTCGCTGTGGTGTGCGCCATGATCACTCTGCTGTTCCTGGGCATCGCCTGGAGCTACGCCAAGATCACTTGGGAGAAGCGATAGATCGGCTCCTTGCTGGCAAGGAGAATTCGGATGTGATCGGATGCTACGGGCCGGCCGGCAGCATGTGTACAATTGCGAGGAACGAGTAAGACGTGCTTTCATACGATTTGGTTCGTTGCAATCCTTTCTGGGACCAGCAGCGCAGCCGCGCATTCTTATTAGCAGCATGGCAGCTTATGGCGTGCTGCCGCATCCACTGTATGGGGAGTGAGGAGTTTGACATCGTCTTGCAGCAAAGTTCGTCTCCAACAACCGCGCTGTGTTGGGGCTATTCAAATTGGCTGCCCTGGCCTACTTGATGCCGTGGAAGCCATCGTCAGAAGCACACAGTGTACCTAACAACTCATGCTGAACTGTCAGAAGCGTCCGCTTTGCGCTGTCAAGGATGACATCAAACAGAGGGATGCGCATTTGGAATTGCGAGTGCCACGCCGGTCGCAACTTGTGATTTGGGTTCGGGCATGAAGTGTCGGCTGGCGACACATCCCGAGCCCGGAGCTTTCCACCTCACATCAACTTTCCCTGAACATGTTACAGACAGCGCATCAGCACGAAGACAAAGTCCACTGCTCGTGCCTTAACCCTCTTCAGCCGCCCTCAAGAATAAATAACTCCTGTCATGTTGCATGAATCTGGCGTCACAACCAAACAGCCTCTGCTACAGATCAGACAGACATTGTTGCGCACCAGCCCGCAGCCATCGGCGTCGGCGTCGCACAGCAGCATGCCCCGCATCAACCAGTGCAAAGAGCGTCTGCAATTCCGACACGGTTCAGTCAGCGGGCCCGGCACTGCTTGTCAACCTGCGCGCCTGCATTGCCCCGGTCGGTTGTCCCAGGCAGTCCTGGGTGCCGCGGCTGCGCCGGCGCCCGCGCGGTCTGCCGCTGAATGGTCACCCCAGGCATGCTTCAGCGCCGCACTCAAGCCGGCACCGCGCCAACAACGCGCCTAGGCCGGCGCCGCGCCGCCGCCGCAGATGGGTCCGATGGCGCCGTGGAACTCGCGCCACCACTTCTTGATTCGCCGCGCCTCCCGCTCGCCTGCATCGCGACGGGCAGGCAACCTGTCCCAACAAGCCTGTAGATTCCCAAAACAAAACATCTCGCAGAACAATACAGCTGCTCGATGGCGCTGCAGTCTTCCCTTCTCTCGCACCAGGCCGTCTGGACAGGCTGCAGTTGTAGTCAGGACCGCTGTACATAGTGTGGTTGTATTGAAGAGAGGGCAAACATCGGCACACCCGAGGGGTAGTCGCCATGCATGGTGTAGACGTCCTCCTCGTGCGTTCAGGCATCTCAATGCCTACTTGTGTGATCTGTCGGATCGCGGCCGGGAACGTGCAAATGAACAGTACACAAGACCCACCCGAGAGGTAGGCGCCGTGCACGGTGTAGGCGTCCTCCTTGTGCGTCGCCTCACCCGCAAAGTACAGCCGCGTGCCCGCATTCGGCAGGAAGCGGCAGGCGTTGGGCGTCGACACCTGCTGCACAAGATGATTGCCGCGTGCATGCTGTGAGAAGACCAGATTTCACGGAGGACTTCATGCGCAATGCCTGTGCACGGCAGGGCGAGCAGCAGAGTCAAGACTCGCTCGGCGTGCAGTGGACGGCAGGTGCCTCAAAAAGCTGCGCCGCATGATGGGCGACAGCATTTGCGCGCACTGGCCAGCGGCGCAGTGCTGACAGCCCAGCTGCCGCAAATCGTCGCTTCACAATTTGTGCTCTCGAATGGCGGGTGCATCGCAGCTTTGGTTGTCAGGTGGAAGGAGCATCGCACCTGCAAGGCGTCGGCGGCTGGGTCGCCACTGAGCGGCGAGCTCAGCAGCTCGTAGTTGCTCTGCGCACAGCACACGCACAGGTCGTGGCTTTAGAAGTCGCCCTGCGAGGCGATTTTTAGGAGGCAAGCCCCATTATGACAGAAAATTCGAAGGGTTCCTGTTGATAAAAACCAATGCAGCCGCGCCCGCTTGCCGTGGGCAGGCATGTAGGAGCAGGCGCCCAAAGGCGCGGATCGGACAGCCGTCAGATTGAATCAATCATCAGTTGTTTGAACACACAACTCAAGTGCACCGGCTTGCCGTGCGCGGGCATGCAGCAGTAGGCGCCCAGGTCAAAGTCAATGCGCAAGGGGCTGGGTGATGAGTGTGCAGGGTCTGACAGCCAGCACAACGTATCAACACAACCCATGTTGCTCCGCTGATATGGTCAACTTGTATACAACTTCAAACCAAACAAAGCTGACGCAACCGCGTGCTGTGGGCGAGCGCGTAGGCGCAGGCGCCCAGGGAGCGCGGGTGCGGCAGCTGTCATTAAGAATCGACACAAGCAAATCATTTCAGACATACTAACACGCAAGACAGACGCACCCGCTTGCCGTTCGCGGGCACGTAGGAGTAGGCGCCGAGGGAGCGCGGGTCGGACAGCCAGCGGGTGACATGCGTCGCCACCGGGTCCCGGAAGCCGAGCCCAAACATCTGCTGCAGCTGGCCGCACACATCTGCGACCGTCTCGGCGTCGGTCATCGCCTCCACCTCCTCCACCGCCTGTGCAATTGCATCACGATCTCTTGTGTCGAATCCGTGGTTCACAACACATCGGAGTGTTGCCGACCTCGGCGCAGCTGGCCGCACACGTTTGCGACCGTCTTCCGTGTCGGTCATCGCTTGCACGTCGTCCACCGCCTGTATGACGTCATAGCAACATCTGTTGGAAGGCAGGGCGATGGGTCTGACAAGATGCCCAGATGGGCGCAGATGGCTGCAGATGTTCGCCACTGGACGGCAGACAAACCACGTGTGGTCGAAAATTCGAGTTATGTGGATGCCACTCGGTTTCGCCTCGCTCGTGGCTGATTGTTCACCCATGCACAGAGGGCAGGCCGGTGAGAGCACTCGTATTTAAATCTGACCATCAGCAGGCGGTGTCCCATTTGATACTCAAGTGCTGCCGGAGCCAGGCGCACATTATCATTTGGCCGCCCAGCGCGTGCAGGTTGATGTAGGTGTGGCAGTTGGACAGTCGACTCCGGCGATTCAAATCTGGGAAAGGCTCTGGTCCCTGGGGACTCACGTGCGGTCGGATCCAGGCGCACAGCACATTCGGCACGCCCAGCGCGTGCAGGTTGATGTAGGTGTACCGCCCCGCCAGCGGCCGCAGGAAGTGGGTGTCGGCCGGCCAGAAGGCGGCCGGAAACAGCAGCGCCACGCGGTTTTCCGTGCCCACGGCCAGACCTGCGAGCGCCTTCTGCTTGAACCTGTATGCAGCGAGGCAGGCAGCTGTCAGAAGAGATGAGGATTCGCGAAATGTGTGGACGAGACGGCGGCGGGAAACAGCAGCACCAGGTGGTTCTCGGTGCCCAGGGCCAGTCCCGCCAGCTCCCTTCTGCTTGAACCTGCATGGGCGAATGCAACTTGCCATATGATGATATGCAATGAGGGTTGATCCACCAAAAGGCGGCCGGGAACAGATGGCACACGCAAAGTTCTATTGTTCTGTCGTCTTGGCCAGTTTCTCAAGGATCTGGACCAGGGAGGCGGGTGCGGAGAGCGCCCAGTCGGGCACCAGCAGCATTGCAGCAGTGTTGCCGGCGGCGCAGCAGCACTGCTGCACAGCGCCAAGGCTGCCGGACTGAGGAGCCTCCACGATTTACCACATTGCCAGTGTGCTGGCCGAGGCAGAACCATGGAAAAGCATCACCGGCGCGGCAGAAGAAGACAGCATTGGAGTCGAGGCTGCAGCAGGAAGATAAACGCACTCCGGCAGGGGCGGCGAGAAGGCAACGCTGCCGGCCTTGAGCACGCCCAGCGGCAGCGTCACCACCGCCGCATGCGCCCGCACCGGCTGCGCCTAGGCAGAAAGATTACCGACTGTTCAGAGAATAACAGAGAAGAAGATCGTGTGTATTGAGGGTATTTTCGCGATCCAGCGACCGCATCACCACCGCCGCATGCGCCCGCACCGGCTCCGCCTGCATGGGGAGGTACCAACAAAGCCAGAGAGGATTGCGAGGGGGAGACGCAGGCTGCCAGCGCCAGAAACCTGTCGCCTCCTGTCTCCACCATCCTTCCGCCAGCAAACAGTGCAAACTGGTGCCCACACAAGGCGCCATGTGTTCTGACAATACACATGCCTGTACAACTTTTACACTTACAGATATACAGGTAACCTGGTCGTCGGATTGCCGCCGTGCACGTCGACGAGCACCAGCTGCACGCATTTCCCTCCCAGTTTTGATATTCCCTTTTTTCGAGAATCTGGTACCACCTGGCCTTCCGCGTGCACGGCGACGCCGTTGGGCACCAGCTGCACGCGCTTGACCACCTGGTTCAGCCGCACGCTCGCCGGCGGCGCCGGCGGCCCGCCGTCTGCGGGACGGCCCTCCGCCAGCGCTTTCACCACCTGGAGACATGACGATGAAGGTTCAACTGAAACAGAATCTGAAGAGATGCATCTGTGGTTCGGCGGGCGGTGCCAGTGGCCCGCCGTCCGCGGGGCGGCCCTCCGCCAGCGCCTTGACCACCTGTGCACAGTGAACAAGCACGTGAGCCAGCACTGTGAGGGTTTCGTAACCATGGCTGATGGGCAGCGCGGGCGGCCAGCCATCTGCAAACGCACCCTGCTTCATTGCCTGTCACATGCCAAAGGCTCGTCCTTCATGATTCATGCCATGGAGTACGGCAGCTCGAAACGTTGAGCTGCGTCGTTGGTGCGTCGTCACAATCTGAGGTGCCGCTTTCAGTGCGCCCACCACTCGCGTGAGACGATAAGGCTGCACTGCCCAGTCCCCAATGGTGCACTGGTCAGCGCCGGCCAACACAAGTCTGATGCAAATCGTTATGGGAATCAGGATTCTGATATGCGCCGAGTATTGTGTGTCGCTGTCAGGACGCTACATTGAGTATTGGCTCACCTGCTCCTGGCCGACGTGCCCCATCTCTGGCCCAACATTTATCTCTGATCCCTGGAAGTCATGTAATCGCAGTGCCCACTTCGGCGTAGCCGCCGAGCACCAGCTCGTCGAAGCCGCTTTGATGGGAACATCATGGTGTGCCAACTTCACAACACGCAATGTGCTCAGGATTGGACGCAGGTATCACCTGGGAGTAGCCGCCGAGCACCAGCTCGTGGTCGCCGTCGAAGCCGCTGGTGACGCTGCCGCGCAGGCTCAGGTTGCCCAGCGTCGTCACGTACAGGTCTGCCGTGAAGGCATTCACCACCGCCTCCTCCTGCATGACGTCAAATGAATGCAATCGTTTGAAGAGGTGTAGTGACAGGAATGCGCTGGCTCAGGTTGCCCTGCGCCTTACAGGTCTGCCGTGAAAGCAGCAAGCACCGCCCCCTTCTGCGTAGAAACGAGAGGCCGCAGCCATCAGAAGAGGCTCCTATGACGAAGGCGTGCAGGCTCAGAGTGCGCATGTCGTCACATACAGGTCCGCGCTGGAAGCATTGGGCCACAAACCACGGCGATGAGAAGGAGTCAGACGCGTGGATCGCGCAGGCTGAGCTTGCCGAGCACCATCACTGGAAGGTACCAGGAACATATTGAACATCATGGTCTCTTCATCTGAAACTCTCGAGAAGAAAATCGCCTCAGGCGTCAGCCCCATGCGCGGCAGCTCCTCCGCGATGGCCTGCGCGATGGTGCGGTCGAAGCGCGCCTTGGGTCCCTCCGCCAGCAGCCGCTCCAGCAGCTCCTGGTATTTGTCCTCCGCCTTTTTGAATTTCCCCGCCGGCAGCAGCTTGCCGTTACTGTGCGTAATGGAATTATCAAATTATGGCATCATTGTTTTCATCTGCACGAGGTTTTCATGCTCTTTCCACCAGCAGCCGATCCAGCAGCTCCCGGTACTTGTCCTCTGCACGCTTGAACTTGCCCGCCGGCAGCAGCTTGCCACCGCTGCAGGTGCAAAGGCGAATATAGATAGTCGATTCACAGTGGTCTAGCAGCTCCTGGTAATTTGTCCTCCGGCAGTAGTTTGCAATCTCTGCGGCAAGAAGCACACTGAATCTTAAAAACCAAACTCAATCTCCAAAGTACCATGCCTTCTGATTTGCCTGTCCACCAGTAAACAATCGGGCATCTTCTTGTATTTAGCCTCTGCCGGCGCGCTGCCATCCTCCTCCCTGCCGTTACGAGAGCCAAGCTGGAGGTTCTCAAATGCACTGCCAGCTGATCCCTGCGTCGAAATGTGTGCGTCGCGACGTGTGCAGATCGGCCTGTGCAGGCTGCAGAATGCCCCATGTGGACTGGCAGGCTGCGACTGGCGTGAGACCAGGTGGCGATACAGCTGCACAGCCAGGCCACTTGCTAACTGCAGCGTGACAGAGCACAAGCGCCTGTACACCATGCAGCTAAGGATCCTCCAGAGTTGATTTCACATGCATTTCCACTTCTGCATCATCTGTCGGACGGTGCCGCCACATCCTGCAGCCTGGCCTCCGTGACCAGCTTCAGCACAGCCGTACGAGGATCAAGTTCCAGGCTTGAGAAAATATCTGTGTCATCCACCATGCGCTCACCGTGCTCGCCTGGGGTCCGTCCCGCAGCTTGGGCCGCGTCGCCAGCTTCAGCACATCCACCGCATACGTCAGCATGGGGTTTACAGGCGGGTCGCGCCCGGTGCCGCAGGTAGATCCTATCGGCTGAACACCGATATGATCAATCGAATGTTCTCAGCTACATGCCATTGTGTACATTCCAGCACTTGCCTGTCGAAGAGCGCCGTTGCGTGGGGTCCGTCCCGCAGCTTGGGCCGCGTCGCCAGCTTCAGCACATCCACCGCGTACGTCAGCATGGGGTTGACTGGCGGGTCGCGCCCGGTGCCGCAGATGAAGGTAGCCCCCATGTCCACTGCCGCTGTCTGGCCATCGGTTCCGGTCAGGCAGTGCGTGTGCACCCGGCCGCCCAGCCGGTCCCGCGCCTCCAGCACCGTCACCTGCCAGATTACGACAGGTCTTGCAGATGTGTTGACGAAGACAGTTGCCTCAAAGAGTTGCTGCCTTGGAGCGCTGCTTTGGAGTGCTGCCTGAGGTTGCCCCGGGAGCGCGGCGCCGCTGCAATCTAGCCACAGCCAGGCAGCACGGACGACATAATGCTGCAATGCCACAGAGCATGTTCCAGGCCCAAGCAAGCTGCGTGTGGGCGAGCGCGGCATGAAGATATGCGCACCTGGGCGCCGGCGCGGGTGAGCTCCAGCGCAGCCTTGAGGCCCGACACGCCCCCGCCCACCACCACAACCCGCAATCTGCACGAACAACACACAATCTTGGGACAACATGTGCTTGCACATTACGTTCGTCTGCAAATTGCATGCTCCCAGTCCCACTCTCCACTCCCTGGGCTGCGAATGTCGCAACTGGATCCATCTTGGAGCACAGTTTTTGTTTATGCCAGAGCGAGGCGTAAACAGCAGAGGGGTCAGCAACAACATCGCACATCTCAGGTCGCACAGTGCATTGAATACCTCCGGCAGCGATCTGATGGCACGCGGCGGCGGCAGCTTCTTTGAATGCAGCACTAGCTGTAGTTGTGATCAGACATACCCCTCTGGCAGCGGCTTTATGGCACGCGGCGGCGGCAGCGGCCGCGGCGCCGTCGCCCCGTCCACCTCCTCCGCCGTTTTCTTGCTGGCCGCGGACGGCTTGCCGGAGCGCAGATTCCGGCCCGCCCTCTCTTTGGCGCCCCTGCCGGCGCCGCCCTCCGCAGCCATGCCCAGCGACTGCAAGTGAAAGCACACGCATTGCAGCCGTGTGTGGAGAATTGCCTCGATGCGCTGCTTCCAGACGCTGCCCCCCGCCTCCAGGACCAGCGACTGCAGACGCGCACGCACTACTCGTGAGACATCGCGGCCACACGCTCGTGTCACGCATGCGGGACGATGTGAAGGCGCAAGGAGTGCTGCTTGCGACTGCGGTGTGGAAGGCCTGCTTGGGGATGACATAAGAAAAGTCATACTCCTTGCCTACAACGCGAATCCCAGGGAGCGCACCATGATGTCGTCGAGGCGCGACTGGCGGTCCGCGTCCAGGCGCTCCTGCTCCTGCTGCGCCGCCGCATCCGCCTCGCCAATCAGCCCTGTGAGCAGCAATTGATGTCGATGTCTTGTCACTCATCGAGGAATGCTGAGATGGCCAACACACACCATTCAACAATGCAGGCTGCAGCTACTGCTGCTGCGCCGCTGCGTCCGCCTTGTCAAACAGCCTTGTGGCGCAAAGAAGGTGGAATGAGGTTCCATCCTTGTCACGACTCGGCCAATGCACCGCAGCCGATGAAGGCGCTCCTGGTGCTGCTGCTGCTGCTGCGCTGCAGTGTCTGCTTCCTCGAGGAGCTTTGTAGCAATATAAAGGAGGTGTCGCCTTTGTTGGGCAACACGAGATGCACCGCGGCATGGCGCCCTCAGTCTCCTCATTCTCTCGACACAGCTTCCTGCCGCGCATGTATTTCAGTTCTCTTCCTCCGTCTACAGAGTTTGTCAACCATTGAGGTCCTTCAGGCGCCTCGCTGCGGCGGGTGGCTCGTTGGCCAGGTCGCTGATGGTAGCGCAGCCATCCGCAGTGCGCAGGCTTTTCTGCTGCTGTTTTATTCTTTCTTGTTGATCACAAACCCAACACGTCCTGATGTCGCAATCCTGCCAGATTGCAAGGGGCACTACTACACTGGATGGCGTCATTGGCCTGTTTGCTGATGACGCAGCTGTCTGCGGTACCCCAAGATTCATTTTGGTTTCATTTTGGCTTGATACAGTTTCCCGTCAGCATACACCAACCATCAATTGTCTTTCGGATGACGTACCGCGCTGGATGGCGTCGTTGGCCTGCTCGCTGATGACGCAGCTGTCCGCTGTGCGCAGCAGCGCCAGCAGAGACTTGCTGCCGTGCTTGCAGCTGTCTGACAGCCCGTAGCCCTGCGCGGTGCCAGGTTCAGAAGCCTCAAGCACGAGTGGATAGTTCCATCGCTTCATTGTGGACCGTCTAATATCTGCCGCGCGCAGCAGCGCCAGCAGCGACTTGCTGCCGTGCTTGCAGCTGTCCGACAGCCCGTAGCCCTAAGCATGGCAAAGGGAAGGACGTCAGGACAGCTTGACACTTCAAGGTCATACTCTCCATGTGCAGCAGCGCCAGCAGCGACGTGCTGCCATGCCTGCAGCCGTCTGATAGCCCACAGCCCTACGCGGCACCAAAGACTTTGTAGATCGTCGAAAGCCCACAGCTTCACTGTTGAACGCAAACCTCCTCGGGTGGGAGGCAAACAACGATGCAGCGTCGTGACAGGTGGACGTGTTTTTGGCCCGCCACAGGTAAAGCAAACGATCGAATTTCCATTGCATGCACCTCGATGCCTGCAGATCAGAATGCCTTGACCAATGCGCCATCCAGGACCTACAGCCGCGCACATTCTTGGCGACGAAGATGCACGTGTCGCACTCCTGCGGCGCCGGGTACTGGCAAAAAAAATCGTTTCAAAACCCTAAGTTGAGAACAGCCTGCTGCACCTTCTTGGCGAAGAAGATGCAGGTGTCGCACTCCTGCGGCGCCGGGAAGTAGTGGTCAGTCTTGGTGCCGATGGTGCAGCAGGCGTCGCACGCCGCCTGGAACGCCGCCAGCAGCTCGCCGCGCCACGCCGGCATGACCGCCTCCTCCTTCACCTGTGTGAACGCGTCGGAATGAGAGTTGAATTCATGTGCATTGATATTGTATCGCAAACTTGACAACACGTGTGCTGTAACTGGGACGCCGCCAGCGGCTCGCTGCGCCACGCCGGCATGACCGCCTCCACCTGCACTGCGTCGAGATGCATACACTGATGCATTACATCCTTTTCGTGTTTGAACCTTGGAAATCTATATCATTTGTCGCCACTGGCTCGCCGCGCCATGCCCCCTTTCCGCCTCCTCCTTCACCTGCCATAATGCAGTGCACACGAACAACGTTTGAGGCTTCGCACATCTGCAATATGAATGTCGAACGTTGCCTCAAAGCAGGCCTGCGGCCAGGCTATTGGGACCGGTTGCTCTGTGTTGCACTACAGGGACATAAAGACGCGGGGCGGGGTGTGTATGAAAGAAAAGACAGAGAAAGCACCTGCTGCAGCAGCCACTTGAGCTCGCCGGCCATTGCGGCGGCAAAGGCTTTTTGCGGCGCGCACGACGCGTACTGGCTCCAGACGCGCTCCTCCCATTCCTCCCACTTCTGTGCATGCAGGACAAGCTCCCGCGGTGAGGCAAGACTGGTTGACGGCAACAAAAGTCAACTATACTGCCGGCTGCGCAGTGCTGGGTCCACACGTTCTCCCCCCAGTCCTCCCGCGCCTGCAGAGTACAAACCCGGAGGCAGAAAGCACACTGTGAAGATGAATTTGTATTGGACATGTTGCGGCGTTGACATTGCATTCTCGGTCCAGATGCGCTCCTCCCGGTGCTCCCAAGCCTGCAGGTTCCAGGACAGGCTCCTGCGGTGAGTTAACAATTACCACACATTGTGATAGCTGCTCACTAGTTGTTCGAGGGCGAGTGCAGGCAGGGCATCTAAAGCAGATATACGACGTCTGGCTGTTCTGCAGATCGGGCGACGCGTACTCGCTTCAGATGCGCTCCACTCATTGCCCTGCGCCTGCAGAATCTAATCAAATATGTAACAGGATGCAGGTTGGACAAGACGAGATCTCCATATAATCGTGTGTACAAGGTTGCCGCACCGGCAACTGCAGCAGCACTGATAAGCGCCCCTGTTAACGCTTCTTGAACAAGGCAGAACCACCGAAGAGGTGTCTTTCAGAAGTGCCCACTACAGACATTGTGCAAAGTACACACAGCAAGCTTTGGGTCATGACGATGCCCGCATTCCTGCTGCAGTAGGCTTGCCACTATCTCATCATTGACGCACTAAACATTCCGACCGCCAGCTTCCGCAGCTGCTACAGAAATGAGAAACACAGTGAAATCAGCCTGCTGCTACTGGACTAAGGAAAAACTGCAACATACCTGGCGGGTCCTCCTCGGAGACAGCCGTGTCGGCCAGCGTTGGCCGCAATTCTCGAGTAGACCAGCGACAAAATCGCAGAAAGGATGAAGAATGTAGTTAAACCTGGCGGGTGACGGCCTCAGAGACGGCCTCGTCGGCCAGCTTCTGCTCAATGGTCACCAGCCGCAGCGCGCACATCACCGTCATCGCCGGCGCGCCCTCCTCCTGTCAACGCAGGCAACAAAGCGTGATGGCTGCCAAACTTGTGCATCGATGGTCACTAGCCGCAGCGCGCACATCACCGTCATCGCCGGCGTGCCCTCCTCCTGTCGGTGCAAGTACGATGCGTTATTCCAGCCAATCATCTTCTGCTCGATGCTCACCAGCCGAAGCGCGCACATCACCGTCATCGCCGGCGCCCCCTCCGCCTGCATGTGCGAAATGGGCTCAGCGTTCGATGACGTGCGTCTCCCTTGTTGGCAGTGCCCTGGTCACCGCGAATGCTGAATGAGCAGCATCGGCACTATGATCACAAGCAGCAGCTGGGGGCCCAGCTCGACCATGGCGCCAGGGGCGGTCTGCCAGGGAAGGCCTCGTTGTGACCAGTACGTACATCACCACACTGCAGGTTTCGTGATTCCTTTTGACGCGTACCGGCTGGCCCAGCGCTGCCAGCGCCGCCGGCGTCGGCGGGAAGTTGGTGTCGCAGTTGGCACTGCCCGCGTACGCCAGCGCGGCCGCATCGTAGGTACGCGCCGCTGCCTCCACGCTCTGCGCCGGCCGCTGTGGACAGAAGCCATTTATGTCAGTTGTTGACAAGTCCTGCTGAATGGCAATGCCGGCGCACGCCAGCGCGGCCAAGCTGCAGGTGCGCGCCGCCTCTTCCACGCTCTGCGCCGGGCGCTGCAGGGTGGGTATTGTTGCGGCAGGTGCTTGCAAAGCCTCCAAAACGAAATATGCCGCAGGCTCAGTCGCGTCGTAGGTGCGCGCCGCCTCCTCCACGCTGCGCGCCGGCCGCTGCAAGGTGGATGGACTTTGTTCATAAGGATGCACAAACCTGTTGTGACATGCGATAGATGAATGGCCAATGACGAAATGACAGAATGACAAATGACGAAATGACGCTGAGCTGCAACAGCTGCAAGACGAAAGAGATGTTGCCTTCCATTGCGGCCTTGTATTCATGGTCCAAGAAAATATACAGAGAGGTCCTGCACATCTGCTAGCTCTGAAGCTTGAAGCTTACAAAGAACAGGTATGTACCTGGACACACATCTTGACAGCGCAGACGCGGTCCCAGAGGTAGGCGTAGTAGCGCCCTGCCTGACCGCAAGGGCGCATGAGTCAGCATCAACTTGTCGGTGCTGGACCATCGACTGTGCAGAATCTCTTGCGAGACATTTCCTGCACGCCAATGCGCAACCCAGATCGTTGTCTGGGTTGACACTGGATTCAGCAGGCAGCTCACTTGACACACGATCAAGCATTGAAGTGCCGGGGCGCCAACGTCCCAATTGCAGTAACACGATTGCTGCCAGACGGCGCACCAGTGTACTCTGCCGACCAGGTCTCGCCCTCTTCCACCATCACGCCCAGCCAGCCGGGCACAGCGCGCCCGCACCTGGCGCCCGGTACAGCCTCCCTGCAGCAGAAAGACGCAAAGCCTGAGGAGGTGCCATATTTGAGGGTTTTGTGTTACATTTTGACACTCCAGCCGGGCACAGAGCGCCCACACCTGCCCGGCACCGCCTCCCTGCGGCAGCGTATCCATGCAGAGCCTGAGACACCACAGTGTCCTTTGAGATGCTGCAGAAACAGCTCTCGTGGCACCATTCCGGCACTGCACGCCCGCAACCGCCTCCCTGCAATGCGGCGGATAGAATGTAGGTCTG
>JAABUM010001214.1_pt1 | contig 39493 bp, 41 predicted proteins | sample 5559161 | NCBI WGS metagenome assembly JAABUM01 (sample SAMN10711868, study PRJNA513369) | rock metagenome | isolation source: Antarctica rocks | place: Antarctica: Victoria Land, Siegfried Peak nord
TCACGGCTGGGGCGAACGGGTTATCCCAGCACACCGTCGGCATCGCTGGGTCACCCGTATGCGCGACCATGGACACGAGCGCGCCGCCGTCGTTGCGCTCCAGACGCCGCTCGACCGTCATGAAGAGCGGCGCCTCGCCGTCCGGAGAAACCAGGGATAACTCTTCGCGCATGTCGGGATACAGGCCCGTAGTAATGCCCATCCCACGCTCCGCGAGGAAGCGGCTGCTACGCCACCAGCGCAGGGGCGAGTCGTAGCCCACATCGGTCCAATGGAAGACGCCGAGCTGTCCGCCCGCGAATTCCACCAGGCCGTGCTCCTGCGTCTCCTGTCGTGGTCCGCGCGTATCGGCCAGACGCGACCAGTGAGCGGCGAGGTCGTAGCGATGGACCGCACCGCTGACCTGTGTCGGGACGGCGTCGAAGCCCAGGTAGCTACGCATCACGCTCACACCGTGGTAGCCGTGACCCGCGAAGTCGTTGAACGACGCGTAGACCCGGCCGAACACGCCGGAAGCGATCAGCCGGAGCTTGAGCGCCTCCAGGGGGCGGCGATGGAACTGCTCGGCTACCTCGACCTTGACGTTGCGCCGCGCCGCGGCCTCAATGATGTGATCGGCCTCACCGAGATCGTGCGCGATGGGCGTTTCCAACAGCACATGCAAGCCGTGCTCGACGGCCATCAGTCCAACCTGCCCATTGGCGGCGTAGGCGACCGACACGATGCCGATAACCGGAGCCGTCTCTCGGATCAGCCGATCAAGGTCGGTGTACCACGGCGCGTCCAGGCTCTCACCCAGCCGGCGCGCCGACTCCTCGCTGCGTCCCCACACGGAGACGAGTTCCACATCGTCGGTCAAGGCCTGGACGATCGGCCCGTAGAGGTAGTCCGAGCGCGACGCCGTCCCGACGATGGCTACCCGGATCGGCTCGCGCGATAGTGCGCTATGCTGCATACTTCTTTCTTCCCTTTCGCTAGTCGTCGTCCATAGGTTGCGCTCGACCCCTCCCCTCGCCTAGGCTGTCGCCTCGACCCAGCCCGCGTCCGCGGCGGCGTGAGGAGAGTCGGGCATGACCTCGATGCGATTGCCGTCGGGGTCGGTGATCCAATATTGCCAGTTGCCATCGACGCCCTGCGTGGCCGCCCCAGGGACCTCAAGCCCGCGTTCCCGCAGCTGCCGTAGCGTCGCATCCATATCGTCGACGCCCAGACTAAAGTGATTATAGCCGCCAGCGGCGCCTGGTTGCGGCGCGACGCTCTGAGCGCCGGGGAAGAGTTCGATGAACTGGCCCGGCACGACCTGGAGATAGACGATCCACGGTGACGGCTCACCGTCGCGATCCAGCCGGAACGCCTCGCGGAAGCCTAGCTTGCCACAGTAGAAGTCTAGCGACCGCTCCAGGTTGGTGATACGGAATGCGACGTGCCCGATGCTCGTGATCATATAGACATGTCCTCTCTAGCAATTTTAGTGATTGACGCGGTCATTTATTTTCCGGGCCACATGGCGCCGACTGGCTCCACGGCTCCGTCCTAGAGGCGCAGACCATCCGTTTCCACGGCCCACTCCTCGTAGCACTCGGGGCACAACTGCGTGAGCGTGCTCCCCGCGATTTGATGATCTCTAAACCGCGTGAACCCGTCATTTTCAGTAACCCGGTACGCGTCTTTCGCCTTCGATGCGAGGACGCGCTCCCCGCATGACCCACAGATTATTTTGCGCTTCGTCGTTCCGCCGCTCATCCTCGCGGTCCTCCACCCTGGCAGAGGGCAGGAGTTGGGCCAGACGGCGTCTATAATATTGCAGGCACGGCGCGCTGCCGCAGCCAAGCGATCCGTCCTTCACGGCGACGCGCATGCAATGGTATCAGGACATGCTCGACACGTTCTACAACGCGGGCGGCGCGGGGCGCGCCCCGCGATTGTGAGACGCGGCCGGCCGCGCGTCCGCGGCGGCGCCGCCGCGCGGGCCGCCGCGGACGCACGGGGCGCCGTGCGGCGCGACGATAGACGCGCGCCGCACGGGCGCCCGCACGGGCCGCGCGCCCGTGCACAGCGCTCAGCCCGCCGACCATGTCCCGTGCATCGCCGTGCGTCCGCGCCGCGCCCCCGGCGCCCCTCCTTGGTAGGGCGCGTCCTCCTACCAGGACCATTGTCGCATGGAGTGTGGGGATGTCAAGGAACACGCGCCGCCCCGGCCCCCGCGTGCACCGCCCACCCCGCGCGTCCGCGCCCGCACCGGCCGCGCGGCGACACGAACAGGGCGCCCAGCGACGCCGGCGGCGGCATGGGCACAGGCGCGGCCATGGCCGCGATACAACCGGCGGGGCGCGCGACGCCAACGGGGCCGTGGGCGTCAGGGCGATCCCCGCGAGCGCGGTGGCCGCTCCAGGGGCGACGCCGGTGAAACCCCCGCGGGAGTACCCGCGCTACCGCGTCAGCGTCGCGGAGTACGTCGCCTTCCACCGACAGGGCTTCCTGATCGTGCGCGGGCTCGTCCCGCCCCAGGACGTGCGCGAACTGGTCCAGCACAGCGCGGACCTGAGGAGAACGGCTGCATGTGGTTCACGTCGGGGACGCAGGACGAGCCGATCTATCCGACGGCAGGGCTGGTGCGCCAGAACCACGGCGACACGCTGGCCGACCTGACGGTCGTGGAGCAGGTCAGCAACACCGATGAGGCGGCCAACACGCTCGCGCACGTCGCCGCCAGGTACCCCGGCGCGGAGATCACGGCCGTGATGGAGCTAGGCGACGTGGCCTTCTTCGGCGGCCATGTGCTGCACCGCTCACACCGCAACCGCGCGACGGACCGCTTCCGCCGTTCCTTCGTCGGGCACTACGCCGATGCGCGCAGCTTCACCTTGTGGGGGCACGATCGCGGCGACGCCGGGGGCGGTGCGACCAACCACGCGCACATCCTGGCGCGCGGCGACACGCATCTGCCCTACGGTCAGCCGCGCTTCGGGACCGCCTGCGCCGCCAACACGCCGCGCCCGCGCGGCCCTGGCGCCGCGGGCGGCGCGCCGATGATGGCCACCATGGCCGACGGCGACATGATGGGGACGGCCCCGTTGGACATGGCGCGCAACGACCACGACGCGCACGACCACGACGAGTAGCGCTGTCGCATGCTTAACTGCCTTAATTGGGGAGACGCCCGTGTACAGCGCTGGGCTGCTCCCGCCCTACGGCGTACGCCCCAGCAACGCGGCGAGGCGGTCGATCTCGGGCAGGTCGTCCGCCACCGGGACCGACGGGGCGAAGGCGGCGCCGGGCGGACGGTCGCCGGGCGCGCTGGCCTGCGTGAACTGCATGGCCGTCCGTACGACGTCGGGGGCGAACGCGGGACGTTGCCCCGTGGCCCTGGCCACGTCCCAGCCATGGATCACCGTCTCCACCAGGTGTAGGGTGAGCGCCGCACGTCCAGGCAGCACGCCAATGGGGAGCGCGAACGTCCGGTCGAGCAGCGCCGGGTCGCGCCATGCCGCGTCCACGGCGGCGGCCGAGCGGCGGTACGCGCCCGCCGGGTCGTCGCCGAGCAGATCAGCGGCTGGCCCACCCCCACGCGCGGGACCAGGCTTGATCGGCTCGCCCCGCGTCAGGCCGGCGTACCGGATATTGCCGCCGGCGAGGTGGGCCAGGAGCGCCCGCACGTCCCAGTCGGAGCAAGGCGTGGGCAGGCTCATCTGGTCAGGTCTCACGGCGTCGACGAGTCGAGCCGTTTCATCAAGTGCGCGCTCGTGTAGCTGAACAATGTCCATACGAAGATTCTCCTCGCGCCGTTTCCTGAGCCTGTCGTCCCTGTCGTCGCGGACGGATGGTTTCCCCCATGATAGCATGGGCGATTTATCATCCTGTCAGTCGGACACGGTGGCCGCGTCACGTTCGGGATGCGCGGCCTCGCCCCTGAAGTTCTCCGTCGCCAGGTTCGATGCGCCGTGCGTCTCCAGCGCGTGGCGGAAGTAGTCGGGCCGCTGCTGCCCCCAGGCGACCGCGCAGTTCCGCAGCGTCACATCCCACGCGTTCTTGACGAAGAAGCCCGCCGTCGGTTGCGCGATGAGGCCGTCCCCCGGAGAGGGCCGGATGTCGAGGAGACCGCCCGGCCACGACGACCACCTATCCAGTTCAACGCGCACATCGGCCAGCAGCACATCCTCGATTCCCCCCGGCTCCCAGGCGTAGAGACACACGCCGTTTTCGCTCCGCGCCAGCACGTTGGTGACACGCACATGGCGCACGCGGCCGACCTTTGTTTCAGCCGTCCAGGGGACGGCCGCGATGTAGACCGGCTCGCCGCGGCCCCACCAATCGGTATGAAAGAGGCGCGTCTCGACGATCATGTTCGCGAAGAGTACGTTCTCCACGTCGCCCTCTTGGCCCAGATTGATCGACAGGCCACGGTGGCTCGACCGGATCACGCACGCATCGAACACGACGTTGCGGATCGGCGCGACACACTCATTGCCGATCTTGAGCGCGGCGGACGTAGAGACCAGTGTGCAGCCCGTCACGGTGACGTTCTTGCACGGGCCGAACGCGACCGCGGCGCGGCACGTCTTCAGGCAGATGGCATCGTCGCCGGAGACGATGTGGCAGTCGCTGATGCGCACGTCGCGGCTACAGTCGACGTCGATGCCGTCGTTGTTGGGCAGCTTGAGGTCGTTATCGATGCGGATGCCCTGGATCAGCGCATCCGCGCAGCCGGTCAGGCGCACGGTCCAGAACGCGGCGTCGCGAACGGTCACGTCGCGCATAGTCACGTTCGTACAGCCGATCAGGAAAACGGTGATAGGAGCCTGCTCCTCGCTGACCCGAGAGAGCCCTGTCCGCTGCGGAGCCGCGCCGGATCGCAGACCAGACCGGAGAAAGACCCAGACATGATCACCATTGGCGTAGACGCCCCTAAGCGTGTGCACGCCGCCGTCGTCCTCGACGACGCCGGCCGCGCGATTGACCAGTGGCGCGGGCCGAACAGCCCGGCGGGCTGGGCGGCGCTGGCGGCGTGCACACGCCCCGCCATGAGCGTGGACACATCGCCGCCATCGAGCGCGGGCGTTCCCAGCCCTACCGCCCCACGCTGGAGGCCCTCTGCGCCGCCCTCGCCCTTGTACGACTATATCCAATCCTTGTCGATACCTCTTTTTGCTGTATACTAATGGCAAAATGAGGGATTAACTTGGGGCGAGGAGGCGAATGATGGTCGTGGCCGCGCGGCAGGTGGCCGATGAGCGCGATGTCGATGTGCTGGCGCAGGTACGTAATCAGGCGTTGCGCGCTTCGATCAAAGAGGCGGCGGCGGCACTCCTAAGCGTACTGCCGGTGAAGATCGCAGCCTACACCGTCGGGGTGAAAGACGCGAAAACGCTCCATCGTTGGGCGAGCGGCCAGGTAACCGACATTCGCGCGGAGCGCGAAAGCCGGCTGAGGGCAGCGTATGAAATCCTTTTATTGCTTCTGCGCTTCGACGCAGCCGAAACCATACGAGCCTGGTTCATAGGGATGGCTCCGGAGTTGGACGACGTGTCGCCCGCTCGCGCTATCCACGAGGGCCGTCTGCAGGAGGCTATCGGCGCCGCGCGCGCGTTCGCGGCCACCGGATGACAGAGAGCGATAACGGTATCCGAACGGCCAGGGCGCCGCGCTCTCCCGTTTTCCGGATCGGCCATGGCCCCGACCCGTTCGCGCCCCCCTCCTGGGCTTTCGTCCAAGCGAACGGCACGTTGGGGGGGCGCTTCGACGACCCCGGCAGCCGGCAGGGGATAGCCCCAGCCGATCGTTTCCGCGTGCTGTACTTCGCTAGTGAGCGCGCTGGAGCCTTCGGAGAAACGTTGGCTCGCTTTCGACCCGACATTGAGGCGCTCGCACAATCCGGATCCGACGCATCGACATCGCGGCTCGGTAAGACGGTCGTTCCCATCGCCTGGCGACAGGCGCGGCGCATCGGAGCCACGGTGCTTGCCCCGTCGCTTGTTTTTGCCGACCTTGCCGAGGCGGAAACGATACAGGCGCTACGTCGTCCTCTTGCGACGCTGGCCGTATCGCTCGGCCTCAAAGACATCGACGTAAGCGCCCTCACCGGGCCGCATCGCGCGCTAACGCAGGGGGCGGCCCGCTACCTGTACGAGCAAGAAGCCTCCTCCGGCAAACCCCTCTATCAGGGGATACGCTATCAATCGCGCTTTTATGGCGGATGGGAATGCTGGGCCGTGTTCATGGATCGCCTGTCGCATCACGTCGTGCGCGTCGATCCGATAAACGTCAACGATCCCGGTCTCTACGACGCGGCGCGCATCCTGGGTCTGTCCATCGAAGACAGCCGCCGGCGGCGCGCCCAGGGGCGGCTGTAAACACAATACTAACGAGACTCACCTCAGGCCGACGAGACATGACGCGAAAACTTGATTCAATCGCACCATGTTTGCGTTTTCAAAATATCTAGTGGGTCACGCCGCATTGAAGTCGCTCGACGTGAGCTTCTGGGCATAGGCGTCGAGTTGCGTGAGGGTGGTCGGCGGTTTGCTCGGGTCGAGTCCCGCCTTGCGGAATAACGCCTTGTTGATGTAGAGATAAAGGAGGTTGCCCGTCTCAGGGAGCGCCCAAATCTTACTGCCGTAGCGCATCAAAGGCAGCACGCCGGGCAGCATCTGGCTGGCGGACCACCCCACCGTCTTCAGGTACGGCGACAAATCGACCAACCCATTCTGATAACCCATCACGGCGGCGGCGTTGTCGAGGTTGGTGACCACCAGATCGGGCGGGTTGCCCGCGGCGATGGCCGAGAGGAGTTTGCCGTTGGTCACACCGCTATCAGTCGGGACGTACAACCCGCTCGCCTGGATGTCGTGGTGGGTGCTGTTGAACTGCTTCATGCGGTTCTCTTCGTACGTCTTGGAGTCGCCGCCCCACGGATACCAGTAGGTAATCTTGACGGGCGCGGCGGAGCGGGCGGCGAGGCTTTCGGTCGGAAGCACTGCCCCTGCGGCCAGCGCGGCCCCCGTCGCGGCGGTGGCGCCAAGGAACGTACGGCGGGAGAACGGTGTCGTTATATCCATCTGAGACACTCCTTACAAGTCCATCTTCTCGAGACACGTCTTTGAGGATGCGCGCGGCCACAACCTGGCCGGACGAAACCACCATGCGGACGCTACAGCCAATCCATCTCCTATCCCGTGCCGCCTCCTTTCTTCGTCACCGCGGTAATCGCAGGCCGTTTTCCGGGTCAACTCATGACCCGCCGCGCTTTGCGCGAGTGGATGAGGTTTACAATGAGGGTGGGCACGCCGATTCACGGCGCACCAAGGTCGGCAGAAAGACCACCGGGTTGATACCCGACGCCCCCTCCAGGGGTAACGGCGGCGGCGCGATAGCCGCGATCTTGTCGAGCAAGGCGTCGGCCGCATAGCGCCCTATCGCCTCGATCGGCTGGCGCACGGTCGTCAGCCCTGGGGTACTGAGTTCAGCGCTCTGGATACCATCGAAACCAACCAGGGAGAGGTCATCCGGCACACGCAACCCGTACGTCAAAGCAGCCTTGAGCAGCAACAGCGCGCTCATATCATTGGATACGAAAGCGGCGGTTGGCCGCGCGGGGGCGGCGAGTACACGTTGCAGGGCCTTCCGCGCGACGGCGAGGTCATGACCGCGCACGTCGGCCGAATAGGCCGGGCCATAGGGAAGGCCATGCGCTTCCATGAAACGGGCATGAGCTTCCCAGCGCTGCTCGTCCTCCCACGACATCGGCCACTGATCGGGTCCGATGTAGGCGATAGAGCGGTGCCCTAGCGCGAACAGATAGTCGAGCGCGAGGGTGACGCCGCGAGTGTTATCGACGCTGATCGCGATCTCGCCCGCCAGGATCGGTCGACAGCCGACGGTCACCACATGGCGATGCTCCTGTACGAACGCAGCCATCCCCTCGTGGTTGAGCGTAAGGGGAAGCACATCCCCCAGCAGGAGCAATCCATCCACACGCTCGGGGCCCAGGATATCGCCCAGCGCCCCCATCGTCCAGCCTTCGCCGGCGTGATACTCGGCGTTTCCCACCAGCACATGGTAGCTGCGCGTCCGGCACACGGCATAGATCGCCTGCAAGAACTCCGCGCTGAACGGCTGCGCCAGATCACGCGCGATGACGCCAATCGTCTGCATCGTCGTGGTGCGCAAACTCCGCGCGGCGGGGTTGGGCCGATACCGTAGTTCCAGCGCGGCGGCGCGCACACGCTCGACCGTCGCCGGGCTGATCGTCACCGATCCCATGCGGCCATTGAGCACACGCGAGACAGTGGACGGAGACACACCAGCCCGTTGCGCCACATCCAAGATGCCGCCTCCAACCTGAGTATCCTTGCCCATCTCAAACCCTCAACCCATCGTGCAAACGTTTGCCCTCAATGCTTTTCATTACGATACCAGAGGAGCGGCGGCCTGTCAAGACCATGGGCGGTGAACGCTGACGAAGGCCCATCCACCCAACCGTGAGCGTCGGGCGTATAATAGGTTAAAGGGAGGCGCGAACGATGGAGACGACGACTCGCAGCGACATGGACAGGGCCCCAAGCGGCGCCGGCGGCGGTCCGGGCACAGGCGCGGCTATGGGCGCGATGAGACCAACCGACAGGGCGCGCGACGCCAACGGGGCCGTGGGCGTCAGGGTGATCCCCGCGAACGCGGTGGCCGCTCCCGGGGCGACGCCGGTGAAACCCCCGCGGGAGTACCCGCGCTACCGCGTCAGCGTCGCGGAGTACGTCGCCTTCCACCGGCAGGGCTTCCTGATCGTGCGCGGCCTCGTCCCACCCGAAGACGTGCGGGAGTTGGTCCAGCACAGCGAGGATCTGATGTACGGGCGCGTCGCGGCCCCCGGCATCGAGCCGCCCCCGCCGGGCGCCACACCAGCGGAGATCGAGCGGCGCTACCTGCGCATCCATATGCTCCATCGCGTGCTGGAGATCCACGAACGCTTCCTGCTGCATCCGCGTGTGCTCGACGTATTGGAAGCCCTCATCGGACCCGACGTGATGGCCATGCAGAGCATGTTCTTCCTCAAGTTCCCCCGGGGCGCGGGGCAGGGCTACCACCAGGACGCCTACTACATTCCCACCGTACCGGACACCCTGTGCGGGGCGTGGCTCGCCGTCGACCGCGCCGACGAGGAGAACGGCTGCATGTGGTTCACGCCGGGGACGCAACACGAGCCGATCTATCCGACGGCGGGCCTGGAGCGCCAGAACCACGGCGATACACTCGCTGACCTGACGGTCGTGGAGCAGGTCAGCAACACCAATGAGGAGGCCAATACGCTCTCGCGCGTCTCCGCCAGGTACCCCGGCGCGGAGGTCCCGGCCGTGATGGAGCCGGGCGACGTGGCCTTCTTCGGCGGCCATGTGCTGCACCGCTCGCACCGTAACCGCGCGATGGACCGCTTCCGCCGCTCCTTCGTGGGGCACTACGCCAATGCGCGCAGCTTCACCCTGTGGGGACACGATAGCGGCGATGCCGGGGGCGGTTCGACCAATCACGCGCACATCCTGGCGCGCGGCGACACGCATCTCCCCTACGGCCAGCCGCGCTTCGGGACCGCCTGCGCCGCCAACACGCCGAGCCTGCGCGGCCCCGGCGCCGCGGGCGGCGCGCCGATGATGACCAACATGGCCGACGGCGACATGATGGGGACGGCCCCGTTGGACATGGCGCGCAACAGCCACGACGCGCATGACCACGACGAGTAGCGATATCGCATGCTTAACTGCCTTAATTGGGAAGACGCCCGTGAACAGCGATGGGCTACTCCCGCCCTACGGCGTGCGCCCCAGGAACGCAGCGAGGCGGTCGATCTCGGGCAGGTCGTCCGCCACCGGGACCGGGGGGGGCGAAGGCGGCGTCGGGCGGACGGCCGCCGGGGGCGCTGGCCTGTGTGAACTGCATGGCCGTCCGCACGACATCGGGGGCGAACGCCGGCCGCTGCCCCGTAGCCCTGGCCACGTCCCAGCCATGGATCACCGTCTCCACCAGGTGTAGGGTGAGCGCCGCGCGCCCCGGCAGGACGCCAATGGGGAGCGCGAACGTTCGGTCGAGCAGCGCGGGGTCCCCCCACGCCGCGTCCACTGCCGCAGCCGAGCGGCGGTACGCGCCCGCCGGGTCGTCGCCGCGTAGATCGGCGGCTGGCCCACCCCCACGCGCGGGTCCGCGCCCTATCGGCTCACCCCGCGTCATGCCGGCGTACCGGTATATTGCCGCCAACGAGATGGGCAAGGAGCGCCTGCACGTCCCAGTCGGAGCAAGGCGTGGGCAAGCCCATCTGGTCGGGTCTCACGGCGTCGACGAGTCGAGCCGTTTCATCCAGTGCGCGCCTGTGTAGATGAACGATCTCCATACGGACGGTCCTCCTCACGCCATTTCCTGAACCTGTCGTCGCGGACGGATGGTCTCCCCCATAATAGCATGGTCGATTTATCACCCGCCGAGATTGCGTCGGGACCTTGAGACTTGACCGGACTTCCCGCCGTGACCCCAACGCTTACACAGCTTCGCCTATACTGGCGGTATGTCCAGCGCATCACGTTCATTCGAGCAGCGAAGGAGGCCCTATGACCAGCAGGTTCACGGAATTGGCGATCGACTGCCACCGCCCGCATGAGTTGGCCGCCTTCTGGTGCACCGTGCTCAACTATAGGATCATCGACGCGGAGGGAGACGTCGTCGAGATCGCCGGGTGGCAGCCGACGCCTGAGGCCGTACGCGCGCGCGACAGCGCGCCGACACTGACATTCGCGCGCGTGCCCGAGGCCAAGACGGTGAAGAACCGCCTGCACATCGATGTGAGCCCCATTGATCGGGCGCAGGATGCGGAGGTGGAGCGGTTGCTCGCCCTGGGCGCACAGCGCGTGGACATCGGCCAAGGCGAACAGAGATGGGTTGTCCTGGCCGATCCGGAAGGTAATGAGTTCTGCGTGCTGAGGAGCCTCCAATGATCAGGGCGCGATGCGCACACGCAGCCCGGTCGCAGCCGACTCGATGGCGCCGAAGACCATCGCCAGGCTCTTGACATTGTCGTGGCACTCGCCCATCGGCGTCGCGCCGGTCTCCAGCGCGTGCAGAAAGTCGCGCAGCGAGCCGGCGATGCCGGTCGGCACGTCCTGTGCGACCTCGGCCTCGACGGTCCGCACCGTGGACAGGAAGCCATCGCGCGCCGTCACCACGTCAACCACGGGCGCGTGAGCGCCGGCTCCGTCCCATGTGGCCGTGCCGTGCGGCCCCACCACACGCCACTCCGCCTCCCAGGCGGTAGGGCGGCCCTCGGCGCACCAACTCCCCCGGTAGGTATAGCGCAAGCCACCGGTCATCTCGAAGATAGCGGTGGCGCAGGCGTCGCCGCGATACCAACTCCACGGGGGGTTGAACTCCTCGCAGTAGACGGCCACGGGGTCGGCGTCGCATAGGTAGCGCGCGGCGTCAAGCGTGTGAATCGCCATATCAAGTAGCAGCGGACTCGCCATCTCGTCACGGAACCCACCGAAGTGAGCGCCGATATAGAAATCGGAGTTGAGGATGCCGGGCGGCCCAGTCCGATCGACGATCAGCCGGCGCAGCGCCTGCAGGTTGGCGTCGTAGCGCCTGCTCTGGCTGACCATGTAGAGCGTACCTGCCCGCTCCGCGGCGGCCACCATCTCGCGCGCATGTTCCATGGTGTCGGCCATCGGCTTTTCGCCCAACACGGGCAGGCCGGCCGCCAGCGATGCCAGCGTGACGTCACGGTGCGCCTCGGGCGTGGACACATCGACCACGACGTCGGGGCGCGCCCGTGCGATCACGGCGTCCAGGTCGGCGCCTATCACGATGTTGTCGAAGCCAAGTTCGGAGGCGGCTTGCTCCGCCACATTGGGCCGCAGGTCCACCCACCCGACCACGCGCACCGCGTCGCAGTCGCGCAGGTTGCGGCCCCACGCGCGTCCCATTCCTCCAGCGCCGACGATGAGCGCGTTCCTCTTGTCCATCGTGCGTTACCTCACCCCGGCTGACCGGCCGTCCCAAAATCGAGAATAGTGTAGGCCGTCATGCGCGCATCCCTATTTGAGGTCGGCGATCACGACGCCGCGGTCGATGTAGCGCTGGCCGAACGCGTAGAGGATGACGGGGACAACCAGGGCGACGGCGGTCGCCGCCATCAGCTTCGGGTAGTCGGGGCCGAACGGCGTGGTGAAATTGAGCAGGCCCAGCGGCAACGTCCGGTTGGCGTCATCGGTGAGATACACTAACGGGCCCCAGGTGTCCTTCCAGCTGTTGAGGAACTCGAAGATCGCCACCACGATCAAGATCGGCGTGGCCTGCGGCAGGATCATGCGCCAGAAAATGCGCCAGTTGCCGCAGCCGTCCAGGCGCGCCGCTTCGTCGATCTCGCGTGGGAGCCCCAGGAAGAACTGGCGCATCAGGAAGATATCGAAGGCCGAGCCGAACAGCTTGGGCACGATGATGGGCAGGAAGGTGCCGTACCAGCCCAGGTCTTTGAACAGGATGAAGAGCGAGATGGTGAGCGCCTGAGCGGGCAGAAGCATGGTCGCGAGCACGAGGCCGAACAACAGGTTGCGGCCGCGAAACTTGAGGCGCGCGAAGCCGTAGGCGACGACGGCGGAACTCAGGGTCGCTACCACGACGCTGTACAGAGCCAGCCACACGCTGTTGAAGGCGTAGCGGCCGAAATTGTACACGGTGAAGATCGCGGAGTAGTTGTCCCAGTGCGCCGGGTTGGGCAGCCACTGCAGCGGGATGGCCATGTATTGGTTCATGTCCTTGAGCGAGGCCAGGATCAGCCACAGGAAGGGAAACAGGATCATCACGCTGAACAGGATCAGCACGACGTAGGTCAAGGGTAGGCGGGATCGGTCGAGCGCGCCGGGCCTGAGCAAAGCGCGACGGGACGGGACGGGCAGGGAATGCGGTGTCGTTTCAATGCGCTGTGCCATCTTTCATCTCTCCCTGTTACTCGGCTTCGGCGAGCTGCTGCCCGTAGTAGGTGTAGCGCCGGCCCACCCACAGGACGATGACCGTCAGGATCAGGGCGACCGCGAAGATGATGACCGCTAGCGCCGATCCGTAGCCGAAGTCGCCGTCGATAAACGCCACGCGGTACAGGTAGGTCAGGAAGAACGCCAGGTTATAGTGATAACCCAGCACGTCCGTACCGGTCATGCCTCCGGACGTAGCGAAGATGAGCGGCGTTTCGAACACCTGCAGGTGGCCGATCAAGGTCATGATCGTGTTGAAGATGATGACGGGCGCGAGCAACGGCAGCGTGACGGTACGGAAGCAGCGCCACGCCCCCGCGCCGTCCATCTGCGCGGCCTCGTATAAAGATGGCGGGATGCTTTTGATGCCCGCCAGGAAGATGATCATTCCGCCGCCGATAAACCACAAGTTGACCAGGATGAGGGGGACCAGCACGAACACTGGTTGGTCGTAGCCCACGTTCGACCAGCAACTCAATGGGAAGACGACGGTCAGCGCGCAGGTGCAGCCCGACCCGCGCTTCCCGCTCCAGAGCGTCACCCTGACCGTGGGCGACCTGGCGCTGCCCATGAGCGCCGGCGCCGGCGGCGTCTACACGGCGGACCTGAACACGCGGCGCCTGCGCGACGGCGTGCAGACCATGCGCGTCACCGCGCGGGACAGCCAGTTCGCGGTCACCGACCTCGTGGACACACTCGTCGAGAACGATGCCTGGCGGCAACGCTTCGTGCGCGCCTGGCACACCATCTTCTTCGATGGACGCCTGCCCTTCCGCTATGTGGGCTGGAACGACTACGACCTCTTTACGCGCACCGATACGACGGTCGCCAACGACGAGCAGACCATCGAGGGCAACATCCTGCTCAAGGGCACAGTCATCCCCTGGCAGACGCAGATCGACCGCCAGATGATGGAGGCCGAGCGCAACGGCTTGAGCGTGCTGCGCACCTGGGCCTTCGACGACAGCTCGACCGACCCGTCCGCCTTCCAGACCGCGCCCGGCGTGTACAACGAGGCGACCTTCCAGAAGCTGGACTACATCATGGCCAGCGCCCGCAAGCACCACATCCGCGTCATCCTGACGCTGGAGAACCATTGGGAAGCCTACGGCGGCATCTCACAGCTCGCGTCGTGGCTCAACCTACCCAACAAATACGCCTTCTTCACCGACGCGAAGGCGCAGGCGCTCTACCAGCAGTACGCCGCCCACCTCGTCAACCGCGTCAACACAGTCACGGGCGTGGCCTACAAAGACGACCCGACGGTCTTCGCCTGGGAGTTGATGAACGAGCCGCGCATGGACTGTACGTACGACCCGACCCCCACGCATCAGTACTGCGACCCCTCCGGTCAAAAGCTGCGCGCGTGGATCGGCATGATGAGCGGCTACATCAAGAACCTCGACCCGCGCCACATGGTGTCGACCGGCTCCGAGGGCCACGGCTGCATCCCCCTCTACCCCGGTTCGGTGGCCTCACAGGCGTCGTTCACGCCGGACCAAAGCTGCACGTCCTCTCAGACGGGCGGACCCGGCTTCCAGTGGGCCGGCAGCCAGGAGGGCGACAACAACGACGCGATGTACGTGCAGAACGTGCCCACGGTCGACTTCTTCAGCTTCCACCCCTACCCCAACGAGTCGTGGGCCAACTTCACGCTGCCACAGACCAACGCGCTGATCGCGGGGATCACCAAGGAAGGGCGCGACCTCGGCAAGCCCGTCGTGATGGAGGAGTACGGCGTCAAAAAATCGTACGGCATCAACCAGGGCAGCGCGCTGCTACAGCCGAGTGACCCGGCCTTCACGGCGACGCGCATACAATGGTATCAGGACATGCTCGACACGTTCTACGGCGCGGGCGGCGCGGGCAGCAACGTGTGGATGCTGGCCGACTGGTCCGACAGCGACTACAACGTCAACCCGTACCTGCCGCTGGCGGACGCCCAGCGCGACGCCCCACTGCTAGCGATCATGGCCCGGATCGCCGCGCGGCTCAACTACCCCTTCGGCTACCCGCACTAGCGCGGAACCGGGGGGCTTTCTCGGGAGTGGCGCCCCTGAGACCACTCCTCAGAGGGGTCTCCGATCCTGCTGGCAAACGCTTGCCAGCAGGATGCCGGAGACCCCAGCGCAAAACAGAGACTGCTTCAAGACATCGAGGGTAAAGGGGTGGCCGTAGTCACCCCTTTACTCTTTTGACATAGGAAGGAGTCGGACACTTTATGACGGATGCAACAGACACGGCGCGGATGAGCGGCGCCCCCCTGTTCGAGGGGTGGGACGCCGATCCCGAGATCCACATCTTCGACGGCAGGTACTACCTCACCCGATGCCACACAATCGTGCGCCGTTAGCCCCAGATAGCGGACAAGGGCAAGCGGAAGCCGGGTAGGACAGCGCCGCCCTCAAGTTCATCCTGACCGGCGACGGAGCGCGGGGTGGCCGCGCCCGGCTCCCAGACGTCGACGGTCTTGCGGTCGGGCCAGACAACCCAGACCACGCGCACCCCACGATCGATCCAGCGGCGGCCCTTGGCGTCCAGGTCTTCGCGGCCGAACTGGCTTGGCGAGGCCACCTCGACGACGAGGTCGGGAGCGATGGGCCGGTACGTCTTGCCCTTACGAGGCGATGGCGGCGGCAGGCGGTCGGCGCGCACGAAGGCCAGGTCGCTGGCTTGCACGGTGTCGTCCTCTTCGCCAGGCCGCGTGAGGTCCCAGCCCGTCTCGCCGACAACGACCTTGCCGAGGCCATGGGCGCGCACGTAGCCAGAGAGAGCGTACGCGATGTTCTCACCGACGTCACCGTGGTCATAGCCGGGCGGAGGCATGCGGACAAGTCTCCCTTCCACCACTTCGTACTGCCAACCGTCATCGGGCAGCGCTTCGAGCATCTCGATAGTCCACATGGAGGGCACAGTCTGCGGTTGGGCCATCGGCGGGTCCTCCTCCCTCTCCCTTCTTCCCTTCGTACCCCAGTCTAGCACGACGGTGGCATCACTGACGCGGCGCGCGCACGGTGGAGCCGCGCACCACCAGTTCCGTGGGCAGGACGATGGCCGCTGCCGCTAGGTCTGGCCTGACGCCTTGTATGGATGCGATTAGGAGGTGACCGGCCCGCTGACCCTTCTCAACATGCGGCTGGCGCACCGTGGTGAGTCCCGGCTCCGCGCGCGCGGCCGCCGGAATATCGTCGAACCCCACCACCGCAACATCCTCGGGCACGCGTAGCCCTCGCGCCCGCGCGGCGTCCAGGGCGCCGAGTGCGAACTGGTCGCTCATCGCCAGGAGCGCTGTTGGCCGCGGCTCTTGCTCCAGCAGCCAGGCGGCGGCGCGGGCGCCCTCGGCCAGCGTAAGCGTCGCGCACTCGTAGACGGGGACTCCAGCCCACGGGATACCGGCGGCCTCCAGAGCCGTCGCGTATCCGCGCAAGCGCGCCCGTGCCACCGGTTGCGTCGCGGCGGCCTGTCGCCGCGCGTCGGCGGGACCGCCGCGCCGGTCGGGTCCCGGCCCTAACCCCAGGGACATGACGCCGGCGCGCCGGCGCCCCTGCTCCATCAGATGCGTGGCAGCGGCCCGCGCGCCGCCCTCGTCGTCGATCCCGACGCTGGCTACCCCCGCCAGCGCCGGCTGGTCCACGAGCACCAGTGGCAGCCGCCGCCCCAGCGCCGCGTCCAGCAGCGGGTCGTCGTCGGCCAGGGCGAACGTGATGAGGCCGTCGACGGCCGCTTCGGCCACGAGCGCGGTGTCCTCGGGCGCGGAACCCGACAACAAGAGCAACCCCAGCCGGGCCGCCTCGGTCGCCAGCGAGACACCTTGCAGGAAGAGCACGGCGGCGGGGTCGGAGAACGCGTAGGAGAGGGGACCGGCATAGAGCAGGCCTACTACGCCGGCGCGGCGACGGCGCAGGCTGCGCGCGGTGGGGTCGGGGCCGGGATAGCCAAGGCGGGCGGCCCCGGCGAGCACGCGGGCGCGCGTGGCGGGCGCGATCTGGTCGGGGCGATTGTAGGCATTAGACACGGTCATCGGCGACACACGCAGCGCAGCGGCGACATCCTTGAGCGTGGGACGCCGGCTTGGCCGCTCCGCGCGCGCGGCCGGGTCCGCCGAATCCGCTGTCTCTGCTGTGTCGGTAGGTTCCATGGTCATATCATACCCCGCACAGTTTGTGAAAAGTCGTCTTCTCCTCCCCCCCTCTGCCCATGGCTGACTGGCCACTCCCCACTCCGTGGGGTCCCCGCTGCGGCCGACGGTCCAGCGCGCCTCCGGGGGAACCTGGGGGATGCCTCCCCCCAGACCCCCGCCATACGCACAGTGTGGGAACCATAGGGCCTGGAAATGGCAAACAATGCATAGACCCTGTCATGCTCCGCGCCCTTTGCGCGACGCTACGCCACCTGGTATCATTTCTGTAACGATACAGTTATATCATAGGAGGGTCGTGAGGGGTGGGTACATGGTGACGCGGTGGTAACGGAGCGGCGGCGCGTGGAGAAGACGCCCGTGAGTGGAGCAGCGCCCACGCGGCCACGGGCGCGGTTCGCCCTGTTCGCCCGCGTCTGGCGCACGAAGGAGTATCGCACGTTCCTGCTCCTCATGGTGCTCATGTCGTTCGCTACCTCGTCGGGCATCCCGCTCATCGCGCTCTACCTGGTGCGCGACGTGGGCGTGAATCTATCCACGGCGGGCCTATTCTTCACAGGTATGGCGCTGCCGGGCCTGGTCCTCGGCGTGCTGCTGGGGCGCCGCTCGGACCGCTGGCGCTCCCGCCTCCCGTTCATCCGTGGCGCGACGGTGTGGGTCGGGGTGGGCTGGCTGGTCCTCGCCCTCTCCCCCCTGGCCTGGCTCACCCTCTCCGTCGGCGCCGTGTTCCTCAGCCTAGGGGGCGCGCTCATGGGGCAGCTGTACGCGACGCTACACGACGTCATGGCGCGCGATGGAGAGGCGCAGCCGCAGCTCATCAATACGACGATCCGCACCGGCTGGTCGTTCGGCTTCGTGTTCGGTCCCCTCGCGGGCGGCGTGCTGGCCACCGTGATCGGCTTCCGCGCCGCCTTCATCGCCGCGGGCTGTCTCTACCTACTCTGCCTGCTCCTGCTGCGCGGCCTCAACATCACTGTCGCCGGGGCCGCGCCGGTCGCGACCGGCGCGGCCCCGCAAACGAGTGGCCGTCACAATATACCGCTCGTCGCGTTCACCGCGATATGCGCGCTCGCGTTGAGCGGCCAGACGATCCGCAACACCTATCTCCCGATCCACGTCACCGCGCACTTGGGTGGCAGCGTCGCCACCTTCGGCTCCATCATGGCCATATCGCCCGTCGTGGAACTCGTGGTCATGCCGCTCGCGGGCGTGCTCGCCGAGCGGATCGGCCTCGGCCGCCTCATCGCGGGCGGCCTGGCCATCGCGGCGATTGAGTATACCTTCGTCGCATCGAGCACCGCGCTGTGGCAGTTGTATGCGACGCAGGCAATGGACGCGTGCGTGGTGGCCGTGGTGCTGGGCCTGGGCATGACGTACGCGCAGCGCTTGAGCCCCGCGCGCCCAGGAGCCGCCAGCAGCCTATTCTTCTCCGCGTTCAACGTCTCCGGCATCGTGGGCGGGCTCATCGGGAGCGCCGCCGTCCCCGTGCTGGGGGTTCCACACGTCTTCCTGCTCCCGGCCGCGCTCTGCGCCGCGTCGTGGGCGGCCTTCCTGGGTATCGAGCGGGCGGCACGGCGGGCGCGGACAGAGAGCGGCGTCCGCGCGGGCCGGAGCCTGGCCGTCACGCCGTAACACAAACAGCCAAACCCGCCGCTAGGGCCACTCTTGTCGGTTATGCAATACGCGGGCGAGCTCGACGACGGGTTCCCTCCCTTCGTCACGGCGATCCTCGACCACGCGATAGACGATGGTGTACGGCAGCCGCGCGAGCACCCGCTCGCGCAGACCCGCCACTTCACTGGCCTTGCCCAGTTGAGGGAAAATTAGCAGCCCGTCCGCCGCGTCCAAGATCGCCTGCACGACCTTCCGCGCCCCTTCCTCGCTGTCCCGCGCAATGTAATCATGGTGGCCGATGAGATCCGCTAGCGCGGCGTCGGACCAACGCAGGCTCACGACGAGGGCCGCTCGTGCGCGCGCCCATCATCGGGAGGGAGCATCCCGCGCGCCCGCAGCGTCGCGATTACCTCATCATGCGTGTGCGTGGAACCCTCATCCAGTTGCCGCACGCCCTCCTGGATCATGGCGATGCGTTGCATCTTCGCCGCGATGTAGGCGTCGAGCGCCTCGACCATGAGGTCGCTGCGCGTACGCCCTGTCGCCTCCGCCAAGGCATCGTATTGCGTGCGCATCGTATCCGGGATGCGCAGGCTGGTCATTGTACTCATCGGACATGCTCCCGCACTGTGTCATACATTTGTATCACGATTCCCAGTGTATCACACTTGATCTTCCTCTACCTGTCCGATTCCCGAGCCAGTGGCGATGCCTGTTAGGATCGTGTCGTCGTTATGCACGCTCCATCAACTCCGGTACACGGCGGCCGCTAACGCCAATGCGCGCCAACGATAATCCGCCGGCGCTCGCCGCACTGCCTGCCGGCGGTCCCAGAAGACGCCTACTTCGCGACGGTGAGCGGCGCCGTGGCCCCCGCCCCCGCGCGGGCCGGCGAGCCGGAGCCGGTCAGCGACCACAGCAGCAACTGCGGCCCCGGCGAGACCCACGCCGGGACGTCGAAGGACATGGCGAAGGTGACGCGCGCGCCGCGCGCGATGGACCGCACGCCGCCGCAGTTGAGCAAATACTGCCGTTGCACCACGGTATGCGGCTGCACGTTGCGCAGCCCCGAGGGGATGGCCAGCGTTTCGCGGTAAGCCGGGCAGCCCGCACTGAAACGCACCGTCCCCGACGACGTGTTGGTCAGCACGACCGCGTAGCTCAACGTGCGCCCGATCGCGGCGGTCGTCGCGCGCGGCAGCGTCAGCCGCGCCGTGAGCAGATAGGACGGGGGACGGCGCGAGGACGGCGGCACGGCAATGCCCTTCCACGGCACGGCCCCGGCGATGTGAACGGATGGCGTCGTCCTGGCGGGGGTGGCCGTGGGTGATGGCGTGGGGCGGCCGATGGGGGTCGGCGCGGCGGGCGGCGGCCACACGGCGGATGACGACGTGATGCCGGTCGTCGCGCTCATCGTCGTCGTATCAGTAGCCGTCGCCGTGGCCGTCAGCGCGGTCGTGTCAGCGGGCGCCGGCGCGGCCAACTGCACGCCGCTAAACAGTTCGCTCTGTAGCGCGGGGATACTGGTATCCGTCCACGACGTGTTGAGCAGGCCATACGGCTCGGGATCGCCGGCGCGCCGCACCCAGGCGTGCTCGCTAAAGTTGTAGGCGTCGGGCGAGGTGCCGTTGAGCGGCCACACGCTCCAGCCGTAGGGCGGCGCGTCGGGGTAGGTCGGTGTATTAAGGTAGCGCACGAGCGCGTCGAACCAATAGCCGGGCTGGCCGGGCCGCGGGTCACTGACGCAGGAGGCGTCGTAGACGCAGGTACCGAACTCGCCGATCCACACTGGAGTGGCGTAAGAGGCGGCGGGGTTGGTCAGGTAGCCGAAGAGGTGCGTCCAGCGGTTCTGCATCGTGGCCGCGTCGACATTGGGCTCGTGCCACACATATTCGTGTACCGAGTAGACGAGGCGGCCGGGCGTCGTCAGCGTGACGGGCTGCGCGCCAGCGGCGGCCAGGTTGGTGCCCCAATCGCTGGGGTCGAGCCCGCCGGCGCCGTCGGGAGCCAAAGTCGTGCCCTCCACGATGATGAGCAGGTTGGGGTTCATCTGCAAGATCATATTGCCGGCGAGCGCCGCCGCCGCGCGCCAATCGGTGTCGGGGTTACTCTGTCCACCGCACGAACCCCATGAGGAACCGTGTCCCGCCAGGTAGGCGGCGCAGGTGGCGGGATGGCCGAAGGAGTGCGGCTCGTTGAACAGGTCGACGCCAGTGAGGGCGGGATCGCCGGTGAACAGCAAGGCCATATGCTGCCAGTCCGTGATGAAGGATGACGGAGGGAAGCCGTTGGCTGCGTCGTACCACAGACCATTGTCCTGGCCGCCCCAGCCCGCACGCGAGCGATGGTCGTCCAGGATCACGTAGAGGCCCTGCGCGCCGGCGTAATCGACGATCTTCTTGAGGATCTGCAGCGACGTCAGGCCATAGAGGTCGCTGTTGGGACCGAGCAGCGCCTGCCCATTGATGGAACGGCAGGTCTGTTGCGGCTCACCGTTGGGACAGCTACGCGTGAGCGCGCTGACGACTGGGTTCGTCTCGACCATCTCGTTGGAGAAGGGGATGCGCAGCGTGTTGTAGCCCAGCGCCTTGACCGTGGCGATGATATCCGCGTAGGTGCGGCGGTCGAGGCCGGCGGCCACGAAGTCGTTGGCCTCGAAACCGTACCAGTTGACGGAGAGCAGCCGCACCGGGTGGCCGGCGTAGTCCTCGATGTAGGAGCTACACGTATGCAGGTAGCCAAATTGCCCGCGGCTGGAGCACGGCGCGCCAGCGGGCGCGCTCACGGTAGCGGAGGTCCGGGTCTGAGCGTGAGCCGGCGCCGGGATAAAAGGCAGCGCGACGACAACCACGGCGCAGAGGGCCGAGAGAAGAGACAGCGGGGACAAGGGGGAACGGCGGCTTCGGACATGGCGCGTCACATCAAACTCCTTGTTGGGCGTGGTGGGACGCGCACCAAAGGGACTACCTCAACCACTATAGCGACAGAGGGAATATAGGGCAACACGACGAGTCGGGAGTCGGAAGTCGGAAGTAATCGTTGCAGGGATGGTCATCGGAAATGGTGTAATAGGTGGCTGCGGCTTCGACCCGTGTATTCTATCAACTTCCGACTCCCGACTCCCGACTTACACGCTCGTCAGCACCTCGACGTCGATGTCGTAGCGGCGCTCCTCGCCGGGCTTTAGGATCGGCAGCGTACCGCGTTTGACGGCCTCGGCGCGCCCCTCGATGGTCGGGCAGTTGGACGGCTCGAGGCCCAGCACGTAGGCGCCCTCGCCCAACTGGCGCCATTCCATCATCCACGGCAGCTGATCTTTGCGGAAGCGCAGTTGCAGCCCCAGGCCACCGTCGAGCCGCTCGTTGACGATCGCGGCCGAGGTGTAGCCCTCGGCGTCGGGGCGCAGGTCGAGAATGAAAACCTGCTCGTGGAAGTCAGGGTGCGGCGCGTCGAACCTATCGTAGACATCCAGGCCCTTCTGAGCCTCGGCGTCGCGCGGACGCACATCAAGCGGGTCGACACGCAGGCGCGCGCCGTCGTCGAGCAGCGGGAAGCCGGGGTTCATGTGGAAGAGGATCATGTGGCCCTCGTCGCTCCAGCCCTCGTTGCGCATCGTGTTCTCGATGCGCAGACTCGTCGCGCCGAGGCTCGTCGTGATACGGCGGCGCAGGGTCATGTTCTCGCCGAAAAGACGCGTCTCGCGCACCGTCCCCTCGATCCAGAGGACATACTCGTCGCCCTGCCACGTCGCGCCGTACGACACGTCGGAGGCGGGCAAGTTGCCGACGCGCCCGTGCATCGGGTAATAATCGCCGTCGATCGTACAGGGCGGACCGGAGTTGCGCAGGCCGCACGTCGTGACGAGGCCGCCAAAGAACGAGCGTAGGAAACCGTTGCCCTCGGGCTCGTAGAACTGTGGACCTACGACCCCCGGCGAGTCGTGCCAGCACAGCGAGCGGCCATTGTAACTAGCGCGCGGGATATCGAGACAGCGATCGGGCAGCACCGTAAAGTCGAGGCCCGCGCCCGTCGACACCCGCAGGGCGCGCGTCCCCCGCGCCAGTCCATCATCCAACACACAGGGCTCGATCCCCGCCACCTGGTCAAGCCGCCCCACGCGCCGCAGCAAATCCTCGCGGCTATAGTGTCGTCCGTACAACTCCGGCATGGTCTTAACCCTCCTCTAATAATACTGTTTCAGAGGACATTGTTTGCAGCAACCGAAGCCTGCGACTGCGGTCGCATGGCAAACCGCGCCGACTGCGGTCGGTTGGATCGCTGGTCAAATCAAACTTTGTCCCTTGATTCTGCACTAACGCGCACTTTCAGAATTTGAGTAACCGTTCCATAGTACTCGCCTTCGAGAGCAGTAAGCGTACCATGCTCAATGTCCTCCCACTCCCCCAACTTGCTTGTCCACACGCCCGATTCCAGTTGTCGCGCCATGTGAGTTGGCAGCCCATCAGAGCCAACGTAGATCGCCACTTTCTCGAACCCCGACTCAAGACTGTCAGTATCGCTGGCTTCATAACCATAGAGCGCGAACGCCTGGGTGAAGCTGGCTAGAGCATAAGCCGTTGGCGCGCCAGGCGGCCGGTAGAAATTGCCGAAATCGATAGATAGGGGGTTGCCACCACTGTTGATCATCGCTGGCAACCCAGGCAATGCAATTAGTAGGTGGGAGTCGCTGCACTGGTGACAACATAGCCACCATCACGAAGATTAGGAAACGAACGTTCGAGATGAGATTCCTGCATCTAGGCAATGTATCCCTGGGCTTTACCCCAATTGATCCATGCTGTAGCCACCTTGTCAAAAGTATCCCCAGGCTTGATCGGATCAGCGCCGGTGATAGATGTGAGGGCCCAGAACCAATAGCTTGGCCGCTCCTGCAATTCTCGTAGGATGAGGGGGACCGCCTGTTTGCCCAGCCCGATAATTCTCTGATACGCGGGATGCATAACCTTCTTGTCGACGAAGGACAACATTGCTGTCTCCTGACGCCATTCTTCGGCAAGGCCGTTAAAAATCCGCTCCAACTCATCCGGCTCGTATAAAAACTGCGTTGCTGGGTTCAGCAATCGCTCGTCTGACTCAACGCTCATAGCGCATTCTCCGCAGATAGATCAAGCAACCCTTACCCTATTATCACCCATCAGCCTAATACTACAACGTGACATTGACCTGCGACTAAAGTCGCATGGCAAACGACGGACACTGAAGTGTCTCACCACGCGTCGCCCCAACGACTTTAGTCGTCGTTCTTTGCCATGCGACTTCAGTCGCAGGCGGATCCGGCGGATCCTAACGTTGTAGTACTAATGAGAGTTGGCCCCCTATGGACAACCTTGGCGAGCGCCCTACGCCCGCAAGTCGACCGCGATAGCAGCGAACGCATCGAGCGCGGCCTGCAGGTCGTCGGCGATCTCGGCGGCGATCACGTCGGGGTCGGGCAGCGTCGCCGCGTCCTCCAGCGACGTATCCTTGAGCCAGAACAGGTCGAGGTTGACCTTGTCGCGCTTGAGCAGGTCGGCGTAGTCGTAGAGGCGCCAGCGCCCCTCGGGATTACCCTCACCCCATGTCGGCGCGCGGTCGTAACGGTTCACGGGGTTGTAGCAACGAATGAAGTCGTCGAGGTCGGCGCGCTTGAGCGGGTTCTGCTTGAGCGTAAAGGTCATGTTGGTGCGCAGATCGTAGACCCACAGCTTGCTGGTCCACGGCTCGGCGCGCCCCGGCTTGTTGTCGAAGAACAGCACGTTGGCCTTGACACCCTGGGCGTAGAAGATGCCGGTAGGCAGGCGCAGCAGCGTGTGTACGTCGCACTGCTGGAGCAGGTTACGGCGCACCGTTTCGCCGGCGCCGCCCTCGAAGAGCACATTATCCGGCACGACGATGGCGCAGCGCCCATCGACCTTGAGCAGCGAACGAGCGTGCTGCAAGAAATTGAGTTGCTTGTTCTTGGTCGTGGTCCAGAAGTCCTGCCGCTCGTAGGCGATCTCCTCCTTCTCCACGTCGCCCTCATCGGTCACCACCGAGAAGGAGCTTTTGCGGCCGAAAGGCGGATTGGTCAGCACCATGCTATAGCGCTCGCCCGTCGGTGAGGCCAGGCTATCGGCGCCCGAGGCGATCGGACTGTCGGCGCTGTCGACGCCGTGCAGGTACAGATTCATGATGCAGAGGCGCGCGGTATTGGGCACGATATCGCCGCCGTGGACGAAGTCCCGGCGCAGGTGACGCTTCTGATCGGGGTCGAGCGTCTTGGCGAAATGATGTGAGACATAGTCGTAGGCGAGGAGCAGGAAACCACCCGTCCCGCAGGCGGGGTCGCACACGGTGTCATCGGGAGCGGGCCGCATGGCGTCGACGATACCCTTGATGAGTTCGCGCGGCGTGAAATACTGCCCAGCGCCCTTGGGCGACTCGGCGGCGCTCTTTTGCAGCAGCCCCTCGTAGATATCGCCCTTCACATCGGCGTCGAGGGCGTACCAATCCTCGCGGTCGATCAGGTCGACGATGAGGCGGCGCAGCTTGGCGGGGTCCTGGATCTCGGCCCGCGCACGCTTGAAGATTTGACCGAGCATGCCGGGCTGGCGGCCCAACTGCTCCAGCGTGCGCCGATAATGCGCCTCCAACTCGGCGCCATCGCGCGACAGCAAGCTGGGCCAGCCCCACTCAGGCGGCACGATGGGCGGGCGGTTGTAGGGCGGCCGGGTCTGCTCGTCGGCCATCTTGAGGAACAGCAGGAAGGTAATTTGCTCGGTGTAGGCCAGGTAGGAGAGACCATCGTCGCGCAGCACATGCGCGTAGCTCCAGGCCTTATTGACGATCTGTCCCGTGCCGTTACCTGTGGTCATTGCCTATCCCTCTCCTCTCCTCACACTACACGCTACTGTTGTAGCATGTTGGACGCGGCGCCGGGCGCGCCCCACGATGGTGAGACGCAGCCGGTCGCGCCCGCGGCGCGGCTATAGACGCGCCCATCCGTGCGCGCACGGCGCTAGACGCGCGCCGCACGGGCGCCTGCACGGGCCGCGCGCCCGTGCAGAACGCTCAGCCCGCCGTCCATGTCCCGTGCAACGCCGTGCGTCCGCGCCGCGCTCCCCGGCCCCCCTCCACAGGAGAACGCGCGTTCTACTATCAAGACCATTGTCGCAGGGAATAGGGGTTTGTCAAGGAACACGCGCGCCGTCCACCCCGCGCGTCCTCGCCCGCCCCGGCCGCGCGGCGACACGGCCATGACCCGGAGGCGGCGCCCATCCCTCTTGTCTTCACGGTAGCCACGAACTATACTAGCACGTAATAGCGGCGTTAATAGTTGTTAGATCTCAAGAGGACCTTGATGGCAATCACAGCGGAAGAGCTTGGGAGAGAGGGGCGCATATCTCGCCCGACAACCTGGAGCGATTGCTCCTGAAGACGCTGGCCGAGATGGCGCCGGACGCTCTGTCATCCGATCCGCGCACGGAGTTGACGGCGAGCGAAAGCGCCGCCTTAGAAGGTGGGGGTTTCTCATTCGCCCCTATTGAGAACAACGGAACCAGTGACCCTGTAGCCCGCGTCGCCGCCACCTATACGGCGTTGCTGGCGACAAGTCTCTCCGTGGCCGAGTCCGCGGCTCTGCTCGGCGTGCAAAGCAGCCGTGTCCGGCAGCGGCTCGCCGCGCGCACCCTCTACGGCATCAAAGAACCGGGCGGTTGGCGCGTGCCGCGCTTCCAGTTCGACGGCCCCAACCTGTTGCCCGGCATCGCGCGCGTCCTGCCACGGCTTATCCCAGGCATCCATCCCGTCGCCGTCTACAACTGGTTCACAACTCCCGACCCCGATCTAGTCGTTGACGATGATGAAGATATCCAGGTCAGCCCGCGCGAGTGGCTGCGGAGTGGACGCCCTGTCCAGCCAGTGGCGGACCTGGCCTCGGCGCTCGGCGCCGGGCTATAGGCTCGTGCCCAAGTTCCCCGAGCCGCCACACGCATCTACCCTCGCCGAGATCGCGCTGGATTTACATATCCTGCGCGCTGGAACACGTCTGTAGCGCCTGTACAACCGTGGCGGTCCCTATCAAGGGACGTGGAACAAATTCCGCGATTACGGACCGCTGGCGACGGCTCGTTTCGATCACCACATGTCTCCGCCACATGTACAGGACCGCAAGATCCTGTACGCGGCGACGCTTGGCCCCACCTGCATCGCCGAGGTTTTTCAAGCGGGCCGTGCGATCGACCGCGTCGCGGGCAATCCCTGGCTGGCCGGCTTCACTATAGAGCGCGACATCGCGCTGCTCGACCTGACCGGCGTGTGGCCGACGCGCGCGGGGGCCTCAATGGCGCTGAACAGCGGCCCGCGTCCCCGCGCCCGGCGTTGGTCGGCGGCTATATATGACACGTACCCACACATCGGCAGCTTGTGGTACCCATCGTCGATGTACGGCGGCAAGCCCGCGGTAGCCCTGTACGAGCGGATCGAAGACGCCTTGACGGCAGATATGTCTCGATCAGATTACCAAGCATGAACGCCCGCGCGGCGTCTACCTGGCCGATTGCCACGGCGTCGAGCATTCGCTGTAGACAGACCGCGCGCAACGCGATCTGCGCGTCACGGTCGCGCGGCAGGCGCATCACCCACGCCAGCCCCGCCCCCAATATGATCTCCGCCCGCGCGTATTCCTCCACATTCGTGGTATAAGACAAGCGTGATGGGAACTTTTCTCACGGGGAAGGTAGCAATGCGCGAAAGGCGTCAAAAACGGGACTGCTCAAGGTAAATGGGAGCGCATGCGCCTCAGCGGCCTCAGCCAGCCGTAGCTCTGGCCGAGGCAAGGATGCGAGATAGGCGTGTACCCTTGCTTTGGAGAGTTGGCGTGGTAAAGGAAGTCCGTTGTTTTCAAGACAATCAAAGTATGCGCTGATACAGGTTGTAGCAGGCTGCGTCTCAAGGGCTCGCCAGATGAGTTCCTCCAAATCCCCTTGGCTCTGGCCGTCGGGTAGAACACACGCCACAACAGATCGGGTAGCGTCTTGCGTGAGTTGCTACGATTGTGATGGCACAGGTAGTCTAGCTTTATCAAGCGCATTGCATATGCGTTGAAACGCGCTTCCCGCCCTCTCGTCAGCATCCTGCATTACCCCCAGCCATGTGACGTTCGTGAAGCCGGGAGTGAGGGTGATAACGGGCAAAACGTTGGAAAGATTATCCTTGCCGCCTATCGACAGGACCTGCACCGACGCGTACGCAGTATCTCGAAAAAGCACGCGCCAAAAGCGCTGTTCTTCAGAGCCTTCGACAAGGAGCAATGAGGATGATTCAAGCCTGATTGTCGGCGTCGGCATCACCGAACCTCTAAGTTCATATCGAGGGCAATCGCCGCGTTTTGGTGGTCGTAGGCTATCGCATCGATATCCTCCCTATCCCGGTCTCGCTCAAGACGATAGAGTCGAAACTGATAGGCGTCATCGTTCTCAAAAGCGCCGACCGCGGCTTGGACACACTCGAGGCTATGGGTGCTGGCAAAGACTTGTACGTCGGCGCTACGGCTTGCCGTGTGGATGGCTTTCCACGCAAGCTCAAAGTTGTCGTAGTAGAGGCCCGCTTCAATCTCGTCTACCAGGACGATACCCCCGCCCGATGTCAACACTGCCAGGAGTATCTCCGTCAAACGAATAAAGCCGCTCCCGAAGAGACGCAACGGAATAGGCGGCCCTGTACCCAGGCGCCCCCGGATAACGGGTTGCTGCTCCGCGAACGTGAAGCCTAAAGAGAGCGAGTCCAGACCCGGCTGGAGCACACGCAGGCTCTCAATTAAAATATCGAGTTGCCCACTGTCTTGCACCCGTGTAAAGCGGTCCGCAAGTTCCGCTGTATTCGACTCTTGCCATGTAGACAGAACCGCGGAAGGTGGACGTACCACGTTCGGGTTTACCTGTATCTGGTTACCGCCAGGGCCTACGCTCCAGCTTGCCACGGCCTCATTAGGAACGTTCCCCGTCGTCCTGTACTCGAATCGCAGTGTCTCCGCCATCGTCACGTTGACGTCCGTCGTTTGAGCGCTGCCGTTCGCGACGCCATTACTCGGCGCCGTCGTGATCGGGGCTATCGACCCTCTCACCAGGGTAATCCGTAGATCGGAGCGCGCGCCGTCTTCATCGATCGTCGTAATAACGATGGGCTCTGTCGTCACCATATTATGAAAGAGGACATGCCATAGTAGATCGGGCGTCCGGGGTGTGGGCTGAAAGCCACGAAAGGTGGCGAGATTAGTCGTCAGGAAAGGATTTCCCGGACCTTGGAGCAGCCATAGCAATTCCAGCATGCTTGTCTTGCCTACGTTATTCGGCCCTACAAACAGATTGACGCGACGCAGATCATCCACGATCATAGTTCGCAGCCCACGGAAGTTGTGGATCTCGAAGCGCTTATACATAGGGCCTGTCTCCCTCCCACTAACCTGACACACGAAACTAGCGCACGGTCAAGCCAGTGATCCTAACACTCACCAACCGCTTGTTGACAAACGACTCCTCAACCAGTATGTTACAGGTGTTCCGCTGGCCGGTGAAAGAGCCCCTGGGCTCTGCCACGTACCCCGTGGCTAGCCGGCCGCTCCCGTTTCTATTGTAGGTCGAGCGCCAACTGCCGCTCCACTGCGTCCCCTGACACAACCCGCTCATCACGCGGCGCCGCCTCGCGCCCGGTCCCTCGCGCCGCCTTGCCCGCCTTGCCCGCCGTGGCCGCGCGCTCGCGCTCCGCTCTGATGCACGCCAGCAGCGCGCTGGCCGGCTCGTCGGTCGGGTTTTGCGGCGTTCGCCGTATGGTTCACCATCTCACGATCACGAGATGTCAGGGGCGTTCCGTCGCTTTGGGGTGTCCTGGAAACACATCTTCGATGATGACGATGTGGCGGGCGTCGTCTACTCTATACCATACGCGGGCGCCTCCGCCTACCTCGTACTGTCTTAGTTGACGTCCACCCAGTCGTCGGCTACCACGCAGCAGCTTGCCGCGATCCGGGTTAGACAGACGATCGTAAGGCGTTTGCGCGAGGTGATCGTAGCAGCGTCGGGCGTTGCCTGAGTAGCTGGAGCATAGCGCATCCCATTGCGAGACAACGGAGCGGTTTTTTGCATGCACAGGATAGCTGAACGTAGCATCCGGCGGAATGCGCGGTCCCGCTGGCCTGATAACGTATGGAGGTAGACGCGACGATGGTTCCGCAGGCTCGTTTTCTCCGCCCATAGGTCGATTACGGACGTTCTAACGGCACTTCGTCGGAAGGATTGCCCGCGGCCATCAAGCGGGCCGTCAACGCGGGGTCGCTCAAGACGTCAGCGGTGGCGCGCCATGCGTCACGGGCTTCATAATAGGGAGCCCAATCGTTTGTCATCATGGCAGACACCAGAGTAGCGGCTAGTTCCCGCGCCATCTCCTCCCGCTCGTCCTCATCAAGGGACGCTGCCCACGAAAGGTCCTCCGCGCGCAGCTCATTAGAGATATCGCTTCCGTTCGACGGCGAGGTCCGTAGCAAATCCTCTGCGGCCTGAGCGAAGATGGCGCGGTCGAGCAGACCCGTGAGCGCCTCTTTCGTCCCCGCATTGTCGATTGCCGTATCCACATCAGGCGGCGCCTCTCCAAACTTGCGCTGTATGACGTGCCGTATGTCCCTGCGCATCGTCTGTAGTTCGTTGCGCAGCATGAGATCGTCCGCCCACGTTAGCTGTGTCGCTCCCATCGTCATATCCCCCTCCTGCTCCCATTGTACTCGCGATTCCTCCCGCTCTCGCGCGCTCAACGGCAGATACGTCTCGATCAGGTTGCCCAACATGAACGCTCGCGCGGCGTCTACCTGGCCGATGCCCACGGCGTCGAGCACCCGCTGTAAACAGACCGCGCACAACGCGATCCGCGCATCGCGGTCGCGCGGCAAGCGCATACGGCCGGTATAATGCCATTACCGACCAGAAGGCGTTTTACAGCAAGACTACCCGACGACCAGTTACTGAGTGTGATGCACTTCCACGCCAAGCTCATGGCAGAGGCAACAGCGAAAATGAGCCTTTTTCTTAATGGCTAGTTTGAGTGCGAGCGAAAACGGCATACCTTACACCCATCTACACAGCCTACTATGATATTGCCGACAAAGTATTAAGATGGTCTGCTCGGTGTAGGCCAGGTACGAGAGACCATCGTCGCGCAGCACATGCGCGTAGCTCCAGGCCTTATTGACGATCTGCCCCGTGCCGTTGCCATTGCCAGTGTTCATTCATTGCCCCTCCGCTCTCCTGGCGCCACTGTTGTATCACGTTGGGCAATGAATGTCGCCCCGCTCCGTTACTATGCGTTAAGCTACAGTATAGGGTGCAAGGAGATTCTAGAGATGCTGCAACGCCTGACGCTAAAAAACTTCAAGCTATTTGACGAAACCGGAGTTACGATCGAGCCCGGCAAGGTGACTGTGCTCGTTGGTGTCAATGGCGCGGGGAAAAGTAGCGTACTACAGGCCCTCCTTCTCCTCAAACAGTCCAGTGGTCAGCCAGCAGTCAATTGGAATGGCTTGTTATTCAACGGCCCGCTCATCAATGTTGGCTCGTTCAAGGATATCGTCCACGGTCAAGACGTGGGGCGGATTGTCGAGATCGATTTTTCAACCCGCTACCAGGACTTCGACATCTCGACAACCACTGCGCCGCACTTGCCTTCCTCTGGCACATTCCAGTACCACCTTGCGTTGAAACCGGTCTTCTATGAGCAAACGGTCGCCATCGGCGGTGATCAAGGAGACAAACTACGTGCGTCGTACAATCCCATCGACTCTTCGATAACGCCTAATCAAGTTACCTCGGCCGACACTATTACTATCACCCTGGGCGCCTCGCTACGAATAGGGCGTCCTATCGAGGTAAAGGGATACAGTTCTTCCCAGGAGCAAAACATCCTGGCGCAGACGACTGTAGACAAGACTAATAAGCTTTTAGACACGGGTATCAAGCTACTGGATTGCTTCTATCTTGTGCCGGCTATGCGCGGCTTCGATAGCCAAGCCTATGAACTGCAGGCAGCCAACCATCACATGGATCTTTCAGCTGCCGGCGGCCCTGAACAGCAGGCCGCGCTTGTCGCCAATACCATTGCGGCAAATCCTGACCTCGTGGACGACGTCACCCAACGGCTGCAGGCTATCCTGCACGGGGCAGGCCGCCTGAGATATCGCACCGAACAAGGCCGCTTGGTGAATGAGATGAAGAGCGGCCAAGCAAGCGTCAATCTCGTCAACGAGGCTTTTGGGCTGAACCAACTCGTCGCGCCCTTGTTGTGGCTGGGCAAAGTGCCACGAGGGGCAACCATTGGTATAGAGGAGCCGGAAATACATCTGCATCCACGGGCGCAAGCCGCGCTCTGTGATGTCTTCGTCGAGGTCGCGACGCATGAAGGCAAGCAACTCATACTGACGACGCACAGCGAGCACATCCTGATGGGACTACTGACCGCCGTGGCGGATGGCCGACTTAAACCGGACGATTTGGCCGTCTACGAGTTCCAGCGCGAAGGAAATACTGCTCGCGCCGAGCGGCTGGAGGTGAACGAGTACGGCCAGATCGCGGGCGGGCTCAAAGGGTTCCTGGAAACCGATCTTGACGAGATTGGAGAACTCATCGAGGCGCGGTTCCGGTAGCTGCAGGTATGACGAGATACTTCGTCCTGGACGAGAACATCATCATACTCGCGCAGAAGGGCGAAAACGCCCAAGGGGAAAGAGATACTGCTTGCCTTCAACTAGTCCAAGCAATCGCCGCGAACGATCATGCGCTTGTTATGGGCAGATCGTTCTGGGGCAAGTACAGCAGTCAGACAAAAACCCTTGAGCGACAGCGTATCTTGCTAATACCCCGCGTTATGACAATCCTTCAATCCGTGCTGCTCGACTTGAACAGGGACAACAAGTTTATAGCGGACGACGAACTTCAGGAAATCGAAGGTTTGGAGCAATTGGCACAATCAGGCGTCGACATCGGGGACCGCGATTTCGTGAGGGCAGCAGCCTCCGTACCGGGTTCCATACTCGTCACGGCGGACGCGCCGCTCATGATACGCATACGGGAGCAAGGCTTTGACCAGCAATACAACTTCAGTGTGCTATCACCGCAAGACGCCCTGCCGCTGGCCGGCATGAACGCTTAGCCAGCCTTAGCTCACGCTATATCACGCGGAAAGGTAGCCCACATCTCGCGACGCGCCTGGCGGATATCCTCTTCGGTTACATCAACGGCAAGGTCAGCCCATAGACCTCGCACGCTCTGACGTGGGTGTGCGGGGGACATCATGGCCCGTTGCCGCAGGAACTCCGCGAAATCAAACAACTCTTGTTGTTTGTCCGACGGCAACGCCCGCAACCGCTCCACGACCTCTTGCTCGATATACTCCGTGTTCGTCATCTGTTATGTACTCCCACGTTCGCTATGACGAAGTCCGCAGTAGATCATCCTTTGTCCTGGCCGCGAGGGCACGATCAAACAAAGCTATCAGAGCTTCTGCCGTCTTTGCATCGTCAAGCGCGGCCTCGACCTCCGTCGGTACCTCGGCAAACTTGAACCGTATGGCATGTCTGATATCCTCGCGCTTGGTCTGTAGTTCGTTGCGCAGCATGATCTCTTCCGCCCATGTCAGTTGTGTCGCTCCCATCGTCATATTCCCCTCCTGCTGCCATTGTACCCACTCCTCTCATCTCTTAACCTCGCCCCCTCCACCTTGTCAAACCACGCCTCAGCCAGTATGCTGCGGGTGTTCCGCTGGCCGGTGAAAGAGCCCCTGGGCTCTGCCACCTATCGCGTGGCTAGCGCCTCCTCCATTTCTATTGCAGGTCAAGCGCCAGCTGTCGCTCCCCTGCGTCCCCCGCCACGACCCGCTCGTCACGCGGCGCCGCCTCGCGCCCGGCCCCACGCGCCGCTTTGCCCGTCGTGGCCGCATGGCCGCGCTCCGCCGTGATGCGCTCCAGCAGCGCAGCAACCGGCTCGTCGGTCGGGTCTTGCGGCACGAGTTGGCCCGCGAAAGCGCGCTTGAGGATGCTCTGCCGCAGCCGCGTCGCCCGCTTCAGCCCCGCCGCGACCCGCGCCTCCGCGTCGTCGGCCACCGACAGCAATCGCTCGACCTCGGCCACGATCTGCTCTTGCTCGGCAAGGGGCGGCAAAGGGAATGCGAAAGCCTGCAGTTTTGTGCCATTCACATTCGCTTGGCCAACCTGTTGGCTCACTACCGAAGCGATCCAAGCTCGCCCATGAAAAGAATTTAGATTGATGGAAAGCAGTTTGGGTAGACAGCCATCACCCAACCGCACTGCAATAAGGTACGACGCATACGAACATGGCTCCGGATAGCCTTCATACACAGCCGACTTCCCAACAAGTTCGGGGCTGTTCGTCCGATTAAAAAGTAAGTCTCCTAGCTCAAGTAGTAGCTCGGGAAACTCTGCATGATTTGACGGTAGATACTTTAGGTCAGCTAGGTCCAGTGATCCCTGCTGTATGTTGCCCATCCTTAGCACAGGTACACCCAAAACGTCGGCTGACGTTTTTGCCGAGGTTCCATAGCGCACAGACCGACTAGCTTGCTCCACAGTTGCCCAGCGCCAACCCGTGGGCAACTCCGGCAGCTTCGTCGTATCCGACGCGGCGGGCTCCTTGTACTTGCCCTGCCAGCCCTTGGGCGGGGTCTTGCCAAACTTGGCGTAGCGGGCAAGCTCGGCCTGCTCCCAGGCGTCGCGGCGCTCACGCAGGATGCGATCAAGCAGGTCGGCGGCTGGCTCGACATCGGGGTGTTGTGCGCGCCAGTCGGCAGTCAGCGCGCCTTCGACGGCGGCCTTGAGCACAGCGGCGCGGTAGCGCTTGAGGTTGGCGCGCACTCGTTCGAGCGCCGCCACGCCCGCGTCGAGTTCGGTGAATAGCTCCTCGATCTTCCGCACGATGCGCCGCTGCTCGTCAAGCGGGGGAAGCGGGAGATGGTGCGCGAGGACATCTCTTGGCCGGACAGCTGGATACAGAGCGCCTTGCACCAGCCCGGTCATCTCTTCAATGAAAGCCAACGATTGTACGCGATAGTAGACAACATCGTTAGATCGTAGCCGCTGCCGAGCCCGGCTCGGAGCCTCTGCTACAGGTAACCGTTTAGCGTCCTCTATGCGCTTCGTTTGGTTGTTAATGCTACTTATGTCAACGTAAAGGAATTCATCCCCTGTCGTAGGACCACCACCGCTGACCGTATCGTCTACAACGCCACGAAGGGTACAGGTAATCCATCCCTGTGGCAGGTTGGTGCGTTCGCTCACGCGATGAGCCTTTCGTTGAGTTCGGCGAGGATGACGGGCAGCCGCTCTCCGAAGAGGCTGTAGACGCGGCCGAGCCCGCCGCGCTCGCTGAAGGGGATGTAGTCGAAGTCGTCCGATTCGATGCGCAGGCTGGCCGCGATGTGGTCCCGGATGGTGTCGAGCCAGCCCCGCTGTTCGGGCGTGAACGCGACGCCTTGGCCCTCTTGCTCGGCCAGCCACGCCCGGTAGCGCTCCTCGACCGTGGCCGCGAAGGGGGTCAGCGGCGCGGCGGGTGTGATGGCGTGGCGCACCAGGGCGATGAGATCGGTTAGCTGCCGCGCGCCGCCGCGCCGGGCCGGGGCTGTCGCGCGCTGCTCCTCTTGCGCTACGAGGTAGGCGACGCGGTCTTCGGCCACCAGGCGCACGGGGTCTGTGTCCGCTGTGGCGCTTACGACTTGGGGGTCAGGAGCGTTTCGCCCTTGATCGTGTGCCGGCAAGATGCCGGCGGTCCCAGTAGATACGCCACGGTGTGCCGGCAGGATGCCGGCGGTCCCAGGGGGTACGGATACGTCGATGGTTTCGGGGGATACGGCGCTGGGGACGGACGAGACGTCCGCGCTCCCAGTGGGCGAGACGCCCGCGCTCCCAGCCGGCAGGATGCCGGCGCTCCCAGTGGGCGAGACGCCCGCGCTCTCGGGATGTTCGGGGGGCGCGCCTTCTACGACGGTGAAGGCTTGCCACACGTCTTCGGGCGTGGCCGCCAACGGCGGGAGCGCCAGCGCGGCGGCAAGCTCTTTGATGTCTTTGAAGCGCAGGCCCGCACGGTAGGGCCGGCTGTACAGCACGCGCAGGGCTTCGATCTCGTCTTTGTTGTCCGCGATGAAGGCGCGGAAGCCATCCGTGAGCTCGCGCGCCCGCTCCAGCGCGCGGTCGTCCTGCCCGGCGTAGAGCAGCTCGTCGACGGTGAGTTCGTCGATGATTTGCTCGCTGGCGGTCTGCAACTCCACGATGCGCGCCCGCAGCCGCGGATTGCCGAAGGGGCGCAGCGCCGCCCGCGCCGCGCCCTTCGCCGCCGCCTCCACGGCGTCGTCCGGCGGCTCCGCGTCCGACGCCAGCCCCAACGCGATGCGGGCGCGCGCCCGATTAGCCGCGGGGTCGATAGCGTCCACCAGTGCGGCGGCCAGCACCGCGATCGTGGCGCCGCCCGCCGCCTCGGCCAACTCGGCGCGCCCCTCCGGCGTGAGCGCGCGGTCCAGCCGCGCCAGGCGGCCGGCCAGCGTGGAGACGGTGTTGGGGTGCGCGTTACCCATTGCCACGGCCTCCAGCACTTTGGCTAACGGGACGGAGCGCTTGCGGTCGAGCGGCTGCGCGTCGGTGCGGTCGCCCTCGCAGACGCCGACGGCGTCGACGATGACGAAGCGCGTCTTGGCCATGGCGTCGGGCATGACCGCGCGCAACGTATCCACGTCGACGACGCGCACGCCGCGCCCCTTCATCTGCTCGAAGTAGTTGGCCGAGCGCACGTTGCGCATGAAGAAAACGCACTCCAGCGGCTTGACGTCGGTCCCGGTGGCGATCATGTCGACCGTCACGGCGATGCGCGGGTGGAAGCTGTTGCGGAATTGGGCCAGCAGGTCCTCCGGCTTGACGCCGGTGGTCTTGTAGGTGATTTTCTGCGCGAAGTCGTTGCCTTTGTCGAACACGAGGCGCGCCAGGCGCGTGATGTCCTCGGCGTGCGAGTCGTCCTTGGCGAAGATCAGCGTCTTGGGGACCTCACTGCGGCCGGGAAAGATCTCGGGCAGCCGGTCGCGGAAGGTGCGCAGCACCAGGCGGATCTGGTCTTCGGCCACGACGTCGCGGTCGAGCCTGTTGGCGCTGTAGGTCACGTCATCGTCGAGGGCGACGCGCCGCCGCACGCGCGTACGGCGGTGGCGATAGGGCGCGTAGTAGCCCGGTTCGCGCGTCAGCGTAGCGCCGCGCTCGGTGACGCGCGTGCGGATGCGATAGACGTCGAAGTCGACGTTGACGCCATCGGCGACGGCCCGCGCGTGATTGTACTCCATCACCAGGTTGCCGCCAAAGAAGCCGACCGTGCTCTTGGAGGGCGTGGCGGTCAGCCCCACGATGAAGGCGTCGAAGTACTCCAGGACCTGGCGCCACAGATTGTAGATGGAGCGGTGGCACTCGTCGACGACGATGACGTCGAACGCCTCGATGGGGATGCGCCCGTTGTAGGCGACAGGGACCGGCTCCTTCGTGAGCGAGGCGTCAGCAGGCGCCGCGTCCGACTCGAACTGCGAGCCTTCTTCGTTGCCCTCGTCGTAGGCGTCCTCGCCCTTGAGCATCGAGTAGAGGCGCTGCACGGTGGTGATGCAGACGCGGCTCACGGGGTCGAGCGTATTGGAGCGCAGCAGCTGCACGTTGTACTCGTCGGTGAAGGTGAGCCCGTTGTAGGGGCTGACGTACTGCTGGAACTCGCGGTAGGTCTGCCGGCCCAGGTTGGCGCGGTCGACCAGGAAGAGCACACGCCGCGCCCCGGCATACTTGACGAGTCGGTAGATGGCGCTGACGGCGGTGAAGGTCTTGCCGCTGCCGGTGGCCATCTGTACCAACGCGCGTGGGCGGTTGGCGCGCAGCGATGTCTCCAGGTTCTCGATCGCGGTGATCTGCGCCGGCCACAGGCCCGCCGGGTCGAGCGGGGGCAGCGCGCGCAGGGCGCCGCGCAACTGACGGTCGAGTCCGACCAGGCGCAGCAGTTCCTCAGGGCGATGGAAGGCGAAGACCTCGCGGCTACGCGGCTCCGGCTCAAGTCCGTTGGTGAACTGTGTGACCTTGCCGGTGCTCTCATAGAGGAAGGGCAGCGGCAGGCGATAGGCCGGCACGTCGGGCGAGAGGCCGTGGGCGTACTTGGCCGACTGCGCCTCGACGCCGTGCAGGGTGAAGCCTTCGGGCTTGGCCTCGACGACGCCGATCGCCTGCTCATAGGCATAGAGCAGGTAGTCGGCCTCCTCGCCGCCTTGCAGGGGAAACTCGCGGACGGCCACGCCCGGCGCCGCGTAGATGTCCATCTCCGCGCGGTCCTGCACGACCCAGCCGCAGGCCGTGAGTTGGCGGTCGATCTCCGCGCGCGCCCGCTCCTCGGGAGTCATGCCACGTCCTCGCTCATCATGTCGTCCTATACTATAAGCATTACTATAGTAGCGCAAGAGCGCGCATAGCGCCGGGTGTACCGCCAGAGCCGGGTGTACCCCGCGATTGTGAGAGGCGCCCGCCGTGGGCCTGACCTTAAAAGGTCATGGCAGGGACCGGACCTTAAAAGGTCTCGCGGCGGCCAGCCGCGACCGCCATGGCTGCTAGACGTTTGACGGTAGGGCGCGCGTCTCACGCCCAGACCGACCTTTCAAGGTCCGTCGTCTGCCATGACCTTTCAAGGTCAGGCCACCTCTCACAATCATGGGGTACACCCGCCTGATCCTAACGTTGTAATACTAGCCGGCGTCAAGGGTCAGGTGGAAAATGTAGCCGTTGAGCATGAGTATGCGCGTTCGAGGGCAGCGACACCTTGGGCTCTCCCATCGTCACACGACCGCGGCTTATGTGTGAGCAAAGCGGCGAGAAGAAAGAGCGGGACAGACACACTGTAGGTGAATAGATAGTTGGGGCTGAAGCCGAGCAGGTCGAGGGTTGGAGCCGTCAAGAGCGCCCCAATCGTGAGGCGCACGAGTGGAGCGGATAACCCCTCCAGTTGGGGTCCGAGCACAGCTGGCAATGCCATGCCAAGTAATACGAGATCGGCGGGGTGGACGTAGGGCGTTAGCAACAGCCACGAAACCAACGCTATAGCAATCACGCGTAGTCCGCCGTCGTTGTTCACCGTCACGCCCGTTCGGCGCGCTCGCCAGAGGACGACGGCCATCAAACCGATCCAGCCGATCATGCAGACGTCGTTGAGCGCGATACTCCACGGGCGCTTGACGACGCTCAAGTACACGCCCGCCAGCGATGATAATAATGGTTGCCCGTTATCCATTCTGTGCGCGTAGACGAGCAGGGTTTGCACCCAGGCCCACAAGAGATACGAGCCCGTTGTCCACCAGGACAGCAGTCCAAGCACAACGCTGCTCCCGATTAGGCCCGCGATGAACCGGCGCGCGTCGGACCAGCCGAGGATGCCGATGAGAACGACGATAACAGGAAAGAGTAGATGTGGCTTGATCCACGCCACGCTCACGATGATACCGGCCCATCCAGGACGCGAGCGCCGCAACAACACGAGAGAGCCCGCGAGCGCCAGCAGCAAAATCGGCGTTTGTTGGCCGAAATAGTAACTCGACTGTTGTGATTTGAAAGGCATTGGTTGATCACGTTGGCACGATGCCCTGGTGCTTGGCAAACAAGGAGGTCATCACGTCCTCAATGGTGACCCCACCGAGGAGACGATCGTGCGTATAG
>JAABUM010001217.1_pt1 | contig 39391 bp, 47 predicted proteins | sample 5559161 | NCBI WGS metagenome assembly JAABUM01 (sample SAMN10711868, study PRJNA513369) | rock metagenome | isolation source: Antarctica rocks | place: Antarctica: Victoria Land, Siegfried Peak nord
CCCCGCCGAGGTGTACGCCGGGACACACCCGGATGCGACGACAGGCGACGATTTCAAGGAAGGAGAGGGGTCCGCGTTTTGCGTTTTGACATCCGCCTCGCTGTCTTGACAAAGGGGTCCACTATAAGGTAGATGAGTATGCCTATGTGGTGGAGCGGTTGGAGCCGACGTCATAAATCACTCCTTGAGTCAATGAATCAACGAGGCGCGTCGCGGGCGACGCGCTCGCGCCACGCCATGAGCGCCCACAGCAGCAGGAGCGCGGCGGCCCACAAGGGGATAAGCAGCGCGTGGCGCCAGGCGCCCGGTCCGTTTATGGCAGGGTGGAAGAGCGGGAACCACGCGGTCAGCGACAACCCCAGGCGCGCGCCGAGCCCGGCCAGCAGGCCGCCCCGGCCGTCCGGCAGGGTCCAGCCATAGTCTGGCGCGACGGGGATGATGATGGTGAGCGCCAGTGATAGGGTGCCGGTGAACGCGACGACGCGGCGTGGCGCGGCGGTACGTAGGCCGTCGAGCAGCGCGGCGATGCCCAGCGCCCACAGCGGCAGCAGCGGCATGAGGTAGCGCAGCGGCGGACAGTCGCCGCCCCACCAGTCGCGGTAGGTCAGCGCGATCAGCCAGAACGGGAGGGTGATGAGCGCGACCTTGAGCGCGGCGGCGCGGTCACGCCGCCACAGCGCGACCGCGCCGGGGATCGCCAGCAACAGGAATGGCGCCGTACCCAGTGTGCCCTGTCCCTGCGCGAACAACTGTCCCACGGCGCCGCCGAACGGGTTGCCGGTCAGGAGCGACTGGCCGCGTAGCGTGAATTGCGCCGTGAGGCTGTACGAGCCGTACACCACGCCATTGAAGACGCTCAGGGCCACGACCGAGAGCAAGGGTAGATCCAGCGCCAGGGCCGCCGCCAACATCGTGCGGCGCAGGCCCTCGCGCGCGCCATCGCGCTGCTCCCCGTACAGGAGCGCGTATGCGGCCCACAGCATATAGGCGCCGACGATGACGAGCAACTTGATGTGCAGCCAGGGGGCCAGGGCGAGCAGCAGGCCCAACGCCAGGGCGCGCCGCGCGGTCAGACGCGGCGCATCGATGGCCTCGTAGGCCAGCACGATGACGAGCCCGCTGGCGACATCGGGGTAGATTGCCCCCGCGTTGAGTACGAAGGGCGCTGAGAGCCCCACCCCCAGCACGGTGAGCGCGGCAGGGCGGGGGGCGACGACGCGTGCGATTAGGCGCAGCATGCGCCAGCACAGCAATACGGCCAGCAGCGCGACCATGAAGCGCGCCCCCCGCGCGCCAGCCACGGCGAATCCCGGCAGCAGTAAGACCGGCAGAGCCAGGGGGTGCAGCGGGTAGAGACGCCCGTCGCGGTGCAGCGAGTGGCTGCTCATCAAGCTATGGTAGTACGAGAAGAAGTCGTGGTGTAGGAGCACGCGGGATTGGTCGAGCGTGTGGTACAGCGACAAGCTCTGCGTGATCGCTAAGTAGTGTGGCTCGTCGCCACTGAGGCCGCGTCCTGCCAATAAGGCCATCCAGAGGTAGGCCGCGGCGATAGGCAGCAGGACGAGCAGCTGCAGCGTCGGGGTGAGGACACGCCTCCGCGTGGCCATCTGTCGCGTCCGCCCCGTGCGTCTGTGTCGTGGCCGCGCTGTCCGTGGCGGATGCATGTTCGCCCGACGCGCTTGAGATAGCGTGGACAGACGCTGTTGGCGCGATGGTAAAAGGCCGCGCCTTTTCTTAGCAGGGTCTCTCACGCGCCCTTTACCTACTCTTCTAACATGTGCATTGTCGCTGACTATAAAAATCGGTAGCAGTGTTTCCCCCCCTCCGCCCCCCAGGGGGAACCTGGGGGGATGGCTCCCCCCAGACCCCCGCCAACCACGGCGCGTGGGGATAGACGGGCGCGGCCATAGCCAGATACACGGGTCTTGTCCACACACAGCTAGGCGAAGGCTGCTAACCATCGCAGTATACTGGGGGCACAGATAACGGGCGACGGGCGACGGGCGACATCGACTATCGACTATCGACTATCGACTATCGACTATCGACTATCGACTATCGACTATCGACTATCGACTATCGACTATCGACTATCGACTATCGACTATCGACTATCGACTATCGACTATCGACTATTGGGAGGTATGTGGTGCGGAGAGACGACGAGGGAAGGCCGGCGCGCTGGCGCTGGCGTAGGAGGCTACGCGCCATCCCTGTGCGGACGTTGCTGCTGCCGCGAGGGGAGGCGCCGCCACGGGCGATTGTGGTGCGCCTGATATTGGCGTTCGCCTTCGCCGCCGTCCTCTGGGTGCGCGTCTCCGCCGACAGCAACCCCGTTCGCACGCTCGTCTACGGCGCCGTGTCTATCAATGCGCGAACCGCCAATCACTATTCCCTGCTCACGCGTCTACCAACGGGGACGATCCATGTCGACGCGCTTCAGTCGCAGCTGCGGGATACCGGGACGCCTGGGCTCTATGTCGACCTCACACATGCGTCGTCCACGGCGCCGTTCACGGCTCCTGTGCATGTGAGCGACGCCCCGCCGGGCGCGCTGGTCAGCTACGCGCCCCATGAGGTGCGGGTACAGCTTCAGACGCAGGCGCGCAAATCGCTGCCCTTGCGCTATATCCCTATCGCGTCGGGAGGGCCGCCCCAGGGCTTCAACCCGCCGCAGTTTACGTTCTCCCCCACGACCGTCACCGTCAGTGGCCCGAGTCAGGTGGTCGCGAGTGTCTCGACGGTACGCGTGCCCGACCTCAATGAGGCGGACTATACGCAAAACACGACGCTCACCCGTACCCCGCAACTCTTCGACAACCTCGGGCATAGCATCGCCCCCGGTGTCGTCCATATCTCGCCGCCGACGGTCACGGTCATGGTGCGCGTCAACCCCAAGCCGTACCAGCAACTGGTGACGGTCACGCCCGACATCACGGGGCGCACGGCGCCGGGATACGGCATCACGAACATCAACTATTTCCCCCAATTCGTGCATGCGGAGAGTAGCACGTCGCTCGTCACGTTAACGCTGACGACGGAGCCGATCACCATAACCGGATTGACGACAGCCCATCCCATATCGTTCACGATAAAGGCCCCTCCCGGTGTGACACTGGATCGCACTCAGGGGATCATCACCATCGACATCGCCCCCCTGTCCGGCAAGGCAACGGCGACGGTGAAGGCGCGGGTGGTGAACAAGCGGACGGGGACGACCGTCGCGCTCGACCCACCCACCGTTACCGTGGCCTACGGTGGACCGCTGCCGAATCTGCACGGCGCTGCTCTGCCCGTCGTAACGCTCGACGTGGGCAATCGGCCCCCCGGCGTCTACCACCTGACGCCCACGGTCACGCTCCCGAGCGGCCTGACCGTGCAATCGCTGGCGCCGCCCTCGCTGCGCGTCACCATTACCGCCCCGGCGACGCCGAAGCGGTGACAATGCCTGCGACCGCGGTCGCATGGCAGCGTACGGACACAAAGCCTGCGACTGCGGTCGCAGGCCCCTGCCAGGGGGGATGCAGGGTTATCCCAAATCGTCCAGCGCGTGGCGTACTTCTTTACGCCGCCCCAGGAAAATGGGTGTGTCGATAGCTGTATACACGCGTACCTCGGCGGCGCGCAGGTCCTCGACCATCTGCTCAATCGCGGCCGGGTCTTCCGACTCGAAGGCCACGACGAACTCGTAGTCGCCCAGCCCGAACGCATGCACCGTGTTGGTCAGGACCAGCCCCGTTGGCGCGGCCGGCGGCGCCTCGGCCACGGCCACGGCCGTCCCTCCGTCACCCTCGTCGTCGAGGGGGATGCGTACCTCGGGGAGGGCGCTGTGCTTGACGCCCATACGCCCATGTTCGGCCATCAGCCTGCGGCGCTGCTCGAACGGCATCAGGTACCACTCCTTCGTCTTGGTGAAAGGGTAGAAGCTCAGGTATGTGCGCGGCGGTTCGCCCTTGACGAAGGCGGGGCGATGCTCGGGCGCGTAGCGCGACTGCGGCGCCACGCCCGTGTAGGCGTAGACGTTCTCCAGGTAGGCGCCCAGTCCCGTTTTGCGCAACGCGACGGCAAGGTCCTGCGCCGCGTCGAGACTGGGGCCATGCAGCCACAGCGCCAGATCGGCGTCGGGCCGTAGGCCCGCCAGCGAGTAGGCGCCGCGCAAGGTTAGCGGCCCGCGATACTCCTCTAGAGTGCGCGCGAACTCCTCGCGCATGCGGGCGCGCTCGGACCCAGGTAGCCGCCGCCACTCCGGCGCGGACTTGTATAGCCAGAAAATAGCGAAGGTTGTGTCGCCGTTACCGTTACTCATGCTCACTATGATGTCCCTCTTTCTTTACTATGGGGCAATACTTTCTCCCTTCATGGTACTCCTCTCGACGGCACGCGGGATAGCTGCGATGACGGCTACCCTCACAATCGCGCGGCGTGCCCTATGGCCTACGCTCTTTCGCCCCCGTAGACTGTGGCGCCACCGCATAGGCGTGCGCCGGCGCTCGTGTCAGCACGGGTAGACGCAGTCCGGTGACGAGCACGACGCTGATGAGGACGACGGCGAGGCCAGCTAGCGTGCCGAGGCCAACCGGCTCATGTAGGAAGAGCGCGCCCCACAGCAGACCAAAGACCGGTACCAGAATGGTCACGGTGAGCGTCTTGGTTGGTCCCACGCTGGCGATGAGCCGGAAATAGATGAGGTAGGCCACCGCCGTGGCCAGCAGCGACAGTCCCAGGAAAGCCAGCACGACGCCCATCGACGGCGCCGCCGTGGGCACATGCGTCGCTGCCAGCGGCAGCAGCACGATGCCCGCGCCGAGTTGCTGCCCAATTGCCAGCGCCAGTGGCGGCGCGCCCTTGAAGGCGCCTGATGAGGCGTAGACGCCGCCCACAGCGTAGGCGACTGCTCCGCCGAGCGACGCCGCGATGGCCAGCAGCACGGGTCCGTCGAGGCGCAGCGGGCTCCAGCCGACCAGGATGGCGACGCCGGCGAGCCCAAGCGCCAACCCGAGCGCGCGCTTGGGGGTGATGCGCTCGCCCAGCCACAGCGCCGCGACGAGGGCGGCGAACAGGGGCGTCGTCGCGTTCAAGATCGCCGCCAGCGAGGCCGTCAGGCGTAACTCAGCCGTGGCGATGAGGGTGAAAGGGATGGCGGCGTTGACGATGCCCAGCAGCAGGTAGCTCTTCCAGCGTGACCGTAGATCGGGCAAACGACGTGTGGCGGCGGCGTAGAGTGCAAGCACGGCGGCCGCCAGCAGCACGCGCGCCGCTATCAAGGCCAGGGGGCCGAGCGCCGGCGACGCCACGCGGATGAACAGGAACGACGCGCCCCACAGCGCGGCCAGTAGAAACAGCAACGCCAGGTCGTACGGCTTCATATGTGGTACCCTTCTCCTCTTTTCCCTGACAAGCGCGCGACTGCTTCTCGTTAATAGCGTGGCCCCGGCCAGCATGTGTCTCGCCCCCATCGTGGTCCCGACTCCCTACTAACTGTAACCCACGGACGGAGAGAATGGTTGCAGGTCTTCTTGCACGACGCGGTCATGGCGCCACGGCTTACATCTCACGTCGCACACCCCTGACCTGTTACATTGTAAGTGTTGTAATAAACCGCATGAAAGGAGGATCGATGTCGAAGGTCATGAGCATTCGATTCAAGGACCAGCAGGTGGAGCGCCTGGGGCGTATTAGCCGCCGCTTAGGGAAGCAACCAAGCGAAACGGTCGCCTTGCTTGTCGAGGAGGCGCTGCGCATGGCTGAGCACCCTCAGATCGACTTCCGCGACTCGATCATAGGGCGCCACGCCTATGTGAAGGGATCGGGGCTCGCCGTGTGGGAGGTGGCTATGGTGGCGCGCGAGTATAGGGGGGACGCGGAACAAGTCGCGTCTCATTTGTCTTGGTCGCCGGAGCGAGCACAGGCAGTTCTCACCTATGCGCGCGACTACCACGAGGAGATCGACGCGGAACTGGCCGATAACGACGCGATCGACTTCGCGGCGCTTCAGCGCATGCTGCCCCAGATCCAGCGCATCGTTGTTCCCAATGACACACCGTCTGGTGTGGCACGTTAGTGCTCCGTTTCCTTCTTGATGAGCACTTGCCACACAGAATTGTGCCTGCGGTCTATGCGCTACGGCAAGAGATAACCGTTATAAGCCTCTATCATTGGGAAAATGGACGGTTTATGGGCGCCGCGGATGCTCTCGTCCTGGCGACCGCTTACGAGCAAGGTTTGACACTCGTCACCTATGACCTGAAAACAATATCGCCATTGCTCGTTCGCTGGGGGGAGCGCGGTATTCATCATGCGGGCGTCGTGTTCGGCGATGAACATACAATCGAAACGCGTGACATCGGCGGGGTCGCGCGCGCCCTTGTCCAAACGTGGGAGGAACGGGGCGACCTCGATTGGACTAACCACATCGCGTATCTCAATAGAGCGCCGGAGCAGGGATAGCGGCTTGTTCGGTTGGCGACAGCGACGTGTTGCTCCAGTGGTTCGTCCAGGCCATCGCGTGAATGCCAAGTTTCATCAGTCTTCTCCTTCGAGCCGGTCATCTGTTATGGTATCGCATGGTCATCGGCCTTGGCGCGCCCCTTGTATTTGTGTCAGATCGAGCGGGAGCATGGTGATATCAATGGCTACTATCCGCTGGTATGACCCAAAGCCGATGTCCTGTCAGGGCGTCTTCGTCCATGCGTAGTTGCGGTCAATGACGCTAAACCCGACAGACTCGTAGAGTTGGGTCGCCGCAACCGCGCCTGGGTCCCCATCACTCGTGAGATAGGCGCTGTGTGCGCCGAGCATCCGCAGCCGGCGCATCCCCTCGTGCAGAAGCGCAGTGGCGAGGCCGAGACCAGGATACCGAGTTCATCGATCCATAGACGGACGGGCGGCATGGCCGGATCATCGAGCTTGTACCGCCACCAGTCCAGATCGCCGACCGTGCAGTACAGGGGTGAGCCGCTCTCGGCGCAGAGCGTAAAGAGCAATGGCCGCGCTCAGATTAATGGGAGAATAGGGGGCGCGGCGTATGGATGCGCTACGCGAAGTGCTCGGCGAAGCTATCAGCGAGCGCGTCGTGGAAGCCCCACCCGATGTTCCGCGTGTCATCGACGATCTCTTTGCAGCGCGTCTCAAACTCGTCGTGCATTTCGTTCGCGACGATGAGCCGCGCCGCTTGTTCGTACATGGTCTCCATACTGCTGTAGAAAGACACGTTGATGTCGCCGTACGTGTTGGTGAACTGGACGCCCATCTCGACATAGTACAGCATCAGATCGGCCAGGCTGGCGGGCGGCGGCGCGAGTTTCTTGTAGTCGGTAATGGCCTTGCGGGCGACCGCCAGCCGCGCCTTGCCATACCCGCGCGCCGGGAAAAACTCATGCTCGATTTTTGCCTTGTACCCAGCGACGAGGTCCTCGCTCGGGCCGGTCAGGCGCAGGGCGTAATAATCCTTCACCGCGTCCAGGCGCGTGAAGAGATCGGCGATGTCGCCGACGAGCTCATCGTGCGAACGCTGCGCGAGATGCCGCTTGAGGGCGGTGAGGGTTATCTTGGCCATGGGCGCACGGGCAAGCGGGCAAGCGGGCGCCGCGACGGGAACCCGCGATAGCTTGGGTGGACACCTGAAACATTCATCCTAATGCTATAGTACCGCACTTTGTCGAAGATGCTCTTGGTGTGCCTGAGGCCTACGGGACGGATGTCGTGATTCGCTGCCGACGCCTTCCGTCGCGCCGGCTATGGTACCATGCATGCACAGCATGCACAGAGGGAAGAATGATGGGAAAGGACAACGAGCATGGCTGCCGAGCGTGCTTTACAGCCTCAGCAACCGGGTGACGCGTCAACCAATAGTGGCTCCGTCGCGACCACCACAAACCACTTGTCGTCGCCCACGGCTGAGGAGTTGGTAGACAGGTTACAATCCGCCCTTGGGTCGTGGACTACACAAGAGAAGTATGCCGCCCGGTATGCTCAACTCGCGCTGGAACACGACCCCGTCGAAGCCGTTTACGCGGACACGACGCATGGCCTGACTCTATACACGGTCTATCGAGGAGACCGGCGTTCTGTCGCCCCCGCGTTATATGAGTCCTACCAGCGCATCATCGATGAGTTCCCGGATGTGACTGCTGACTTCCGGTTGCTGGGCTACGATCGCCTCGACACGGCTCCGTTGCCCAACGCCGCACGCCTGCTGTTGTCCAGGGTTTAACCCATGCCTACCGCGGTCGGGCACGTCGCACAGGCGCGGCGCAACGAGGATGTCTCCCGTATCGTCCAAGAGTCGCACCCCGAGTGGGCCGTCACCGCACTTCGCGGCCGTGAAAGCATATATCACGGCACGCCTGCCGCCTGAGTCCCACGCGGCCAGCAGTGAACATGGATAGCCGTCCCCACGCGATTGATCGACAACTACTCAAATCGGCACGCGTCGTAGGCGTCACGCGTCGACGGGCAGCCTTTCGTCTTCCTTGCGCGCGACGGCCGGCAGCGTGACGGGCACGAAGCCGCCGCCAGGGACGTAGTCGGGCGACTGGTGGCGGAAGTAGGTGTTGTAGAGTTCGGCGTAGCGCCCTCTCTGGAGCAGCAAGGCGTCGTGGCTGCCCTCTTCGACGATGCGCCCGTGGTCGAGCACGATGATGCGGTCGGCGTTCCTGATCGTGGAGAGGCGGTGGGCGATCACGATGGCGCTGCGGTCGCGAAGCAACAGGTCCAGCCCCTCCTGGATCTGCGCCTCCGTCAGTGGGTCGACGCTGGCTGTGGCCTCGTCCAGGATCAGGATGGCCGGGTCCTGCAACAGCATGCGCGCCAGCGCCACGAGCTGGCGCTGCCCCATCGAGAGAGCGCGGCCGCCCTCGCCGACCTCCGTGTCCAGCCCCTCCGGCAGCGCGTATAACCAGTCGCCCCCGCCGATAGCTCGCGCCGTCGCCATGATCTCCTCGTCCGACGCGTCCGGCTTGACGTAGCGGATGTTGTCGCGCACCGTCGCCGAGAACAGGAACGGCGCCTGCGGCACCACGCCCAGGTGGCGGCGGTACTGTTGTAGGTCCAGCGTGCGGATGTCGCGCCCGTCAACCAGGATCGCGCCGCGCTGGAACTCGTAGAAGCGCGCGACCAGCTTGCCCAGCGTCGATTTGCCAGCCCCGGTGTGCCCGACCAGCGCGACAGTCTCGCCTGCTTCGATCGTCAGGCTGAAGTCGGACAGCACCGTCTCGCCCTCGACGTAGCGGAAGTGTACGCGCTGGAACGCGATGCGTCCATCGACATGCGGGACCGGCTGGGCGTCGATCTGCTGTACGCGCGGCTCGGCGTCGATCAGCGCGAAGATGCGCTCGCTTGCGGCCAGTCCCTGCTGGAACTGGCTCCAGAACGAGGCGATACTGGTCAGCGGGAACCAGAAGATGTTGATGCTCTGCACGAACAGGTACCAAGCGCCGTAGGTAATTGCCCCGTCGAGCACGCTGCCGCCACCATAAAGGACGATGGCGGTCGTACCGAGGCCAGCGATGGTGTTGAGGATGGGGAAGATGGCGCTGAACACGAAGCCCTGGCGCAGGTTGACCCGGTAACGCTGCGCGTTGACTCCCTTGAACTCCCTGTACATGGTCCCTTCCTGGCGGAAGTTCTTGGCCACGGAGATGCCGCCCATGGCCTCCTGCACGATGTTGTTGACGCGCGCCAGCGCGCGCTGCGCGCGTTGCGTGGAGCGGCGCGCCACGTAGCGGAAGCCCAGCGCGGCGGCGACGATCAGCGGGGCCATTGCTACCGTGATCAAGGCCAGTCGCGCGTTGACGTAGAAGAGCACGCCGGCGATGAGGAAGACGAGCAGGACCTGGCTGAGCAGGTTGAGTGTGAGCGTGACCACGGTCGAGAAGTCCTCGCTGTCGGAGGTGACGCGGCTGACCACCTTGCCGGAGGGGAACTCATCGTAGAACGACATGTCGCGCGCCACGACGGCGGCGAAGGCGTCGCGCCGCAGCTTGAGCACGATATCGCCGACGACGCGCGCGGTGTACCACTGGCGCAGGAAATTGAAGGTCCACGAGAGCGCGCCGGCGAGGAGGATGGCGACGATCAGCAGCGTGACCGCCCCTGTCGTGGCCCCCTTCGTCGAGGTGAGCAGGTCGATGCCTTTAGAGATGGTCACGGGCAGCACCGTGTCCATCAGCGCGTTGAGCATGATCATCGCGGCCACGAAAGCCATCACCGCACGCGCGGGACGGAAGTAGCCCAGGATGCGCGCCACGAGGTCGCGATCCGTATACGAGCGGTCGTACGCCTCGGCGTCGAGGCCGTCCATGAAGAAGCCCATACGTCCTCCAGTCGATGGTCGATGGTCGATAGTCGCTGGTCGCTGGTCGCTGGTCGCTGGTCGCTGGTCGTATCTACTGGAAGCGCCGCCGTCCCGGCGGCAAACGTTCACAGGCGAACTGCTTGGATCTGGCAAACTATTCGATGGCGATCATTTGCCGCCGGGACGGCGGCGCTCCCAGTAGATGACGCCGCTTCACGTCAAACATCGGCCAATGCTCCAACCGCCACTTCCGACGTCCGACTTCCGACTTCCGACTTCCGACTCGTTGTGTGCGAAGATGCGCCGGTACAGCGCGCAGCGGGCCAGCAGTTCGTCGTGCGCGCCTTGGTCGACGATGGCGCCACGGTCGAGCACCAGCACCAGGTCGGCCTGGCGGATCTGCGAGAGGCGGTGCGTGATCAGCAGCGTGGTGCGGTCGCGCATCAGGCGGCGCATGGCCTGCTGGATCAGGTCTTCCGTGGCGCTGTCGATAGCGCTGGTCGAGTCATCCAGGATCAGGATGCGCGGGTCGGTCAGCAGGGCGCGCGCGATGGCCACACGCTGGCGCTGTCCGCCCGAGAGGGTTACGCCGCGTTCGCCGACCATTGTGTCGTAGCCCTCGCCAAAGCCCATGATGAACTCGTGCGCCTGCGCCTCGCGCGCCGCCTGCTCGACTTCAGCGTGGGACGCCTGCTGTCCGCGGCTGAAGGCGATATTCTCCTCAATGGAGCGCGAGAACAGCACGATGTCCTGTTCGATGCTGGAGACCCCCGCGCGCAGGGCGTCGAGGCTCCAGTCGCGCACATCTATCCCGTCGACGGTGACGCGGCCGGCTTGAACGTCGTAGATGCGGTTGACCAGCTTGGTCAGCGTGCTCTTGCCCGACCCGGTCTGGCCCACGATAGCTACGACCTGTCCAGGCGCGGCGCGGAACGACACATCCCTGAGGATCGGCCGGTCGCCTGTGCCCGTGTCGCCGTAGCCGAACGTGACACCCTCGAAGGCGAGTTCACCGCGCATGACGCCGCGGTAGCCGCCCTCGTTCTCGTCGAGTTCGGTCTCCTCGGTGAGGACGGCCACGATGCGCTCGGCCGCCGCGACGCCGAAGCTGAATAGGCTAAAGGTAAAGATGGAGATGAAGGTGGGGAAGCGCAGTAGGCCCAGCAGGCCCATATAGGCGACGAGGCTGCCGGCCGAGAGTTGGTGGTGTGTGACGAGGTAGAGCCCATGCACGAAGCCGCCCGCCGTGGCGATCGCCAGCAGCAGCGGCGGCAAGTAGCGCGCCTGGATCCGCCCATTCTCCACGAGCAGGTCGCGATAGCGCCGCGCGTTGCGCTCGAACTTGCGCTCCTCCTGATCCTCCTGCGCCGTGCCCTTGACCACCTCGATGCCGGTAATGGTCTCGGAGAGCCCGGCGTTCATGGCCCCAAATTGCCCGCGCAAGCCGCCCGCGACAGGCTGTAACCGGCGGATGTAGCGCCGCAGCGCCACCGCGAAGACGGCGGTGAACAGCAATGGAGCCAGCAGCAGTTGGGGGCTGATGAAGGCGATGAAGATGATGGGGGTGACGAGTCCCAGGGCCGAGTTGACGATCAGATCGAGCCCCGGCACGATCATGCTGTTGATCTGGCCCACGTCGTTGGCGGCGCGCGCCATGATATCGCCCACGCGCTGGCGGTTATGGAACGTCTGGCTCTTGCCCAGGAGGCTCACGTACAGTTCGTCGCGCGCGTCGCGCTCGACGCGCTTACCCAGGAACTCATCCGCGAAGCTGGCGATGAGGCCGGTCACGCCGTTGGCCGCGACCATAGCCAGGATAGCCAGCGCGAGGGCGAGCAGCCGCGCGCGGTCGCCGTGCCGCACAGCGGTGAAGGCGGCGCCAGTGAGCGCGGGGATGGCCGCGACGACGATGTTGGCGAGGACCGAGGTCAGCAGAAAGCTCGCCACGAAACCTTTGTAGCGCAGCAGGTGCGAGAGAATCCAGCGCCGCGCGCCGGCGCGGTTATAGCGGTACTCATCGGCGACAGTGAATTCACGATTGGCGCCGCGCATGGCCATAGGCGCATCCTCCTGGAGCTAGTGGGTTGGGATGGGTCGGAAAGGTCGGCGCGAAAGGGTACTCTATCAGTATCCACTAAAACTGATGACAACTGTGTGTCAGCCTATCAGCCGGGGGCGCCTCGCGGACCGCTGAGGTCCTGCGGCGCGCCGTGCGCCCGTGGCGCTAGACGCGCGCCGCACGGGCGCCCGCACGGGGCGCGCGCCCGTGCATAGCGCTCAGCCCCCCGACCATTGCTCGTGCATCGCCGTGCGTTCGCGCCTCGCCCAGCGGCGCCCCTCCTTGGTAGGACGCGCGTCCTACTACCAGAACCATTATCGCATGGATCGTCGGGATGTCAAGGAACACGCGCCGCCTCGGCCCTCACCCCCCACCCCTCTCTCCCTGACGCTAACCCTTACCTTGTAGAAAATGCCCTTACCCACAAATCGGAGGGGGCGCACAGGGGTGGTAGGATGGGCAGGAGAGGGTGGGCACAGGGATACAGGAAGGACGAGAGCGATGGTGACGGCGATAGAGGAGCGCGCGTGGGCGCTGGACGAGTTCGGTGGGGCTGACTTGGGCGATGAGCGCCGCACCGCGCGGCTGGTGGAGTTGGCAACCGTGCTGAGGAGCCGCCCGCAGAGGGGCGTCTCGCCGCGCTCGTTCCGCGCGTCGATATCCGCACCCGCGGCGAGCAGGAGCGCCGTGTCGCGCTTGCCGTTCCAGACAGCCAGATGCAGGGGCGTATAGCCGCCCGCGTCGCGCGAGTTGACCAGCGCCGGATCGTCCGCGAGCAGCGCGGTCACATGTGTGGTCCAGCCCAGAACGGCGCCGGCGAAGATGTCGAGCGGGGCGCCGTGGGCGGGCAGCAGGTCGACGACGTCCGGCGACGGCCGCATCTTGCGGAAGCCATCCCTTGCGCCGCTAGGTAGAGTGGCGGCCGCCCCCGGCGATCGGTCGCCTGCGCGTCGGCGCCGTGCGCGAGCAGGACCCGCGCGGACTCTGGATGGCCGTGCTCGGCGGCGTGGTGCAGATGTTCCCACGCCATGTTCCGATAGCGTCTACATCGCGCGGGTCCATGTGCGCGGCCGTGTAGAACCACGCCAGGTCAAGCCGCCGGATGGCGTCACGGAAGGCCCCCTCGGTCGTCGTCCCTCGGATGGCACAGATGTCCTCGCACATCGGCTCGGCGTTCTTCCCCTGCGCCGCCGCAGCCCGGACGTCACCCAGGCGGACGGTCTCCATATAGTCCGAGACGATCTCTTCGGGTTCGGCATCGACCGCCGTGAGCAGGAGCAAGGAGATCAGGCCGGTCCGATCGCGCCCGCTCATGCAGTGGAACAGGACACCGCCGGCCGGGGCGTGGGCGAGGGCCGACAGGACGCGCCCGGCCCGCTCGGGCATCGCTACCAAGTGGGGGATGAAGTACAGGGCCGTCCCACATAGGCCGTTGTCCCAGTAGTCTTTCCAGAAGGCGGTGTTCTCCGGTCCGTCGAGGTCGACCGTGACGGTGGTGAGCCAGGGTGGCCGCGCCTGCACATCCCGCGCGCGTTCCGCGGGCTGGCGCAGATCGACGGCGGTGCGCACGCCGAGCGCGCGCAGTTGATCCCACCCCGTCGGCCGGACCCAATCGATGTTTTCCGAGCGGAAAAACACCCCTCGCGGCGTGATGGTACCGTCCTTGCGTCGTAGTCCGCCCAAATCGCGGGCGTTGACTAAACCGTCAACGTCGATTGATCGACCCATCGGCCCCATGATCTACTCCTGTATGTCCCAGTCAATGCCAACTCGCCAAAGTTTGCTTGACAGTCTACCAGGCGTGGCTTCATAGTGGGGGCGTGAGCCTGTGGCTAACGTCGCATAGCATAAGTGCGATCGGCTATGCTCAAGACATGGCGCATGGCATAGTGCTGGCCTTGATCCTGGCGATTGTGTTACTCCTACTGCTCGTCGCGGCGATCAACATCGCGCGGGCGCCGGGGCGGCCGGCGGTACGCGCGCGTCCCCACGGCGATCCGCGCGCGCTGGGTCTGCCCGCTGGGCGCATCGTCTACTCCGACGCCGATGGGGCGGCGCGACCGCTCGTGGCGCGGCGCTACCCACTCACCGGCAAGCCCGACTATGTGGTACTCACGTCCGGTGGCCGGCGCATCCCCGTCGAGATTAAGTCCGGCCGCGCGGTGCGCGCGAAAGGCGGGGAACGCGCGCCGCGCCACGAGGATGTGCTGCAGCTCGTGACCTACCTGATCATCCTCGACGACCTATATGACGCGCCGCCGCGTTATGGCCTGCTGCGCTACGCTGACGCCACGTTCGAGGTTCCCTACGCCGCCGGCCTACGCGGCGAAGTGCTCGGACTGCTGGCCGAGATGCAGGCCCTCGACGAGGATTTGGACGAGGCCGGAGAGGCGCCGCGCGGCGACCCAAGCCTCCAGAAGTGCCGCGCCTGCGCCTTCAAGGAGATCTGTGACGATGCTAACGTATAAGGGGCGATCGTGCTGGCGTCCCCACAACAGCCCGACCGCCCCTTATCCATTGCCAGCATAACGACGCTGTCGCTGTGTGCACATGATGTAAAACTCACCTTTTGATAGGGCCTGCCATGGATTCCTTGGCCCCAGGGATGTCGCGCACAGTGGGAGGTGCGGCCGGCCCTGCTGCCTTGATGGTGGCGTGGCGCGCTCGTCAGCGCGCGAGGCCTGAGCGTGCGGGCGCTAGGGGACGACAAAGGGGAGCCTGAGCGTGCGGGCGCTAGGGGACGACGAACGGGAGCCTGAGCGTGCGGGCGCTAGGGGACGACGAACGGGAGCCGCCAGGGACCGCGCAAGAGGCGTTGAGAGCCGCGCGCGCTATACATACTGGAGGCGGGGATGGTCAGCGTCAGGCGCGCGCCAGCGCGCTGAGGCGGGAAGACCACACGCTGGCTACAGCTCACACTGGCGGGTCCGCGCCAACTGCCAGAGCACTCGCCCCCGATCGTGGCCACGGCCACGGTATGGCCCGTGCTGTCGTTGAGCAGGAGACGCACGGGGACGAAGGCGGGCGCTCCGTTGGGGGCGGCGCGTAGGCGTAGATCAGGTGGGTGAAGGAGATCTCCTGAAGCGTAAGCGTTAGGCCAGCCGCGCGCGTCGTGGTATTGGGGTAGGCGAGGCGCCGATGGGCCAGGACGCGCAGGTCCAGGGGGACACGCACCGTCTCGTGGGCGCCGGGGCCGTCGAAGCGTAGGACGGCGGCCCGGGCTGCCGCGGGAAGCGGGGCGTCGATGATGGTGACGGCGCGCCGGCTGACCATCGGGCGCCAGGGCAACCATGCGGGGAGCGGGAACGGGAGGGCCAGGCCCGGTGGAGAGAGAAAGCGGCTGCTGGCCGCGTTGAGGGACGTGCCCCCGTCGTCGGTGAGCGCGGGGGACAGGTCGTCGACGGTACCGAGTGGCTGGATGATGCAGTATTGGATGTAGGTGGCGGCGCCGTCGACGAGGACACGATCGACGGCCACGGGTACCGCCGGCTGACCTGGCCCCGGCGCGCCGGAGAGGCCAGCGTCGATCAGCGCCCGCTCGTGGGGAATGTTGGGGTCGAGCGCGATACCCGCGGACGCGGGCCGTATCAGTAAAACGAGCCCAGCGGCTACAGCGAGGATGAGGAGAAGTCCCACGACGCGTAGGGGTGTGTACGGGCGGCGATGGGGGCGTTGAGGCGCCATATTACTCCTCTTTGGAGTTTGCTTGATAGCGCACGATCTCGACCGCCGAGGCGGCCAGCACCGTATTGTCGAGGCGCACCTGCGGCTTGGCGACTTTCACGCGCACGCCCTCGACCTGTGGGTAGCGCCCCAATACCACGGCGGCGATGCGCTCGGCCACCGTCTCGGTCAGCCCGACCGGCGGACCTTCCACGATCTCGCGCGCCAGTCGGTAGACCTCGCTGTAATCCACGGTCTTGGTCAGGTCGTCGCTCATGCCCGCCGCGCGCAGGTCGCAGCGTAGCTCCAGGTCCACCACGAAGCGCTGCCCCAACTCCCGCTCGGCGGACAGTGTGCCGTGGCGGCCGAAGAAGACCATGCCTTCCAACAAAATGCGATCCTCGGTCATGTATACCTCATCCTCGCGGCGCGTTTCTGCGTCAGTCGGCAGTATACCAATCCGCATTCCACAATCTTTGGACCGGCGCTACTGAATACATATCGCGCCATTTCTAATTGCGCCATTTCTAATTGCGCCATTTCTAATTGCGCCATTTCTAAATAGTAGAAAAAGCTTATAATTCGCTGTATGTGGGAGATTGAAGGTACCGACGAGTTCTGGGCGTGGTACAACGTACTGGACGAGCCGGAGTTTAGTGCCGTGAACGCGGTTGTAGACAAACTGGCTGAGGTGGGTCCAGGTATACGCCGGCCGCTAACTGGTCACATCGCAAGCTCTCGCCATAAGAACATGCGCGAGTTGATTGTCCCCTACGGCAACCTGCGCGTGCTGTTTGTTTTCGATCCGCGCCGTACGGCAATCTTGTTGATGGGAGGCGATAAGACGGATCGTTGGGAAGAGTGGTACGACGAGAACGTGCCGCGCGCCGACAATCTGTACGACAAATATATCGCGGAACTGAGGAGGGAAGGGTTGCTATGAGTGAGCACCGCAAATGGAGTGAGATGCGGCGTCAAGGCAATTCGGCGCTGGAGCAGGGCTTCGAAACGGCCATCAGCGCTAGTGGACAGCTATCTGAGTTGCGCTGTCAAGCTGGCCTAACACAGGTACAACTAGCTGAACGTCTTGGCGTGACACAAAGCTGGGTATCGCAGATTGAGAGTGAGACGGATGTGCGCCTCTCGACCATTGGCGCTTATGTCGCTGCCCTCGGTGGCCGGTTACGGTTGTCCGCTATATTGCCAGATGGTCATGTCATTGATTTAGCGCGCACGTTCCAGGAGGAGCAGGGCGCCGTCGTGAACTAGATGCAATGCGCTGTGGAAAGGCTGTGCTCATAATCGACGCGGCATTGCCAGGCTAGCCGTGAGAGTACTGCAGCCAAAAGCTCCTGGGAGGAAAGGTGAACGATGACCCGACGATAGGCCGGCCGGCCGTGACCGTCGCCTACGCGCAGACGCTGGACGGACGCCTGGCCACGGCCACGGGCAGCTCGCGGTGGATCAGCGGGCCTGAGTCGCTGCGCTTCGCCCACGAGTTGCGCGCCACTCAAGACGCCATCATGGTCGGCGCCGGCACGGTCGGACAGGACGACCCGCGCCTGACCGTCCGCCTCGTCGCGGGGCGTGACCCCTTGCGCGTGGTCGTCGACAGCACGCTGCGCGTCCCGCTCACTGCTGCCGTCCTTGTCGATGGCGCCGCGTCGGGCACGCTGTTTGCTACGACGCCTAAAGCACCCGCCGACCGTCGCGCTACCTTCGAGTCGCTTGGCGCGACCGTGCTGGTCCTGCCCGCCGACCTCACGGGGCGCGTCGATCTCGTAGCTCTGTTGACGGCCTTAGGGGCGCGGGGGATCGGTTCGCTGCTGGTTGAGGGCGGCGCCGGACTGATCACGGCGCTGCTGCGCGCGCGATTGGTCGATCGCCTGGCGGTCACGATCGCCCCCAAGATCCTCGGCGCGGGCATCGAGGCCGTCGGCGACCTCGCCATCCGTGACCTCGACCGCGCGCTGGCGCTAACAGACCTGCGCGTGATCCCGTACGGCGCCGACCTCGTGCTCGATGGCCATGTCACGTACCCGGACGTGCAGGCGTCTCCAGATGTCTCTCCTGCCTGGGAGCCCAGCCATGGATAGTGAGCAAACCGCGATGGATAACGTAGACGATACAAGTGGTCCTATCGCGGCGCGAGCGCTCTGGTTCGCGGCGGCGCGCCGTCCCGAGTTCCGCCAGGAGGCCGTGCCGCCGCCCGGTCCCGGCGAGGTGCGCGTGCGCACGCTGGCTTCGGCGTTGAGTCAGGGCACCGAGATGCTGGTCTATCGCGGCCAGGTCCCCGCCGACCTGCCGCTGGACCTCCCGACGCTGGCCGGCAGTTTCGCCTTCCCTATCAAATACGGTTACGCCTCGGTCGGGCGCATCGTCGACGTCGGCGCGGACGTCACGGGCCGCGCGCGCGGCGACGCCGTCTTCGTCTTGCACCCACACCAGACGCACTACGTCGTGGCCGCCGCGCTAACGGTTCCGCTGCCTCCCAATCTCGACCCTTTGCTTGGCCTATTTACCGCCAACCTGGAGACGGCGCTGAACATTGTGCACGACACGCCGCTACACTTGGGCGAGACGGCGCTCGTATGCGGGCAGGGCACGGTGGGGCTGCTGGTCGCGCAGCTACTGCGCCGCGCGGGGGCGGCGCGCGTGCTAGCGGTCGACCCGCTGGAGCGACGGCGGGCGTTGGCGCTCCAGATTGGCGTCGACGAGGCGTTGGCGCCGGACGCTGATGTGCTGGCGCGCGTGCGCGAACTGAACGGCGGCCGCGGCGTCGACGTCGCGATCGAGGCCAGCGGGAACGGCGCGGCGCTACAGACGGCGATCGACGCCGTGGCGGACGAAGGCACGGTTGTCGTGGCGTCGTGGTATGGGACCAAGCCGGTCACGCTCACCCTGGGGGGGCATTTCCACCGCGGGCGCGTCCGTCTGCGCTCCTCACAGGTGGGCCGGCTCAACCCCGAGTTGGCGCCGCGCTGGGACTACGCCCGCCGCCTGGAGACCGTCGTCGACCTATTGCCGCGGCTGCGCCTGGCCGAACTCATATCGCACCGCTTCTCGTTCGACGACGCGCCAGAGGCTTACCGCCTCGTCGACGAGCGGCCCGGCGACGCCGCGCAGGTGGCGCTGATGTATTAGTCGGAAGTCGGAAGTCGGAAGTCGGAAGTCGGAAGTCGGAAGTCGATAGTAAACTGCTTGTTGAAGCGCGCTGTAATGGTGTCGTAGGGTGCTATCGGGCGTATTACCATCGACCATCGACCATCGACCATCGACTATCGACCATCGACTATCGACTATCGACTATCGACCATCGACTTGGGAGGATACATGTACGAAATCGGTGTCTCGGGGCAGTTTGAGGCGGCGCATCGGCTGGTCGGCGACTTCGGACCGGCGACGCGTCTGCATGGGCACACCTACCGCCTCGACGTGGTAGTGCGGGGTGAGCGGCTGAACGACGAGGGCGTGCTCTATGATATCGGCCGGCTGCGCGCGGAGATCGACGGGCTGACCGCCGCCCTCCACTATCGCGACCTTGGCGATGTGCCGGGTCTGTCCGGCGTCAATACGACGGCGGAGGCGGTGGCGCGCCACTGCTGGGACCACCTCGCCCCCTCGCTACAGGGACAGGGCCTCACGAATCTGCTGGTGCGCGTGTGGGAGTCGCCGCAGGTCTACGCGGCGCGTGACGAGGCGCTGGAGCCATAACGCTATGCGTATGACGTTCATCACCGTCGGTGACACAGGCCGGCGCGTCGGCGGGCATATCTTCAATACCCGTCTATGCGACGAGCTGCGGGCGCTGGGCGACGATGTCACGGAGATTGTCGCGAGCGGCGCGGCGCCAGACGAGCAGGAGACCGCCACGGCGGGGCTGGGCGCGCGCGTCGCGGCGATCCCTAGCGATGTGATCGTGGTTGATGCGCTGGCTCGCGTCGTGTGCGCCCCATGGCTCGACCGCTGGCGCGCGGAGCGGCCGGTCGTGGCGCTCGTCCACGAGTTGGCGAGCGTCGCGGGCGCCCGCGATGAGACGGCGACGTCGCGGGAGCAAGCCGTCGAGGCGCCGCTGCTGCGCGCCGACCTGCTCATCACCGTTAGCCGCGATGGGCGCGCCATTTTGGAGGCTTACGGCGTCCCGTCCGCGCGCATCCGCGTCGTCCAGCCCGGCAGCAACCGGCCGCGCCCTGTCGCTCCCAGCGGAGCCAGCGACGAAACGTCCGTTACCGGCCGTTCGGTGGATGATGGTGGTCTGACGCGCCCGTTGCGGGCGTTGTGCGTGGCGCAGTGGATACCGCGCAAGGGCATCGACACCTTGATAGCGGCCTGGGCGCGCCTTGGCGGGACCAGCGCCGGCGCGCCTAGGCCGCGGGCGACGCTGCGCCTGATTGGCGAGACCGACGCCGATCCCGCCTACGCCGCGACCGTCCGCGCCGCTATCGCGGCCATCGCCGTGACGGGCGATAGTTCCATCGTCGTGTCCGGCGCGGTTGACGCCGGCACGCTGGAAGCGGCCTATGCCGCGGCCGACCTGTTCGTGCTGCCGTCGCGCTACGAGGGGTACGGCAGTGTCTACGCCGAGGCGCTGCTGCGCGGCCTGCCTATCATCGCCTGTGACGCCGGCGCTGTCCCCGAACTCGTGGGGCCGGACGCGGGCATCCTGGTCCCGCCCGGTGATCCTACCGCGTTCGCCGACGCGTTGGAGCGTCTGTTGGACGATGATGACCTCCGCGCCCGGCTGGCCGCGGGGGCGCGGCGGCGCGGCGCGCGCATCCCGGCCTGGGACGACACGGTGCGTGGTGTGCGCGCTGTCCTGGCAGAGGCGATTAGTCGCCGTCGATAGCGGGCCGCAAGTGTCCCATCTTTTGCTGCTTGGTGTGGAGATAGCCGATGTTGGAGGGATTGGGCGTCGTTTGCAGCGGCAGGCGTTTGACGACCGCGATGCCGTCCTCCTCCAGACCCTCAATTTTGGCGGGGTTGTTGGTGAGCAGGCGCACCTGGCGCACGCCCAGGTCACGCAGCATCGCGGCGGCGTCGTGGTACTCGCGCATGTCCTCGGGCAGTCCAAGGGCCAGATTCGCTTCGACTGTGTCGAGGCCCTGCTCCTGGATCGCGTAGGCGCGGATCTTGTTGGTCAGGCCGATGCCGCGGCCCTCTTGCCGCAGATACAGCAGAACGCCACGACCTTGTTGTTGCAGGTAGCGCAGGCTATCGTCGAGCTGCTGGCCGCAGTCGCAGCGGCGCGACCCGAAGACATCGCCGGTGAGGCATTCCGAGTGTACGCGCACATCGACAGGTTGTCCATCGTCGATGGCGCCAATGGTGAGCGCCACATGCTCTTTGTGCGTGGGACTGTCGTAGACAGACATAGCGAAGTCGCCGTAGCGCGTGGGTAGCGTGGCGTGGGCGACGCGTTGGATAGGGTGGATCAGGTGGAGTTGCATGTCTTGGGGCTTCCTTTGCCCAGAGGCTTATTGAGCCGGGCAGCGGCACAGAGCGTGCGACGGCTGGATTGGCGCATGAAAAGCTGTTCGCCTTTCGGATCTGTCAACAATCACTGCATGTGATGTGCCGCATAGCCCAATGAGATAAACCAGATGATTCGACAGAGGCGCCAATTAAGAAATACTGTCACAATGATATGGTGGTGGTTTTGTGTGTGTCAGGGGGGATGATTGATGGCGGATCGGACCATGCGCGAGGAGAACCGGCTCTCGTGGAATGCCGCGACGGACGCGCATAACAGCCATCGCAGCGATCAGGCCGCGTTCTTGCGCGGCGGCGGCAGTACGCTGTTTCCGGAGGAGCGTGACCTGTTGGGCGACATCGCCGGCCGCTCTCTCGCGCACTTGCAGTGCAACACGGGCCAGGACACGTTGAGCCTGGCGAGTCTCGGCGCTACCGTGACCGGCGTCGACATCAGCGATACCGCCATCGACGCGGCCCGCCGGCTCGCCGCGGACTGCGGCGTCCCCGCGTCGTTCGTGTGCGCCGATATCTACGACTGGCTGGACGCAGCGGCCCGCGGGTCGGAGCGTTTCGACGTCGCTTTCTGCTCCTATGGGGCGGTCTGCTGGCTTGCCGATCTGGATCGCTGGGCGCACGGGCTCGCGGGCATACTCAATCGGGGCGGCCGCTTCGTCGTGGTCGATTTCCACCCCGTCGCGGCGATGTTCGACCAGCGCTGGAACCACACGTCCCCCTATCCCTCGGGTGGGCGGCCGCTGACCCTGGACGGGGTGGGGGACTACGTGGGGGCGTCTGGCGGCGGCCTAACGCCGGGCGGCTTTGTCGAGGGCGTCAGCGATTTCACCAACCCGTACCGTTGCCAACTCTACCTATGGGGTCTCGGCGAACTTGTGACCGCGCTGAGCGGGGCCGGCCTGTCTATCATCAAGCTCGAGGAATACCCCTACTCCAATGGGGAGCGCCAGTTCGCCAACATGCGCGAACTGCCAGAGCGTCGCATGGTCCCGCCCGAGGGCGTCCCGCCTATCCCGCTGATGTACGGCCTCTCGGCGCGAAAAGTCGATAGTCGATAGGCGCCACGTTTTTTACCACGGCATTCCTCATTCCTCTTCGTCCTCCTCTGATTCGTCGGACTCGTCTAACTCGTCCGGGCCTTCCAGCGTGTAGTCGGATGGGGGTGTCTCCAGATCGAATAGCACCGGGCCGAGGTGTGGCAGCAACTCTTGAGCCACGCGCGTCGTGCGCAGTTCCTGTCGCGCCTCGCGGTAGCGCGCCGTTTCCTGCGCGATCCATGCCGGCGGACGGCCCTCGGCGGCCAGCGCGGCTTCTTCGCTCTCGGCGCCCTCCGCTAGTACCTCGTCGACGCGGCGCACGATATCAGCCAGCCGCGCCAACGTCGCGGCGCGCCCCGGCCCGTCGGCCTCGTCCGTGTGTGCGGTAAGGCTCTCCAGGTCGAAATAGTCGTAGGGCCACAGCCCGATTACATAGTCGCCGAGGTCGGTCAGCAGCTCGGCCAGGGGCGCGCCGTCGTCTTGCAGGTAGGCCCCGGCGGGTAGGGCAGGCAGACCGCCGCGCGCGGGCGCGGCCTGGATGTCGAGCGGGACGGCGTCGGTGTCGGCGTCGGCCCCATAACCTTCGTAGCCCTCCAGCAGCGCGCGGTCGATCGGCTTGGCCCCGTACGGCGCGGCGTTTGGCTTCAGCAAGGCCAGGGCTTCGCCGGCGGCCTCGGACATGGCGGCGGGCTCGGCGCCCACGTCGCCAGCCTCGACGGCGCGGGCGAGATACCACGCCAGGGCGTCGGCCGCGCGCGCCGCGTTCATGCGCTCGGCGGGCAGCTGGACCGCGAAGATGGGTTCGGGCTGCGGCAGGTCGGGCGCCTGCCCCAGGCCCAGCGCGGCCAGCGCGCCGCCTGAATCAGCTTGCGGCAGGCGCAGCGCGGCGACGGCCAGGCGGTCGGGGGCCGGGGCGACTTTCCCCGAGCGCGTCATCACGATAGGCAGACCCATCTGCACCGACACGAGGCGCCCGTCGGGCGCGCCGACCGTGCGCGAGGTCAGCGGCGCCAGCACGAACAGATCGGCTGCTGCCGCGTTGTCCGGAGTGGGAAAGCCTTCCGCCATATCTTGGGCCTGGCGACGACCGTAGTCGGTGACCCACGCGCGATAGGCGTTGCTAATCGGCCCGCGCAGCGTCGCGAGTCCGCTCTGTGGCGTCGCTGTCGTCGTCACGGCGGTTCCTGCTGAATGCGCCGGCTCCTGTCCCGTTTGTGCCCCGGCGCGTAGCTCGGCGCGCCGCTCGGTGGCCCGACGTTCCGCGCGGGCGCGGCGCGCGTCCTTCTTGCGGTCTTGCCCGCGTCCCTTTGCCATAGTATCTCCCGTTTAAGGTATCAGTCGATGGTCGATAGTTAAAGTATCGCATGCTGCGCGTAGGGGGACCATAAAAAAGAGGGGAGCGCCGTGCCCACGCATCGTGCGTGCAGTAGTGCAGTAGTGCAGTAAGGGTGCGCCCCGTGATTGTGATGGCGGCCGCCGTGGGCCTGACCTTAAAAGGTCATGGCAGGGACCGGACCTTAAAAGGTCATGGCAGGGACCGGACCTTAAAAGGTCTCGCGGCGGCCAGCCGCGACCGCCATGGCCGCTAGACGTTTGACGGTAGGGCACGCGTATCACGCCCAGACAGACTTTTCAAGGTCCGTCGTCTGCCATGACCTTTCAAGGTCAGGCCACCTCTCACAATCATGGGGTACACCCCGTGCAGTAATTGGGGGTTGTAGGGCATCCCGCGCTGCGGTAGACTGAGGGGTAGCTGTTTTAGGCATAATCGTGGTATACAGAGGGTCCGCCGGCGTAAGGCCGGCCATTTGGAAGGAGTCGAATGGATCAGGTAGCACAGAGTTCCGTCGAGAATCAGGGGACGCCGGTCGAGCCGCGTCTGGAGACGCGCCCGTCGGACCGCGGTGAGCGCGGGTATAGCCGTGACCGCGGCGACCGTGATGGCCGGCCGGAGAGCTTCGAGCAGATGTTGCGCCGTTTCAAGAAGGGTGTCGACAACGCGGGCGTTCTCAAAGAAGTACGCGCGCGCTCGTTCTTTGAGTCTAAGAGCCAGAAGTCGCGCCGTAAGGCCGCCAAGGCCGCGCGCCGCCGCACGCGCAACAAGAGCCGCGCGACCGAGTAGAAACGCAAAACGCGCGGAAGCGTCCCTAAAGACGGGCGCTAAGAAAGGGCTGAAGGCCGCCAAATTCGGCGGCCTTCAGCCCTTTCTTAGCGCCCGTCCGCTGTTTGAGCGACGTGGGACACGGGGCAATAGAATGGGTGGCACGCGTTTTGCCTTGTAGGTGCGGCAGGGGCAGGGTAGACGAACACCCTGTAACAGACCGGGCCCCGCCGGGAGATAGAAAGGGCAAAACAATGGAACTCACAGTTATCGCGGCAGCTGGGATCAACTACGGAGCCGGCATCATCGGCTGGATCATCATCGGCGCTATCGCCGGTGCATTGGCCGGTATGGTGATGAAGGGCGGAGGCTACGGGATCATCGGTGATATCATCGTTGGGATCATCGGTGCGCTCATCGGCGGCTTTATCCTTAGCCTGTTTGGCTTGGGCGCCAATGGGTTTTGGGGTACGTTGGTCACGGCCTTCATCGGCGCCTGCATCCTGATCTGGATCTTGCGCGCCGTCGGCGGCAACCGTCGCGCCGCTGTCTAACACTTATCGACCAACGCGGCGCACGGCGCCATGAGGGAGGGGGCCGGGATATATATCCCGGCCCCCTCCCTCATTTTGTGCATTAGCCGAGGGTCCAGTTAGCCATGGGTGGGGGTGAGGGCCGGCCGCTAGGCCACACTCACGATGCGCATCGCGGTCGTCCCGCCGGGCGTTTCAAACGACACTTCGTCACCGGCGGGATGCCCCAGTAAAGCGCGGCCCACGGGTGATTCGTTGGAGATACGCCCCTGCGTGGGGTCAGCTTCTAACGGCCCGACGATCTGATACGTCATCTCGCCATCCTCGTCTTCGACCGTGACCTTGCTCCCCAGGGCAACCTTGCCCGTGCTAGGTCCCTCATCGATCAGAACGGCCCGGCGCAGGCTGGCCTGGATATAGGCGATACGCCCCTCCAGGTGGCCCTGGTCTTCCTTAGCCGCCGTATACGCGGCGTTTTCAGAGAGGTCGCCATCTTTGATAGCCACATTCAGGCGGTCGGCCAACAGTGATCGCTCGGTGGTCGTGAGGCGTTCGAGTTCTTCCTCGAGCCGGCGGCGTCCGTCGGCGGTAAGATAGACGGCGTCAGTCGTGTTGTTCGCCATAAATCACTAGATCCCCATTTCTTGATGGTCGCGCCTTCATCACAGTGATGTGACGAGCGCGGTGCGCGATAGACATGTTGTATAGACTTGTTATTGCAAAGCAAGAATAGAGCCGTGCGGGGCCGTGCACGGTCCTAAATTCTTACCTTGCGGATATCATACCGTACGCGGCCAAAAGGCGCAGCCCTGGGGCGCTCAGGCGGTCAATCTGACGCGCTCGTCTCCGCTGAGGTCCCAACTCTCGGGGCGTAAGACGATGACCTCTCCCGATTCCTGGAGCGCGGCGAGCGCGCGTCCGATGAGCGCCCGCGCGTTGTCACGGTCGTTGACGCCGTAGCGATCGTGTAGCCCCTCGGCCAGCGAGAAGCGCGTGCTCGCCTTGGCGGGGCTATCGCGCAGGGCGCCCAAGATATATGCGCGCGCCGTTTCGACATTAGGGTCCTGTACCATGGGCGCATCTCCTCTACAAGAATGTTTATCTACAAGTGTGTGATCGTGATGGGGTGATGGGATATGAATTATTGTACAACACGACACACCTTATGTACTGTACACGCCGCGTATGCGCGTATGCTAGCCTGGGGCTGAATCCCGATGGTTGATAGACTGACAGATAGCGATACACTATAACCACACGGCTACATGGCCGTCACGAAGGGGAAACGGTGATCAAACGTCTGCGCGAAGAGTGGTTGTACTGGCGCTACCGCAATATTACGCGACGGCGGCAACTGATGCAGGCGCGTCTGCGCATGCGCTTGCGGCGTCAGCCGTCCGTCAGCCGGGCTTTTCGGGCGCGCGGCACTGCTGTGTACACGACCACAGGCAGCAGCAATAGTCGGGGACTGCTCTTTGTCGCGGTCGTCTCGCTCGTGCTCGCGCTCGTTAACACGTATGGCGCGGTGGCTCTGCATGCCACGCCGTCTTTCTGGCTCGACATCGCGCTGATCGTCGTGATGGGCTATGCGTACATCAAATTGGTCCGTGTGTAACCCGTGGCGCTGTTAGGACGTACACGACAGGGCGGCCGGGATAGGCGCCCCATCCGCCACGTCACCTTCTACACCAAAACAGGTTGCCACCTCTGCGAGCACGCTGAGGAGTTGCTTGAGGATGCGTGGCCTGACTATGACCTGCGCGTGACCACCATCGACATCACGACCGACCTGACGCTCTTCGAGCGCTACCGCTACGACATTCCCGTCATCGTCGTCGAGGGCGGCGCTGCTGTCTCCGGGCGCATCGATGCCGCCGGCCTGCGCCAGGCGCTAGAGAGCGCGACGTAAAAGCTATCAGCTAAAGAAAGGGCAGGACCTACCCTAATGGACGAGACGATGCGGACGTTCATCACGGACACCGCGCGCCAGGCCGGCGCGCTGCTCTTGCGCTACTTCCGTTCACCCACCCTCGAACGCGCCGACAAAGGCGCCTGGGACCTTGTCACCGAGGCTGACCATGCGGCGGAACGGACGATCATCGCGGCGGTGCGCGACCGTTTCCCCGATCACGATGTCTTTGGCGAGGAGAGCGGACGCTCCGGCAGCGCCAATAGGAGCCTGTGGCTCATCGACCCGCTCGACGGCACGCTCAACTTCTCGCGCGGCCTACCGACCTGGGGCGTGAGTATTGGCCTGGCCGAAGACGACTACGTGCGTTATGGCGCGTTCTATGACCCGCTGCACGACGAGTTGTTCTATGCCGAACGGGGTCAGGGCGCGACGCTCAACGGGCAGCCGCTGCGCACGAGCGGCCTCACCGAACCGCACGACGCCGTCCTCTACTGTGCGGTCGCGCATGGGGACAAAGAAGACATCGCGCGGCGCAACGTACAACTGCTGTGGGGGCATGTGATGCGTTTGCGCATGACCGGCTCGGTCGGCAGTGCGCTCGCCGCCGTCGCCGCCGGCCGTCTGGACGCTGCCATCGAGTTGCGCGGAGGGCCCTGGGACTACGCGGCGGGTGGTCTCCTGGTGCGCGAAGCGGGCGGCTACACCACGACGTTCGACGGTGCCCCTTTGCGCGCGGAAGCGTCGACTGTCCTCGCCGCCGCCACCCCCGCGCTGCACCAAGCGCTACGCGACATCATCGCTTGACGTTCGACAACTGCTCGAAGCGGATCGGCAGGCTGTTGAGCGTGAGGCCGCGCGGCGCCGTCTTCGCCGCCGTGGGCGGCTACGACGCCGCGCGTTTCGATAGACAGGCTGGCCCCGCGCGAGGCGCCGAAGCGCTCACGCAGTACGATATCGGGTGCCGCGAAGGCGTCGTCGAGGGCACCGGTGGAATGCGTCACGCGGACGGCCACATTGCGCGGCGCGTCGTCGTGGACGAGCGGGGCGCCGTCCTGCTGTGCTTGTGCGGGGTCTAGCATGGGCGGTAGAGGCTCGTATGTCACGGAGACAGCAGCCGCGGCGTCGGCGGCGCGGTAGGGGTCGGCGGCGACGACGAGGGCGCCGGGCGCGCCATCGTCGCGGACGATGTTGGCGGTCAGCGGAGATTCGGTGCGCGCCGCGATATCAGGCCGCTCCATCGCGCCCATGATGGGGTGGCTGAGCGCGGGCAGGTCGCGCGCGCCGAACACGGCGACGACGCCGGGCATGCCACGCGCTTTCGCGAGATCGAGGCTTGTGATACGGGCGTGGGCGTGGGGGCTGCGCACGAAGGCGGCGTAGAGCATGCCAGGCAGGCGGAGGTCGTCGGCGTAGCGCGCCTGCCCCTGGATCATGGCGGGATCTTCGCGGCGGCGCAGGCGCTCACCGATGGGTGAAGTCATAGCGGTGGTACTCCTGAGCGGGGCCTGTATGGGTTTGGTGGAGGAGCTTGCAGAAAAGGCGCCAGGGAGTGTCATGACATGGATACATTGCCTTTGACTTTGCGTCCTTGGTGTGGCAATCTATGCCTATGAGCCAAGCACACGCGCTACCACCGCAACCCCTGGCGCCCTGGGCCGAGATCGTGCCCAACACGCCGCGCATGACGACCGATGACCTGGATGCCCTCCCTGAAGATGGGTGGCAGTACGAGCTTGTGGAGGGGGTACTGGTCCGCATGCCTTTAAGTGGTGGTGAAGCGTCGAGCATCGCGATGCGACTTGGCGGCCGGTTAAGCGTGTATGTCGAGGACAACGACTTGGGCGTGATCACGGGCGCCGATGGTGGTTACCGCCCTGACCCGGCGCACCCGCGAGATACGGAACTCGCCCCCGATGTCGCCTTCGTGCGGAAGGATCGCGTACCCGATCACGCCTCCCCTGATTATCCTAAAGCGTGGCCCATCGCGCCGGATTTGGCCGTGGAGGTAGCTTCCCCGAAGCAGTACCGTCCGGGGATGGGCGCCAAGGCGAGGCTGTACTTATCCTTCGGGACGCGCCTCGTATGGGTGATATGGCCGCGTTGGCAGCAGGTGGATGTGTGGCGGCCGGGCGATACACAACCATCGGCTACGTTGAGCGCGGGGGATCGCCTGGACGGCCTGGACATCGTGCCGGGCTTCACCTACCCCGTGGCGAAACTCTTCGCATAGGACCACGGAGGGCTATCAATCGGCGCGTGTACCACGGCTGGCGCCGATGGACGCGGCGACCACGAGCGCGACGGCGACCAGTTCGCGCGGACCCAGCCGTTGGCCCAGGATGACGAAGCCGACTAGCCCGGCCACGCCCGGCTCCAGGCTCATCAGCACGCCGAACACGCGTGCGGGCAGCCGCCGAAGCGCCTCCATCTCTAACGAGTAGGGGATCACGGCGGAGAGCAGGGCCAGTCCCACGCCGGCGAGAAGCAGGCCCGGATCAAGCAGCGCCTTGCCCGCGCCGGCGACGCCAATGGGCGCCAGGACAAGCGCCGCGACGCCCATAGCCAGGGCCAGGCCCGTCCCATCGGAAAAGGCGCGACCCATGCGGCCGCCGAGGATGATATACGCGGCCCATAGGCTGCCGGCCAGGAGCGCGAGCGCCAGACCGAGTGGATCGAGCCGCGCGCCACCGATGGGAGAAAACAAGACGATGCCAGCCGCGGCGAGCAGCCCCCACAGCACGTCGCGCGGGCGGCGTGACCCAACGAGCGCGACGCCCAGCGGGCCGACGAACTCCAGCGTAACGGCGACGCCCAGGGGGATGCGGTTGAGGGCGGAGTAGAACGAATAGTTCATGGCGGCCGTGGCGAGCCCAAACAGAAGCACGACGAGATAGTCGGCGCGTCTGTAGCCACGTAGGCGCGGACGCCAGATGGCAAGCAGCACCAGCGCGCCGAAGCCGACACGCATGAACACCGCGCCGGCGGGGCCAAGCGCGGGAAACAGGTTTTTGGCGACGGCGGCGCCGAGTTGGACCGAGAGGATCGAGAGCAGTATCAGGCCGGTCGGCGGGACGGCGCCGGCCGCGTCACGCGCGCGCCGCACGCCGCCAACAGGCAGAGACCCGGCGGCTCGGTCAAGAAACGTATATTTTATCCACTGCACGGCGGCCTTCTTTAGCGCTATACTTTGTAGCTATAATGGTAACCGACGGCAGCCGTCGCGGCGCGCCTCGCCATGCGCACGGCTTACGGTTACGCTAGACGCCCCTGGAATGTGAGGTTGTAACGCCGATGTACGCGCCTTACGGGACAACTGCCGGCCAGTTCGAGCCCCACGCCCTCCTGCGCGGCGCGCAGCGCAACATCACGCCCGCGCAGATGCGGCTGGTCGCGGCCTACGGCCGCGTGGTCTATGTCGGCAACGCGATCCATCTCTTCTTTGGCCGCCGCGAGATGGAAGACTATCGGCGCGAATTGGGATGTGTGGTGGACCACTTGTGCGGAACCGTCGTGGTGTGCTCACACGACGACGTCATCCTGACGGCCTACCGCAACAGCCGCGCACTCACCTACCTCAGGCATAAGCCAAAGCGGACCTACAAGCGATAGGCCTGGGCGTTGTATACTTATTAGATAGTGGGCGACTGCGCCCGCTAGTAAGGTCTCGGCAGCGATGACCGGCGCCGCCTGCAATGGTCGCCGGACTCGCCTCAGACCGCGCCCTACGCGTGTGTACATAAACTGTGTACGCGATAGGGCGCCTGCCGCCGCCTCCGTGAGAGGAGGGGATATGTCTTGGTGGCTCTGGGTACTCCTCGGCGTTCTGGCCCTCGTCGGCGAATCGATCAGCATGGCGTTGTTTCTCCTCAACGTCGCCGTCGCCGCGTTCATCGCCGCCGTGTTGTCTCTCATGGGTGTTTCCGTCATCGCTCAGGTCGCGGTCTTCCTCGTCGTCTCGATTCTGCTCATCGGCCTGGTGCGCCCGCGCCTGATACAGGCGCTGACGGGACGCGTGCGGACGGGCGACCTGACGAACCAGGGGAGTTTGTCTAACCGCGCGGCGATCGTCACGCAGACAGTGACGCCAGATGGCGGGACGATCCGCATCGGCGCGGGAGAGTTCTGGACGGCGCGCGCCAACCCGCCGGCCACACGCATTGAGGTTGGCGGTAGCGTGCGTGTCACGCACGTCGACGGGCTAACCGCCTACGTCGATCCCGTCCCCGTATTGCCCGCATTGGGCGAGGAAGCGCCGCTCACGTTCGGCGCTGCGCCGGCAACAGTCACGGCCCGTAAGGAGGGCTAAAATGACCCCATTAATCATCGTCATCGTCGTAGCGCTCGTGCTGTTCTTCATTGGTGTGCGGGCGGTGCGCATCATCCCGCAGGCGCGCGTGGGCATCATCCAGCGTCTCGGCAATTACCACACGACCGCGCCGAGCGGCGTGGTCGTGGTCATCCCGTTCTTCGACCGCATCCTGCCGCTGATTGACCTGCGCGAACAGGTGGTGTCGTTCCCGCCGCAGCCCGTCATCACCTCGGACAACGTGACCATCAACGTCACCTCGGTCGTCTACTACCAGATCATCGACCCCAAGAGCTCGGCCTATCAGGTGGTCAACCTGCTCGCCGCGATGGAACAATTGACGCAGACCACACTGCGCAACGTCATGGGCGGCCTCTCGCTCGACGCCGCCCTCACCTCGCGTGACCAGGTCAACAGCCAACTGCGCATGGTCCTGGACGAAGTCACCGAGAAGTGGGGCGTGCGCGTCAACCGCGTCGAGCTCAAGGACATCTCGCCGCCCAAGGACATCCAGATCGCGATGGAGAAGCAGATGCAGGCCGAGCGCACCAAGCGCGCCACGATCCTAAACGCCGAGGGCGAGGCGCAATCGTCGGTGCTCCGCGCGCAAGGGCAGAAGCAGGCGCTGGTGTTGCAGAGCGAGGGGCAGAAGCAGGCGGCGATCCTCAAGGCGGAGGGCGAGGCGCAGGCGCTGGTGACGGTGCAGACGGCGCAGGCCAAGGCGATCGAGTTGGTATTCGACGCCGTGAACGAGTCGAACCCCAGCAAAGAGGCGCTGGCCTACCAGTACCTGCAGATGCTGCCCAAGCTGGCCGAGAACCCGGCCAACAAGGTGCTCGTCGTCCCCACCGACTACGCGGGGCTGGCCGGGCTGGCCGCCACCCTCGGCAACGTCGGCCTCGACGGCGCCAACGCCACGAGCAACGGGAATGGGACGGGGAATGGCAACGGCGCCAGCGCCCGGTCTCGCGCGACCAGCGAAGGCATAGGCGCGCCGCGCTTCCCCACGCCCGCGCAGCCGCAAGCCCTGCTACAGGGATCGGAAAACAGTTAAGCGCTTATCTTTTCGTTGGATCGTACCGATCGCCGGCGGCGTTGGTCCTGATGAAGGGCGCGTCGATGGTTAGGGATGTGAGGGGGGCGTAGCGGTGAGGGCGCCTGAACGCGGCGCCCCACGTTTCGCGCTGGCGGTAGGCGCGTAGGGCGTCCATGTCGAATGGAGCCATGTATAGGCCCTTGCCCTCTCCGGCCTCGACGATGAGCGTGTCGCGCGACTGACCGTGCGCATCAAAGCCCATGGGGTCGAACGCGGCCGAGTGCCCGTTGTTCTGCGGCGCGGCGTAGTTGGTCATGGCGACGCCGACCATATTTTCGTAGGCGCGAGCCCTGAACTGGCCGATGCGGTTGGTCTCTAATGGGCATGAGTTGGGCGTCAGGATGATCTCGGCCCCTTTGAGCATCAGGACGCGGGCGCTCTCGGGAAACTCGCGGTCGTAGCAGATCATCGCGCCGATCTCGACGGAACCTTTAGCCGTGTCGAGGGTGCGGACGTGGAAATCGTCGCCGGAGGTACAGGCGGCCTCCATGCTGAAGTCGCAGGTGTGGACCTTGGCGTAAGTCAGGACGATGTCACCGTGACGGTCGATGAGAGAGACCGTGTTGCGCGGGGTGCCGGGCCAGCGCTCCAGGTAGGTGAGCGCGATAGCCATATTCAGTTCCTTGGCAAGCGCCCTGAAATGGATGACGAAGGGGCTATCTTGCCCGATAGCCTGCTCTTGCCAGCGCGCGATAGCATCCTTTGGTACGGCCCTGGCGGCGTCCTCTGGCGTCCACAACTCCGGCGCGCGCCACACATCGTCGGCCGCCGTTAGCTGTTCCCATGGCGTATAGGGCGTGTAGCCGATGTTCCACATCTCAGGGAAGAGCGCGATGTCCGCGCCCATAGCGTGGGCGCGGCGGCAGAACGACTCCCCCTTAGCCTTGTTGGCCTCCTGATCGGTCCCACACGCCGTCATTTGTAGCAGGGCAACATTGATCATGCTCATGGCGTGGTCCTCCTCTGGCGCGCCCTACGGTTATGAAACGCGGCCTGCGACTAAAGTCGCATGGCAAATCACGGACACTGACGTGTCTCCGGGTATGGCGCTCCAAGCAACTTTAAGTCGCGCGTTCGTGCAATCTTTGCTCTCGCGTTATGTCCTCTATGATACTGTCATGGTACCGCTATATTTATACTAGTTAGCACGATGGAGAGCGCAATGACCGGCGAACCCCTTAATCTCTCTGATGTGTTCGCGCACGTCGATGAGCAGCGCGAGCGATATCTGGAGCGGCTGGTTGATTATGTGCGACGGCCAAGCGTCAGCGCGCAGGGGGTGGGCGTGGCGGAGACGGCGGACTACATCGCCTGTGTGCTCGACGGCATCGGGCTGGAGACGCGCGTCGTTCCGACCGAGGGCGCGCCGATGGTGGTGGCGCGGGGGGACGGTCCGCCAGGGACGCCGACGGTGTTGCTCTACGGGCACTATGACGTGCAGCCGCCCGAGCCGCTGGACGCGTGGACCTCGCCGCCATTCGAGCCCACGGTGCGTGACGGCCGGCTCTATGGCCGCGGCGTCGCCGACAACAAGGGGCAGCACTTCGCGCAGATCCTGGCGCTCGAAACGCTGCTGCATTGCCGGAGCGAGTTGCCGTGCGGCGTGATCGTGCTGCTTGAAGGCGAGGAGGAGGTTGGCAGTCCCCATATCGCCGACTTCGTACGCGCGCATCGCGATGAACTGCGCGCTGATATGGTCATTACCGCCGACGGCCCGGTCCACGAGAGCGGGCGCTCATGCATCCTGTTCGGTGTGCGCGGCGTGCTCTCCTTTGAGTTGCGGGCGCATGGGGCCAACCGCGATCTGCACTCAGGCAATTGGGGCGGGGTCGCGCCCAACCCGCTGTGGACGCTCGTACACCTGCTTGGCACGATGAAGGATGAACAGGGCGAGATCACCATCGCGGGGTTCTACGACAACGTACGCGCGCCGACGGAGGCCGAGCGTGCGGCGCTGGCGCGGTTGCCGGCCGACGTCGACGCGATCAGGCGGTCGGCGGGACTGCGCGCGTTCGACGCGCCCGCGGAGCGTCCGTACGCCGAGCGGCTGGCTTTGTGGCCGACCCTGACTATCAACGGGCTGCGTGGCGGCTACGGCGGACCGGGCTCGAAGACGGTGCTGCCGTGCGAGGCAATCGCCAAGTGCGACATCCGGCTGGTGGAGGCGCAGACGGTCGCGGAGATTCGGGACAAGGTGGAAGCGCATGTGTACGCGTATACGCGGGCGCACGAGGCGGTCGCGGTTGAGTTGGTGTGGCAGGGCGGGATGGAGCCGTCGCGGACGCCCCTGGACGCGCCGTTCGCGGAGCCGTTGCGGCGAGGCATCTTGGCGGCGCAGGGCGCGGAACCGCTGCTGGTCCCCGCGCTCGGCGGGAGCCTGCCGGACTATGTGTGGACCAAGATCCTGGGCGTCCCGGCGTTTGGTGTGCCCTACGCCAACGCCGATGAGGCCAACCACGCGCCAAACGAGAACCTGGAGGTCGAGCGCTTTTACATGGGTATCAAGACCGGGGCAGCGATGTTGGCCCAGGTTGGGGCGATGATACGGCTATAGCAGTGGATAGGGCGCCATCGCCGTGTGAACAAGCTCGTTGCCCAGGCGCGGCAAAAGTTCTACAATAGATGTAACCTCTCGTGGGGAGGGGGCGATGTAGCAGGGCCCGCCGGGGCAGGAGCCGGCGGGCCTTTCTTGTGTACGCCACGCGTCAAGCGTGGGTGCTGTGCGATGATACGCCCTTACGGAATAGGTGAGGAGAGAGAGTTATGGCCGTCACGTATACGATGGATCACGTCCACCTGAACGGACCGGACGTGGAGGAAACCGCGGGGTTCTACGAGCGGATGTTTGGCATGCGGCGCATTCGAAAGTTCGAGGCCAACGGGCTGACATTCGTGCAGCTCGACGGGGGCGGCGTACGTGTCACCATCACCTCGCGGACGCCAGCCGCCGACGGGCGCGGCAATGCGGTCGACCACTTCGCGCTCTACGTGGACGACCTCGACGCGGCCAGGGAGGACCTGCGCGCCAAGGGCGTCGAGTTCCTCAACGAGGGCACGGCGGGCCATGTGAGTTTTTTCTTCGTGCAAGCGCCCAACAACGTCGCCGTGGAGGTTTTATCGCCGTCGACGGAGTGATGGTCGGAGGTCGGAGGTCGGAGGTCGATGGTCGATGGTTAGGACGGCCTACCTTGCAAGCCCAGTGCGGACCACGACAACGCTGCTCACCGTTTTCTATCGACTATCGACTATCGACTATCGACTATCGACTATCGACTATCGACTATCGACTATCGACTATCGACTATCGACTATCGACTATCGACTATCGACTATCGACTATCGACTATCGACTCCCGATTCATGACAACTCCAGCAGCAGCACTTTGAGGTGGCTTTCGTCGCCGGGCGGGGCGGGGAAGTCGAGCGCGGGCGCGCTGTCGTAGGAGCGTACGCGGGCGGCGCGTCCGGCCTCGGCGACGCCGCGCAGGCAGTCGCGCTGGAAGGTCTGGCGCAGCAGGCGGGCCTCGTTGGCGCATAACAACAGGTGACCACGCGGCGCGGCGACGCGGGCGCAGGCGGCGGTGAGCGTCGCGTAGTCGCGCGAGACGGTGAAGCGCCGTCCCTTGACGGTGGAGTAGCTGGGCGGATCAGCGATCACGAGGTCGAAGACCTGTCCCTGCCCGGCCGTGCGGCGGGCCAGGCGCGCCAGCCAGTCGAAGGCGTCGCCGTAGACGAAGTCGTAGGGATCGGCGGGGAGTCCATTGAGCGCGTAGTTCTCACGGCCCCAAGCCAGGGCAGGGCGCGCCGCATCGATGTTGAGGACGCGCCCCGCGCCGCCGGCCGCGGCGGCGACGCCGAACGCGCAGGTGTAGGCGAACAGGTTGAGGACGGCCCCGCCGTCGGCCAGCGCGCGGACGTGGGCGCGCGGTTCGCGCATGTCGAGGAACAGGCCAGGGCTTAGGCCGGCGCCGGGACGGATGAGGTACGACAGGCCGTTCTCGCGCACGGTTACGCTGTCGATGCGCTCGCCCCAGGCGGGAGTGTCCGGGGCCAGCGCGGCCGTCTGCGCGGCTGAGAGGCGCGCGGCGCTACGCGGGCGGCGCTTGAGGTAGACGGCGCGCGCGCCCGGCAGCGCGGCCAGCGCCGCGACGTATGGGCGCGGGTCGCGGTCCTCGTCGTATAGATTGAGGACGAAGACGCCGGCGTAGCGGTCGACCGTCACGCCGGGCAGACCGTCGCCGGTGCCGTTGACGAGGCGATAGGCCGTGGTCGCCGCGTCATCCGCCAGCGGGGCGCGGCGCGCGACGGCCCGCGCGATGCGGTTTGTGATCGTGGCGTCATCCATGCGCATCAAACCGTACAATATTCCGCTTGATTATCATATCCCCGAATGCTATACTAAAGATAGCGCTATTGGATCGAGCCATGGTTCTCCTATAGCTGTCCTCAATGCTTGGAATCTCGTATCTCGACGAAGGGAGGCCCACCATGGCCAAGGTCCGCGAACTCGCGCGCATTTATCTTATTCTAACCGTTGGGACCTTGCTGCTCAGCGTGGCCTACGCTCTCTTCCTGGTGCCGGCGCGCATCGCGGCGGGCGGCGTGAGCGGGCTGGCCGTCGTATTGCACTATCTGTGGGGCCTGCCGACAGGCTTGCTCGTGTTCGGCATGAACCTGCCGCTGCTCGTGGCCGGGTACCTGTTCCTGGGCGGGGCGCGCTTCACCATGCGCACGCTCGTTTCGGTGGTGATCTTCTCCGTGACGGTCGATCCATTGGCGCACTTTATACATCCGATCACGCACGACGCCTTCCTGGCCACGCTGTACGGCGGCGTTATCTCCGGCGTGGGGATTGGGCTGGTCTTCGGGCAGGGCGCCTCGACCGGCGGCACGACAATCGTAGCGCGCCTGCTGCAAAAGGTGACGAATCTGAGCGCCGGCATCGCGCAGCTCGGCGTTGACGCGGTGGTGGTCGGCGCGGCGGCGCTCGTGTTCGGTCCGCAGCTGGCGCTGTACGGCTTGATCAGCCTGTTCGCCACCGGCAAGGCCATCGACTGGGCGCTGGAGGGGCTCTCCGGAGAGCGCGTGGCGCTCATCGTCAGCCCGGCTGCTGAGACAATCAGCGCGCGCATCACGCGCGAGTTGGGGCGTGGAGCGACCCTGCTGGAAGGGCGCGGCGGCTATACCGGCGAGGAGCGTCCCGTGGTGATGTGCGTGCTGGATCGCGCGCAGGAACCGGAATTACGGGCGCTAATGCAGAGCGAGGACCCGCGCGCCTTCGTGACCGTCACAGCGGCGACGACGGTGCTGGGCGAGGGTTTCGCACCGCTTGAGGCGCCCGCAGGGGCGCGGCGACGGCGATTCAAGCTGCTGATGGGCAAGGCGGCGTAGGATTGCCCTCACCCCCATCCCATGCGGATTGGTCTCTCTCCGCTCCGCTCCGACAGCCCAACTGGCTCTCCCGCGCGGGAGAGGGGGGCCGCCCTATATAGGACGGCACGCTCCATGCAGCGCGCATGTCTCGGTGACAGCTGATTGACGAGGTGTGACGGTACGCGTCGCGGGAGGGGATACTGATGGTACAGCAAGATGCTCAAGAGGGTCAGTGGGTGGTGGCGAACATCTACACGGGTGAAATCGCGCCCGAAACGACGCGCTATTCTAGCCAGGACGAGGCGGGTGAGGTGCTGCGGGAGTTGGTACGGCAGCTGCGGCTTGAAGAGGGCAGCTACGAGGTACGTCCGGCGCCCGCAGAGGGCGAGACAGCTCCGGCGCTGACCCCGACCGGCGAGGTGAGCGCCGAGCACCAGCGGTGACATAGCAATCAGCAATCAGCAATCAGCAGTCAGCCAATAGGTGCTAACGATCTGCTCTGCTAGCATCAGACGAGCCAGCGCGCGGACAAATGCTGACTGCTGACTGCTGATTGCTCGTAAAGGAGGGCGTATGAGCGACGGGTCAAGCAATCCTGAGGGCGCGTTGTACGCGCGGATCTACGCGGCGGTCGCGTTGACGCCGCACGGTAAAGTGGCGACTTACGGCGACATCGCGACGATCGTCGGCGATGGGTGCGACGCACGGACCGTCGGCTACGCGCTCAACGAGATTCCCAAAGGGCGCCTGGACGCGGTCCCGTGGCAGCGCATCATCAACGGCAAGGGCGGCGTCAGCACGCGCGGCCCACGACAGCGCGAGTTACTGGAAGGCGAAGGGGTCGTCTTCGACGCGCGCGGGCTCGTCCCCCTAGACGCGTACCGCTGGGAAGGGCCGACGCCCGCCCAGGCATCGGAATATGGCCTCAATACTCTGTCCCGCGATACTGAGGACGCGGACGTGCAACTGAAATTGCTATAATCATGGCTATTCCTACATAGCCAAAGCGATTGTCTTGATGACAATCCCCTTGGGCGCAGGGGTTGTACGAGTTGGAGGGTGGCTGTATGACTACTGATGTTGTGCGCCCTGTGCTGGTCTCGCGCGACCCCGAGACTTGTGGGGGGGATGCGCTGTTTAAGGGTACTCGCGTACCTGTGGTGAGCCTGGTTGACTGGCTTGAAGCTGGGCATAACCTTGATGAGTACCTGGATAGCTTCCCCACGGTTGACCGTGTGCAGACTATCGCTGCTCTGGAGATGCTCAGAGAGGCTTTGCTGGCCGAGTGAGGGTTTTGTTTGACGAGAGTATGCCGCGTCCTCTCAGGCGCGATTTGGTGGGCCACGATGTCTCTACCGTCGGTCAGATGGGGTGGGCAGGTAACAAGAACGGTGTGCTGCTCGGCCTAGTACCTTTGGACGGAAATGGTTCGGCAAGGAGGGGTAGACTGAGTAGGTGAGGAACGGAGGGGGCCACAGGGGGCTGCGGGGATACGACAGGGAGGGACGGGACATGCCACGGGGCATACAC
>JAABUM010001219.1_pt1 | contig 39372 bp, 30 predicted proteins | sample 5559161 | NCBI WGS metagenome assembly JAABUM01 (sample SAMN10711868, study PRJNA513369) | rock metagenome | isolation source: Antarctica rocks | place: Antarctica: Victoria Land, Siegfried Peak nord
CGTGCGTATCCCTCGCGCCCGAACTGCCCTTCGAGTACTGCACGGGGGCTCTCCCCGCCCACCCCGCGCAGGAAGGTGTCGAACGCCGCCTCCACGTCACCAGCTCCAAACGCCCCCATCGCCGGGCCGCCGAACTCGCGCCCAAGATCCGCGCTTGCCGGGACCGTGAAGCCGCCCCCCGCGGCCGGCTCGAGTAGGACGAGGGTGTGGACCAAGTCGGGACGCTGAAGGGCCAGTTCCAACCCTATCTGACAGCTCGATGAATGACCGACCCAATGGATCTTGGGCAGACCGAGGTGGTCCGCCAGCGCCCCGGCGTGGCGAGCGTGATCCCCCAGGGTCAGGTGCCGGGTCGGGGGCACTGGTCCGTAGCCCACCCGTCGGACGCGAATCACCCTGAAACCGTCTAGTGCGGGAGTCTCGCTCAGGGGACGGAACCAATCGGAGAAGACACCGGCGTGGACGAGGAGGAGGGGATCGCCGTGCCCGCGCTCCGAGTATTCGATCTCGCCATCACCGACGGATAAGCGCCGCATGGGTGCAGATTCACGCGCCACGATCACACCCCCACGTGCTCGGGCGACGCCATCTGCTGCCGGAAGCCGAGGTCGTCACGGACGGGCCAGAGTTCGGCCAATCGGCCATCCTCCATGCGCATGATCTGCATCTCCTCCTGGCTCACGTGCTTGCCCGACGCCGGCAATCCCCAGTACACGCCGCGCTGCGTCCCGTAATGACGGCAACGGACAGCGACGCGCTCGCCGGAGGCAAAGATATCCTCGATGTCGTGCCGGTCATCGGGAAAGATGGCGTACAGCAAGGTCACGAGCCCCTTGATGCCCTCGGGTCCGTCCTGCATGCCGGGCGGCGCCGCGTGGTTCTTGAAGGTGGGCGCGATGATGGCATCAGCCAGATCCAGGTTCTTCTCGTTGAAGACGCCGTCGTACAGGCTGCGGACGATCGCGATGTTCTCTGCTTCGGCCATAGTGTTCGCTCCTTCTTGAAATACTCGTCTGTGCCCTGTAAGATTAAGTTTGCACCTCATGCTGGACGATGACCACCGACACAACCCGTACAATGACCCTGACAATGGGCCAGGCAAAGGCATGACCCCCCTTCATCCCCCGACATTTGCCGCGTTGCTTCGACGCCATCGTCTCGCCTCGGGCCTCTCACAGGAGGTACTGGCTGAGAAGACCGGGCTCTCGGTGGACGCCATCGGCCTGTTGGAGCGGGGAGAGCGACAGCATCCGCGGCGGCGCACGCTGCAGGTGTTGGCCGCTGCCTTGGCGCTGGGCGATGAGGATCGTGAGGGCCTCCTGGCAGCAGCTCGGTCGCCGGCAGGGGGTGCGGGCCACACGGCCATTGATGGTCTTCCTCATCAGGCCACTCCGATCTTGGGACGCGCATCCGAAGTCGCCGAGGTGGTGGCGCTGCTGCGAGGCCCAACGCGCCTCCTCACTCTCACCGGGCCGGGAGGCGTGGGCAAGAGCCGCCTTGCCTACGAGGTCGCGGAGCGCGTCGTCGCTTCCTTTGCCGAGGGTGTCACGGTCGTTCCCCTGGCCTCCCTCGCCGATCCGTCCCTGGTCGTGTCCGCCATCGCCGCGGCACTCGGCGTCAGGGAGGTGAGCGGCAACACGCTGCAGCGCAGCCTGGAGAAGGCGCTGGCTGGGCGAGACATGCTGCTGGTCCTCGACAACTTCGAGCATCTGATCGCGGCGGCGCCGCTGGCCGTGGCCTTGATCGCGGTGGCGCCGCGCGTGCGCCTGCTGGTCACGAGCCAGATTGCGCTGCGCGTCGGCGGCGAGCGCGAGTTCCCCGTTCACCCGCTTCCCCTCCCGGCCGCGGATAGTACCGGCGACCTCGCACACAACCCTGCCGTTGCCCTGTTCGCCCGGAGGGCGGAGGCTGTGCAGCCCTCATTCGCCCTTACACCGTCCGCTGCGCGCTCTGTCGCCGCGATCTGTCGCCGCGTGGATGGTCTGCCCCTGGCGATCGAGCTGGCGGCAGGCCGAGCCAAGATCCTCTCCCCGGTGGAGCTGCTCGCGCGCCTGGACCGCGGGATGGCCGTGCTGAGCGCCGGGCGCCGGGATGCCCCCGCGCGCCAGCAATCGCTCCGCGCCACCCTTACCTGGAGCCATGATCTGCTGGGAACGGAGGAGAGAGTGCTGTTTCGGCGTCTGGCGGCGTTCGCCGGCGGCTGGACCGCCGAGGCCGCGGAAGCCGTCTGTGCGGGGGAGGGCCTGGCCGCGGAAGCCGTGCTGGATTGCCTGGGAGCCCTGGCCGATCACAGCCTGGTCGCTGCGCGGACTTGGGATGGTGCGCCTCCCCGTCTTGAGATGCTGGAGACGATTCGTGCGTATGCGCACGAAAGGATGGAGGAAGCCGGGGAGAGGGCCGCGGTGCGCCAGCGACACGCGCACCACTACCTCACCCTGGTGGAGCAGACCGCATCACGGCTCAGAGGGCGGGCAGCGTTGGAATCGTGGGCGCTCCTTGACCGCGAACACGACAACCTACGCGCGGCACTGCGCTGGGCGGACGAGTGCCGCGATGTGGTCGTGGGGCTGCGTCTGGCCGCGGCCCTGGCGCGCTTCTGGTTCATCCGGGGTTACTACACGGAAGGCCGGGCCTGGCTGGAACAGTTTCTGGACCGCGACCGGGACGCCGAGTTCCATGATCTCACTATGATGGCGATCCGGGCGCGCGCGCTGGAGGGCCTGGCAGCGCTGGTGTACAACCTGGGCGAGTATGCGCGGGCAGCAGCCCTGTTCGAGCAGAGCATCGAACTCCACCGACAACGAGACGACCGGCAAGCGGTTGCCCGAGCGCTCACCGATCTGGGCGGTGTGGTGCGGGACTGGGGTGATCGAGCGCGCTCCGTCGCGTTGCTGGAGGAGAGTCTGGGGCTGTACCGGAGCCTGGGTGACCGAGCGGGCAGCGCCCATGCGCTGGTCAACCTCGGCTATGCGGTCTACCTCGCCGGCGACCTGAGACGCGCCGAGCCGTTGCTGGCGGAAAGCGTCGCGCTGTGCCGCGCTCTTGACGACGAGGCCGGGTTGGTGTATCCCCTGCGGATACTCGGACTGCTCCTGGCTGAACGTGGACTGACCGCGCGCGCCACCGTGGTCGTCGAGGAGAGTCTGATGCTCAGCCGCACGATCGGGGATCGTGGAGGCGCCTGTGCCGCCCTGAACCTGCTGGGCCATATCATGCGCGAGCATGGCGAGTTGGACCGCGCTGAGGCGTTGCTGCAAGAGGCGCTGGCAGTGGCCGAGGGGCGGTGCGGATCGGGGTCGCCTACACCCTCGAGGGACTGGCCGGCGTAGAAGCAGAGCGGGGTCGCTCCCAGAAGGCGGCACGGCTCCTGGGGAAGGCCGCTGCATTCCGTGCCGAAGCCGGTGTGTCTCCGCACTCGTATCTCGCACGGCATACGGACGCGGATCGAGGAGCCATTCGTCATGTCCTAGGGGAGGAGGCATTCGCAGCAGAGTGGGAGGCCGGGGGGCGCATGTCAGCCGACCAGATCATCGTGTTTGCGCTGGGTGAAGAAGCCTAGCGGCTGTGCTGGCCGCTCCGGCTATCCAGACCGCTGTACCAAGCCTTGATCTTGATCATCAGCTAAGTCACGTGATGGCAGCGCATCGCGTGCATGAGGTACGCGGAAGAGACTGCCTTGCCGCGGCGCATCCCTATCCAGCGCCGTGTATACGTATGCATCATGTATTGTCGGATGTACAAAGTTTCTCGAACGCTCGGAATGGCCTCAAAGGCTATGTGCGGCGAGCGCACATCTCATGCTTCTACTTCAATTATGAAGATAAAGATGCGGCCCGATCTTATCCAGGGACGCGCTTACCAGCGCCTGACCTGTGCAAGGCCGTCGTGTCAACGTCAATGGAGGTGCGTTATCAATCCGTGTGACGCGGGGGCGGACCACGTCGGGATAGGGTGATCGAGACGCTGCAGAGACGCATTACGCCGCAGCTGGTCTGGCCCGTGCCTCACGGCCTTTCCCACGCCGCCTCACGCGGTTCTGCCACGGCGACGAAGCGTGCCCAGGCCTGCGCAGGAGAGTGGATGGCGGCGCCGTCGATGACCAGCAAGGCCCAGGCTCTGCGCGACCCCCGCATCTCAGGGATGGCGCTGTGCTCCGCCTCAGTGAGCCACGGCGCCAGGTCGGCCAGGCAGCGCTCCCGCACGAGGCCGCCAAACCGCCGGACGAGGGAGGCCGCCATGCGGACCACGGGCTCGGCCGCACACAGGTGGGTGACGATGGCCTGCTGGTCCGGCTCCAGGTCGGCCGGGTCGGTGAGCAACCACCAGGTCACCTGGCGTCCTGAGGGCACCCGTCGGTCAGGCGCGGGCGGGGCGGGCGAGACCACCCGCTGGAGCGCCTCGGTGAGGTTATGCAGCAGGCGTCAGCGCTCAGCAACCTGGACCGCCTGGGGCGCGCCCTGCCGTGCGCCGTCGGCATACAGGCCCGCGCGATCACGGCTGATGACCGCCACCTCAGGCCGGCCAGCGAACCAGGTCGCCGTGCTGGCCGCGCTGCGCTGGGACAGCAGATCAAGGAGGCGGTGCTGGTCCAGATCGACGAGGACCGTGCCATAGCGCTGGCCACGGCACAGGGCAAACTCATCCACGCCCACGCTGCGCGCACCCGCCGGAGCAGACGGCTCCGTGCGCCGGACCAGCCGCAGCAGCCTGGTGAGGCGCACGGGGAGGCCCAAGCGCCTGCACAGGCGCACGGCCGGACGGCCGCCCACGACCAGGCCCAGGACCCGCGGCAGGCTGGTCAGGCGGGTGGTCCGCCGCGCGTGCGGCGCAACTAGATCAGGCAGGCGCTTCGTGACGATGCGGCGCACGCAGGTGGGGACGACACACCGGAAGCGGCACACCGCTACGGTCATGTGGACACGCTGGGTTGCCCAGGGCAGATCGTGGAGCTCACGCTGGTACCGTGAGTGGACACGCCCTGACGGGGCGCCGCAGAGGGGCAGTCCGCTTCAGTCTGCGTAGAGCGTAGCGTCACGCGCACTCCATCGGCGCTCATCGTGATGTCGTTGACGGCCACGCTGGCCGTCGGGGGGAGGATCTGTCGGACATAAGGAAGAGGGTTCTTGGGTCATACTTTGATATAGCACAGGACGCACCATCATCAAAACCAGGACAGCGCCCCCTTACGGCCGACACTTGACATGCGGTGCGCCTGGGCTGCCTCCTGGTACGCCTGCTCATACTCGGGCTCGTCGGGCTCCAGGGTGCGCCAGGCTGTAGCCACGATGGCCGAGCCGTCGCCGAGTTGGCCCCGCACGGAGACGTGGACGCGCAGGGGCCGGCTCGGGGAATCATAGGGCGGAAACATAAACGACTAGCCACTCACCGTGGCATTGGGCGCCAGGCTCGGCCTGCGTTCCTCCTGCTCAAGGGAGATGTCAACCGTACCCGTCATTTTCACAGATCCATAGTTGGGGGCAGGGACTAAGACAATGATGTCGTCATAGGCGTGCGGAAGGGGAATGGTCCGGCCCATGGCTGTCTCGCCGTCGATCCACGCCGCGATGGCGTCTTGGGCCTGCTCAACGGCCTCCTCATAAGTTGCCCCATGAGTCATGCACCCGACCAGGTCGGGCACGCGCACGACGAACGCCTGCTCGGGTTCTGACCAGGCGATAACCAGGGAATAATGCAGCGCTGGTGTGGTCATCTACTCGTCTCCTTCCTTTGCCGGGGTGGCGCGCCGCAGTGAGGCGCGCGTCTGGATCTCCTGATAGTGCTGCGCGTCACTCCCGTCGTTCCCCGCGATGGTCACGGCGCCCGGCACATCCGGGCCGAGAGAGCGAAGCTGTCATGGGGGGCAAACCAATTTGACAGAGAGACACTCAAGAGAGGCTGCCGGCGAGCCGGCAGACACAGGGGGGCTTCTCGTCGGCGAGAGCACAGATGTGACGGGGGCGGAGCTAGGGCTCATCGGGGTCCCGTGGGGTGCGCGCAACGCGCACGGCGGCGACAAGAGCGGCCCCCATAATACTGAGCATCACTGCCAGCGCCAACCCCACTTCAAGGAGTGGCCAGACCTGGGGCCACACAGCAAGCACGGGCGGCGCCTACTCTGAGCATTCCGTGGCGGGCCGCTCCCAGCGGGTTAGAATAGGGACTTCAATCACAGGTCATTCCACAGGACAACCACAACCTCACCGAGGTAGGCACAGAACGCGGCGGCAGGGCGAAGTAGACGAAACATGAGACGCATTCTTTTCGCTAGCACTGTAGGTCGTCGACGGCTGCATTGCCCCCTGCATGCGGCAGCAGAGCAACGACCACTCTCAATGCTACCCGGTGGCGCCGCTAGTACGCCCCCGTTTTCAGTGACAAGTGGTAAAGATATTGGTGACAAATAGTGAATGCCCTGGCCCCGCCTGCGGCGGAGGAGCGGCGCAAGACCGGCTCCAGAGGCCGGCGATGTCCGGGCGCGGCGATCCGGGAGGCCAACGCGCGACGGCAGCAGACCGAGGCCGACAGGGCGGCCCAGAGGGGCCAGGACAGGGCAGAGAGCCCCCACGGGCAGTGTGCTGGTTCCACGAAAGCCTGGCCCGACTCCTGGAGGCTCTGGGCTAATCAGTCATCGCGGGTCCGGTACAGCTCCATGATGGTATGGCGGCGCCTCGGGCAGAAGCCGGGGTTTGCCTGAACTTCCTCACACAGTGGACAGGCCATTCTCTCGGGATACAGGACCAGATAGTCATGCTCCATGATCCGCATCTCGCTCGCGGCGCGGCGCATCCAGGTCACCCGGTCGCCGCGGCCCCCCTGGTCGTGGTCGCTGACGTCCATTAGCCGAGCAGCCGCGGCCACCAGGGGCGCTGCTGCCGGCGCACAGTTCGCTCCAAGTGGGCGGCGCGCTCCTCAGCCACCTGACGTAGTGCGCGCTCACGTCCAAGCTCCTCGGCCTGCGCCTGAGCCGGGGCCTCCCGTGCCGCACTGGCCTCCTGGAAGCGGAGACGCTCACTACGGGCCGCCTCCCGTTCTGCCACCAGGGGGGCGGTAGCGCGGGCGACGGCCGCCTCCAGGGCCGGCGTGAAGAGAGCGGCCCCTGCCTCCTGGCCCGATGTGTGCGTAACGTCTGACCCTGGCATGCCTGGCGTGCTAGGGTCTGCCAGGGCGCCAGGGCGCCAGGGTGGTCGGTGGCCTCGATGGCATCCCGCTGGCCCGCGTAGGCGTCCACCGCGTCCGTAGCAAAGCGCAGCTCTGGCCCATGAGCGCCGCGGATGGTCTGGGGCTGCGGATGGCCCTCGTCAACCGCTCGGTTCAGGGTGCGCCGGCTCACACCCAGGCGCTTGGCCGCCTCCGTCGCGGTGAGCCACTCTGGCACGCCATCCATGCCACGCAAGCCTGACGCATCAGCGGACCGTGGCAAGCCTGGGGTGCCTGGCAGGGGTGTGGCACCAGGGTCATCCTGCGCCGTATCAGTGGCCATGGCCTAAACTGGGGGTTTTCGTACAAACTGTATTGGGCAGAAGCATGTTGCACAGCGATGAACACGGGAGCCGATAACCCTGCCCCGCGTCCAGCGATCGCATTGGAGGCTGCTGAGGGAGTCTCGCGTGTGCAACAACCTCTTGCCCAAAACAAGTTGCACGAAAACCCCCTCAGAGGGGTAGGGATCGCTTTTTCGCTGAGCACGACTTATGGCGCCTGTGTCACGAGTCCTCTTGCGAGTGCCAGGCCAGGGTGCTTGTGCGTCGGGTGTAGCCGTAGGTGGTGGTCACCCCGTTGCTGATCGCCTGGGTGAGGTTGCCATCCTTGTCGTAGGCCCAGCTCCCCGTGGTGGCTCCCGGCCCCTGCGCGCTGGTCAGGCGGCCCTGGGGATCGTGGCTATAGCTCTGTGTGCCGGGGCCGATGCCCCCCGTGGTGGTCACGCCGGTGGTCCAGCCGGTGGGGGCATAGCCGTAGTCCACGCTCTGGTTCAGCGGCTGGGGTGCCCCAGCCGTGCTGTGGGCTTCCCAGTGGGCCAGCCGGCTGTTGCCGTCGTAGCGCTGGGCGGTGGTCAGGGCTGTGCCCGACGCGCTGTTCTGCAGTTGGTCATCGGGGTAGTAGCTCCAGGTGGCTGTGGCCGGGCTGGTGGGCACGAACGTGTCGCGCATGGAGCGGGCCAGGCCTTCCGCGTCGAGGGTGGTGTTGACCGCGTAGGCGGCGCTGCTGCCAATCAGCTGGGTGCGCTGCTGGCCCGCCTTGTCGTAGCCATAGGTGTACAGCGCCGCTCCCTTGGCCGGGTCGTACTGGTTCTGCGTCTGGGTGCGCCAGCCCACCGCGTTGTAGGCGGCCAGGTCCACCACCGGGGGCTGTGCGCCGCTCTGGGTGGTGCTGGTGATCACCAGCCCCAGGAGATCATAGGCCGGGGTCGTGGTGATCTGCCCCCCGCCCGTCCCTGAGTCGTAGCTCAGGATGGCCCGGTTGGCCCCGTCGTAGACCGTGCTCCGCGTGCGCAGGTCACCGTCAGACGTGCCCACCAGGTTGTCCGTGTCGTCATAGCCCCATGTCTGCACCTTCGTCGTCGGCGGGGTGGCTCCTCCGCCGGCGGGGAGCAGCGTGGTGTCCAGCAGCCGGTCGGCAAAGTCATAGGTGTTGAGCGTGATGTCCCCGTTGGGCGCCTGCGCCTTGAGTACGTTGCCATCGGCGTCGTAGGCGTAGAGGGTGGTGGTCACCGACCCCGCCGCGCCCAGCGGCCTCTCCGCCGTGTCCTTGATCAGCCGATTCTGCGCGTCGTAGGCCTGCTCCTCAATGGCGAGACTGCCCGGCGCGGTTGTTTTGGTCGTGTTGCCCGCCAGGTCATAGGCGTAGAGCGTGGTGCCGGTCAGCGGGTCAGTCAGGCTGGTCAGCCGCCCCGCCGCGTCGTAGCCATACTGGGTCACGTTGCCCACCGCGTCCTGCTCCGCCGCCTTCTCCGTGGCCGTGGCGGTGTAGAGCTGCGTGCCGCCCACCGGGCTGACGCTGGCCGTCAGCCGGCCCAGGGGATCGTAGCTGCTCTGGGTCACGCCGCCGTTGCCGTCCACCTCTTGCGCCACGTTGCCCTCGGCGTCGTAGGCGGTGGTCTGCACCGGCGCGGCGGTCGTGCCGTCGTAGAGGGGCACGCTGGGCAGGGTCGTGCGCACCACTCGACCCAGGTGATCGTAGCCCGTGCTGGTGGTGGCCCCGTTGGGCGCGATGACGCTGGTCTGGTTGCCGTCGGCGTCATAGCCATAGCTGGTGGTCAGCGGTTGGTTGCCCAGCAGCTGCCAGGTGCTCGGCTGCGCGGGATTCACCTGCCGGGTGCTGGTCACGGGTGGGGTGCTCGTGCTGAGCAGGTCGCCGGTCAGGGGATCATAGGTGGAGGTCCACGTGGCCAGCGCCGCATCGGGGCGCACCGTGACCACCCCATCAGCAGAGGCGTCCACGCCGCGGCCGTCAATGGTCGTGGTCACCTGGCCGTAGGCGTTGTACCCGGTCACGCTGCCCCGCCGCCACAGGCCATCGCCGGGGTTCTGCACCACCTGGGGGCAGATGTGCCCTGGCGGGCAGGTTGTGGTCCCCGCCGCCAGCTGCTGGGTGGAGCCCGTGACCCCATGGTGGCTGTCATAGAGGTAGCTGGTGAGCCACCCATTCCCGTTGCTCGTGCTCACCAGATCGTTCCTGCTGCTGTACGTTGCGGTCACCACCACTGGGGCGGGGGTGGGACACCCGGGGTCCCCGGCCAGGCAGTTGTAGGCGACCGGGGGGCGCACGGTCTGGGTGACCAACCCCACCGAACCGCTGAGCCCCAGCGCCGCGCCCCCCGGGCCGACATACTGGTAGCCGTAGGTCGTGGTGTTCCCGTTGGCGTCGGTGTTGGTGAGCACATTGTGGTCGGCATCGTAGGTGCTGGAGGTGGTGTTGTTCAGCCCATCGGCCACGGCGGTGGCCTGCCCTTGCACATCCAGGGTGTACGTCGTCCGCAGCGCGCCCGGTGTGCCCGCGCCCACCACCACCAGGGTCTGCGCCGGCACACCGGTCGGATAGGTCAGGGTGGTGGTGTACGCCGGGGTGTAGCCGGCCTGGGTGGGCACGGTGCCCGAGATGGGGCTGGTGATGCTGGTCAGCCGGCCCGTGGCGTCGTAGCCCAGCGTCCAGGTGTGCCCCGCGGCGGTGGTCACGCTGGTCAGCAGCGCGCCGCTGTAGCCGAAGGTGATTGTCACCGCGTCGGTCGAGCCCGCCCCGCGGGTGAGCGTCTGCAACTGGCCGCCCGCGGTGTAGCCGTAGGCGCCGTGCTGGCCCTGCGCGCCACCGCTGCTCCGCCACAGCGGGCTGGTCACGTCGGCCAGCTGGCCGTTGGCGTCGTAGCTCAGGGCCAGGCTACGCCCGCCGCCGTTGGTCCAGGCGCGGGGCAGGCTGGGCGTCCCGCTATAGCTCAGCGTGGCCGCGTTGCCATAGCTGTCCGTGTCGGCCAGGTAGCGGCCCTGCCCATCGAAGGTGAGGGCCTCATCGGTCAGGATATTGGTCAGCGTGTAGCCGCCCGCCGCCGCGGCCAGCCGCCAGGGCAGCCCCGGCGGCGCGCTGTAGGCCGTGTAGGGCGCGGGGGCGGTCACGGTCCCTGTGTAACCGAAGGACCACAGCGCGCCGCTGCTATCGGTATAGACCACGGTGCCGGTGAGGATGCCGCTGAGCGCGCTGATGCTGGGCGCCAGCGCGCTGAGCCAGCCCTGGCCCGCCGTGGTGGCCCCGCCGCTCTGCGCCAGCAGGCTATCCCAGGTGTGGTCGAGGGCCACGGCGGGGCCGCGCCCGGCCAGGGTCAGGTCACTGGCCCGCAGGTCCACATGGCCATCGGCCAGGTCCACGCTCAGGTCCAACCCTCCGGCCAGGCGCACGCTATGGTGGGGGCGCCAGGGCGTGGTCCCGCCGCCCAGCCGCCGGCTGCCCGGACCGCCCACCACGCGCACCGCGGTGTTGTCGTCGTCGGCAATGTACACATTGCCCGCCGCGTCAACGCTGGGTCCCCCATACAGCAGATTCAACTGCGCCGCCGTGGCCGGGCCGCCGTCCCCCATAAAAGAGCCGGCGCCGCCGGTGCCCGCGAAGGCGATGATCACCCCCGTGCTGGCCAGCACCTCGCGCACCCGGTTTTTGCCCGTGTCCGCGATGAACAGGTTGCCCCGCGCGTCCACCGCCAGGCCCCGCGGCGTGGTCAGGGTGGCCGCCGTGGCCGGGCCGCCATCCCCGGCGTCGCCCATCGTGTTCTGCCCCACCACGGTTGTGATGATCTGCGTCGTGGCGTCCACCTTGCGCATCCGCGCGTTGTACGTGTCAGCAATGTAGAGGGCGCCCTGTACGTCCAGGCGCACCACAAACGGCAGATCGAGCTGCGCCGCCGTGGCCGGGCCGCCGTCCCCACTGAAGCAAAAGATCAGGTTGGGCGTACACCCAGGGCTCCCGTTGCCGGCGACCGTGCTGATCAGGTGGGTCAGGGCATCCACCTTGCGGATGCGGTTGTTGGAGCTATCGGCGATGTACACGTTGCCCGCGTGATCCACGGCCACACCGTTGGGATTGTTCAGCTGCGCCAGGCGGGCGGGCAGGCCCTCCCCGTTGTAGCCCGCCGTGCCCGTCCCCGCGATGGTCGTGATCACGCCCGTGCGGGCGATGACTTCGCGCACGGCGTGGTTGAACGAGTCCACGATGTAGAGGTTGCCCGCGCTGTCCAGGGCCAGATCAGAGGGGTTATCGAGCTGCGCCGAGGTGGCGGGGCCGCCATCCCCGCTATACCCTCCTGTGGGATGACACCCCGGAATCCCCGCCACCGTGGTGATCAGGCCGGTGCTGGCCACCACCTCGCGCACCCGGTTCCAGGCGTTGTCGCTGATAAAGATGTTGCCCTGCGCGTCCACCACCGTGCTGTGGGGATAGCCCAGGCTGGCCTGCGTCGCCGGCCCGCCATCGCCCCCCAGGCCGCCGCAGCTGTTGTTCACCGGCACGCCGGCCACAGTGGTGATGATGCCCGACGGGGGCAGCATGATCGGCGCGGACGCCACGAGCGGCCCTGACCCCCACTGGCGCGGCTGCGTGGCCGCGGCGAGCACGACGGCGGGCGGCGTGCTCACCGCAAAGGAGGGCGCCTGTGGACTGGCCGAGGTGGCTGGCCGCGGCCCCGCGCCGCCCGTGCTCTGAGCAGAGGAGGGCGGCGTGCCGGAGGCCGTGACGATGGCTGTCGCCGGCACAGCCGTGGCGCTCGCGGCCACGGTGGAGGTCGCCGTTGCACTGAGTGGCCCAGTGGCCATGCTCGTGGCGCTCACGCTGGCGGTGAGGACCAGCGCCGTGCTGGACACCGGGGAGGCGCCCGGCACGGTGGGGAGGAGTGCAGGAGCAGAGACCGCGACGGTGGAGGTCAGGGCAGCCGCCCTGTGCTCCGCTGCTGCCCCGCCGCTGATGGCTGGCAGGACACCGGCGGCGTGGACCGCCGCCACGGGAGCAGCCACGGGGAGGAGCAGGGTCACCGCCATGCAGCTGAGCATGACGTACCGGGCCGCGGGGGAACCGTGCGGACGCTGCATGGACGAGGCTTCTTTTCTGACCCTGAGGGTCGGGCGGCCATCGCGCCGCTGCTGCCCATCGGGACCTTACCCCAAGCGGGAGCAGGTGTCTTGCAGTAGATAATGGTCATCCTGCGCTGCGAGAGTGCTTCTGTCAAGGGGCAAACCGCCCTGTGGGGTTAAGGTTTGGTTAAGGGTGTCCTCGTGCCGGCTGGCGCGGATCACCGTGCGCCCCGCGCGGGGCGGGAAAGCGCGGAGACATGGTCGGCCACGCCCAGTGGGGAGGCGTGCGCCCCCGCAAGACAGGAAAGCGCGGCCCCCGTCCCCTGGCGCGCTGCTCAATGGCTCGGCGCTGTACATTCGTAGTTTCCGCGTGTGGCTTTGCGGGTCCCAGGGTAGTGCGCGCCATACTGACCCGGCGCGGCGGTTTGACACCCCTTTCGCGGTACACCTATACTGCGAGAATGACATCATCTGCTCTATCCTCTGTTTACCTCTTGGCGCGCCACCGGCGTGGGGCCGCTGGTTCGCGCCCGAGCAGGCGGAGGGCAGGCCCGTGCGCAGCCTGACCATTGCCCTGCGCGATGAGGTCTACGCCACCGTGGCTTATCGCGCCGACACGGAGGGACTTGAGCCAGCGGAGTGGCTGGCCAGCTATATCAACAACTCCGCGTTGGCCGAGCAGGGCGCGGTCAGGACGGTTGAATCGGGCCAGGCCACGCCGTCGGCGCCCCCGGCTCAGCCGGCGCCCGACACCACGCCGGACACCGTGCGCAGCCGTATGGCTCGCGTGCCGGCGGCGCTGGTGGCGGAGATGGAGCGTAACCCCCTGCTGCTGGAGATCGTGCTGTTCCCCTATCAGCCAGGCGAGGCTGGGGCCGAACAGGAGTACCCTCGGGCGGCGGAGATCGTGGACATCGCCGGCGCGTGGGATGGCTTGCACTATCTGCTCAGCGCGGAGCGGCGGGCCGTGGATGTGCCCAGCGCGGGTGATGACCTGTTTAGCCTGACCATCTATGGCGGGGTGTTTTCGCCCTCCGCGCCAACGTTGGGCTATGGGCCACCGGGCTACCTGCCGCCGGAGGCCGTGCGGACGATCAGCGCGACACTGCGCTCCGTGGTCCGTGACGACCTGCGCGACGCGTACCAGCCCGCGGCGATGGACGCCCGCGGCGTGTACCCACTGGGCTGGGCCCGTGATGGGCAGCGTGGCCTGGAGTACCTGGCCTACTATTTCGAGGTGCTGCGCGACTTCTATGCGCGGGCGGCGCTGGCCGGCGACGCCATAATGATCTGCCTATGGTGAGGGCGCCACAGCTGCGCCCGGATACGGCGAGATGCCGCCAACGCCACTCCTGGCGACCTGCCATGGGTGATTGGCGGCGCGTATGGGCCAAGGACGTACACCAGCTCGACCACCTGATGTGTAGTCGAGCGCAGCACAGTGAGAAGGAGTGACCATGGGTGCCCGATATCACGCGGCGTGGGCCATCGGCCTGCTATGTGCCGTCCTCCTGCTGCCCGGCGGACGACCGCCGCCGGCGCGGGCCGCGCTGGGCACACCCGCCACCACGCGGGCAACTCCGACCACTGCGGCCACGGCCCGGCCGCACACGCCGGTGGCCCCACCCGCGCTGCCCCCCCTCAGGCCCACGGTCACACCCACCACTATGCCGCCACGGCCCTTAACGACGGTCACGCCCGCCACTGTACCAGCACGGTCCACAACCACCGTCACACCTGCCCGCCCAGGCGCGCCCTCCTACCTGCTCTACACCACGGCGCATGGGCTGTGGGCCAGCCGCTGGCCGGGCGGCGCCCCCCGGCTGATCGCCCGCGGCGGCGGCCAGCCCACGGCCCGGCTCAGCGCCGACAGCCGCTACGTGCTGTATGCTTTTCCCAGTTCGCTGACCGTCGCGGGACTTCCGGCGGCCGTGGGTTGGCGACAGCTGTTTATCTGCCGCGCCGACGGCTCAGGCGCCCGTGTGGTCATCAGCATGCCCGTCTCGGCCTACGGCGCGGCCTTTGCCTGGAGCACCGACGAGCGGCATTTCCTGTATGTGCGGGTGCGCGTCACCGGCCGACCGCACGGCACGGGAGCCACCCCGGCCTGGCCGTGGGAACTGCGGGCGGTGACGGTGCTGCCCGCGGCGGCCACCACGATCTGGACGGGCCGGCTGGACCGCTATACGCCGGTACCGCTGGCCTGGCGGCGTGACCTGGGCATCGCCTACGTGGCCGACCGGCTGGAGGGCGGCTTTGCTAGCCGCTACGCGCAGGTAGACACGGCCACGGGCGCGGCGCGGCTCACGCCGCTGCTGGAGACCCTGACGGCCAACCTGTCCGCCTCGCCGCGCCAATACTATCTGGCGGTGACCCGCTGGCAGAACCACCGCCGGAACATCGTGGCGGGGATCTACCCCATCGGCTCACCCAATGGCGGGGTGACCGGCCATGTGTTCACCCACGGCGGCTTTGTGGGCGCGCCGCACTGGTCGCCGGTGGCGGGCAATGTGGCCTACGGTGTCTACCAAACCACCAAGTCAGGCGCGCCATCGGCGGTCTCGGTGCGCCTGCTCTCGCTGACGCTAGGGCGCGACCGTCAGGTGGGCGCCGCCCCGGCGGGGTCGGATGTGCTGGGCTGGTCGCCTGATGGCCGCAACGCGCTGGTGCGCGCGCCGACCGCGCGGGGCCGACGGCTGTACTTGCTCGACACCACGGCCACGGCCGGGCAGCGTGCCCTGCGCTCCACCGGGTGGGGCCAGGCCGCCGCCGAGGGATACGTGGGCTGGGGCGTGGGCCGGTAGGCTACATCTTACGCAGCAGCACCGTCTGGACGGAGTGGTCGTGGCCCTTACGCAGGATCAGGTGGGCGCGTTCACGGGTCGGCTGCAGGTTTTCCACCAGGTTGACCGCGTTGATCGTGCGCCAGATGTCCCGCGCCGTGGCGATAGCGTCGTCCTCGGGCAGCGCGGCATAATGGCGAAAATAGGAGGTGGGGTCATGAAACGCGGTCGCCCGCAGGGTCAGAAACCGCTCGATAAACCAGCTCTCTATATCCTTGGCGTCGGCGTCCACGTAGATAGAAAGATCGAAGAAGTCGGAGACGAACACCTGCGGCGGCTTGCCCTGGGGGCTGCGCCAGGTCTGCAGCACATTGAGGCCCTCCACAATCAGGATAGCGGGCTGGCGGACCACTTGCAGGCGATCGGGCACGATATCGTAGATCAGGTGGGAGTAGACGGGAGCGGCCACCTCAGGCTGGCCGGCCTTGACGGCGGCCAGGAAGCGCACCAACCTGCGCTGGTCGTAGCTCTCGGGGAAGCCCTTGCGCCCCATCAGGCCGCGCTCCCGCAGCACCGCGTTGGGGTAGAGAAAGCCATCGGTGGTGATCAGATCCACGCCGGGGCGCCCCGGCCCCTGGGCCAGCAGCGCGCGCAGCAGGCGGGCCGTGGTGCTCTTGCCCACGGCGACGCTGCCGGCCAGGCCGATGATGTAGGGCACGGGGCCCACTGGCCGGCTCAGCACGGCGCTCAGGTCGCCGTGCAGGCGCCGAGCGCCAGCCACGAACACGTTGAGCAACCGCGCCAGGGGTAGGTAGACCTCGGCCACCTCCTGCAGGGAGACCACATCGTTCAGGCCGCGCAGCCTGGTCAGCTCCTCCTCGGACAGGGGCAGCGGGGCGGCGCCACGCAGGCGGCCCCACTCCTGTCGCGAGTATGCCACGTAGCGCGCGTACGCCAGCGTGTCCCGCTCATCTACCGAGACCGAGGTCATGCCCTGCTCACCGTGTGCCCCGCCCTTCCACGCCGCTACCACATCCCGCGTCCGTCTCTGCCCCACCTCTGTGGAAGCCACGGCGGACGAACTCATCCCAGTGGATTGTACGGCTTCCAGAGGCCAGAGACCACCGGCATGGGCATCCTGCTTGCGCTATGGCGCGCCGCCACGGCTGACGCTGCCTGCCCTTCCGGCCGCCGTTGAGCAGATGGGAGAGCGACGCCGCCCTCGCCTCATCATGCGCGGGGCTAGCCAAGGGTCAGCGAAGGCGGCGGCGACCGCATGGGTAAAGCTGGGCACGCCCACAAGGGGCGCCCCTACTGGCGGGAACCCTAGCAGCGTGTCGGAGAGAACGGTGGCGGACGCCCGCCCACGCCGCCGACAGCGGGGCTGACTCTCGCCAACCACGTCATCCCCCAAAGGAAGAGGTGGCCAGTTTGTGCTCCCTCGGCGTTGCTCGTGTTGTGCCGTCTTCTCTGGCGCGTGTCGAGGGCACATGAACACGAGGCTCCATGTATCCTCTTGTCGAGGGCGTACGGGCTAGACAACGTGCTAAAGTTGACCACAGCCTTGCCCTAAAGTAAGTCCGAGGTGGAACCTACATGCCATCGCGCGCCGACCGTGCGGGTTTCACCCTGGCTTCGGTTTAGATGCAGGTCGGTGACGACGTTGGCTGCTTCAAGACTCCGGGCATTCAACTGCGCGGGATAAGCCAACCGGGACGATCAGGTTCAAGCGGGGTGTCTCTGTTATGCTGAACATAGCAGTATCAGCGTCACTGGGTAGGGAGACTGTGGTGGTAAGTGCCTTACGAAGGGTGGGGTTATAGTCAATGCTGGCGTCCCATCAAGCTACCCTGGTGGTGCTATTCGACCGGTCATCCTTCTCGGAGCTGCGCTCGCTGCAGCGCGAAGAGCGGTTTCAGGCCCTGCGTAGCCGCTCCATCCAACTCAAGCAGGGTCTAGTCCGCTGGATTGATCAGCACGGCTTAAGCGCTTCAGTGACGCGCATCAGTGAACCAACTGCTTTCAACATGCTGTTCATCATCTGTACGCCTGATTTGGCTGACCACCTCATGGATGCGCCACATGTAGATCGTGTGTTCATGAATGATGATGTGCCTGTCGAGTTGCTGCAGTGTAACGAGGAGAGCCAATCAGATGTCAACACAACCAGAGCCGACAGGTGGTCTATCCGCCCGGTTAGATCAACCTCTTATCGCCGTCGTCGTTGAGGAAGATGGTGAGGATGTTATCAGGTGCTTTGTTGCTGCAAAGGAAGCAGACGCCTACCTGAAAGATCGAATGAGCGGTGGTAGTGTTGAGTCTCTGGCTGGCGTATGGTCTCATATGGACGAAGATGACCTCCTGGATGGGCTTGACCACATCCGCCATGAAAGCCGACCTACATCGCCACTTGATCATCTATAGTCTATGAGAACCCATCTACTTGATACAGGAGTTATGCCTGCCTATCTGCTCGGCAGACCCCGATTTAGGCGACTCATAGGCCCTCTTGTGAGTGATGATCAATCTGCTACGAGTATCATCGCTACGCCCCGCGTGGGCCTCTGGCCGTGGTATCCTGATGCCGTGGACAAAGTATCTGGGAGGAGGCCAAGACGATGAGCGCCACGGGCAAGGTCGCGCTGGTCACGGGCGCGGGCAGTGGCATCGGCCGGGCCGCCGCGCTGGCTCTGCACGCCGCCGGGTACGCCGTGGTGCTGGCTGGCCGCCACGCCGCGACCCTGCACGAGACGGCGGGACTGGCCACGCCCGCCGCCGGCACGATGCTCGTCGTGCCTACCGACGTCAGCGACCCAGCATCGGTCCACGCGCTGTTCGCGCGAACCAAAGGCGCCTTTGGGCGGCTGGATCTGCTGTTCAACAACGCCGGCATCGGCGCGCCCGCCGTGCCCCTGGAGGAGGTGACCTACGCCCAGTGGAGCGCGGTGGTGGGGGTCAACCTGACCGGCGCGTTCCTGTGCGCTCAGGAAGCAATCACGCTGATGAAGGCACAGCGGCCCCGTGGGGGACGCATCATCAACAATGGTTCGATCTCCGCGCACACGCCCCGGCCGCACTCGGCCCCTTATACGGCCACAAAGCACGCCATCACCGGACTGACCAAGAGCATCGCGCTTGATGGCCGGGGCTACGACATCGCATGCGGCCAGATTGATATCGGCAACGCCACCACGGATATGACCGAGCCGATGGCCAGGGGCGTGGCGCAAGCGAATGGCTCAACGCTGGCGGAGCCCCGCATGAACGTACGCCATGTCGCCGAGGCCGTCGTGTTTATGGCCAACCTGCCCCTGGACGCGAATGTGCCGTTCATCACGCTGATGGCCACCGAGATGCCCTTTATCGGCCGCGGGTGAGTATAACAACGCGCACACGCGCCAGGCGCCTGGCCTGCTACGATTAGCGGTACACCTGTACACCGCGCAAGAGCATCGTCTCGTCCACAGCACGGAGGCTCAAGGGGAAGCGGATGGAGAGCAGCACACACTGAGCGATGATCTCGGAGGGAACCCGATCCCGTAGGTACGGGGATGCTGCTGGTGTCACGCTCGGCCCTCTCTTTTCGCTGTGCTGCCTCACCCTCTCATTTTAACGTGACAACGCCACCCGGACAGAGGAGCGTTCCGGCAACGTGTGCGACGCGCGCTGGGATGAGTCCGCGGCGGCTCCAGGAAGCCTGACGATGAGGGGTCCGACGATTGTCCCCGCAGCCAAGACCCAAGACCTGTGTCTCTTTATCACTCTTCCTATCCTGGACACGCGCCGGACCGCGCTCTTTGGGCCTGCTCACGCTCTCGTGCTGCGTCCTATGCAACACTCTGGGTTGAGCGCCGACCACGCCCCCCTGTGGTTGTGCCACACAGATGGTGCCGGCCACCTCTGTTGGAGGCACATGGCCACATACATCATGAGTCGTCGTCGCACCCCGCGTACGTAGCACATATCCTGACGGCCTCGATCCAGTCCTGCCAGTCCTCGCCGACCACCGTATGCCCCGTCTCATCGCCTGCTGGCCCACGACGAACCAGCGCATGCAGAAGCATCCCTACGTCATGTCAGTCGCTTGTCCACGCAGCAGGCCGCGTAGTCCTTCGGCGTCCACCAGGCTCCCGATCTGCATAATCAGCGCACCCGCAAAGGCAAACACGACGGCTCCGTTCTGGTGCATCTCCTGCCCCTCAGGCGCTTGCCAGGACGCCGCGTAGCGAGCGGCCAATCCCTGTGGGGTGGCATACACTTCGACATCAGCGAAGCGTGCCGCGGGAAAGTGGCGAAACGTCTCCTCCGTGTACTGCCGGAACGCCGCCTTGCCGTGCAGCGTGGCGGCGAACGGAGCCGGTGGCGGCAGCACATAGGTCACGTCCTCGTGGCACAGGTCTAGAAGCGCGTCCCAGTCTCTGTTCGTCAGCGCGGTGAAGTAGCGGCGGACAACCGCGGCTTGATGCTCCTGCTCAGGACCGAGCGGTAGAGAGAGGCCGGCCGCCACGTTGAGCAGCAGGTAGTCTAGGTCAAACGGCTTGCGGACAAGGAAGGCGAAACCCAGCCGCTCAACCTCTTCTGTGTCCAAGGACCATTCCGTCACCACACCAACAGGGCATGGGGCGACCTGATCCCGCAGACGCCGGATCACGTCCAGGGACGCCGGTGCTCTATGGGTGAGCAGATCTGTCAGAACAAGGTCTACTCTCTGTGTCCTCCAGAGCGCCCCTGCCTCCTCCAGAGATGGGGCAACAAGAGTGGCATAGCCTTCCGAGCTTAGGATGATCTCAAGGAGATCACGGGTGGTGTGCTCATCATCAACAATTAGGATCTGAGACTGGGCTATGGGTGGTGTACTCATCAGAACCCTCCTGCCATGGTGACCCCGGTAGGGCGCCAGTGTGGACGTCACGACTCACCGGCTTATGCGCCTGATTATATTATGCAGCATGCACCCACAAGTCCTGTTAAGTGCATCACGATATAGTGACACATGATCCATTAGGGGTTAAGCTGGCACGGCGTGTGACAGCGTGCAGCACCGCGTACCGTCGCTCTTGCCCCGCCCACGCGACTACGCTATGGTGACGGTAGTGCCTGAGGCACGTTCGCCTCGACCGAGACCATAGGAGAGGCTAGATGCGCAAGATCGTCGTCTCAGAGTTTGTGTCGCTGGATGGAGTGCTGCAGGCGCCCGGCGGGAAGGATGAGGATCGGGAAGGCGGCTTCGCCCACGGCGGGTGGACCTGGCCTTACTGGCACGACGAGATCGGCACCCACTTCGGCCAGGTGATGAGTGAGAGCGACGCCCTGCTCCTCGGGCGCAAGACATGGCAGATCCACGGCGGAGCATTTGAACCCATGCCCGCTGGTGACCCTTTTGGCGATGTCATGAACACCATGCCGAAGTATGTGGTCTCCACCTCCCTGGCCACAGCCGCCGCTTGGCGGAACTCCACCTTGATTAGCCGCAATGTTGTCGAGGAAGTACGCGCCTTGAAAGCACAGCCCGGCAAGACCATTATCATCGACGGCAGCAGCGTGCTGGTTCACACCTTAGCCGAGCACGACCTGATCGACGAGTACTACCTGCTCGTCTACCCAGTGGTGCTGGGGGGCGGCAAGAAGGTGTTCCCAGACGGGGCGCGGTTGAGCCTTCATCTTGTCGAGGCCCGGCCCCTCCCCTCGGGGGTCGTGCTGACGCACTATACAGTGGAGCGTCCTACCTAGGCACTGCGGGTCCCGGACGGCGACCTCCCAGCACTGTTGCTCGCCACCATCGCCCGCTAAGGGATCGATTGAGGAAACGTCAAATATTGTACGCTAAGCACGCGGCACGGGTTGTAACGGCCCTCCATGTGTCAGAATAGGGTCGATGATCCTGGGCTCTGAGTGTCAACACATGGAGGAATCGACCCTATTCTGACGCTTTTGGTGGGGACGACATGACGCTCAGCTAGGGTCTATCCTAGCTGGACATGATCGGGCCGCCCACGCTGCGGGCGGTGTACCCAATGCACGTGCAGGGGTCGGTCACACGAGCCAGATATGGACAGGGAGTCGCGGGGCACTGTTGTCCGAGAAGCGCCCGAGGAACCAGTGGCCCAGTTGTACACTGATGGATGATGGGCAAAAATAGCCATGTACCGGTTGCATGGATGATCTGATTACCCTTGAGGAAGCTGCTAGGCGCGCTGGCTATCGCAATCCAACAACCTGCGCACGGCCGCTCGCGCCTGGTTATCCTGGCAGTCTGAAGGGGCTCAAGGGCCAGAGCGGGGCTTGCGTACGCAGACCCTAGGCCCCCGTACGCGCATGACAACTCAGGTGTGGCTTGATGACTGCCCGAGCCAGGTTAGACGTGGGGACTACAAGCGGGGCCAGGAGCGCAAGGGCCAGGAGGCCAGCGGATCGGGCGGGGAGTAGGAGGGCTGAGAATGGACGCGCCCCAGCACGGCAGAGTGATTCTGCTCAATGGAGCATCCAGTTCGGGAAAGACGTCCATCGTCAAGGAACTACAAGACATGCTGGACGGCTGCTGGCTCCATATAGGCATTTGACCATTTTATCTCAATGTGGCCGGCGAAGTACTTCGCGCTCGATCCCGCGTCTGACCATCGTGCCCGGCAAGGGATCTACTTTGCCACACGCCCTGGTGTGGAGGAGCCCTGCGTTGACATCATGGGTGGCCCTCTGGGAGAGGCACTGACGCGTGGGGCGCATCGGACTGCCGCGGCGCTCTTGGCGGAAGGATTCAACCTCGTTGCGGATGAGGTCATCCTCGAGCGGGAGGAGCTGGACGATTACGTCGCCGTCCTCCAGGACACGGAGGTCCTCTTCGTCGGCGTACGCCTCCCCTTCGAGATCTTGGTCCGTCGTGAACGTGAACGTGGGGATCGGATGGTCGGCCTGGCGCGTGGACATCATGAGCAGGTCCATGCCCATGGCATCTATGACCTTGAAGTCGATACCTCCGTACTGAGTGCGCATGAGTGTGCTGAGCGCATCAAGGACCGGCTAGAGAATGGACCGCCGCCGGACGCCTTTCACCGCCTACGCTCTGCCCTACCCTTTTAAGAGAGTGAGAGAGCGGAGGAGTAGGCGATGAGCACGGGCAAGGCAGACGAGCGGCTGAGCCTTCATCAGTTTGCGCATCAACCGCCTCGCTGCCGCCGCATTGCGCCGGCTCTGCACCAGCACGTCGAGCACGGCGCCCTCCTGATCCACCGCTCACCACAAGTAGTACCTCTGCCCAGTGATCGTGAGAAACACCTCATCGAGGCGCCACGTGTCTCCCGGCCGAGGCCGCCGGCGGCGCGGCTCGTTGGCGAACTGTTGGCCAAACTTCTGGCGCCAGCTCAGGAGCGCTGGGGAGAGGTGTGCGCATTGCTCCAGGCTGCCTAACCACCCCGGCCACTGGTCTCCCCCCGGCCACTGCCGCCTGCTGCTCCTGTGCGGTCGGAAACCTGACGCTTCCGAAGCTAGGGGACCCCGGCCAGAATGTGCGCTGGATCGGGAAGGTTGTCTCCCCTGGCGTACCAAAAGCGCACGTTCGCGTCGTCCGACTGGCCTGGCTGTATGTTGATGCGCGTCAATGTGGAGTAGCGCTGCGCATCAAGGGGGTCATTGTCAAAAATAACTATCCGTGCAGCTGGGCAGCGCGTCCAGGTACTGTACCAGCGCCCACGACAAACACTTGTGTTGGATGCATACAGGTCTACGTACTCGTTGGGCCAACCTATGGGACCAACCGCAGTCACTCGAGCGGGAGCGGATTGCGCTATGAACAATGCCCACTCATGGGCAGAGTTATAGAAGGCGAGTTTGGTTGCGGGCGCCTGAGCAAAGGTCCAATAATGCTGAACCCCTTGCACGCCGACGATGACAGTCACAACAGCGACGATGCTTAACTGCACGGCACGCCACCAAGTCGGGGATACCAGCGGTGAGCCAGTGCGGCGCGGCAACCAGCCCAGCACCATCTGACAGGCACTGAGGGCTGTTTCCAGGCCTAGGGCAATCAGCAAGCACATGGCGGGGGCAGCGGTACACGAGCGGTGAAAACTCCAGACTGCATCAATCGTCAGCATGGTTCCGAACACAAGCGGCACTGTTAACCACAACAGGGCAAGGGTTGCGGCGGGCCGCCACGACCACAGAGCCGTGGCAACGCCGAGGATGAAAAGAGGGCCACTGACTGCATCCAATAGGGGTTGGCCATCCAGATTGAAGACGCCACCAGGTTGACCACGGATTGTAAATAAGCTGCCAGCGACGGTCATCTGATACCACAGCATACCGACTAAACTTGATCCGATGTCGGGGTGGGCGGCGGCGAAAGCTGCTCGGTTGGTCGTGGACAGCAGAAAGCGCTCGGCGGCATGACCCTGGAGAGCACTACCAGGGCCAAAGTAGAGCTGTAATAGGGGCCACGCGCAGACAAGACCAGCCCCAACGATGGTGCTTCCGACCTGGAGAATGTGACGCGGGCGTGGTCGGGTATCTGTCCGGTTAAGGTCGAGCACGACATGATCACGGCCACCGGTCAGAAACCGCCAGCCTAAGGCAAAAACGCTTTGACGGGGCACGGTACTCCGTGCGGCTGGTGGTTCTTGATCCACGGAGGCGGCCGTTGGCTGCCTCCGCCACCAGCGGCTGTAGCCAGTAAATAACAACACCAACCAACTCGCTATGAGAGGAACAACCATCATTCCCGTGAGGTGAGCGTAGCACGCCCAGGCCAGAGCCCCTCCGGCCAGGGCTGCTAGCAGCAAGTTACGACGGCGCACGGCCATCACGACCAGCAGAACGGTCAGGCTCGTTGCACAGACACCCATGATGTTCGGTAAAACCAGCCGTGAAAAGCTGACATCCCAAAACGTCGTGGCCAGAGCAACACCGGCAACAATGCCAGTTCGCTGAGGATAACCGAGTTCGCGTGCAGTGACATAGAGCAGAGGAGCGCTCAGTGCGCCCAGGATGCCGTCAAATTGGCGGGCCACGGTCAGGTCCATTGGGCCAGCCAGGCGAAGTGGAACGCTAAGCATGAAGTCGTACAGGGCGGGTAGGTCGAGCGGGTCAATCATAAAGGGAGTTGTGTAGACTCCCCGGATGAAGTTTCGGGCAAAGATCATGAATTGGGCTTCATCACCCCACTGAGCATGAGTCTGGCTGGCCAGACCTGACCACCGAACGGCGACAGCAAGTACGAACAGGGCAAGCGGGATGGCCACTTTGCCCCCACTAGCGACCAGCGGGCGACGCTTTGCGTTTGCGACCATCAGGCCACCCGTCGGGCCACGGCTCTTTTTCATCAGTGAACTCCTGGGCATTGACAGGCTAATAACCTTGATTCTAGACAGGGTAGGCAGTGTCAATCCGTGACAGTGATGAGGCCACTCACCAAGACGATAAAGATAAACGATGGCTCTACTACTTCTCGACTGCTATGAAATGGGGTCATTTCATGGGCGCGGGCGCCTCATGGAGGCATGAGATACTTTGGCCATTTGTGAAGGCGGAAGGGTGAAGGGAGGGGGCACGGTCGTCTACACTGGGAGTAGTCAAGCGCTCACCAGAGGAGGAGATCATGCCCACCCTATCCCCGGCCATTGTAGCAATCCTGGCCACTATAGTGGTCCCAGGAAACTGGACACGAAAAGAGGACGCTGTAAGGTAGACTACCAGCCATGAGAAAGCACTACAGCGCCACCTTCAAAGCCCAGGTTGTCCAGCAGATGCTGTGTGAGGACAAGACGTTTGCCCAGCGAGCGAGCGAACATGAGGTGCATGTGAACCAACTGCGGGACTGGCACCGCACCGCTCTGGAGGGGCTGCCCCGCCTCTTCGAAGTACGGGACGCGACGGCAACGCTCAAAGCTACCCACGAGCAGCGGGTGACCGACCTCTATGCGGAGATCGGGCGGTTGACCACCGAGCTGAGCTGGCTGAAAAAAAAGCTGCCATGAGCCTGCCCCGCGCCGCGCGCCTGGCCCTGGTGGAGCGGGAGAACCCGGAGCTGCCGCTGACCCGGCAGGTGGATCTGCTCAGCCTGGCCCGCTCCAGCCTCTACTACCAGCCAACGCAGCCCTCCCGCGAGGAGGTGGCCCTCAAGCATCACATCGACCGGCTTTACACAACTTATCCATTCTATGGCTCGCGGCGGATCGCTGCAGCGTTGGGTCGAGAGGGGGTGAGCGTCAACCGCAAAGCCGTGCAGCGGCACATGCCCCGAGATGGGCATCGTCGGTGTTGCGCCCGGACCCCATCTGAGCACGCCTACGCCCTACCATCCGGTGTATCCCTACCTGCTACGCCATGTGACCAGCGCCTGGCCCAACCATGTCTGGGGCATCGACATTACCTATATCAAGATGGAGGGGGGCTGGCTCTACCTGGTCGCCGTACTCGACTGGTACTCGCGCTACGTGGTCAGCTGGGAACTGGACTTGACCCTGGAGCTGCCCTTCGTCCTGGCCGCCACCGCGCCCTGACCCAGGCGACGCCCCAGATCTGGAACAGCGACCAGGGCAGCCATTTCACCAGCCCGCAGTACCTGGCCCTGCTCCAGGCCGCCGACGTCGCCATCAGCATGGATGGCAAAGGCCGCGCCCTCGACAACATCTTCACTGAGCGCCTCTGGCGCACCATTAAATACGAGGAGGTGTATCTCCACAGCTACGCTCACCCCAAGGAGGCGCGAGCCAGCCTGGCCCACTACGTCGACTTCTACAACCACCGCCGACCCCATCAAGCCCTGGACTATCGGACACCCGCCGAGGTCTACTTCGGTGCCCCTGATCACCGGGCGCGCTGCGGCGCGGAGAAAAGCCACGGCACCCCCACCACCGCTACCGGGAAAGGAGACACCCCTACCTTAGAACTCCCCTTTGTGCTGTCTTGACAAGATCCTGCTGGCGAAGTCGCGCCGGGGGTATTAGGCAGCGGCCAAGGCAGCACAGTGAGAACGGCGCGTCTGCGCGCGTGGTGTGTCTGCTAGCCACGCTCCGAGGCGGAGCACATTCACGCCTGCGGCAGTGAGTACATGCTGGAGGTGCGTTTTGGCGAGTCCAACGTAGCGGGCACGCCGCAGGTCGCCCACACGCACCCCTTGGGAGAGAGTCCCTTCAATGCCCGCTCGCGCCGCATAGGCTGCTTTGAATGCCTCAGTCTCTTGCCGCTGACGCGCTGCCTGCAACGCCTCATGGGCCGCACGAGCGCGGAGGGTGATCGTCCGCGGCTGGGTCGCCGCCCGCGTGCAGTGGGTCCGAACCGGACACGCCATACAGTCGCTCCGTGCAAAAGCGATCTGCACGACGGAGTGATCATGGCGATCCTGCCGTTCCACCCAGCAGCGGCTGGTGTGGCCTTGGGGGCAGGTGGCCTGCTGGGCGTCCCAATCTATCCGGAAGCATGCCGTCGCAAAGCCCCCCTGCTCTTTGGCCTGCCAACTCGGCGCGGCGGGCACAGGGCCGAGCACGTTCACGGCGTGCTCCTTCTGGCTGGTCACGACATGATCGGCGGTCATGTAGCCGGTGTCGACGATGTGCTCCTGCGGGAGGAGATCGTGCTCCGCCAAATGGGTATGGATCGTCTCCACCGCATCAAAATCGCTGCCTGGGGCGGGCGTGGTTTCCACGTTCACGATGAGGTGCGGGTCCGTGGGGGTACAGGTTTCGGTGAGATGCACCTTGTAGCCCGTCCACTCGGTGTCACGCTTCTTGCCATAGCGCGCCTCGGGATCATAGGGCGTGCAGATCAGCAGGGTGGAGGGAGGCACATCCTCAGCGGCGCGCCAGCGGACAGTGTCGGTTGGCGCATAGAACTGCTGCATCCACACCTGCCGCAGGGTCTGCACTGCGGGGATTGCGCGTAGATAGGCGGGCGCGTGCTCGTCATAGACAGCCGCCAGCACAGCAAACCCGTCCGCCCCGATCTGTTCGGCCAAGGCATAGCGCTCCGCCCGGCCCGGCGGCAAGCGGTAGTCCACAAAGGGGCGGCTGTAGCGGTCAAACCAGGCGGATGGCACCCAACCACGCAGCCAGTCGGGGGCCACAACAGCTATGGTCTCCAGCACATGGCGCAGCGTCTCGCCGACACATTCAAGGCGGTTGAGCCCCCGGATCGCCGCCACGACATGGGTGGAGTCCGTGCGCTGGCGGCCTCGAGCGTGCAGCAGGCCGTGGGCGCGAGCCTGCGTCAACAGCGTGTCGAGCAGCAGGGTCTCGGCACTGCCCGCGATGAGGCGCGTGCGGAACTCGCTCAACACCGACGCATCGAACCCCGCATCCTCCAGCGGCAGACCCAGCGCGTACTTCCCGTCGATGCGGCCGCGCACAGCGTCAGCCGCCTGGCGATCCGCCACGCCTTCGGCACACTGCATCACGGTGACCAGGGCCAGCTGCCACGGGGCCGCCGCCGGTTGCCCATGGGTAGGATACAACCCTGCAAACATCTCGTCGGTGTAGAGCGTCGCGAAGTGATCCCGCAGGCGCATGTAGGGGTTGCCCCGGGGAAAGGCCGCACGGGCGACATGGGCCGTCTCCGCAGGCACGGGGCACACGGGTTCTGGATGAAGGGACATCACACCTCTCCTTCAGCTGCCGACCTCCTCCACGGGAGGGTATGCTCTCAGCATACCCCGACGCGACTTCGCCAGCAGGATCTTGACAAAGGGGACCACTATACTCGTCTCCCGGCCACCCCCTCAGTGTGCCCCATTTTCATCCCTCCCGTGGTGCGGGCATGCACATGGCCCTTAACATGACAACGCTACCGGCGGATCGGCTTTCAGGAGTATTGCCGGTTCAGCAGCTATGAGTGGACTCCCGACCACTCGGCCAAGGGCGGCGAGGGCGCCAGGGAAGCCATGAACCGCTCATCGGCCTTTTAACCTGAGGTTGTGTCCGGGTTGTGCGCTGAGGAGCGTAGGGCGCTGGCCATGTGCTCGACGATCATGGTCAGGATGGCCGGCGATGTGGCGAAGTTGAGGCGTACCCAGCCCCGGCCCACCTGGCCAAAGGGCGCCCCGTCGCTGAGGGCTACCCTGGCGTGTTGCAGGAAGGCGGCGGCCGGGTCGTCAAGGCCGAGGCTCCGGCAATCCAACCAGGCCAGGTAGGTCGCCTCGGGCATGGTATAGCGGACGCCGGGCAGCAACGTGGTCACTAGCTGGGCCAGCAGGCGCCGGTTGCCATCCAGATAGGTCAGCACGGCGCGCAGCCAGGGCTCACCCTGCTCGAAGGCCACCCGGTTGGCCAGGATGCCCAGGATGCCCGCCCCATAGGTCTGCAGGTACGAGAACCTGGCCCACCGTTCGCCGTCGTCCTGGTTGGTCAGCACAACCTGCGCGCACTTGAGGCCGGGCAGGTTCCAGCCTTTGGACGCGGAGACGATGGTCACCGAGTGGGCGGCGGCAGTGGCGGACACCGCCGCGTAGGGCACATGCACGGTTGGCGGGTAGACCAGGGGAGCGTGCGCCTCGTCGGATATGACCCGGGCGCCGTGTACCTCCACGACGGTGCTCAGCCCGGCCAACTCTTCCCGGGTGAACACGCGCCCGCAAGGGTTATGCGGATGACACAGAAGCACCGTTGCGGTCCCCGCGTTCAGGGCGGCGTCAATGGCTGGTAGATCAAGCACGGCACGGCCGGCGTCCTGAATCAGCGGCGTCTGCACAACCTCCCGCCCGGCCAGGCGCACCGTCTCGAAGAAGGGGGGATACGCCGGGGTCAGCACGACGACCGGGCTGCCTGGACGGGAGAACGCTTCGATAGCCAGAGCCAGGCCGCGCAGTACGTCTGGCACAATCTGCACGTTCCGGGGTTCCACGGTCAGGCCAAAGCTCCTGGCCAGCCAGGCCGCGCAGGCCACGGGCAGGCCCGACGCGGTGGGGCTGGTCGGATAGCCAGTGACGCCGCGGGTGATCGCCTCGTGGAGCGCCGTACCCAGCGCCGGCGCAAGGGGGTAGTCCATCTCGGCCACCCACGCCGGCAGCACATCGGGGTCATAGTACGACCATTTAGCGGTGCCCCGCCGCCGCAGATCGTCAATGGATAGGGTGTCGAAGGCCTCAAAGAGGTCCCTATGCTGTTGCGTATCCGCCGTCATGCCTCCCTCCCGCGTCAGGATATCTTGATGGGCGTCGTGGCGTTTCAGGAGCCGTCAGCCGGTACCCCCACTTGCGCGCAAATCAGAGCGTATCAGATGCCCTGCCTGTCCAGGGCCTGGCGCACCTCCGTGGCGATGCTGGCGACCGCCTCCCGCAGCATGCTTTCGCCATCCTCCCTCCGCGCGTCACGCGGGTCGGACCCCATCGGTACCACAAAACCAGCGGTTGGATGGCCGTCAAAAGCCTGGCCATCCACGATGCCATACTCCTGGTAGGGCAACACTTCGCCGCGCGGGGGCAACTCGTCCACCCACACGTGTGGCGCGGCCACGGCCAGCGTGATGGCGGTCTCCCATTGGTCAGCGTGGCCGGGTCCCAGTTGCGGTGGCGCCCAGGGGTTCCAGGCGGTGCGATAGAGCACCTCCACCTGGCCGAGCACCGTCTCCTCCACGGCGAGACGCTGTAGCGTTCGCTGGTGGTTCGGCGCGCCGTGCCCGTTCAGCAGCACGAGCAGGCGGAAGGGGTCGGCCTTGAGGCCGCGCAGGATCTCCCGCACGGTGATGCCGAACGCCGACTCCTCAAAGTAGAGGCTCTTCACCGAGTGAGCCGGGAAGTCCATGCCCACGACCCGCGCGCTATCGTCGAAGCCCAGTGGGCCAAGGCGCTGAGCGCCCGCGCCGGGCAGGCGCACGGTCTCGCTGCCCGCGAACAGGGTGGGCAGCACCACCCCGCCGATGGCCTGGGCGACGCGCACCGCTACGTGGTGCGCGTGGAGTCCATCCGTGCCCATGGGCAGATGGGGTCCGTGCCACTCCAGCGGCCCAATTGGCACAAAGGCCACCGGGCATCTCTCCCGCGCGGCGACCACCTCAGCGGGGCGCATCAGCTCATATTCGACCTTCGGTTCCACAGGTCTATCCTTCTCCATTCAGTCCCAGGGGCGGTGCCGCGCCCCCGAATGGCCTATGCGCCACCGGCTGCCCGCTCTTATCATGGTACTCCTTGGGGCCGATGACGCGCTGTGACCCGTTCGGTGTGGTAGGCTGCAAGTGCAAGAACGCAGGGGGTATCACCATGGCTGCCGAGGGCGCCGTTCGCGCCAGTACCGAGCAGGGGTATGCTGTCCGCCGCATTGAGGGCGCCACCTCTCCGCTGCCGCCACGCAGCGATGAGGAACTGGCCACGATGCGTGAGCAACATCCCGATCAGGCGTGGTTCTGGATGCGTGCATTCTATGATAGCGAACGTCAGGCGGAGGCGGAGGAGAGAGTTGCCCAGCCGCCGATGACTCCGGCGATGCCCACGCATAGATGCGGATGCCCGGGTTCCGAGTGAGTGGGAGCGCCTAACGCGTGAACAGCAAGCCCACTTCAAGCTCGGAGCTCAAGTGTGCTATGCTGCCTTTGCGGCGTGCCACTCGGCTGCTGAGCGCCCGCGAGGGCGCATAGAGTCTCAGCTGTGGAGGCAGTGCCCACGGCGCGCGGAACGCATGATGATGAACAGCGCGCGACCCTGCGCGGCGCGGGAGGACAGTGTGATGATGCGACGACCAGACTCGCCTCCCCCCGGAGGCCCACGGCGCGGCGGGCCGCCAGGTGGCCGCCGCGGGCGGCCTAACTTCAAAGTGCTGGGGCGGGCGATGCGCTACGTCAGCCGCTACCAGAGCCTGGCTCTACTGGCCTATGGTTCGCTGTTCGTGGCCACCGCCGCGCAGTTAGTGGTGCCCCAGTTGATCCAGAACATTATTGACGCGGTGGTCAGGGGGTCCGGCGCGGCCCAGATCCTGGGGCTGCCAGCGCCGGCGCAAGCCGTGGCCACGCAGCGCCTGCACACAACGCTGGGCCAGCTACAGGCGGACCGTAGTGGAGCGCCCCAGGCGCTGATCACCGCCATGATCGCCATCACCATCTTCTCCCTCGTGCGCGCCGTCTTCGCCTTCGGCCAGCAGTACAACGCCGAGCGCATCTCCCAAAACGTGGCCTTCGACTTCCGCAACGAGCTGTTCGCCAAGATCCAGCGCCTATCGTTCAGCTACCACGACCGCAACCAGACCGGACAGCTGATGATCCGGGCCACCGACGATGTGGAGAAGGTGCGCCTCTTTCTGGGCCAGGGGCTGGTCATGGCCCTGCAATCCTTTGTGCTGCTCGTGGCCACGTTGGTCGTGCTGTGGTTCACCAACCCCGCGCTGACCCTGGTTGTGCTGCCCATCTTGCCGCTGGCCTTTGTGGTGTTCCTGATCTTTGGCGCGGTTGTGCAACCCCTGTTCATGAAGGTGCAGATCCGCATCAGCGCGATGAACACGGTCTTGCAGGAGAATGTGGCTGGCCTGAAGGTGGTCAAGGCTTTCGCCCGTGAGCCGCATGAACTGGCCCGCTTCGACGCGTCGGCCGAGGCGCTACTGGCGCAGCAGCTGAGGGTTGCCCGCACGTTCTCGTTCCTGTTTCCGGTCATCTTCCTGCTGGCCAACCTCGGGCAGGTGGCCGTGCTCTATTTCGGCGGTCGGCAGATCATTGAGGGCACGCTCACACTGGGCGAGTGGCAGAAGTTCAGCCTGTATCTGGCCTATGTGTTCTTCCCCATGGGCCAGCTGGGTTTCATCATCAACCTGATGTCCCAGGCAGCGGCGTCGGCCCAGCGCATCTTCGAGATCCTGGACACGAAGAACGAGATCGAGGACAAGCCGGGCGCTGATGATCTGGGGGCGATCAGCGGCCGCGTGGAGTTCGAGGACGTGACGTTCCGCTACTTCTCCGGTGGTGACCCCGTGCTCAGCCATGTCTCGTTCACCGCCGAACCAGGCCAGACGGTGGCCTTACTGGGGGCTACCGGCAGCGGCAAGACCACGATCATCAACCTGCTGCCCCGCTTCTACGACGTGACCGAGGGCCGGGTGCTGATCGAGGGGCGCGACGTGCGCGATGTGACGGTGGAGAGCCTGCGCGCCCAGATCGGTATCGTCTTGCAGGAGACCACGCTGTTCAGCGGCACGATCCGCGACAACATCGTCTACGGTCGGCCCGACGCCACGATGGATGAGGTGATTGCCGTGGCCCAGGCGGGCGCCGCCCACGACTTCATCATGGAGTTCCCCCAGGGCTATGAGACGCCCGTCGGCGAACGCGGCTCGACGCTCAGCGGTGGTCAGAAGCAGCGTATCGCTATCGCCCGCGCCCTGCTGCTGAACCCGCGCATCCTGATCCTGGACGACTCGACCAGCAGCGTTGATCTGACCACCGAGTATCACATTCAGCAGGCCCTGGATGTGCTGATGAAGGGCCGAACCTCGTTTGTGATCGCCCAGCGCATCAGCACCGTGCTCAACGCCGATCAGATCCTGGTGCTGGATACGGGCCAGATCGTGGCCCGTGGCACGCATGAGGAACTGCTCGAAGAGTCGGAGATCTACGCTGAGATCTACAGTTCACAGCTGGTAGACGACGCGGCGGAGGCGCAGGCGCCCGCCGACGCCGAGAAAGCGGGTGTCGGGCAATGATGGGTCAACAGGACTTCCTGCTGCGGCAGGAGGCCAGCAAGCCGACAGCGGTCCGGGTGACCCTGAGCCGCTTCTGGGTCTATTTCCAGCGCACCGGCCATGTGCTGGTCGCCGTTGGCGCGCTGGTGGTTGTCAGCACCTATCTGCAGGTCCTGATGCCCGATCTGATGGGCCAGGTGGTGGATTGCTATCTAACCCCGGCGACGGTCGCGGCCCTGGCGCATGGCGCGCCGCCCGGCGCGGTGGCGGCGGGCGCTCACGCCGCCAACTGCTGGTACACCACGATCAACCCCCACGCCACCGCTACCGACTATATCAGTGGACTGGGCGGCCTGATCCTCGTGCTGGTGGGGCTATCAGTAGCCAGCGCGCTGCTGACCGGCCTGCAGTTCTTCCTGATGACTTGCGCCGGTCAGCAGGTGTTGCGCCGCCTGCGCGTGGAGGTCTTCTCGCACATCCACCGCCTGTCGTTGGGCTACTTCGCCGCCCACGAGGCTGGCGACGTGATGAGCCGCATCACCAACGACGCCGATACCATACAGCAGGCCATCTCCTTTCCGCTGATTAGCGTGATCCAGGGCGCGCTGCTGATCGTGTGGATCGCCTACAGCATGATTACAAAGAGCCTGCCCCTGGCCGTCGCCGCGCTGGCCATGACGCCGTTGATGTTCATCGCCACCTCGTGGTTCTCCGGGCAGGCGCGGGTGGCCTACCGGCAGGTGCGCTCCCGCGTGGGCGACGTCAACGCGAACCTGCAGGAGAACCTCTCGGCGGTGCGCGAGGCGCAGGCGTTCAACCGTGAGGAGCAAAATATCCAGACGTTTTCCGAGTCCAACGCGGCCTCGCGGGACGCCAGCATCCGCGCCGTGGCCTTCACCAGCGCGTTGTCGCCGACGCTTGAGGCGCTGGGCTTTATCGCCGTGGCGCTGGTCGCGGGGGCCGGCGGCTTGATCCTGCTCGGCGGCCATAGCCTGCTGGGCAGCACGGTGTCCTTCGGCTTGATCGTCACTTTTATCGCCTACACCCAGCGGTTCAACCAACCGATTTCCCAGATCTCCGTGCTGTGGACGAACGTGCAGAGCGCGATCGCCGGTGGTGAGCGCATCTTCAGCTTCCTGGACATCGTGCCCGACCTGCAAGACGCGCCGGACGCGCGGGAGATGCCACCCATTGCGGGGCATGTGCGCTTCGAGAACGTGTGGGCCGAGTACAAGGCGGGCAGTCCCGTGCTGCGCGATGTCAGCCTGGCCGCCGAACCCGGCCAGACCATCGCCATCGTCGGCCCCACCGGCGCGGGCAAGACGACGCTGGTCAACCTGCTGCCGCGCTTCTACGACGTCACATCTGGGTCTCTCACGGTGGATGGTCACGATGTGCGCGCGGTCACCGCGCGCAGCCTGCGCTCCCAGATCGGCATCGTGCTGCAGGATTCGTTCCTGTTCAGCGACACGGTGATGAACAACATCCGCTACGGCCGGCCAGAGGCCAGCGACGACGAGGTGATCGGCGCGGCCAGGCTGGCCCGCGCCGACGGCTTTATCGAACGGCTCCCGCGGGGCTATGCAACCGTGCTGGGCGAACGGGGCAGTGGGGTCAGCCTTGGCCAGCGGCAGCTGCTGGCTATCGCCCGCGCGGCGCTGGCCAGCCCGCGCATCCTGATCCTGGACGAGGCAACATCCTCGGTGGACACGCGCACCGAGCGCCTGATCCAGACGGCGCTGGAGGAGCTGCTGCGGGGGCGCACATCGTTTGTGATCGCTCACCGCCTGAGCACCATTCGGCACGCCGACCTGGTGGTGGCGCTGAAGGATGGCCAGATCATCGAGCGGGGCACCCACGAGGAACTGCTCCAGGCGGGCGGCTTCTACTACGACCTGTATATGAGCCAGTTCCGCCGTGATCTCGACTTCGCCGATGCGGCGCCCGCGCCCTCCGTGGCCCCAGCCTGAGGACGGGTCAGGCTGGGGGGGGGCCATCGGCGGGTGGACGGGGCCGCGAGGGACGCCGCCGCAGGCGGGACGGCAGGTTGAACACGGCGGGCGACCCAAAGTCGAAGGTGGGGATAGGGCGCTGAGCCTCGGCGGCCTGGATCACATCCTGCACGTAGAGTGACTCGAGCAGCACTTGCAGGCCAGCGGCCAGGGGCATGGCGATGAGCGCGCCCACGATGCCGAAGGCGCGGGCGCCCACCAGCAATCCGATAATCACCGTGGCGGGGTGTAGCTGCACCGCCTTGCCGTACAGGTTGGGCACGATGATGTGCGCCTCGATATTGGTGATGATCAGGTAGAGCGCGATCACGGGGACGAGCAGCCCGGGGTCCTTACCCAGGGCCACCAGCAGGGCCAGAGCCAGGCCCACGAACCCGCCAACAAAGGGGATGATCTCCAGGATAGCCGTGACGATGCCCACGCTCAGCGCGTAGGGCACCTTGAGCACCAGCAGGCCGAGGCTGAACGCCACGCCGTAGTAGAGCACGATGCCCAGTTGGCCGACCACCCAGCGGCCCATGCGGTGGCCGATCGCACCGAGCAACTCGTTGGTCCGCGCGCGATACTGGGGCGGCACGATAAAAGCGACCAGCCGCTCGGCGAAGTACTGATCGGCGGTAAAGAAGAAGCTCAGGACGAGGATGACCACCACGTTGACCAGTAGAGCCGTGATATTGACCACGATAGACGGTAGAGCGGCGACCACGCTCTGCACCTGCGTGGTGGTCGCCGGCCCGCCGTGGCCCAGGTGAATACCCAATCGTCCCAGGGGGCCACCGAGCTGCTGCTGATACTGGGGCCATTGGTCAATCAGATGCTTTGTCTCCTCGGTAAACAGGGGCACGGCCAGCAAGCCGACCACCCCCAGAATGCCCACCAGGATCAGGTAGATGATCAGGATGCCCAGGGCGCGGGGCAGCCGACGCGTATTCATCCAGGCCACCACGGGGTGCATCGAACTGGTGATCAGCACGGCGACGTAGACGACGATCAGGTCATCAATGAACGTGCTCAGGATCTGCCAGGTGAGGGGCAACGCCCAGAAGATCACCGTGAACAGGAGCATGGTTCGCCAGTGGAGCCACACAGGTCCCTGCTGGCTGGGTCGCGCGGGGTCAGGCGCTGTTGGCTGCTGCACGGGGCCTCCTCACGAGTAGATAAACAGGGCGGGCGGTCAACTACCGCCCGAAAGACCCCCATCTTCGGCTGCCGCCGGATGCCGGCTCGACCGGCGCGCAGGAGAGCGCGACCTCACCGGCAAGCACGCGCCGGGGGTTCTCCTCGGTGAGCAACTGGTAGTTGTCCGCCCCCACCAGGTCGGCGGCGCGGCCCCGCAGCGCGGCGGCCGTCTCAATGTGGCGCACGGCGTGCGCGTCGGAGGCCAGCACATGGACCAAGCCAGCGGTCAGCAGCCGCTCGGCGGCCTTGCGCTGCCCGGATGGCGCGCGCGCGCCCAGGCTACCAAGGGAGACCTGGATAGCTACCCCACAGCTGAGCAGGGGCAGCAACGCCTCGCCCGGGTTCTTTTGCACGAACGGGTAGCGTTCGGCGTGGGCCAGCAGCACGGTGGCCCCGTGGCGGTGCAACTCGGCCACGGCGTATTCGGGGTGGACCACCGTGTTGGCGATGGGCAACTCCACCAGGAGATAGGGGCCATCGCCCAACCCCGGCGCGTCACCCGACTGAACGCTGGCGATCAGCTCGGGTGAGAGGAAGCACTCCCCACCGGGCAGCACGGTGAGCGCTACCCCGTGCTCGGCCAGGTATGTCCGCAGGGCGGCCACCCGCTCGGCGATAGCCCCGCGGTGGGGCAAGATGGCCCGCGTCCAGTCGTGGAAGTGCGGCGTGGCTACCACGGTATGCGTGCCAGCCTGAACCAGCGCCGTGGCCATGGCCAGCGCCTGCTCAGGGCTCGCGGCGCCATCGTCAACCCCTGGCAAGATATGCACGTGCAGGTCAATCATGGCGTCCTGAGTATAGCACGGCGCCGCGCGATGGTTGCGCCGGCATAGTGACACCCGAAGGTCCAGTACACTGCGGCGTACGTTTCCCGTTGGCAAGGACGCTCCTTAGAGTCGCCCAGTCTAGCCTGGATGTCGTCAGGGGACGCCCCTACAAACCATCGGGGTAGGTCTATTGAGCTTCGCTCCCGCTGCCGCCGTTTGCCATCTTTGTTTCCCTCACGCCGCAAACTGTCAGGGCCGCAGCCGGGTGCGCAGGAGGGCGTTCGGCGTGAGCTGCACGCCACCAAGCAGCTGCTGCCAGGTTCTACCCCCATCCGTGCTGCGCCACAACAGCCCGTGCATCGTGCCACTGTCCCCACTACTCAGCAGGTAGATGGGGTCGCCAGCCCTGTGACCAGCCTGCACATCAAGCAGGTCCTCGACCCGCACGGGCAGCCGTGCGCTCAGGGCCAGCCGCGCCACCGCCGCGCCGCTGCCGTGAAAGCGGTAGACGCCGCTCCGCACCCGCCCATCGGGCGACGCGTGGACAAAGCCATAGGACGCCCCCGCGCCAAAGACGTTGTCCACCGTGAAAGTGGGGCACTGCCCCCGCACATCGCCTGGGCAGGTAGCCACCCGCCAGGTGTGCCCCTCATCGCGCGAGAGATAGCGCTGATCAGCAGGCGCGGAGCGGTCCTGCGTGCGGCCCACCAGGAGCGTGCCCAGGTGCGCGTCGGTGCTCACGCCGAAGGTCCGCAGCGGGGGCCGCGCCGCCGGTGGGCTCACCCGTGTCCAGGTCGCCCCGTCATCCGTGCTGCGCGTAACGGCCAGGGGCTGCCCCTCTGGCACACCGCTGTCGGGGAAGGCGGCCACATTGGCATAGAGGGTGGTGAGGTGGCGGGGATCGGGGACAAGGGTGACCCACCCAATAAATGACACAGGCCGCAGGGGATCCGTTCGATCCTCCCACGTGTTCCCAGCATCAGCGGAGCTGCTCAGCGTCCGACTGACACATCCGCCACAGTAGAAGAGGGCGTACAAGCGGGTGGGCGAGAAGGGGTTACTGAAGAGGACTACCGCACCCGCACTAGAGCTGTTAGGGCCCGGCGGCATGCTGTCTTGGCTCCAGTGGAGACCTGTGTCGCTGGAGGTCGCGACGTACAGGGGTCCTTCTATGTGTGCGCTGCCCGATGCGTCAAAGCTCTGCAAGGCTGCATAGAGACGACGGCTATCCGAGGTCACGGTGAGCGGGCCGATGTGCAGAGACACTATCAATCCTGTGGGATCGGGTTGCACGGGGATTTTTGAGTGGGCGGCGCAGGTCGGTCCAGGTGCTGCCGCCATCACTGGAGCGCAACGCCCAGTCTGAACACGGATGGCCGAACATGACGTTCAGCGGCGGACAGGTGAACGAGCCACCGCTATAGACAACCCTGGGGCGCCGCGGCTCGACGCGCAGCCAGGTCAGGCTGACTTCGCTGGGCAGAAGAACAGGGTTCGCCTGCTGCTGCTGCCGTGGCTGTTGGAACGTGCTCGCCAGAAACACACCAAGACCAAGTAGACACCACTGGTATCTCATGCCATCTCCTCACGATAAAACGAGGAGAGTTCAGAGCCGCCAGCCATAGGGCATCTCCTCAAAGCATGACCATAAAACCCCGCATGACGTCTGTATGCCCTCTGGAGTGGCTCTCTGGCCTTAATGGGCCAGCCACGCGACATAACAGTAGCCGTACAGGCGAAACGGAGTGTGCCGCCAGTGCTCACTCGTGGCGCCTCCCGGTGGGCTCCTCGGCCGTAGTATGCGCCCCAGGCGGCCCCGTGACCATGAGCAACTCACGCAGTTATCCCACGCACCATCACATGTGAATCAGCGAGAAGCCGGGGGAGCCCGCGAACGTCCGTATGCTCGCCGGAATGGAGAAGCGCCGAGGATGCAGCAAGGCGCCCGCGCCATTCGTATGGACGACCCGGCTTAAAGGGATCGTCAAAGAACAACCTTGACATGACGTACTAGGTCGTTTTATACTGACGGCATGAGTGAGACGAGTACAATGGAGACCACGGCGGTGGCCGGGCGCTACGCGCGTGTGGCGGGCCACCTGGATGAGCGGGCGCGCCGCGCCCTGGCGGCCACCGAGGCGCTGAGTGTGGGCCGGGGCGGGATCACTCGGGTGGGCCAGGCCACGGGCCTTTCGCGGTCGGTGATCGCCCAGGGCATCCGGGAACTGCGGGGGGAGGTGCCCGTGGCCCCCGTGGGCCGCGTACGCCGGCCCGGGGGCGGGCGCAAGAAGGCGACGACCCAGGACCCCACCCTGCGCACCGATCTGGAGCGGCTGGTGGCCCCCCACACGCGAGGAGATCCCGAGTCGCCGCTGCGCTGGAGTTGCAAGGGGCTGCGCACGCTGGCCGCCGAGTTGCGGCAGTGGGGGCATCAGGTCAGCCACCAGACGGTGGCGGTGCTGCTGCGCGAGTTGGACTACAGTCTGCAAGGCACGCGCAAGACG
>JAABUM010001220.1_pt1 | contig 39372 bp, 32 predicted proteins | sample 5559161 | NCBI WGS metagenome assembly JAABUM01 (sample SAMN10711868, study PRJNA513369) | rock metagenome | isolation source: Antarctica rocks | place: Antarctica: Victoria Land, Siegfried Peak nord
ACCCACCGACGAGACCTGCCCCGACTGCGGCAAACCGCTGGTGGAGCGCCAGGGTCGCTACGGCCCGTTCCTATCCTGCACCGGCTACCCCACATGCAAGTACATCAAGAAGGAAAAAGCCGTAGGCGCGGCCAGCAATGGCAAAGCGCCCCGCGCCAGCCGGCCCCAGCCCAAGACGACCGATGTGAAGTGCCCCAAGTGCGGGTCGCCGATGCTGGAACGCATCGCCAGCAAGGGACCTAACGCGGGCAAGCCGTTCCTAGGCTGCGGAGCCTACCCCAAGTGCAAGGAAACCCTTGAGCTGAAGGAGGTGGCCGCCCAGCCCGCCGCTGGTTAACCCACCGCCTGCGGCACCCATGGTCTATCAACCCCGATCCAGGCGTGTGGCTGACCACCTCATCACCACCCGGACGTCATGCTCTATTCCAAGCGGGACGCCTCGGCGCATTCCGACTGACGTCTGGTAGCTGTGCGGGCGACAACTGGTGAGTTGGCCGCGAAGGCGCCCACCGGACGGGCACAAGAAGCGATGCGGACCTGCCGGGGCCAGCGAGCGCCATCCGCAACTGGCGACTTCGTTGTTCAAGTGGCTTTCGGTGGTGCGGCTCATTGGTGTTGGCGCGTCAGCGTGTTGGTCGCCGTCGGAGACGCTGTGGGGCACACTGATCCCTTGCCGACCGCGGCATTAATCAAACGGCCCCTGTACGTGTCACCCGGGTCATCAAAGAAGTCATCCACGACTGGTCCCCTCACGAAGTCGATCTGGAAGTTGCACGGCGGGATAACCACGGCTAGCGTCTGGGGCCGGTCAGCGGAGAACAGACCTGTCTGTGACTGGTAGCGTTTCTGCTGCTTGATCCCGAGAAGCGGATGTCGGGGCGCCATGTACGACACCAGGGACACCCGCACGTTTCTACAACTTGCGGCAATGGTGAAGACGGCTGTGACGTGGTCGCCTGGCCGGACGATGCCCCTCATCCTGGGGGTGCGCTTGCCGTTGACCAGGAAGTAATAGCTGGCGACCGCCGCCTTGCCCGCGGGGCAACTGGTTGTTGTGGCAGTCTCTGTCGGCGTTTTTGTTGCCGTGCTGGTCGAGGTGTCTGTCGGTGTCTCCGATGGGGTAGTGGGCGTGGGTGTGTTCGTCGGCGCCAGTGTGGGCGTCTTCGTGGCTGTCTCGGATGGCGTGGCGGTGGCGGTGTCGCCTGGCGGTGGAGTCTGTGTGGCGGTCAGAGTACGGGTCGGGTCGGCTATGGGCGTGGCCGATCTCGTGGCGGTAGGTATGTCTGTCGGCGCCAGTGTGGACGTCAACGTCGGTGTGCTGGTGGCGCTCGCCATCTCCGTAGCTGTGACAGACGGCGTGGTGGTAGCGTGATCGGTGGCAGTCGGGGTAGCGCTGACGGTCCTTGATGCCGTGGCGGTGTTTGTCGCGGTTGGCGTCTCGGTCTGCGCAGGCGTCGCCGACGGGGTGGCTGTGTCCGTCGCTGTCTCGGTCGGGGTAGCCATCTCCGTTGGGGTGGCCGAGGAAGTTGGCGCCTCCGTGGCCGTAGCAGTCGTCGTGTCTGTCGCCGTTGGGACGCCGGATGGCGTGTCCGTCGGTGTGCTCAATGCAGTGGCAGTTTGTGTTTCGGTTGGTGTTGCCGACGGCGTCGCGGTAGCGGTCGCGGTAGCGGTCGGGGTGGTCGTGGCGGTCGGGGTGGCCGGTGGGACGGCCGTTAAGGTGGCGGTGGCGGTCGGGGTCTCCGTTGAGGTGTCCGTCGGCGCGAGGGTCTCAGTCGGTGAATCCGTGGGGCTGGCTGTGGTGGATGACGTTTCTGTCGCCGTCATAGTGGGCGCTGGCGCTGGGGTGTCGGTGAACGTTGGCGTGATGGAGGGTGTCTCCGTCGGCGTAGCAGAGGGTGTCCCCGTGGCGGTAGCGGTCGCCGGGAGCGTTGCTGTGGCCGCGTTGGTGGGGCCGTCGGTCGGTGTCTCAGTCGGTATTGGTGTGATCGTGGGGACGGCGACGGCGCCCTCAAACGCCCCGCTGTCACAGGAGCTGGCCCCACGGGCAACACCGCGTTGGTCCCGCCCATTCACGGGCGCCGCGCCACAGATAGCCACCAGCCCCCGGCCGAGCGCCGGGCTGCCGGTATAGAGGGCTATGGTCAACGTGGGGCCGCCGTTGTCGGCAAGCGGCCCGAGCAGGGGGTTGGTTGACGAGAGACTCGATGCGTTTGTCCAGCCGCACGAGGTCCCATCCTCCACGTTACCTCCCCCATCCTTGATGGTTCCACCCTGGGTGGTTCCGGCGCAGTTGACGCCGTTGTCGGCCAGGATGCTGTTGACCACTGTGGTGGTCGTCCTGGTCCAGGCTTGGATGCCGCCGGCGCCGCCTGTAGCGGAGTTGCCGCGGAACGTGCTATTGGTCACGGTCAGGGTAGCGTTATCGTTGAAGATGGCGCCGCCGAGGCCGGAGTCACCGTTCGAGGGGGAGCCGACCGCGGAGTTATTGCTGAACGTGCTGTTGACCACGGTCAGGGTAGCGCCCTCGTTGAAGATGGCGCCGCCGTCACCGGAGAAGACCAGCCAATTCGGGGCATCGTACACCACGACGTTGCCACTGAAGGTGCTGTTGGTCACGGTGAGGGCACCTGTGTTGGCGATGGCCCCGCCGAAGTAGCCGCGGCAGTTGCTGAAGGTGCTGTTGGTCACGGTGAGGACACCTGCTGTGTTGGTCACGGTGAGGAGACCGGCGTAGTTGCTAATGGCTCCGCCGTTGCCGTTGCTGGAGTTGCTGGAGTTGCTGAAGGTGCTGTTGGTTACGGTGACGTCGCCCTGCATACTATCGATGTCCCCGCCGTCTAATCTGCTGCTGCCAAAGCTGAAGGCGCTGTTTGTCACGGTGGCTGCTGCTGCCCAGTTCTCTATGCTGCCGCCTTGGTCAGCAGAGTTGTCAATGAACGTGCTGTTGCTCACGGTCAGGTCGCTGGCGGAGAAGATGGCGCCGCCGAGGCCGGTGGAACTGCTCCTTCCGTCGCTGACCGCGGAGTTATTGCTGAACGTGCTGTTGGTCACAGTCAGGTGGCCGAAAGAGAAGATGGCGCCGCCGTCACCCTGGTAGACCCCCTGGCCATTGGCCACCGCGGAGTTGCCACTGAACGTGCTGTTGACCACGGTCACGATACCGCCATCGCTGTTAATGGCGCCGCCTATGTTGCTACTGCCGTTGGTCAGAATGAGACTCTGGACCCAGAAGCTCACACCAGGGTTGACCACGAAGAGGCCGACCGCGTGCCCACCGCTGATGGTCATGGGCCGGTCGGCGCCGTCCAGGGTCAGGTCCTGGGTGATTGTGATGGGGCCACCCCCTGCCGAAAGGGTGATCGGGATGCTGCAGCTAAATCGCACCGTGCTGCCTGCCGGCGCGGTGGCGATCACGGAGCGCAGCGTGCTCTCGTTGCACCTGGTCACGGTGATCACGGCCATGGGTCTGTGCGTCCGTGCCGCGCGCGTGCGGTACGGTGTACTCCGCGTCCGCGTCGCCGTCCTCACGTGGGCAGAGACCGCACCCCTCCGCACTGCTGGGATCGGTCGGGCAACGTCGCTGCCGGCGGTCCGCGCGGCGACCAGGCTCACCTGCCCTGATGGCTGGCCCACACTCGACCACCCCGCCACCAGGAGCACCAGGGCGACGGCCACACGCACCCGCATTATCGCCGGTTTCCGCCGCCGTCCTCTGCTCACAGCATTCATCGTGTGTCTCCTTCGTGTGGTGGTCGTCATAACAGCGCCCACATCGTCAACGCGACACATCAGCAGATGTCCGCGACTCATGATTCCATTCCCGGCGGTACACACCACCTGCTCTCCAGTCTGGGCCATTCCCACCCCCGTGTCGACACGCAAAGCGCAGTTACGGGCACGCAATGGGGCACGCAGTGCCGGCGCACGAACGATCAGGTGGCCGCCGCATGTGCTATCCTGAGTGGATATGCCTGTTGCACGGGCCGCTGCACGCCTATGGGGGGAGCTGAGTTGGTCACTCCGCCGCCACGTTTTGGTGCGCTGCTCAGGGAACACCGCCTTGCCGCCGGGCTAAGCCAAGAGGCCCTGGCCGAGCGGGCGCGCCTGAGCAGGCGTGGCTTGCAGGACCTGGAGCGAGGCGTCCGCCAGACGCCGCGCCGCGCCACCGTCGCGTTGCTTGCGGCCGCGCTGGGCCTCTCCTCCGCGGATCGGGTGACGCTGGCGGACGCGGCACGGCCGCCGCTAACCAGCGTCGCGTCCTCCCCAGGCGTGGAACCGCGCGGCGCCTTGCCGGTCCCCATGACTACCCTGCTCGGACGCGGGCGCGAGGTGGAGGAGCTAGCCGCACTGCTGCGGCGCGAGGACCTGCGACTACTCACTCTCACCGGCCCCGGCGGTGTCGGCAAGACCAGCCTGGCGGTGCATGTGGCCCGCATCCTCGCGGAGCACTTCATGGACGGTGTCAGCTTCGTCGATCTGTCGCCCCTGCGGGATGGTCAGCTGGTCCTGGCCACCGTCGCCCAGTCGTTGGGCCTGACCGAGCAGGGTGGCTACCCGGTGCAGGAGGCCCTGGTCGCCTACCTGCACGCCAAGCACCTCCTGCTGCTGTTGGACAACGCCGAGCAGGTGCTGGAGGCGGTAGTGGCGGTCGCTGCGCTGCGAGCGAGCTGTCCGGGACTGCACCTGCTGGTAACCAGTCGGGTGGCACTGCGGGTGAGAGGAGAGCAGGTCTATCCGGTGCCCCCGCTGGCCCTGCCCGCCGTGGGCCAGACGCTCTCCCCGGCGGTACTGGGCGAGGTGGCGGCAGTCACCCTCTTCGTGCAGCGGGCGCGGGCGATCAAGCCGGAGTTTGCTCTCACCGACGCGAACGCGGGGGTGGTGGCGGCGATCTGTCGGCGCCTGGATGGGCTGCCCCTGGCTATCGAGTTGGCGGTGGCGCGGCTAGTGGTGCTGCCCCCGGCCGCGCTGTTGGCACGGCTGGAGCACGTGCTCCCAGTCCTGACGAGTGGGCCGCGCGACCTGCCGGAGCGACAATGGACGCTGCGCGCGGCCATTGCCTGGAGCTACGAGTTGCTGGCGCCGGCCGAGCAGATTCTGTTCCGCCAGCTGGCGGTGTTCGTGGGCGGCTGCACGTTGGCCGCGGTTGAGGCAGTGTGCGAGAGGGCGGGGTCGCCCGTGCCGGACGTGCTAGGTGGGCTGGCAGCACTGGTCGAGGCGAACCTGCTGCTGGGCGAGGAGGATGTGGACGGCGCACCATGCTTTCGCCTGCTAGAGACCATCCGCGAGTACGCGCTAGAGCGCCTGGAGGCGAGCGACGAGGCAGAGGCGATCTGCCGGCGGCACGCCGCCTACTATCTGGGCCTGGCTGAAGAGGCTGCCCCTCAGTTGATCGGCCCGCGGCAACGGATCTATCTGGATAGATTGGAGCGCGAGCTCGACAACGTGCGGGCGGCGCTCGCCTGGGCACGGACGGCCGGGGACGTGGAGCTGGGGCTGCGGCTGGCTGTGACATTGGCGCTCTTCTGGGAGGAACGTGGTCACCTGAGGGAGGGACGCGCCTGGCTGGATGCGTTCCGGCAGGGGCTGGTGGTGCAGCACGAGTCTCCGCCGCAGACCACCCTCCGCGCCCGGGCTCTGGCCATGACGGCCTCACTGGCCGTCACGCAGGGTGACTACAAGGATGCTGTGCCGCTGGCCGAGCAGAGCCTGGCCCTCTGGAACACACTTGGCCACACCGGCAACAGCCCCCAGGCGCTGGACGCGCTGGCTGTGGTTGCCGGCCACAACGGCGACCTCGCGCGCCAGGAGGCGCTGTGGCGGCAGAGTCTGGCCCTGCATCAGGCCCAGGGAGACACCTGGGCCAGCGCCGCCGTGTCGAGTCGGCTGGGCACGCTGCGGCGCAGTCTAGACGACCTTGAGGGCGCCACGGTCCTGCTGCGGGAGAGCCAGGCGCTGTTCGGGGCGCTGGGCGACAGCCGCGGCATTGCGTACACGCTCCTGCACCTGGGCGGCGTGGCCATGGCGCGGCGGGACTACCCGCGGGCCCAGGCGCTCTTCGACGAGAGCCTGGCGTTGTATCGGGAGGTGGGTGATAGCGCGGACGTGGCGTACGTGCTGAGCGCGCAGGCCGGCCTGGCTGCTGAGCGTGGCGAGTTCGCGCGGGCGCGGGCCCTGTGTGCCGAGACGCTGGCCCGGTTCCGCCAGCTGGGCGATGTACGGGGCCTGACTGTGGGCCTCGGCGTCCTGGGGAGGGTCGCCGCGCTGCAGGGTGACGACGAGAGCGCCGTGACGGCCTACACGGAGTGCGTGACTCTGAGCCACGCGGCGGCCAGAGCGGATCTGGTGCTGAGCCTGGAGGGGCTCGCGCAGGCCGTGGCCCGGCAGGCCGCCCAGGGGGCGGTAGGCAGCCAGATGGAGCGCGCGGCGCGCTTATTTGGCGCTGCCGCGGCGCTGCGCGCCACACTGGGCGAGACAGGGTCACGAGGCTGGTCCCTGGCGCTGGCGCCGCGGAGCCGCGTGGACTATGAGGCCCAGGTGGCGGCCGCGCGCGCCGCACTGGGCGAGGAGACGTTCACCGCCGCCTGGGCCGTGGGGGCCACACGGACCCCTGAGCAGGCCCGGGCTGAGGCGCTGTGGCAGGCGTAGGCGTGGAGGCGGGGCGCGCGCCCCGCCTAACAGCCATCGCCGGGCCAGGTACCGCTGCGCTGGCCGGACAGCCGTGCGCGCAGCGTCGGGTTAAGCATGGCGATCACCTGGTCGTGCAGCCGCCCATTACTGGCCACAATCTGCTTCTTATGCACATCGAGCGGCTTGCCCTGGTAGTTGGTCACCTTGCCGCCGGCCTCCTGGATGATCACCGCTGCCCCGGCCATGTCCCACGCTGAGAGACCGGGCTGCAGATACGCGTCGAAGCGGCCATCGGCCACATAGCACAGTTCCAGAGCCGCCGAGCCGATGTTGCGCAACGCCTGCATGGTGCGGATAAACGTGTTGGCCCGGCTCCACTGGCCTACCTCGTGTGGATCATAGGTGAAGCTGGAGCCGACCAGGGCGCGTTTGACCTCATCGGTCGTTGAGGCGCTGATCGTCCGGCCGTTGAGCGTAGCCCCACCGCCCCGTGACGCGGCGTACAGCTCGTTCAGAGCGGGCGCAAACACAACGCCGCATACCAGGTCCTGGTTGTACTGCACGGCGATAGAGACGGCAAACGCCGGGAAGGCGTGCGCATAGTTTGTCGTGCCGTCTAGTGGATCAACGATCCACGTGTAGGCGCTGTCCTGGCCGCCCGTGGCGCCCTCCTCGGCCAGGATCTTGTGGTGCGGGTAGACCGCCCGAATGCGCTGGGCGATCAGCGCCTCACTCTGCTTGTCCAGCGCCGTGACCAGATCCTTGTCGCCCTTCTTGTAGCTGATCTCCTGCACCTGCCCCAGGCTCCGCAGCAGCAGCGCCCCAGCCTCGCGCGCCGTGTCAAGCGCCAGGCTCAGTAACTCTCGCGGGGAGGTCTCTTCCTCCTGCCGCGGGGTCACGGCGCTCGTGGTCTCGCTCATGGCCAGGCTATCCTTTCCCTCGGTCAGTTCGTGCGCTACAGCCCCCATTTTGCGGCGGCTTGCCTACCGGTGCTACCCTGTATCCGCGCCCAGGCGTCGCGCGGACCCCGCCCTATCACGTCGGACGGTACGGCCCGTGACGGGGGAGACCACAGTTTATTGTAGGAGATGCACCGGCCTGGGGCCAGGAGTACGGCGCATGACCATGGGCACACAACCGCCACGCATCGCCGTGGTCGGCAGTTTCAACACCGATCTGGTGGCTACCGTGCCGCGCCGCCCTCACAAGGGGGAGACGCTGATCGGCACTACCTTCGGCACGTTCAACGGAGGCAAGGGCAGCAACCAGGCCGTTGCCGCCGCCCGGGCCGGGGCCACCGTGCGCATGGTCGGTCGGCTGGGCCAGGACGCCTTCGGTGACGCCATCGTGGCCACCCTCGCGGCGGAAGGGGTCCACCTGGAGCACGTGGTCCGCGATGCCCAGGAGGGCACCGGCGTGGCCATGATCATGGTGGACGCTGAGGGTGACAACAGCATCGTGATTATCCAGCGGGCCAACATGCGGCTGAGTCGTGCCGATGTCGAGGCGGCCCAACACTCTATCGCCGCCGCCGGCGCCCTCCTGCTGCAGCTTGAGGTGCCTGAGGAGGCGTCGGAGCGCGCGGCTGAGTTGGCCTGCGCCGCCGGCGTGCCCGTCTTGCTCAACCCCGCCCCGGCCCGCCCCCTCTCCGAGCGCTTCCTGCGCCTGGTGGACGTGCTCACCCCCAATGCCACCGAGGCCGCTCTGCTCACCGGCCTGGCCGTGGAGACCGACAGGGGAGCCGCCGAGGCCGGCCATGCCCTGCTGGCCCGTGGTGTGGGCGCTGTGGTGATCACCCTGGGCGAACGTGGCGCCCTCTTGGTCGGCCCCGCCGGCGTACAGCGCTACCCCGGCTATACCGTGCAGGTTGTGGATACGACCGCCGCCGGCGACTCGTTCTGCGCCTCCCTGGGCGTTGGGTTGGCCGCCGGGCTGGAGCTCGGCCCGGCTATCCAGCGGGCCAACGCCGCCGGCGCACTGGCCTGCACCCGCCCCGGCGCCGGACCAGCCACCCCCTATGCCGCCGAGATAGACGCCCTGTTGGCCAAAGCCCCGGGGGAGTAGCTAGGCGCGGACGGCCTCGGGCAGCCGAGGCTCTGGGCTGGGTCTGCCCCACATTGCACGCATCGTCCCGTATAGCAAGAGCTATACTACACCTGAATGGCCCCGTGCTTCCTATGACGCCGCTGGCCAGTGAGGCTGCACCCATGAGCGAATACCAATACTACGAGTTCGTCGCCGTTGATCGCCCACTCACCGCCAGCGAGATGGCTGAACTGCGCGCCCTCTCCACGCGGGCGACCATCACGCCCACCCGCCTGGTCAACGTGTACCACTGGGGCAACTTCAAGGGCAATCCCCTCACGCTGATGCAGCGCTACTTCGACGCCTTCCTGTACCGGGCCAACTGGGGCACGCATCGGCTGATGCTGCGGCTGCCCCGCTCGTTGCTCGACCCCAGGGAGGCCGCCCCCTACTGCATGGCCGACCGCGCCGAGGTACACCAGACCGCCGACCACGTGATCCTGGAGTTCAGCTCCGAGTCGGAGGAGGGCGACTGGTCCGACGATGAGGACGATGAGGAGGGCGTGCTCGCTTCGCTGCTGCCCCTGCGCGCCGACATTGCCGGTGGCGACCGGCGGGCGCTCTACCTGGCCTGGCTGCTCTGCGCTCAAGATGGCGACCTGGACGACGCCGAGATTGAGCCGCCCGTGCCGCCTGGTCTTGGCCGCCTCTCCGCCTCGCTCACCGCTCTGGCGGCCTTCCTGCGCATCGGTGACGACCTGATCGCCGTGGCCGCCGAGCGCAGCCCAACCCTCTCCGACGAAGGACCGCCCTCAGCCGACCTGGAGGCGTGGGTCGCCTCCCTCCCCGAGGCCGAGAAGAACGGCCTGCTGCTCCGCCTGATCCAGGATCACGGCGCTCATATCGGGCCCCAGTTGCTGCTCCGCTTCCGCCACGATTCCGCGCCTTCTGGCCAACCTGATGCCCAGCAAGTGGACAGCCCACGCACCGTCGCCGACCTGCTGGATGCGGCGGCCCAGCGCGCCGAGCACCGCCAGCGCGCTGAGGCCGAGCGGCGGGCCCGTGAGCAGGCCCGCGCCGACCGGGAGAAGGCCGCTGTTCGCGCCGCCCACCTGGCCACGCTTGTTGGCCGTGAGGCCGAGCTATGGGGCCGCGTCGAGGCGCTGATCGAGACACGCCGCCAGGACGACTACGATGCCGCAGTGCGCCTGCTGACCGACCTGCGCGACCTGGACCGGCGTGGCCCTGCCACCAGCCCAACCACCTCGCCCGGCTCCTTCTCCACCCGCCTGCTCCAGTTCCGCGTTCGCCATGCCCGCAAGCCCAGCCTGATTAGCCGGCTCGACCGCGCCGACCTGGTCTGACCCACTTCAGCACCTTCGCGGCGTCTCCAGTGCGGGCCGCGATGAAGGGATAGCCTGCAGCGATGTCGGTCTGCTGAGAGTGGGCCAGCATGCTCTTCAGACGGTCCAGCATGGTCGGGTCGGTGTGCGCGTGCAGGATGTTCATAACGCTCCTTTGCTGATGGACTATGTCTATTGCTCGGGAGTAGTACACTGGATGAGAATAGAATCAGGAGGAGGTGTGGGATGGTCGCGGCCAGGGAAACCAGGCAGGACATCATGAAGGTGGTCGAGCAGATCGCGCGGGAGTTCCACCCGCAACGGGTGATCCTCTTTGGCTCACACGCCTATGGCGCCCCTATGCCTGACTCCGATGTGGACTTGCTGGTGGTCATGCCAGTAGAGGGCAAAGAGGTCTACAAGGCCGCTGAGATACGCAAGTGCATCGATCACCCTTTCCCGCTGGACTTGCTGGTACGTACCCCACAGAACCTCCAATGGCGGCTAGAGCAGGGTAACTTCTTCCTGCGCGAGATTGTAGAGAGAGGCCAGGTCCTCTATGAAGCCGCTGACGCAGGAGTGGGTTGTTAAGGCGGAGGGGCGCCAGGTTAGAGGTCGCGGCCCGCAAAACTGCGCACGGCCAGCGCCATCACCACGGCTACCCAGCCCACGGCCCAGAGCAGGAACGGCGTGGTGGGCGGGCCGGTCACCGCGAACGGTCCCAGGTTGCCCACTGCCGTGATCACGGCGGGGGTCAGGCCATGTAGCGCCCCCCGCCACAGCCCATCCGTGGGCAGCAACAGGCTGACCACCGTGCTCGCGGTGGTCACGGCTTTGTTGTCCAGCGGAATCACCGTGATGATGCCGGCGATCCAGGCGATGCCCACCAGCACGATCGCCACCACGCCGCTGACGATGGGCGGCAGGCGGGTGGAGCCCAGCAGGGCCAGGCTGAGCACAACGATGCTCTGGCCAGCCAGGCAGAGCAAGGCTTCCAGCGGCTGAGGCGGCAGGTAGCCGGTAATCATGTTAATCAGGGCGAACTCTAGCCCCCCAATAATCAGCACATAGGTGGCCAGCAGCGTGCCCAGACCCAGCCACTTACCCAGCACCAGATCGGCGCGGCGCATCGGACGGGGCAGCATAGCCAACACCACGCCGTTCTCCACCTCACCCGCTATCGCCGGCGCGGCCAGGAAGGCCGCGCCCACGGCCAGGGCCATGGAGAACATGAAGGAGATCATGATCACCACCAGGGCCTCCGTGCCGACCTGCATGGCGTGGTTGATCGGCTGGCCATATCTGTCTTGCCAGGGCGTGCGAAACTGCATGAACAGCCAGCCGGTCAGGCCCATGATCACCAGCGTGAGCACGGCCACGGCCAGCAGCAGGCGGCGGCGCACCGCCTCACGAAGTGTGAACTGGGCGACCGTCAGCAGGGGCATGGTTGGCCTCTTCCAGTAACTCTAGGAACCGTTCTTCAAGGTTGTGATGATAGGGCTCCACGGCGTAGACGCGGGCGCCCAGCCGCACCACCTCGGCCACCACGGCGGGCACGTCGTCCGGCTCGATACCCGCCACGGTGTGCCAGCCCTCGGCTACGGACAGCGCGCCAAACCGCCGCAGGGCGTCCTCCACGGGGCCAGTCAGCCCGGCCAGGCGCAGCCGCACGCTCTGTACTCTGCCCAGCAGCTCCTGTAGGGTCCCCTGGGCGATCACGCTGCCCTTGTTGATCACCGCCGCGCGGTCGCAGACGCTCTCCACCTCGGTCAGCAGGTGCGAGTTGAGAAAGACCGTCGTGCCGCGCCGCTTGAGCGCCCGAATGATCTCGCGTACCTCGTGCCGGCCCACGGGGTCCAGCGCCGAGGTCGGCTCGTCCAGCAGCACCAGCTCTGGCTCACCTAGCAGGGCCGCTCCCAAGCCCAGGCGCTGCTGCATGCCCTTGGAGAACGAGCCCACGCGGTCCCTGGCCCGCGCGGCCAACCCCACGGTCTCCAGGACCCGGTCCATCTCGCCTGCCCGGCGCGCCCCCGGAATGCCGGCCAGGGCGCAGTGCAGCCCTAGCACCTCGCGGGCGGAGAGCCAATCCTGGTAGCGAAATAGCTCGGGCAAGTAGCCGATGCGCCGGCACGTCTCGCGGTCGCCGATCGGCGCCCCCAGCACCCAGCCCTCGCCGGAGGTGGCGCGGGTGAGGCCCACCAGCAGCTTGACCGAGGTTGTCTTGCCTGCGCCATTGGGTCCCAGGAACCCAAACACCTCGCCCCGTGGCACGGTCATGGTCAGCCCGGCCAGGGCAGTGATGGCGCGGTAGCGCTTGGCCAGACCTTGGGTGCGGATAGCCGGAGACGAGGCGGCCCCACGGGCCGCCTCGTCACTCACCGTGGTGAGGGCTACCATCTCAGTGCAGCGACTGGGCGATAGCCATGATCTGATCTTCGGGCAGCGTGCCAGCCACCACGTAGATCATGCCGCCCTTCTGCCACATCACCCCGCTGCCCATACCCGTGTTGTCTCCGATAGCTAGGCCCTGCACACCCTGTACGGTGACCGGATGCCCGCTGGCCAGGTTGATCGGAATGGGGATGGGTAGTGTGGAGTTGGGATCGCCGATAACCTTGATGGCGCTGGCCAGTTGGGGCGAGACGCCCGGCTGGGCCAGCAGGTAGGCCTCGATCTGCTCCCGTGAGGCCCCCGTGGAGGTCACGCGGGGCACCGGGGTCTGGCCAATCGCCAGCGCCGGCAGTCTACCCAGGAGGGAGGAACTGCTACCGGCAGGTGCGCTGGCCCCTTGCTCCCTCGCCTTGGACGTGGTCTCGCTGGCGTTGGAACGGGCCGGGAGGCCGTAGGTGGTCAACACCGCCGGCCCCAGGGTCACGCTCAGCGTGCTGCCGTCAAGGCCAGCGGGCATGGGCGGCAGTGGTTTACCAGTAGCGGCAGCGGTGGCTTTCTGGGCGCTAAAGGTGAACGACGCCGTGGCCCCCGAGGTGACCCTGTAGCTGATCGTGCTGGGCACGCTGGCCGGTAGCGCCCCCGGGGTCAGTACGGTCAGGCCCGACGCGGTGGCGGCCTCCGCCGCTGTACTTGCCGCCTTCATTGTCGGCCCCGACCCCGTCTTCATCGTGCCATAGTTGCTCAGGTTGGGTAGGCCCTGTAGCTCATCCGTGGTCACCGGCACGGCGGCGAACTGGCTGGGCTGGAAGATGGTCAGAAACTCCTGGGCCAGCGAGCCAACGGGCGTGAGCGCCAGGGCCAGGATCAGCGCGCCGGCGGCGGCAAGGCTGCCCAGGGGCTTGATCAGGCGGTGTCTCTGTGTCTGGATCATCGTGGCTATCCCTTCGCGTGTTCCTTGAGCGTTGCCCATACCGGCCATCTGGCCAGCCATGTGCTGGCGGTAGCGCAGCAGAGCGGTGGATGGGTCACTGTGTAGGGTGGGCCTGGCCAGCGCACTGGCCGTCTCACGGGCCTGGCCAGCGATGAGGGCGAACCTGCTCTGGCACCGCAAGCAGGCGGCGTAGTGCTCTCGCTCCCGCGAGGAGAGGGCCAGTGGCTCGTCGTAGAGCCGGCGCAGGGTTCCATCAGCGATGTGCGGCACGTGAGATCTCCTTGTGTAGCGCGTCTTCAGCGCGCCTGAGTAGGGTACCAACCTGGCCAACGCCAATACCGAGTGCGGCCGCAACCTCGGTGTAGCTCAGGCCACTGTAGCGCAGCACGAGCACGGCGGCGCTCTTGGCCGGTAACCGTCCTAGCGCCGCGCGTACCTCGTTGGCGCGTTCTTGTTCCTCCAGGGCGCGCTGAGGGTCGAGGGCCGCCTGCGCCTCCGCCTGGCGTCCCAGGAACTCAGTGGCCTCGGCCTCCTCTCGCCGGGTGCGGCGGCGCTTGCCGCGCGCCGTATTCAGCGCCGTGTGCGCGGCGGCGGCGCACAGCCATGAGCGGGCAAAGGGCGCATCAGGAGCATAGCGCCGGTGGAACGAGGTGAACACCTCCTGGGCCACGTCCTCGGCTTCATGGGCGTCGCCCAGGACGCGGTGGGCGATGGCCACCACCAGCGGATAGTGCGCCAGGAAGAGGCGCTCAAATGCGCCGCTCGCCGCCTCCTGGCGTGCCCGCCGATCCCACTCCACCGGCAATGCCATCGTGCTCCTCATGCCGTTTTCACTGCCCTCCACCAATAGAGCACCACCGGGCACGAAAATGTGACACCTGGATCTGGTCCCGCGTGAGCGACGAGGCGCTGGCCGTGTTGGAGTGTTGAGGTCCGTTACGCTATAATCTACAACCAACAGGGCAGTAAGGCGAATCGGGCGCCGCCGCGCTGGCGCCCCTGGGTGGATGCTCTACACACCGCGTGGTTTGGTGGGAGAGGGGACCTGACAGGCGATGAGTAGTCATACGGCCACTGCGGATACACCGCACCCGCGCATGTCCTCCGCGACCCCGCCTCGGACTGGCATCCTCTTTGTGCTCTCTGGACCGTCTGGCGTGGGCAAGGACGCGGCCATCCGTTCGCTCAAGGAGAACCCCGCTTTCACAATGCACCACGTGGTCACGGCGACCACAAGGCGCATGCGGGCCAATGAGCAGCACGGGCGTGACTACTGGTTTTATACCCTTGAGCAGTTTCAGGAGATGGAGCAGGCCGGCAAGCTGCTGGAGTGGGCTGTGGTCCACGACAACTACTATGGTACGCCCCTCACCCAGGTGCGTGAGCAGCTTGCTCAGGGGGCCGACGTGCTGCTCAAGATTGATGTGCAGGGCGCGGCCAAGGTGAAGGAGCGGGCTCCCGACGGCGTCTTCATCTTTTTGGCCCCCCCCTCCGTTGAGGCGCTGGTCTCGCGTCTGCGACAGCGCAAGACCGAGACACCCCAGGAGCTGGAGGTGCGCGTGGCCAACGCCTATCGCGAGATGGACGCGCTATCCGCCTACGACTACTGCGTGGTCAACCATGACGATCGCCTGGACGATGCGGTGAGCAAGATCAGCGCGATCATCCAGGCGGAGCGTTGTCGCGTCCAACGCCGCGTGATTAGCTTCTAAGCCGCGCTCAGGCCAGCGCCTCCTCGAACCGGCGGTCCTCGCCGTCCTCTCCCGCTCCGCCGACACGCGAACCCAGGTGTAGCGCGGCGGCGATCTGAGTCGCCGTGAACGGCTTGCTGATCACAATCAGCGGCCATAGTTCCGCGCTGGCCACCGTGAGGTCGTTGACGAAGTCGCTGACCACCACGATGGCGGCCCGCGGGTCGCGCTCCTTGATCGTGCGCACCACATCCACGCCCGACACCGCCGGCATGCGTAGGTCCAGGAAGATCCTGTCATAGCGTTCCTGCATGGCCAGCGCCACGGCCTCGGCCCCATCGTGCGCCTCCACGACGGTGTAGCCTTCCCGCTCAATGATCCGGTGCAGCGCGGCGCGCGTTTCCTCGTCGTCGTCGGCCAGCAAGACCCGCCGCGCCCGCAACGGCGCGGGGCGGACGGCGAAGGTGCCCCGCCCGTGCGCGCGCCGAATCAGGCCATCCCGCTCCAGCGCGTCGAGCGCCTGGCGCAGGGTCATCAGCGAGACGCCATACTCCTTGGCAAGTTGGGCCTGTGGCGGCAGTTGGTCGCCGTCGCTATAGGTGCCCTTCATGATGTCCGTCTTCATGAAATCATAAATCTGACGGTACAGTGGTTGGGCAACAACGAGGGGCATATCTCAAAGTCCTCCACAAGCTATAAGTGTACATAATAGAGATAAACATAACCAGCTAAGTATACCGGTTCCGCTTACTGTAGCAAATTACGAGCCGCCTGACAGTCAGGCCTCAAACTTGGTACGATACATCCAGTGAAGGGCGCGTACGATTCCCGTGGCGCCTGTGCCGCCGGTGGGCGGGGCCTGGATAGGTCAGGAAGAGAGCCTAGCATGGGTCAGAAGCGGTGTCAGACCAGACGGGGTACGCGCGCGGCGCGCCGCGCCTTTTTGATCGGTGTGTGGGTGGTCCTGGGGTCCTGCGTGTCTACATCCTCCCTCAGCGCCAGCTCCGGCCATGCCGGGGTTGGCCGTGCGGCGCCTAGTGGGCCCGGCCAGGTGGGCGCCTGGGCTACCGGGCGTAAGATGGGCGTGGGCACCGCCGTTGCCCCAGCCTCTAAAGTATGGTTTACCATCGCCGAGGGCATCCTCAGCGAGGTCTACTACCCCACCCTGGACAACCCCGACGTGGGCAGCCTGCAATACGCGGTCACCGACGGTCACACCACCTGGCGCGAGAGCGCCGACACGGCGCATGCGGTACGCCTGCTCCGTCCCCACGCCCTGGCCTATCGGGTGACCAACACGGCCCACGATGGCAGCTACCGGATCACCACCGACTACTGCGCCGACCCGGCGCGCAGTGTGCTGCTGCTGCGCTCCCGTTTCGAGGCGCTGCGACCGAGCGCCGCCCTGGACCGTCTCTACATTGTGTTCCGGCCAAACATAAACGGCACATCGCTGACCAACACGGCCACCGTCCAGCGCACGGAGAGCGGCCCCGCGCTGGTGGCGACCAATGCGTCCGGTGTGTACGGTCCCGCCGCGGCGGCGCTGCTGGCCCAACCACCGCTCGGTGAGGCCTCGGTGGGTTTCCATGGCACGGTCAGCGACCCGTGGGCTGTCCTGCGCGCCGATCACCGGCTGACCAGCCACTACCGCTCCGCTGCCAGGGGCACGGTGGTCGGCGCCGCCGCGGTGGCCCTCCGGCCAGGCCATCAGGTGACGCTGGCCCTCGGCTTTGGCCAGGCCTCCGCTGGGGCTATCGCCTCCGCGCGGGCCGCCCTGCGCGTGCCCTTTGATCGGCAGCTTGCCGCCTACGTGGCTGGCTGGCAGCGCTACGCCGCCGTGCTCACCGTGCCCGCGGGCCTAGCGCCCGACCTGCTGAGCCAGTTCTACACCAGCGTGCTCGTGTTGAAGGCCACTGAGGATAAGACCTACCCGGGGGCCATGATCGCCTCACCCACGATCCCCTGGGGCAACGCTCAGACCGCTGGTAGCGACCGCGTGGGTGGCTATCATCTGGTGTGGGCGCGCGACCTCTACGAGGTGGCCTCGGCCCTGCTCGCCGCCGGCGACCGCGCCACGGCCGCGCGTGCCCTGGCCTATCTGTTCAACCGGCAGCAGGACGCCATGGGCGCCGTGCCCCAGAACACCTGGCTCAACGGCGAGGTGCGCTGGAGTGGCTTGCAGATGGATCAGGTCGCCTACCCGATCATCCTGGCCTGGCAGCTTGGCCAGGCCGACTCGACAACCTATCGCCGCCACATCCAGACCGCCGCGCACTTTCTGATCCACTTTGGTCCCATCACCCAGCAGGAGCGCTGGGAGGAGCAGGGCGGCTACTCGCCCTCCACAATCGCCGCCGAGATCGCCGCCCTGGCCTGCGCCGCCGACATCGCGCGGCGCAACGGCGATGCCGCTAACGCGACGCTGTTTGGGGCCGTCGCCGACGATTGGGCCCGCCACGTGGCCGCGTGGACGGTCACCCGCACGGGCCATCTCAGCCACGCCCCCTACTACATCCGCATTGACGACAACACCGACCCCAACGATGGCGCGACCGTTCAGCTAGCCAACAGCGCTGGCATCTTTGACGAGCGCGACGTGGTGGACGCGGGGTTCCTGGAGTTGGTGCGCCTGGGTATTGTCCCCGCCGCCGATCCCACGGTGCGCCACTCGCTGGCCGTGGTGGATCGCACGATTCGGGTGACGACGCATGGCGGCCCCGCCTGGTATCGCTACAACCACGATGGGTATGGGGAGGCTGCTGATGGCAGCGCCTACACCGGCGCCGGGGTGGGCCGCCTCTGGCCGCTGCTCACCGGCGAACGCGGCGAGTATGCCCTGGCCGCCGGGGATAAGGCGCAGGGCATGGCCCTCCTCTCCACCCTGCGGAGCTTCGCCTACGGCGCCGGTATGTTGCCCGAGCAGGTCTGGGACCGCGCCGCCGTGCCCGCCACGCCCGGCGTTGGGGCCGACGACCTGGGCGCCGACCCCGCCGCCGGCAGTATTGGGCTGCGTACAGGCGCGGCCACCGGTTCCGCCGGCCCGCTGAGCTGGAGCATGGCCCAATACGTGAGGCTGGCCGCCGACCTAGGCGCCGGGCGCATTCTGGAGCGTCCCGCCGCCGTGGCCGCGCGCTACCTGTCCCACCCGCTGCCTGCTGGCCCGGCGCTGACCGTGTCCGCCCCACCGCCAAATCACCACCACTTCACCTCGCCCCTGCTCGTGCGCGGCCATGCCCAGCCTGGCGCGCGCGTGCTGATCGCCCTCTACACGGTGGATAGCCAGCGCCTGTTCTCCGTGCCCCTCTCCTCCAACGGCGACTTTGCCCGCGCCCTGCCACTGGGCCTCTCCGAAAACGTTATAGTGGTGCTCGCCGTGGATGCGCGGGGCAACAGCTCCGTGGAGCGCCGCACTGTGACCCGCCAGCTGTAGCGACCGCATACCCCCGCGTACCCCGCGTATCGCCCTGCTATCCTGGCGCACGAGCGTGTGGTCTGGGAAGCGTCACATGGGGGCTGGCGACCCAGCCCCCATGGCAGCGCCGCCGAGCGCTATGCTGGCTTGGTGGCGGCCTGGATGCCCGACCCTGGCGCGGTGAGCAGCGTGATTGGCTTGCGGGGGATCAGCCCGGCGGCGCGCTGCCACCCGGCTATCTCGGCGTACGACCAGGCGCCTGAGGCGCTGGTCACCGCGAAGTACAGGCCAGCCAGTGCGCCAACCTGGCCGGCTGCCCTGGGTGAGGCGGCGCTGATCAGCTCGACCACCGCCACCTGGCCACCAGGGCGCAGCGCGCGGGCTACCCGGCCCATCAGGGCGCTGTTTGTGGCGTCGTCGAAGTGGTGCAGCAAGTTGGCGATCAGCACCAGATCATAGCAGCCACTGCCCAGGTCCGCTGTGCGGGCGTCCCCAACCGTATGGACCACCCGCTGGCCCATGTTCTCCCGGGCCAGCAGCGGGGACGCGTGGGCCACCGCGCTGGGCAAGTCCAGGATCGTGGCGCGCAGCCCGCGATGGCGCCGGCAGAGGGCCACCGCGTAGTGACCGTGGGCGCCGCCGATATCCAGCATGGTCCGCGCCCCTCGCGGCACCGGCACGCGCCAGGCTATTTCGCGGGCGGCCAGCAGGGCATGTGAGCGCTGCCCCCGTTGGTAGAGGTCCCATTGCTCCTCGGACATCGTCTCGTGGTAGTCGGTCGGCCTGCCTGTGCGCAGGTACTCTTCCATGTGCTCCATCAGCCGCAGGTCCAGGTAGCGGTGCAGCGTGGCGTCGCGTAGCGAATAGCGGCTGCTGGTCAGCATCCAGCGGCGGGCCACGGGGGCCAGTTCGTAGCGTTCCCCCCGCACGCGCAGGTAGCCGCTCCCAGCCAGGGCAAACAGCAGCTTCGCGGTGGCCCTGGGATCAGCGCCGCAACGGGCCGCTACCTCCGCTGGGGCCAGGGGACCCGCTGCCAGCGCCTCGAAGACGCCCAGTGAGGTGGCGGCCATGATGGCGCGGGCCAGAAACAGGGCCACGGCCGTATCGGCCAGGGGTGTCGGACCCAGTCCCAAACGTAGGGCAATAAACTCAAGTGGATTCTCAGCGATCACGCCTAGCCGCACCGGGTGGCCTCCTTGCCTATGTCCAGCGCGGTGTGCCGCGGCCCCGCCCCGTGGCTCATCGCCAGCCTGATAGACGGCCTACCTGGCTGGATCAGCGGCGCGCCTCGGCGGCGGCGTGGCTGTGGATAAACCGCCAGGTACGTTCCCACACCTCCTGATGATCGGCGTCCAGGGGCAGCATATGGTGGGAGTGGTCGAGCAAGACAAGCTGCTTGTCCTGGGCGCCTGCCCGCGCGTAGATAATATCGGCCTGGCGGGGCAGGATGAAGTCGTCCAGCCGCCCATGCATCACCAGCAAGGGGGCGCGCACGGCGGGCAGACGCCGCCGCGTGTCGCGCAGCAGCAGTTGTAGCTGATACACCGACCCCATGGGCACCCTGGCCGCGTCGCGGATGCTTTGCTGCGCCTGGGTGTCCGTGAGATCCGTGTCGAGCAGAGGGATCATGGGGCTGATGCGCTCGCGCACCTTTGGGTCGTTCAGGTCAACCCGGGCCAAGGGGTTGTACCAGCGGATCACGTGCCGACCCACCGGCAGCACCAGCGGGGTCCACCAGCCGGGCAGCGCGGTCAGCGCGGCCATGGTGACCACGCCGGCCACCTCCCGGGGGCGCCGTCCAGCCAGGTCCAGGGCCAGCGCCCCACCCATGGAGAGGCCCACCACGAATGAGGTGGGGTGGTCACGGCGCAGCTCCAGCCAGGCGGCCGTCACGGCGGCCACCCAGCGGCGGAACGAGACCCCATCCAGGGCCGCCGGCGCGGCGCCGTGACCAGGCAGCTGAGGCACCGAGACGCTCAGACCCTGGCCGGCCAGGTACTCGGCCATGGGGCGCAGTTCACCAGGGTGACCGCTCCAGCCATGCAGCATTAGGCAGCCCACTGGACCGCCATTGAGTTGGAGGCCCGCTGTATCCCTGCTGGCGCTCACCGACGCTAGCTGGTCAGTCCGGGCCGCCGATTCCGCTCTTGTCGTAGTCACGCGCTCGGCTCCTTGTCGTCTCTTCACCCGCCGCGCGCCGGGCGGCCCGCCGCGCGCTCCTTTATTTGAGCATACCTGATCTGGCCGGTCCGTGGGCCGCTGGCTATTCGGGCGCGGCTCTGTACAATGAGTGTGCCACAACACCAGGGGTGATCGGAAAAGGAAACGTATGGCTGCTGCTCTCTACGTGCTGGGGCACAGAAACCCCGACTCTGACTCGATCTGTTCGGCTATTGGCTACGCCACTCTGCTGCGCTTGCAGGGGCGGCCCGATGCTATTGCCGCTCGGCAGGGCGTGTTGCGCCGCGAGACGGCGGCCATCCTGCGCCGCTTCGGCGTGCCCGCGCCGGTCCTGGTCACCGATGTGCGGCCGCGCGTCTCCGACGTGATGACCAGCCCCGCCGTCCATGTCCATCAGGACAGTTCGCTGCTTGAAGTGGGGCACGCCATGCAGAGCCGCGGGCTGCGGGCCATCCCTGTCGTGGACGCCGCGGGGCGGCTGCTCGGCGCCACCAGCGTGGAGGATTTCGCACGGGTGTTCATTGAGGGCCTGGATCTGGATAGCCTTGATCGGGTGCCCCTGGAACTGGATAACGTGGTGCGCTCACTGGGCGGGCGCGTGCTGGTTGAGGCGCCCGGCCGCCGCCTGCGCGACCGCGTCCTGGTCGGCGCCATGGAGATAGACTCGATGGTCAAGCGCATCGAGCCGGATATCCTGATGGTGCTGGGCGACCGCAAGGACGCTCAGCACGCGGCGATCGAGTACGGTATCGGCGCGCTGGTGATTACCGGCGACCACCCTGTTGACCCCGAGATCATTGCCATGGCCCATCAGCACCAGGTGACAATCATCGCCGTGCCCCACCATACCTACACCACGGTGCGCTTGATCCACCTGAGCGCTCCTGTTCGTCACGTCATGCGTACTGATGTGCCCACCTGCGCCCCCGATGATCTGTTGGACGACGTGCGCGAGGTCTTGCAGGGTGGCGCCACCACCTCTTTGATCGTGGTGGACGGCGACCGCAAGGTGGTGGGCATCGTCAGCCGCTCTGATCTGCTGCGCCCCGTGCGCCACCAGGTTGTGTTAGTGGATCACAACGAGAGTGGTCAGTCGGTCGCCGGCATTGAGGAGGCCGACGTGGTTGGCGTGGTGGACCACCATCGCGTGGCCAACTTCCAGACGCGCACGCCGCCGTTTATGCGCCTGGAGCCGGTCGGCTCCACCTGTACCATTGTGGCCAAGTTGTTCACCGAAGCCCACGTAGCCATGCCCATGGAGGTTGCCGGCGTGCTGCTCTCGGGTATCCTGGCCGATACCCTGCTCTTTCGTGGCCCCACCACCACCGCCGAGGACCGCCGCGTGGCCGCCGAGCTGGCCGACTACGCGGGGCTGGACACCAACGATCTGGGTATGAGCATCCTCACCCTGGCCTCGGATGTGTCGGAACGCACCGTCGAGCAGTTGTTGATGGGCGACTTCAAGGACTTCAGCGTGGACGGCAGCCACTTCGGCGTCGGCGTGATCGAGACGACCAATGGCGGTGATGTACTGGCCCGCCGTGATGAGCTGTTGGTGGCCATGGCCCGTCTGCGCCAGGATGGCTACACCAGCGTATGGTTCGCTGTGATAGATATCCTGCGGGAACAGACCACCGTGCTGATAGATGGCTATGCCGATGAGGTGGCCGCTGCTTTCGACGTGCCCCTGCGCGACGCCCATACATTACATCTGCCCGGCATCATCTCGCGCAAGAAGCAGTTAGTGCCCCAGTTAGGCGCGATCAGCCGGCGCATCGCCGCGCGATAATTGTCCCCCTCACGTCGCCTAGCCCATAGCGCCCAACACCGGCGCCTCGGGGTTGGCCGGGACGCTAGCCAGCCCCCTGTCCGCCTCGGCGGCCCAGCGGCGGAAGCGCCAGATGATTGCCCCGGCGGACAGCGGGGTGACCAGTGAAAAAGTGACCCACGCCCACACCAGGCCGCCACCTGCCCAGGTGACCCCCACGAGGGCCAGCGCCACCGATCCCCAGATGCTCAACACGTTGACTACCATGGGAAAGGTCGTGTTGCCCGCGCCGCGCAACGCCCCGGCCAGCACATTGCCGATGGCCCAGAACGGCTGGGCCGCGGCGATAGCCACCAGGCAACTGGCCCCCAGGGTGACCACGATGGCGTCGGCTGTAAAGGCGCGCATCAGCGGCGTGGCGAACACGGCGAATAGGAGGCCTAGCACGGTCATCCACACCAGGGCCAGGCGCGTGGCGATGCCCGCCGCCACCACGCCTTCATCAACGTTGTGAGCCCCCACACTCTGCCCGACCAGGGTGCTCGCCGCCACCGCGCAGCCAAAGCCTGGCAGCAGCGAGAGCAGCATCACATTGATAGCCAGCCGCTGCGCCGCCAGGGAGGCTGTGCCCAGGTGCGCCACCACTAGAGTCAGGCCGGTGAAGCCAACCGTGGTCAGGATCTGCTCGGTCGCCGCCGGCAACCCCAGGCTGAGCACCTCTCGCCAGACCCTAAAATCAGGCCGCCACCCCCATCGGCCGGCAATGGTCAGCGCGCCGCGGCCGCGCGCCAGTAGGCCCACCAGCAGCGCCGGCGCCACTATGCGGCCCAGTACGGCGGCCCACGCGCTGCCAGCCACGCCCAGCGCCGGCAGGCCCAGGTTGCCAAAAATCAGCCCGTAGGCCGCCACCGCGTTGATCACGTTGGCCAGCAGCGCCACCAGCATCGGTGACCGTGTGTCCCCGGCCCCCCGCAGCAGCGACCCCGCTACAAAGCCCACGATCAACACCAGCGAGGTGGCCAGGGTGATCTGCACGTACTGCGTGCCGTAGTGGGCCACCGCGTCTGTCACGCCAAACATGCGCAGCGATGGCTCGGCCAGGGCCACGCCAACCAGCGACACCGGCGCCGCCAGGGCCACGCACCCCACCAGCGACTGCTTGGCCAGCAGCGCCGTGCGCTGCTGATCCTGGGCGCCCACAGCCTGTGAGATCAGGATGGCCGCGCCCACGGCGATGGCGCTCAGGATGGAGAAGAGAAAGAAGATTGGCTGCAGCGCCGTGCCTACCCCGGCCAACTGGGCCGCGCCCAGCCGGGCCACCAGCAGGGTGTCCACGATGCCCAGGGCCGTCTGCAGCAGGTTCTCCCCCACCACAGGCAGCGCCAGGGTCAGCACCCGCCGCCAGGGGGCGCCACCATGCTGGAGTCCTAGCAGGCGCGTGACCATGCCCTGGCGCGGGAGCGCCGCTGCTCTAGCCTCCATGGCCTCGGTTCTCCTGGCCGCTTGGTGGGCGGGCGGAGTGCCAATCGCTGGCTTGTTGGTAGGCCTGGGCGACGGCCAGCGCCGTCGCCTCGGCGTGGACATCGCCGGTGATGCACAGGCCCAGGGGTAGGCCGTGCGGCCCATACCCCATGGGGACGCTGATCGCCGGGAGGCCACACAGGTTACCCAGCGCGCCCAGCGGGTCGCCGCCGTCGAACTGATCGTCGAAAGGCACATCCGCCGGTGGGGCCACCCGCAGGTAGGTTGGCGAGAGCAACACATCGAACTGGCCAAACAACGCTGCCGCATCGGCCTGCAGGGCGGCGCGCACGCGCATAGCTTTCAGGTACTCCACCGCCGTCAGGGCCAGGCCGGCGCGCAGGCCCCGCCGCTGCCCCTCGTCCGGCAGCGTGTCCAGTTCTGGCCCACGGATCAGGTCCTCAAACGCCGCGCTGCCCTCCGCCCGCACCACCGTGCTGGCCACGCTCTCGTAGGGATATGCCGGCAGTTGGGCATCCTCAATGGTCAGACCCAGATCGGCCAGGACGGTCACGGCGGCGCGGAACAGCCCCTCCGTTTGGGGGTCGGCAGGCGTGTAGTCGCGGGGGATCACGCCACCCCGCAGCCCCGCCAGCGGGCGGGTGCCCGTGCTCCTGCTCTGCAGTGGCGTCCAGGTGGGGTCGAGCGCCCGCAGCACCGTAGCGCAATCCGCGGCGGAGCGGGCCAGTGGCCCTACCTTGTCCATCGTCCATGAGAGCACCATGGCTCCCTGAGAGGGTACGCGCCCATAGGTGGGGCGCAGCCCGCTGATCCCGCAGAACGCCGCCGGGCAGACGATTGAGCCCCATGTTTCGGAGCCGATACTGAACGGCAGCAGGCCTGCCCCCACCGCCGCCCCAGAGCCGCTGGACGAGCCGCCGGCCCAGTGCGCGGTGTTCCAGGGCGTGCGCACTGGCCCACCCAGCGAGGCCCCTGGCCCCCCATAGCCTCCCCCACCGGCCAGGGGAATCATGCTCAGTTTGGCCACCAGGACGGCCCCGGCCTGACGCAGCCGGATCACCGTCGCCGCGTCGGTAGAGGGCACGCGGCCCTGATGGGTCGGTGAGCCATACTCCGTGCCGACCCCTGCCGTGTCAAGCAGGTCCTTGGCCCCGTAGGGCAGGCCATGCAGCGGCCCGCGGTCACGGCCCTCGGCCAGCTCACGGTCAGCCTGCTCGGCCCGCGCCTGGGCCACCTGGGGCGTCAGGCGGGCCACCGCGTTGAGCGGACTGCCCTCCGCCTCCAGCAGCTCAAGTGCCGCCTGGGCCAGCTCCACCGCACTGGTCTCGCGCCGCCGCAGCGCCGTCCCCAGCTCGCTGATCGTGGCGTAGCGCAACGGCTCACTGGCCATGGTAGCCCAACGGCTGGAAGGCAAAGGCCGGCGGGGAGCCTTCTGGCAGGCGGACCATGTCAGGCGTCGGGGTGTCGGCCAACACGCTCATGCCCAGCTCGACCGGGCGGCCATCGTGGCCGGATTGGTAGGCCGCCAGGGCCACCTCAAGCGCCGCGCGGCCATCATGGCCGCTCACTGGCGGCGGCCGCCCCTCCAGCACGGCGGTGGCGAAGCCCTCCACGATTGGGCCGCGGGCGTATGCCTCGCGCGCTGTCCCTATGTCCTGCCAGGTGTTGGCTGGTTGTTCGCTCACCGCGCGGGTCGCGTACAACCGTGGTGGATTACTCAGCACGATCTGCCCCTCCGTGCCATAGATGCGGGCGCCCGTACCGGCGTCGGCCCCCCCGCCGCGCATACATGATCCCGCCTCAATGTGCCCCACGGCCCCGTTGGCGTAGCGCACCGTGGCCACCAGGTAATCCTCCACCTCCACGGGCGTGGCGAAGGTGCCGTACTCGGCGTAGACACGGGTCGCCTCCAGGCCGGTCACATACCGCACCGTATTGATGTCGTGGATGCAGTTCATGATCAGCACGCCGCCCCCGGCCTTCTCGCGGGACAGCCGCCAGTCGGTCTTCACCCGGCCGGTCCACCCAGACTCCCAGTAGCTGGCCGGCTTATCCACCAGGGCCACGATGCGCGTGCCCAGAACCGTGCCGATGGCCCCCCCGGCGATCAGGTCGCGCAGCGCCGTCATAACCGGAAGGACCTGCGCGTCAAAGGCCACGGAGAGGGCCACGCCGGCCTGGCCACACGCGGCGATCATGGCGCTGGCGTCGGCCAGCGTGGTGGCGATAGGCTTCTCACACAGCACATGCTTACCCGCGCGGGCGGCCTGAATGGTCAGGGCGGCATGCAGGTAGTGTGGCACGGCGATGTACACGGCCTGCACCTCGGGTCGCGCCAGTAGGTCCGCCGCGTCGGTGGTCCAGGGCACCCCATAGCGATCGGCCAGATCCTGGGCCATCGCCGCATTTGTGTCCATCACCGCCGCGATGCGGGCGTGTACCGTGGCCGGGATGCTCCGCGCCGTGGCCTCGGCGATCTCCCCACACCCGATGATGCCTATGCCCAGTCGTTCCAGCCCGGTCATCCCATCTCCCTCCTCGTTTGTCCTCCAGCCACCCCTTAACGAGTGTAGTGTACCTGCTGGCCTCGTCGCCCCGCTATCGCCCCGTCACCCCTGCCTGCCCTGATCGCCTGGTTCGCGCCGCCCGCGGCCCCCAGGCTGTCGAGTATGGCTGGGAGTGCCGATCCGACGCCCTGTTGCCCTGGTCGGCCTCGTATTGGCTCGTGGGGTGTAGAATAGGGGTATGAGCCAGTCACGCCGTCGCCCGCCGCCCCGCCGCCCCCGTTCCTGGTTGCGGCTGCTGGTCGTGGTCGTCTTTCTGCTGCTGTTTGTGGTGGCCCCCTCCTTTGCTGGCGTGTTCAGCGGCCTGGGTGGCAGCCCCGCGCCGTCAGCCACGCCGGGCCTCCCGGCGACGCGCTGATTTCGGGCGCGCCACGTCTCGCCCCCTGCTATACTGCTGCTGTGTTCTCCTCTACACCGCCTCCGTCCGCCGCCGACCAGCATGCTAGTGCGTCCGGGGCTCCCGCGCCGGGTTCTGGCCGCCTGTGGGTGCTGTACAATCCGCCCGCCGACCAGTGGGATGCTTTTGTGGCCGCCCATCCCTCTGGCCACTTTCTGCAGTCGTCCACCTGGCTGGAGTTCAAGGCTCGTCAGGGCGGTCAGGCCCTGCGCGTGGGTATCATGCGCGACGGCCAGCTAGTGGCTGGGGGTGGCATGCTGCTGCGCGACCTCGCGCTGGGCTGGCGAATGGCCTACCTACCTCGTGGCCCCGTCTGCGACTTCGCCGATGACGCGGTGTGTTGGACCCTGCGCAACGCTCTGGACCGCGCCGCCCGCGCCCGGCGGGCCATCGCCCTCACCTATGAGCCGCATCAGCTGCCCTCCATCGCGCTAGCTGCTCGCCTGACCTGGCTGGGCCTGCGGCCAGCGCGGCCAGTCCAGCCGCGCTCGACGGTCGTGGTAGACCTCACCCCCTCACCCGAGGAGATCGCCGCGCGCCAGAAGCATAAAACGCGCTACAACACCCGTCTCTCGGCGCGGCGTGGGGTAGTGGTCGCTCAGGCGGAGGATGAGGATGAGGTGCGCGCCTGGTGTACCCTGATGGCCGTCACGGCGGCCCGCGACAGCTTCGCCGCTTACCCGGCTGAGTATTACCTGGAGGCCTGGCGCGTCTTCCGTGCCGCCGGTCGGGGCACGCTGTTTCTGGCCCGTCACGAGGGCCACCTACTGGCCGGTATCCTGGTCACCGTCTTTGGCCGTGAGGCAATCTACCTGTATGGGGCGTCTGGCAACGAGGAGCGCCGCCTGATGCCGAACAACCTGCTGCAGTGGGAGGCGTTACTGTGGGCACGCGACCGTGGGGCCCAGAGCTACGACATGTGGGGCATCCCCGATACCGCCGCCCCCGATGAGCCTCTGCGCGGCGTGGCCCGCTTCAAGGAAGGGTGGGGCGGTCAGGTGGTGCGCTACGCGGGGGCCTTCGACCGCGTCTACCATCCCCTGCTCTACCGTCTGCACACCCGCGCGCTGCCCGCCGCCCGTCGACTGCCCTCCAGGGCACGAAGCCTGCTCCGGCGTGGTCACGCGGCGCCTGCTGGCGCTCATGACGATGATGGCGGCGAGGATGGGCCGGGAGGAAATTAGAGACATGGATGTAGCTGTCAACCACACCGTCTTAACCGCGCTACAGGGCGATATCACCCACGTAGGCACCGATGCCATTGTCAACGCGGCCAACTCCAGCTTGCTTGGCGGTGGCGGCGTAGATGGGGCCATCCACCGCGCCGGTGGCCCGGCCATCCTGGAGGAGTGCCGCGCGCTGGGTGGCTGCCCCACCGGCGAGGCGCGCATCACCACCGCCGGGCGCCTGCCCGCCCAGTACGTCATCCATGCCGTGGGCCCGGTGTGGCGCGGCGGCGCGGCCAGCGAAGCCGTCCAGTTGCGTGGGGCCTATACCTATGCCCTGCGTCTGGCCGACGAGCACGGGGTGACCAGCATCGCCTTCCCGGCCATCTCCACGGGCATCTACCGCTACCCTCTCGCCGCCGCGGCCGCGCTGGCCGTGGACACGGTGGCCCAGCACGTGCGCCACACCACCTCGCTGCGCCGTGTCCTGTTTGTGCTGTACTCCGCTGATGCCCTCGCCGCCTACGAGGAGGAACTGCACCGCCTGTCCGCTCAGCCCTGACCGCCCCCTGCCGCGACCGGGCGCGCCGCGGGCCTTGGCGATCCGCGGGAACCGCCTCCGTCGCCTGACCGGCGTGGGCTGGCCCGCTATCAGGCGCACAACAACAAGGGAAAGGCGGCTCTGGCCCGCTCTACATCTGCTGGTGGTACAATAGGGCGATGCGTTATTTAGGATTGGATGTTGGTGATCGCTGGGTTGGCGTCGCCCTCAGTGACCCCACCGGCTGGCTGGCCAGCCCCTTAACCACCTTCCGTCGCACCGACGGGGCCCAGGATCTGGCCCACATCTCCCGCCTACTGGCTGAACATGAGGTGGAGCGAATCGTCGTCGGGCTGCCCAAAAACATGAATGGCACGCTTGGTGAGCAGGCCAGGCTGACCATGGAATTCGCCCGTCAGCTGGAAGTGCTGGGCACACCGGTGACCCTGTGGGATGAGCGGCTGTCGTCCGTCTCCGCCGAGCGCAACGTGCTGGATAGCCGGGGTCACGGTCCCCGTCGCGGTGAGCGCCTGGACGCTCACGCCGCCGCGATCATCTTGCAGGTGTACCTGGACAGTTCGCCAGCCCAGCGTGACCAGGGCCATTGGCCTGCCGACGCGCTATAGCGGGCGTTGGCCCAGCCAGGAGTTGAAGCTAGCTCATGAAGCAGCGTGACGACCGCACGACACTCCAGCCCACGGGTAGGCCTGCCCGCCTCACCGGCTCTCAGGCCGCGCGCTCGGCCACCCCTCCCTCGCGACGTAGTCTGGGCCGCCCCGCTCCGGCGCCCCGCTCCGGCCGCCGTCGGGGCCGACCCGTGCTCTCTTTGCTCGGCCTGGCCATCCTGATAGCCGTAGCGGTCGCCGTGGTTCTGCCTGCCCTGGCCGGTGGGCCACCAGGTGGCGACCCGGCGGGGCGGCCTATCGCCTTCACAGTGCGGCTGGGTGACACTGTGCCCGTGGTGGCCCAACGCCTGCAGGATGCGGGCGTCCTGACCAGTGGGTTGAGTGCGACCGTCTTCCAGCTTGACGCCCGCGTGCGGGGCCTGAGTGGGCGGCTCCGCGCGGGTTCCTATACGCTGAGCACGGGCATGGGCGCTACCGCCGCGCTCGATGCTCTGGGTCAGCCGCCGGTCCCGCTACAGCGGGCTACCGTGACCGTCACAATCCCGCCGGGCCTGCGCCTTGAGCAAGTCGCCCACCTGCTGGCTGTCCAGAAGCTGAGCGACGAGGCGCAGTTTCTGGATCTAGCCCGCCACGGCCAATTCGCCAACGACTTCCTGCGTGGCCGCCCGCCAGGGGCCACTCTGGAGGGCTACCTGTTCCCCGACACCTATAATGTGCTGGCCACAGTCGGCGCCCGCGGTATGATCCAGACCATGCTGGACCAGTTCGGCGCCGAGTTCTCGCTGCCTTTGCGCCGCGCCGTGTGGGCGCGGGGGCGCACGCTGCATGAGGCGGTCACGCTGGCCTCGATAGTGCAGCGTGAGGCGATCTTCTCCCAGGAGAGGCCGCTGATCGCTGGCGTCTACATCAATCGGATCGCTGGCCACGAGGGTGGCTACCTCAACGCCGACCCTACCGTGCAATACGCCGTGGGGGCCTCCAGTGTGGCTGCCCAGGGTACCTGGTGGACGCGCAACCTGACCCAGGCTGACCTGGCCGTAGACTCGCCCTACAACACCTACATCCACCGAGGCCTGCCGCCCGGGCCTATCTGCAGCCCCGCCCTCTCCAGCCTGCGCGCCGCCGCTCAACCGGCCAAAACCGACTACAACTATTTCTACGCGCCGCCCGGCAGCGGCGGCCATAGCACCTTCTGTAAGACCCTGGCCTGTCACAACGCCGTGGTCAACGGCGGACAGGCCGCCAGTGGAGGCGCCCCATGAGTAACACTGACCGTCGCCTTGCTCGCCTGCGTCAGAGCATGGCCGAGCGTGACCTGCGCGCCCTGATCATCAGTAAGCCCGAGAACCGCCGCTACTTTAGCGGCTTTTCCGGCGAGGACTCCGGAGCCGATAGCGCGGGCATGCTGATTGTCGGGCCGAGCTGGGTCCGCCTGGTCACCGACGCGCGCTATGTTGACCGCGCCGCCGAGGAAGCGCCTGATCTGGAGGTAGTGCGCCGCGGCGATGAGTGGGCTCAAACGATGGCCGAGGTGATGGGCGCCCTCGCGGTGTACCCGGTTGGTTTTGAGGAAGAGCACCTCACCTGCCAACGCCGCCGCGCCCTGGAGGAGCAGGCGCGGGGCCGCTGGGCTCTCGTGCCCACCCTCGCCCTGGGCGACGACCTGCGAGCGGTCAAGGACGACCAGGAGATCGGCCATACCCGCCGGGCCGCCGAGATTACCGACGCCGCTTTCGGCCACTTTCTGACCATCGCCCGTCCTGGCATGACCGAGCGTGTACTGGCCTGGGAACTGGAGCGCTTCATGCGCGAGAACGGAGCCGAGGGCCTGGCCTTCCCGGTCCACGTTGCCGCTGGCACCCATGCCGCCATGCCCCATGCGCCTCTGTCTGACCACCCCCTGGCCCCAGGGGAAGCGGTTATCGTGGATATGGGCGCTCGCGTGGAGGGCTACTGCGCCGATATGACGCGCACTGTCGTGGTGGCCGGCGGCGCCCCTGGCGAGATAGAGCAATTTCGCACGATCTATGGTATCGTGCTACAGGCTCAACAAGCGGCGATGAGCTCGATCAGGGCTGGCATGACCGGTCAGGAGGCCGATGCCCTGGCCCGTGAGGTTATCACGGCGGCTGGCTATGCCGAAGGGTTCACCCATGGCCTTGGCCACGGGGTGGGGCTGGAGATCCACGAGCAACCATCGTTGCGTAAGACAGCTGAGGGCCAGTTGTCCAGCGGCATGCTGGTCACAGTTGAACCTGGCATCTACCAGAGCGGCTGGGGCGGCGTGCGTATCGAGGACCTGGCTATCGTCCACGACGTTGGCCTGGAGACGCTGAGCCGTTCGACCAAAGAGCTAATCATTATAGGGGAGTAAACAAGGACAGGGGCACGGAGGCGCGCGACACCCCGCATCGCGGCGGACGTCGCGGGAATCTCGTCACCTGGGCAGCATGACCCATAATCAAGGAGAAGCACAAGAATGATTAACACCGGTGAGTTGAAGCGCGGCATCGCCATTGAGATGGATGGCGACCTCTACAGCATCCTGGAGTTTCACCACATCAAGATGGGCCGGGGCAGCGCCCAGGTGCGGCTCAAGGTGCGAAACCTGCGTACGGGCTCCACCGTGGAAAAGACGGTCCAGGCCGGTGAGCGCTTCACCCGGGCGCGCATGGACCACCATACCGTGCAGTATCTCTATCGGGACGGCGACGAGTACCACTTCATGGATACGGAGTCCTTCGACCAGCTTGTGCTGCGCCCTGACCTGCTGGGCGACGCGGTCAACTACCTCAAAGAGAACATGACCATGGACCTGCAGACCTACGGTGAGGAGCCTATCTCGGTGGAACTGGCCCCCAACGTGGAGTTGCGCGTCACCTACACCGAGCCTGGCTTCCGCGGCGACACGGCCAGCGGTGGCAACAAACCGGCCACCGTGGAGACCGGAGCCACGGTCAACGTGCCCCTGTTTGTCAATATAGACGATATGATCCGCGTGGACACCCGCACCGGCGCCTACATCGAGCGCGTCAAGTAGCGTATCGTGGAGAGCAGCATGACTCCCCAGCAAGCGCGCCAGGCCATTAGCGACCTGATCGCCCTTGTCGGCCACAGCGATGTGGCCGACCTTGAGCTGAGCGACGGCGACCTGCGTGTACGGCTCCATCGTCCCAAGGCCAGGGGCGGCGGGGCCGCCGCTGGCCTGCCGGCCAGCGAGGAAGAGTATGCCGCTCAGAATGAGAATCCTCCGCCGCGTCTGGTGCGCTCCGTGTCGGTGGGACGATTTCACAGCAGCCGCAAACGGGGCGGTGAGCCGCTGGTGCGCGAGGGCGACACCGTTGATGTGGGGCAGGCGCTGGGCGTGGTCGAGGCGCTCAACACGTTTAGCGACGTGGTCAGCGTCGAGGCTGGGCGTGTGGCGCGGGTGCTCATTGCGGAGGGTGACCGTGTGGAGTATGGGCAGCCTCTCGTCGAGCTAGAGTAGTGCGCGTGGACGGTGTATTGACCGTCGGCCAGGTTGCCCAATACCTCAAGGTGGTGCTGGAGACCGATGTCTTGCTGCGCGATGTCTGGGTGACTGGCGAGGTCTCGAACCTCTCCCACTCCGCGCAGGGCCACACCTATTTCACGCTCAAGGACCACGATGGCCAACTGCGTTGCGTGATCTTCCGGCAGAGCGGTGGCCGGCAGGGCGCGCTGTTGCGTCAGGGCATCGGCGCGCTTGTCCATGGCCGGGTCGGCGTCTATGAAGCGCAGGGCTCCTGTCAGCTCTACGTTGATCTGGTGCAGCCAGAGGGCGTCGGGCGGTTGCACCGCCGGCTGGAGGAACTGAAGGTTCGGCTGCTGGCCGAGGGCTTGTTCGACGCCGCGCGCAAGCGCCCCCTGCCGCTCTACCCCCGGCGCGTCGGCGTGGTCACCTCAGCTCAGGCCGCCGCGCTGCAGGATATCCTGAGCGTGCTAGCCGACCGCTTCCCCTCCGTGGAGGTGGTGCTGGCTCCCACGTTGGTTCAGGGCGACGCGGCCGCTGCCCAGATCGTCCAGGCCATCCAGGCGCTCAACGCCGCCGCCACTGTGGATGTGATTATTGTGGCCCGCGGCGGGGGCTCCATTGAAGAGCTGTGGCCATTCAACGCCGAGGAGGTGGCCCGTGCTATCGTCGCCTCGGCTATCCCCATCATCAGCGGTGTCGGCCATGAGAGCGATACAACCATGGCCGATCTGGCCGCCGATCTGCGGGCGCCCACCCCCACCGCCGCCGCCGTGGCCGCCGTGCCCAATGGCCACGACGTGCTGGTCCAGGTACGCGGGCTGCGCGCCGAGCTACAGGAGCTGCTGGAGAGCCGTCTGACCGCCGCTCATGACGCCGTCGGCGGCGCCCGGCGCACCCTGGCCTATAGCTCCCCCCTCGCCGCCGCCCGCCGCGACGCCCAGCGTGTGGCCACCCTGCGCGCCGACCTGGACCGGGCCACCGCCGGCGCGCTGACCCTGCGGCGGGCCAGTCTGGCTGGCCTGACCCATGAGTTGGGCGCCCTCAGCCCCCTGGCCCACTTCAAGCGTGGCTACGCCGTGGTCACCGACGCCGCCACCGGCGCCCTGATCTCCACCCCCGCCGCCGCCCGCCCTGGTCAGCGCCTGCACATCCGCATGCATGACGGCGCCCTGGAGGCTGTGGTGCTCAAGCTACACGACCCCGGCCAGCCTACCCTTCCGAGGCCAGCCGACGATGAGCCCGGCCATGCCACCGCCTTCTAAAGCGGCGGCAGGAGGCGATTAGCCGCGCAGGCCTGTAAAGGTGATGCCCTCAATAAAGGTCTTCTGGGTCAGGAAGAACAGGATAACGATTGGGGCCAGTACGACCACTGACGCGGCCATAAAGCCTGGCCAGTTGACGAAGTGCTGTCCGAAGAAGGCGTAGAGGCCCAACTGCAAGGTATAGATGTCTGGATTAGACAGGTAGATCAGTGGGTTAAAGAAGTCGGTCCAGCTGGCGATAAAGGCGAACAGAGCCACCACTGCCAGAGCCGGCCGGGCCAAAGGCAGGATGATCTGAGCGTACACCCGCAGGTGCGAGGCGCCGTCCACACGCGCTGCCTCGACCAACTCATGAGGCTGACGCAGGAAGAACTGCCGCAGCAGAAAAATGGAGAAGGGGTCGCCGAAGAAAGCGGGCACGACCAGGGGGCGATACGTGTTGACCCAGCCGATGTTGTTGAACAGGATATACAGGGGCACCAGGGTGACCCATGTGGGGATCATCAGCGTGGCCAGCACCAGGTAGAAAACGGCGTCGCGCCCCTTCCAGCGCAGGCGCGAGAACCCGTAGGCTACAAGTGACGAGCTCACTGTTGTGCCCAGCGTGACCGGTAGGGTGATCTGCAGAGTGTTCCCCGCATAGCGCCAAAAGGGAAAGGCTTTGAGCGCGTCAGGGTAATTGCCCAAGATCAGCTTGGCCGGCCACCACACTGGCGGTAGAGCAAACACTTCGGGGGTGGTCTTGAGTGAGGTAGCGATCATCCAGTACATCGGGAAGACAAAGATGGCCGAGCAGATCAAAACGACGGTGAAGGCAAGGGCAAGCAGTGCATTCCTGCGTAGATGATCTCTGCTGCGCGTCACAATGGCGGCGGTTGGGATTCTTCCCGCTCCCAGGGCCTGCTCATCCGGTACCTGTGCCATACTTCTCTGTCCCTTCACTCGTAATGCACGAACCGGTTAGAGAGGCGCATCGAGACAAGCGAGAGCACGAAGATGATGACGAAGAGAATCCAGGCCATCGCTGCCGCATACCCCATCTCCAGTTGCCGAAACGCCACCGTGTAGAGTTGCACAGAGTACATCAGCACTGAGTTGAGTGGCCCACCGGGATTAGTGTCGTTCTGACCGCCGAAGATGATGAACGGTAGCTGGAAAGTTTGCAGTGCGCCAATCATGCCGATGACCAAGTTAAACAGGATCACCGGTGAGATCATGGGGATAGTCACATTGCGCACAAGGCTGAGCGGCCCCGCGCCATCTATTTGGGCAGCCTCATAGAGCTGCCGTGGCACATCCTGTAGGCCAGCCAGGAAGATCACCACCGTCGGACCTATACTCCACACGCTCAGCATGATCAGCGCCGGCATGGCCCAATCAGGGCTAGTCAGCCAGGGAATGGGTGAAAGCCCCAGGAAGCTAAAGCCGACGTTGATCAGGCCACCCTGCGTGTTCAGAAGCATAGTCCACAGGATCGCCGTGGCCACGCCGGGCACCACCGCGGGAAAGTAAAAAGCCGTGCGAAAGAACGCGCGGCCAGGGATGTGCAGGTTGAGCAACAGAGCCAGCAAGAAGGCCACGGCCAAGTCGAGCGGGATGCTAACGACGCTGAAGATCGCCGTGTTGCCTAGCGACTTGGTGAACAAGTCGTCGTGGCCGAACAGGTTCTGGTAGTTGGCCAGGCCGATAAAGATCGGCGTTTGCATGATATTGTATTCGGTAAAGCTGTAGTAGATCGAAGCGCAGATCGGGTATATCTGGAACCACAGAAACCCGATAATCCAGGGTGCGATAAACAAGAGCGCCGGCAGGAATTCGCTGCGGCGCAGGCGTTGCAGCAGGCCAGGGCGTGGCGTCGCCTGGCTACCCAGGGTGCTGATCATGCTTGCCTCCCCCCCTCTCGCGGAGCGGTAGCCGGCAGTCGGCCTAGGTGGGCCGCAGTCACTCGCACTGCTCTCACCAGCAAGCCGCGCTCGGCTACCGCATCTCAGCCTCCTGTCCTTAGCTACCCGACCAGCCAGGGTGGAACTGCTTGAACTTCTGCTCGGCCGCGGCCACCTTGCTCTCGACATCCGCCAACGCCTGCGTCGGTGTCTTCTTCTTGTAGGTTACTTCCTGGATTGCCGTGCCCATCAACGTGTTGAATAGTGAGACCTGCGTCGACTGGTAGGGGGCCACCATGTGGTTGAACTCCAGGGTGTCCACCCACGCCTTAATCCAGGGCATCTTTTTCTCATACGAGGGGTCAAACACAGCAGCCTTGACTGGGGCGATGTTGGAGACGCCCAGGTTCCAGTCCATCACCGCTTGTGTGCCGCCCAGGTACTGGATCAGGATGGCTGCCTCGCGGGGGTGTGGCGACTTGGTGGGCAACAGGAACAGGTTGCCGCCTCCGGTCACATTCGATCCATAGGGCACACCTGGCCCGGTGGGCGAATGGGCGATACCGTAGCGCAGCTTTTTCAATCCTAGCTGCTTGACCTCCAGTGGCACGTACTCACCCTCCAGGGCAAAGGCTGTCTTACCGTAGAGGAAGATGTCGCCGTAGATCTTGGGCGTGGCTGATTCCAGGGCGTCGGACTTGGCCCGGCCGCCGAACTTGTCCACGTACTTGAGAAACCAGTCCAAGAATCTGCGGTTCTCAGGAGTGTTGATCGTCCACTTGCTGGTGTTGGGGTCGAACAGGCGGCCGCCGAGGAGGATACACCAGTCCTGACCACCCTGTGACCAGGGGATAATGCCGGCTTGCACCAGATTGCCTTTGGTGTCAAACTTGTTGTACTTGGCTGCCCAGGCGTCCAGCTCGTCTAACGTCTTTGGCGGCGCGCCGTGGTGGATGTCCTTGTTCCAGAACAGTTGGTTAAAGTCGAACTCCTGCAGCAGCCCCCAGATATGGCCGCCGAAGTTCATCATGTTCCAGGCGATAGGGAAGAAGTCGCCCTCCTTGATGCCCACTGTCTTGGCATAGCCATCCAGGGGCTTGATGAAACCATTGGCTGCCCAGAGGGAGACAGGTGAATAATCGTAGGTCATGATCACGTCAGGCGAACCAGAGGAGGTCATTGCCGTCGTGTACTTGACATACCCATGGTCGCCGGGAGTAGGACGGTTATGCACGAAGATGCCATTAGACTTCCCCACCGTGGCGTTGAAGTTGTCCACGATTTTAGCGATGATGATCTTGCCTGTGGGGTCTGTGGCTGGGTTCCAGAACTCCAGAGTGACCGGCGCCTTGCTCGACGAGGCCAGAGCTTTTCCCGCGCCGGTTGAGACTAACGCCGCCCCTGCCGCCGTTGCGCCCGCTGCCTGCAGAAACGTGCCGCGCTTGATTGCCTTCTTATCGGCCATAGTGCCTACTCCTTAACGCCTGGTATCCTACTTCTTCAGGATCTATAGCTTGCCCGGGACGCCGTAACCAGGCCCTCGCCTGAGGGCATGTACGCTCGTGTCCACGACACAACATGAGTAAACAGACGGCAGCCTGAACTTTCGTCTCCCGGCTACCGCGAGGATGTCCACCGCACACTCCCTTCCGACCGAAACAGCGCGACAGCATGCCCGTCTGCTCTGACGCACGTGACTTGTGAGCCGTCGCCGACCGAGGTCAACGTTCCTGGAGCCACGTTGCGTCATCGTACCGGGCGTCGCATGAATACGTCGTGACGCTGTTATAGCACAGGACGTAGCGGCGTACAAGATCGGTGGTCTATCCTGACCCGCGGCGCCCCTATGGTATACTGGCTGACGGCTACGCGAGGAGAGCGGTAGAGCGATGAGGAGAAGGAAGCAATGGACTACGTGAGTTTGGGCCGCACCGGCCTGAAAGTCAGTCCCCTCTGCCTGGGCACGATGAACTTCGGGCCGCAGACGACAGAGCAGGACAGCTACAGGATCATGGATCGCGCCCTGGAACTGGGTATCAACTTCTTCGACACGGCCGACGTCTATGGCGCGAAGAAGGGCGAGGGTGTCACCGAGCAGATCATTGGCCGCTGGTTTGCCCAGGGCGGCGGCCGCCGCGACAAGGTCGTGCTGGCGACCAAGGTCTACAACGATATGGGCGACTGGCCTAACGAGACGCGCCTCTCCGCCTTGCACATCAAAAAGGCCTGTGAGGCCAGCCTGCGCCGCATGCAGACAGACTACATTGACCTCTACCAGATGCACCACGTCCACCGCGAGACGCCGTGGGAGGAGATCTGGCAGGCCATGGAGGGGCTGGTCCGCGAGGGCAAGGTGCTCTACATTGGGTCCAGCAACTTCGGCGGCTGGCACATCGCCCAGGCCAACGAGATCGCCAAGAGCCGCCACTTCATGGGCCTGGTCTCCGAGCAGAGCCTCTACAACCTCAACGCCCGGATGGTCGAGCTGGAAGTGGTTCCCGTCTGCGCTGCCTACGGCCTGGGCCTGATCCCCTGGAGCCCCCTGGCCGGCGGACTGCTCGGCGGCGCGCTGCAAAAGGTGGCGGCGGGTCGCCGCGCCTCGGAAGAGATGCAGAAGAACATTGAGCAGCATCGGCCCAAGCTTGAAGCCTACGAGAAGTTCTGCGCCGACCTGGGTGAAAAGCCTGCCGATGTTGGCCTGGCCTGGCTGTTGGCCAACCCCGTGGTCACCGCTCCCATTATTGGCCCCCGCACGATCGAACAGCTCGACGGCGCCCTGCGCGCCCTGGAGATCACGCTGAGCCAGGAGAGCATGGATCGGCTAGAAGAGATCTTCCCCGGCCCCGGCAAGGGACGCGGGCTACCCGCCCCGGAAGCCTACGCCTGGTAAACCGCGCCAAAAAGGCTAACGTACCCAGCCGCCGTGCAACATCAGCCTTCAGACCTGCGTCCATACGCTGTTAGTCGTGGGTGGCTTAGCAACGGTGTGGGCCTCATATCGGCCAGAAGTGTGCTAGTGGTTCGTCAAGCCCTTTTTGACACATGGCCTGAAGCCTCTGCCTGAGGCCATCAACGTCTCAGATAACAATTGACAGACCACTAGGCGGCTAGGCGGCTAGCGTGACACCGTCTTAACAGCCAGACTGGGGCGCCTGCAGGCGCCCCAGTCTGGCTGTGCTTCGTGGCCATCTTCCCTAAAAGGTGAGTCTATGGTCACTGGCAAGCATAAGAACCGCTGCATCTGCGCCAAAAGTTTATCTAAATGGGCATCCCGTACCCTGGTCTTGCGGCATGACTTGGGAGGATCTTGAGCAACCGCGGGGTCAAGCACTTGGAGCCCTATCGCGCACTGACACAGCAAGCCTGGGCCTGGAAGAAGCAAGCAGCTAGCATAGGTGGATACGTCAATCCGCTGGGACCAGGCACAGCCGCTGGCAGCCTAATCCGTCGCTGGTTGGCGCGCTCGCAGCATGAGCACCTGAGGGCAGCCACAGTGTGAACGTGTGCCAGAACCAGTTCTGATCAATCCTTCCAGTATAGGCCGAGGGGCAGGTCACTCTTCCCCTGTGATGTCGGGGCGGATGGG
>JAABUM010001221.1_pt1 | contig 39341 bp, 76 predicted proteins | sample 5559161 | NCBI WGS metagenome assembly JAABUM01 (sample SAMN10711868, study PRJNA513369) | rock metagenome | isolation source: Antarctica rocks | place: Antarctica: Victoria Land, Siegfried Peak nord
TCCTGCGCGCAGACCATGAAGCGCAGACATGATATTCACATGTGGATCCTGCATGGCCGTGGGGAGTTGTTCTTGGCATCAGGCAATCACGCGTGCAAATGCATTTACGCAAATGTCAGGGGCAGCAGCCGCTCATCAAAGCCTGTTGTGCGCGGCACCCCGGCAGCTGACCAACCGCTTCCACAGGTGTTTCGGCCTGTGCGCGGGTCCGTATTCTGCATGCAACCTCCACCTGAACTTCTGCGACATGATGTGCACCTCGTCCCGTCGCTGGCCGCGGCGCTGCCGCTGCTCCAGGGTGTCCACCGCCAGCAGCGCCAGCGGCCCCAGGAACAGCGCTGCCGTCAGCGCCGCCGGCGCAAACATTGCCCGCAGCAACCCCTCCGTTTTGAGGCCCAGCGCCGCTGGCAGCAGCCGCCATGCCTTCCCAGCATCCTGCACATCTCGACAGCTTGTGGGCGCGATGGATCCGGTGGATGCGGTGTTGCCGGGGGATGTGGCATCGTGAGTTCGACAGCATTGCAGACCACATATTTGCAGGCAGCATCATGCAGAACGGGGCCATCAGCAGCTCAATGACGTGCATGCCTGTCACGCAAGCTGGCAAGACCACTGTGGGCAAGTTTGCGCAGCGCCTCACCTGCGTGTGAGCGTGCAGCGAGCGCCACATTGGCAGCCACGCCACGCAGCAGGCCGCAAAAGCACTGGCGGTGCGCCGGTAGATCGTGCCGGGGTCATCTCGTGGCGCCGCCCGCTTCCAGTGCATCGGCAGCACATACACGGCAGCGATGGCGGCACACTCCAGCCACGGCCGCCAGGCCATCGCGCAGCAGAGTCGAAGGATCGGTCGCGAGGTCTCTTTCAAATGCGGATGCTCTGGGGCTGTGAAGCTCAGCGTGCGGTGCAAATTTGGCAGCAGTGCTTCATAAACGTGGTAGGAGTGTAAGCATATGATCTCCAATGAGCCATTCAGGGGTTGTATTGCCGAGACTCTGTATCATCCTCTGCAAAGACGTAAGTGACACAGCCTGTCAGTGCACGACGCTATTCAAATGTGCGAAATCGCAGCTCTGATGGAGTGGCGAGTCCAATGCACAATCATGTCTTCTTCCAGCATTCGAAATGGCCTGGCATGCATGAATCGCTGCGAAACTGGCCCCCGAAACTGCACTGGAGCGGACGAGGATGAAGACAGTCTCCATGTCTTCACGTGCTCAAAACATGCACTTGCGACTCTCAAGACACCGTCTGCAGATAATTCTTGTCATATACGACGTTTGCTTGATCCAGGCCGGATATCTGAAGCTGCGCCGACATTCTGTGGAGAAGCCCTCAGCCGGCCATTGCTAACGAAGGCAGCCGCATTTGCCAAAGCTCTGACAGACATTGCTGCTGGTTCACTGAACTCCAAGAGCGATCTAGCAAGAGCGATCTAGCAAACAGAAACGCGTTGCCTCGCGGGAGTTCAATCTCTGCATCTTGCGCACATCATTTCTGCGCGCAGCAGCATCATGATGTCCTGTGGATGGTGTAGCCGACCCGTGGCCAATCCGCCGGCTCGACAAGCTGCAATGATCCATGACAGGACCTTGCGCTGCTGCGGGATCCCTCAGCGATCGTCCAATCCCACCACCGACAGCTTCCCCGCCAGGTGCGTCTGCTCACACGCTGCGCACTGGGCACTTCGTGATCAACGACGACTGCTGTGAACTCTGCGACGGCCTTCGGGAAATATTCATGCAGGGTGACATCGGCACCGAGGCATGACCAGAAACAAGTGCACGCCTCGCGGCGGGCTCCGGTCTGCGTCGCCGCTGTCAGCACCAACGGCAGCGGCCACGCGGCGGCACCGGCAGAGGCGGCACACATGCCGCTCGCAGCCGGCGAGCAGCGTCACGTGCTGTCGGTTTTCGTGGCCGACGAGCCGGGCCTGATTAACCAGGTCTCGCGCATCTTCAACGATGCGGGTGTGCCGCAGATTCGTGACCTGCATTGCCTCACGCGGATGAGGCACAGTGTTTCGTGCCGGCAGTCCAAGTACCGATATGAAAAGCTCCGCAGTCCATGCAGAGAGCATCATAACAGCTGCATGACTGCTGGGCGTGCCCCTGCAGGCAAGAATATCGAGTCGCTGGCGGTGGGGCTGAATGTAGACACGGCAATCTTCACGATCACTATCGCGGGCACTGCGGACGAGGCCAACGCCCTGCTGCAGGAGCTCAACAAGCTGGAAAAGGTGGGTGGTGCTGTAAACTGACACGCACACACCACATGTCGCGGGCATTGTCACCATGCGGCAACCTGCCACACTGGCGCAGGGACAGAAGCGGACTGCCCACTGTCAGATCGGACGTCAGTTCAACCATCAGAGCACTATATATGTGTCTTTTTGCAGGTACTGTATGTGGAGAATTTGACGGCGGAGAACCGCGTTGAGCGGGAGCTGGTGCTCATTAAAGTGCGCGCGCCGCCGGGGGAGGCGCGCACGCAGATCAGGGAACTCGCCCAGATCTTTAGGGCACGGATGCTCGATGCCTCAGGTGCGCCGCCATTGCGACAGGCTGTGCCACCTGTGCTGCAGCCTCAAGGGTGCTATCAGCGCGGTGTTGAATGCATGGGCTGCCACGGATATTGTAACACAGCCAGCAAACGGTTTCAGGCTTCACAGCCGGCAACCTGAACCATCCTTTGTTCACTCATTTATGCAGAGGGCACCTACACCATGGCCGTCACGGGCGACGCGGGCAAGACGGTGGTGCTGCAGTCCAACCTGCAGCACTTTGGCATCGTACAGCTGGCACGCACGGGCACCGTTTCCCTCAAGCGCGGCGGCCTGCTGCTGGAGGTCACCTCCACTCTGGGCAGCTTTGACGAGGCCGACGGCGGCGGGCCCGCCGCCGCCGGCCCGCCGGAGCTGTCGCCGGAAGCGCTGTCGGCGCTGGCGGAGCAGCAGAGCGCCTCCACCGAGATGTGGGAGGCCAAGCAGGTGGGTTGACTGTAAGTAGTGAAACATCTTCCTTCAGATATTTCAATCAGTATTGAGTCCATCCTTGGCGGCCTCTGCGGCGCCGTGAGCAGCGGTGCGCCTCCATGGCGATGTGGGAGGCCAAGCAGGTGGGCAGGTTTTTGAGAGGTGGTTCTCCCATAGTTTCGATAGTGGTTCCGAGTCCACCAAAGGCGGCGCCCGCTGCGTTAATCGCGCTCATGGAACAGCAAAGCGTCTCCACCGAGACCTGGGAGGCCGGGTGGGTGGGTAGCTTGTGAGCTGGCGTATTATTCTTTATCAGTGAAGGTCCGATTGCAAGTCGTTGCTTCACGATGTCTGCAGGTGATCTCAGAGGATGGCACGGCGTTGGGCGTGTTGGACGACTCGTACACGCTGTCCATTGAGGTGTGGCACACATCCCCGTGTTTGCGCAGTATGCATGCAGCGCCTGCCGCAGATCATATGCCCCAGAGATGGCAGCACAAATGTCTGAAGCGAACCCCAACTTACAACCAAAGGACGGTTGCGGTTGTGCCAACACAGGTGAGCAACCGGGCGGGCAGCCTGATGGACATCACGGCGGCGATCGCGCGGCAGGACATCAACGTGCAGAGCCTGGCGGTGGGCTCCAGCGAGCAGCCAGGCCGCTCCCGCATCACCGTCGTCATCCCGCGGGACGAGGAGGGCCTGCCCGGCCTCGTGCAGCAGGTGGAGCACGCTCTCCGCCCCTGGATTTATAGTCATTACTCGTGTGACACGGCCACCGCCTGCGGATTGTTAAAACTGCAGACTACCGCACCGTCCCGACGAGCTCCTTCCAGCGGCAGAAGTGCAATGTAATGCGAAATTGAAGACAAGATGGATCAGAAGGCCTGATGTACGAACGTGCTGTCGCAGATCGAGGCCCTAGACATCGTGCACGGCGTCTCAGACTTGACGGGCGCTCCTTTTGTCGCGCGGGAACTGATGATTGTGAAGGTGAGGATGCATTCGAATGTGCTGGTGCGCCCAGCTCCGTCCTGGCAATGCATGCTGTGGCTCAATTGCATAGACACGAATGCCAGTATCTATACCAGAGGGTCTTCGCAGGTCCGATGCCAACCCTCGCAGCGAGGTGACCTCAAGGAGATCGCTGGTGAGCTCCCCCGTCACATGATGCATGGTCTCCATGTATTGCATGAGTTCCCGCTCACATCATGCATGGTCTCCCCTTTGTATTTCGCGGAGGTACACATGCGCACACCAGATGCTGAGATACAACGCATACGATCCGCAGAAATTTTCCACGGGAAGGTCATCGACCTATCCAGCCAGACGATCACACTGGAGCTCCAGGGCAAGGAGGTGCGCCCGCGGCATACAATGCCTACAGAGCACTATGCTTGCGAAACAAGCTGTCATGAAGACGGGGCAAAATCCTCTCGCACTGAACTTCTGCTCTTGTAGTTCTATGGCTCCTGTTGTATGATGGTCGACTGATGCTGCGCCGACTCCCGCATTCATTGTGTCCGCAGGGGAAGATGATCGCGGCGCAGAGTCTGCTGAAGCAATACGGCATTCTGGAGGTGGCGCGCACAGGGCGCGTCGCCATGTCCCGAGATAGCGGCATCAACACGTCCTTCCTGAACACAAGACGAATTGGGCAGGTCATGCTGTGATGAGCTGCGTAGGCTTGAATATGATATTCAGGGCGCCTTGCAGCGTAAAGTCCCCCACAATAGGTCCTGTGCTCTTCTCCATTTCCAGGCCCATGCATTTCCAAGTACTGGTCTTACACAAGCGAAAGCGTGAATCACTGTGCATGAATTTCCAAGGGGAGTAAAGGTCACTCTCCTTGTGGACATCAACATCAAATGAGTTGAATGAATTGCCGGCGGGACGGGGTTAAGAGTGCTCATGCGCCTGAATGAGGCCCGCGGCTTGGGACAGGGGGGCAGTTAACATGGATTACGCACAGATAGATAGATAGATAGATTACACCCGCCAGCCTCACTCGCAAACGGCAAACCCAAAACGGGCCTCGACTGACATTAGATTCCACTGGTTTAGAATGGGGAACGACCATGGTAACCGGAAACTCACCGGAATTCCTGGCCGGTTTCGGGTGGGAAACCGCGGTTTCCGGTTGGCGTAACCTGAGTTTCCGGTTACGTGCCTTTCCGGTTACCCTACTCCTCAGGCAACATGAGCACCCCTTTCGCCAGCCAACCAACGCGCAGCTTTCAAGTTGCTCACGATCGAAATGCCATCACACAACAGCAATGCTGCAACATTGTTTTGTTGTTCCTCGTCGATATCAGTTCTTCCGCTCTCGCCTAGCATCAATCTTCTCATGCAGGATCTAGGTCTGATCGAAACTACCTCTTACACAGCTTGACTTCCACTTCGGCGCGGGTTGCGGTTCCTCACGATTGCAACCTAGAACTGGCCACCACTCGGCTTGGAAGGGTAGTTTCAGCTTGATCCTCAGAAGCTTGTGCCAGCTACCAGCTGCAAGAAGACGTATTCTTCAGCTTCGCCGCTGAGTCCAGCGCACGCCTGCCGGCCGGGCACCCCCCGATTGTTGCTGCCGGCAGGCAGCATCGAGTGCGCCGGCGGTCCGGCACCACTGCCGAGCCTGATCGATCCACATTGCATTCGCTATGGATGACGATGACGGCATCAGGATGTCACAGGTGAGCCAGTCATAAAGCATGCCACCAGATGCACTGTGCCACAGCACCAGCGCCTCCCGCTCACAGCTGCCCAAACACATATTCACTGAGGCGGTCGGTATGCTTGCATGCAGCAAGTGCACAACGCGCCAAATGACCTGAGGAGGCACCTGGACAGCGGCGGGTCAGCCGGCGGCAGCACGCTGGACAGCAGGGCGCGGCTGGACCCGTTACCGGCGCGTCTGAACAAAGGGTATTACTTCAATGTGAGCCCGCTGTCCCTCTGGATCACTGCCGCATGCACAATGCCGCATGCGCCTTGGTAACGAAAGGCTGTGCCGGCCGAGCCGTATGGCGAGACAATCGCTAGCATTGCTCGCTGGCATCGCTCATGTGTCTGCAATCATATGACGGCTCACATACAGTGCAGAAACATGCCCTGCCCGCAATGCCCAAAGCTTGTTCTAACCTGAACATCAAATGTGACTCTCTGCATGCAACGTGTGTTCACAGGATGCGGTGCACGGGCTGATGCGGTTGGACGGCATCAGCACGCTCATCGTCGACACGCCGCAGTTCCAGCGCCTACGGGAGCTGAAGCAGCTGGGGCTGACCTACTTTGTATTCCCCTCGGCGTCGCACAACCGCTTTGAGCACAGCCTGGGCGTCGCCTACAAGGCGCAGGAGGTGGGCGACAGCGCTGCTTTGAGACGCTCTGAGACATCGTCATGTGTCATGTGTCATGTGCTCGGCAGTGTTGTTGGGAGCTTTTGGAGGCATTCAAACGGCTGCGCCGTGGCAAGCGAGGCGCACAGCGCCTGCAGCACTGTCACCTGGCAGCTCCAGCCTTGTGCATGCTGGTGACGAGGGCACTCATTCACTGCATCGCCACTCACTGTGTCTAGGCGCCAGAGACGCACACTAAAAGCTCTGCTGACAGCATGGTGCTGTGTGCCTGTGCCAGGCGGCGTACCAGATCTGGCGGGCGCAGGGCGCGCAGCTGGACGTGTCGCATTCCGATGTGGAGACAGTGCAGATCGCAGGTTGACGGTGTATGATGGACACGCGAACGTTCCTACATGGGCATTCTGAGCATCTTCTCATGCAGTCATGCATGGACTGCACTGTGATTGTCGTTCTAAGCTCTTGGCGAAGCACTGCTTCTTTCGTGCAGGCCTGTGCCATGATCTGGGCCACGGGCCGTTCTCGCACGTCTTCGACTCCGAGTTTCTGAGACGGAAGGGTATCAAGGACTGGTAAGCTTGTTATGTTAGGTGACTGCATCTGTGAGACACCGCCTGTCAGCTGCTGCACATCGAACGGCTGGTGCTCTTCTTACTGCTGCATGTAGATCCACATCAGTGACGGCGTCATGCATTTTCTGGTTCAGGAGCCACGACGAGCTGTCGACTCTGGTGCTGGTCTGATTTGCAGCACTGACAGCGTCGCGTGTTGCCATGCTTCAGGAGCCACGAGGAGATGTCGACCCTGATCCTGGACGACATCGTGGCGGATCTGCACATGCGATACGGGGAGGAGGCGGAGCACCGGCTGCCGGCGACGCGGGTCAGTGGCTGTGCATCTGCTGCAGTAGCTGTGCATTCCGCCGTCTCCTTGGTGCATCTGCTGTACGCTGCCCGGCATGTGGGACCGCTCTGGTCAGCGGATTGAGCCAGTTTGCTGGGCGCACGGCGCCCTTGCAGCATGGCCGCTTTTATATTGATTCCTCATGTCATCATTCGATTGGCGCTCACAGGTGAAGGACGTGAAGGACCTGATACTGTCCGCGCACAACTCCTCACTGCGGGCCGCCAGCGACAAGAAGTTCCTGTTCGACATCGTTGCCAACGGCATCAATGGCATTGACGTGGACAAGTGCGCTCAACTTTCCAGCAACCAGAATTCTGGACCGGCGCATCACACATGTAGCTGTCAGTCGCTTGCGCAAGCCATAGGGTCGTGCTGCCGCGCACCTGCTCCCGCAAGATCTCTGCCGTCAGGAAAGCAGCAAGTAAACACAACGACTGGAATATGCTTGTCCTGTAACATGACATCCTGGACTGCAGGTTCGACTACCTGGCGCGGGACGCGCTCCACTGCGGTGTCAAGACCTCCTGCGACTTTGACCGCATCATGCGCTTCTCCAAGGTGCCTTTCCTACACAGACATGCTTTGCTGAAAGATGCGCCTCCGCACAAGCAGTGGCATCACGGCAGCCTAATTAGGCCCGGCTGCTGATGGGCACGACCGCAGCTATGCAGCTGCTCACGTCTGGCAATGCAATGTAGCAATTTGCACCCGCTTTGCCGCCCTTCCTTCATCGAAAATTTACTACTGTTCCGTAATTCGAGGCTGTTTCCATAACTCGAGTCCTTGTGTACCGCAGGTCATTGACGACGAGATCTGCTTCAAGGCGTCGGTGCACTCCAACATCTATGAGCTGTACCACTGCCGCGCGCAGATGCACTCCAATATCTACAACCACAGGTGTGCTGTCAAGCATGCCTCTCCCGCTGCAGCCACCCTCCTGGTCTTCTAACATTCCGCAGACCTGGCTCCGCTTTCCTCACGCTTTTCGTGCACAGGCCAGAGGCTGTTGACGCCGCAGACGATCCTCCAGACAAGAAACAGGGCAGGAATGCCCTGCATCACCTTCAGAGGTCCAGATTTTTCCAGAAGTCAAATCCCCCATTACAGTCGTGTTGCGCTGTGAAGGGAAATCGCATCGAGCACAAAATTGTGGACGCGCCGCCGCTCACGACTATCGTATGCTCAATGCCCTTGGCCTTCCTGCAGGGTGCAATGAGCGGATGCGCTGCTGGAGGCGCACAAGGCGAAGCGCAACAAATGTGGCTGGAAGTCTCAGCGTTTGCTCAGTGCACCCCGCAGGTTCCCACAGGAGGCAAAGGGGTCGAGAACATGGTCGTGGACGCGCTGCCCAGGAACACTCGGCCTGTGCGTATTGGTATCCCCATATACCAATACGCAGGAAGGCCACAGGCGTCTCTGCGCAGGAAGGCCAAACGAATTGAGCACATGATCGCTGACGCGCTGGAGGCGGACAAAGCGATGCACAACAATCCAGAAGATCAGGGAATGTTTATCTACCAATCTGCCCATTGCATCTTGCAGGATGGCAAAGAAATTGAGCACATGCTCGTGGGCGCGCTGCTGGAGGACAAAGCGATGCTCACCACAGAACGCAAGGGACAGGACAGAAAGGAAACACAACATGTTCCATTGCCCATATCATATTCCAATGCCCATTTTCGTGTCGCGCCGCGCAGGAAGGCAAAAGGAATCGAGCACATGATCGTGGACGCGCTGCTGGAGGCGGACAAGGCGATGCACTTCTCCGACCGCATCCGCAAGGCGGCCGACTTTGTGACGCTGGACGACAGCATCCTGAAGGGCATCGAGAACTTCCACCTGTACAACCCCGGGTGCGCGTCGTGCCATGTATGTTCCGTGCAGCTGCCTGCCACCGCAGTCATATACCTGGCAGCACAGTCACCTGTGTGAGGCAGCAGAAAGTGGATTTCGATTGCCTCGGCCTTGCCGGTGAATAGTAGTGGATGGCAGACGGCGGTGCAGTTTTTGTTCAGCGCACCTGGAAGCGCATGCAGGAGAGGATATTATTGAAATGCCATGGCCAGAAGACCTCACCTTCAATTGGAAACTGTCAATGTGGCGCTTTACTGCGATGTGAATGAGGGCGCGATGTGGCGGCTGCAGGCCACCAGTTGTGGCCGGAAGACGAAACCATGGAACAGGAAACCTAGTTTTTTGTTTAACATGGCGGAGGTACTGCGGCGTGAACGAGGGTTCGATGCGGCGGGCGCAGGCCGCCAGCCATGTACAGCAAGGCATCAAAGGTCCGGCTATGGCCGGAAGGCTGCAGCCTTACTTGAATGCATTCATATGGCGCAGGTATTGCGACGTGAACGAAAGCGCGATGCGGCGGGCGCAGGCCATCATCGGGCGGCTGCGGCGGCGGGACCTGTACCGCTACGTGCAGGAGGTCACTATCCCACCGCTGCAGCTGGAGGCGGATCAGTGGAAGGTGCCAAAAAAGCAGGGTGCGTGTCATTCGAAAACCATGTGTATATTGCCCCCCAGCGGGGACCATGAAATGTGCAACCCCTTGACAAGACCCCTCCAATGCGCGCTTGGAGGCCTGGCCGAAAGTGCTGCCGCAGGCGCGGCTGGTCATTCGGCTTTTGGGCACGCGGCAATATGTCAGCATGCCACAGCGTGTGCACTTCCTGAGCTGGTGTGACGCCGGCAGCACAAGCTTTTGAGCGCACACCTCCTGAATGCGCGTGCATCCTGTGACAACAACGCTACACTGGGACTCTCGCATCGCCTGGACGAGAAACTTGTCAAACGGCCCACACAACCAGCAACATTGGGTCTTCGCGTCTGCAGACATCGTGGCGCACTACTCGGGGGCAGTGCAGCTGCGGGAGGAGGACATTATCCTGACGGAGAAGAAGGTCAACTTCTCCATGGGCGCCGACAACCCCATGGACAAGGTGCGCAATCGATGCAGTAGGGTGCCAACGACTTGTGCTGTAGAGTTTATTGAATCGCAAGCTGAAGTCAAATTCCCCAACGGGCGCCGACAATCCCTCCATGAGCGCTGACAACCCATGGACGAGGCGCGCTTGGGCATTTACCATTCAAGGAACTATTACCCGCGCTGCGACCTATCACACTGTCTGTTGTGGCACGCTTGCTGCGGTGGGGGTGCCGGTGCCAGGTTGGCGTTCGCACGGTGTGGAGATTCTCGCTTGTAGACTTTTTCGTGCTGCAGGCTGATGTTCGCCCTTGCTGCGCGATCCGCAGGTGCACTTTTTCAAGGACTTCGACAGCGAGGAGAAGTTCCGCATTACAGGGCGGGACGAGAACTCCATGCTGCCGAGCCACTTCCAGGTGCGCCTCCCAGCACTGCAAATGACATGCAGGGCTGCTCTTGACTGTGTGTATAGTCTGGGCACATGTCGCTCATGCTGGCAAGCTGGTGGCATCACCTCTTGAATGTGTGCATGGCAGTCTGGTCCTTGAACTCAGTGCTTGTCGGCCGCCGTGTCCAGCAACGTGTGGGAAACACGACGCAGGACAAGAAGCTGCGCATCTACAGCCGCAATGGCGACCCGGCGTATACCACAGCCGTCAACGAGGCCTTCGAGCGGTGGACGCAGAAGCACTTCGGCGGCCAGGTCAAGCCGTGCTCGCCGTTCAAGGGGCTGCAGCCCAAGAAGCGCAAGCTCAGTCTGGACAGCTCGGACAGCCGGGTCCTCAGCTACCCGACGCAATGATGTGCAAAGGATTGTAGACGGGTCATCTGTCGCAGTGACGTGAGAAAGTACTTCTCATGCGCGGCCGCCAGCCCAGATGCAGTGCGCGATGGGCGGCGGCACGCAGCGGAACAATTGCACCACATGGATAGTCCTTCTCTAAACTGTCGGTCAGAACATTTCAGGGCGTTTTATGTTGAACATAGGAAAGAGAAAGGTGGAGTCACGGCCAGCTGAGAGATGCTGCGCGATCGCAGCGCAGGCCGGGCTTGCACATCGGGCTCTCTAGAGAGCAAGACTTGTAAAGCGAGGCCAGCAGTGTCCTTGGCTGACAGCTATGGCGTCAATCTGCCTTGTGATTCCTGTCTCAGGGGTGCACATGGAGCAGACCAAGACATTTACATCAGAATGTCCCCATCCTGCAGCCACTCTTAGTTCTGCATCCAAGCCCAGTTCTGCACCTCATGCACAGGGCAAATCGATCTACCAGACATCAGAATCCTCGTCCTGGATCTCGAGCACGCCAGCCAGGAATTGCAGGATCATGAAGCCGAACAGCGGCGTCTGCAGGGCAGAGTATAGGGACGCCATCAGTTTTCGTGTTCAGCAAAGCAAACATGAGCAGTGTTTGTGTGCTGCTGTGCAAGTGTGTGTCCAGCAAGGCACTGCAGGCCAGGCGCACAACCCGCCACGGTGAACATGAACACTGCTGTCAGCAGTGGGGGCAGAAAATCACTCACGAAGTCAATCGTGCCTAGGAGCGGCGGCACCAGGCCGCGGAACAGGTTGAGGTACGGGTCCGTAACCTGGCGGGCAGGGAAGCACAGATCAACTTGCATGACACCTGTGAGGACTATGGCCAGGCAACATGATACATGCAAGAAGGCGCACGTGAGGAGGATGTGCCCTAGCCAAAGTCAGCACAAATAAGTCGCTCTCGTGCCGCGCAATCTTCACCGCTCATGCCGAGAAGCTGTGCATACCAGAGGAGTCCACGATGCCTAAATGTAGATGTTTACAAGGGTTTCTGGTGCACCTGGCGCAGCGCGAGCCACGACTGCTCCTCCCAGTTGTGTTCAACTCAACAAGTCTGAATTTGTACGTTACCGCCAGACGACCATTTCAAAGGTCGCACCTGGCGCAGCGCGAGCCAGGGCTGGTCCTCCCAGTTGAAGGCGGGAAACCAGGACAGCAGCACCCGCATGAACAGCAGCAGCAGGTACAGCTTGATGAAGCTGGACACCGCGCGCGTTATGAGCAGCAGCGTGTGCACCGAGCTGTTGCTGATGGCGGCGAAGGGCGCGACCAGCATCAGCGTCCGCATGTTGCGCACGCTGCCTTTGATCTGCGCGTTCACCGCCTGCCCGGGCAGGAAACACACATGATGTCGGTGACACGGTGCGAGTCGCGTCAAGACAGACGGCTGTGCGTCGAACTGGGTTCAGGGGAGCGAGACCCTGCTTTGAAACATGGTGCATGCAAGAGGCAGAGGCGAGCAGCGCGGGCTTCGTCTAAATCTTCGATGGCTGGGGCATAATTATGTGAAAGCTCCAGTTTTCTGTCCCTACCTCTGCGTCAAACTCCTTGCCGCCGGCGGCTGCTGCAGCAAACTTGGCCACCGCCGCCCGCCACACTGAGATCGCGAGCGCCGCAGCCCGCGCCAGCAGCTGCACGGGGCCCCACGCAGGCTGCGCTGGCTCGAAGCTGGGGGCTGCTGCTGCCGATGCAGTCATCACCACACGCTGTGTGCGGGGTGCAGAGCCGCTGTTGCCGCTGCGTCGCCGCAGCACCGGCTGTGCATGCATGCCCAGGCACCGCAACGCGCAGGGAACCGGCGCACGCACGCCTGCCGGCACAGCGGACCTTGTGCCTGCCAGGATCAGGGTTGGCGGCTCAGGGGATACAGTGCATGAGGCCTGGAGCGAACGTGGAACCCTGCTGCGCGGGCTGCGATTTGCAGGAGTGCAGTTGCAGTGGCAGGACAAACAGCACTGACGGTGAACGAGTTTGCTGGGGAACCTGCGAATGTGCTTGCTTACCATTTGTGATCCGACTGGTGATCTGCGGCCTGCAGGACAGCAGGCCCAGCGCCATTGTTGCTCAACTAGGTGCCCCACGCAAGATGATCCGGATACTGCCTCCGTCGCGCCGGCCAGCGCCTGAACGAGAGTTTCAGCACAGCCTCGCTATCAGCACGGTAGCTCCTTGCAAAACGAGAAGTGCAGATGGCTTTCCGAAAGCAATCGCCGACACCATCCCTGCAGCTTATCTACCCCCAGCAGGGCATTCGCGCGCGCAGCATCACGCAGCATGCTTTGTCTTGTTTGCAACATTGCACGTGTCCGAAGTCCGCAGCTGGCGCTGCTGAACGTGCCTCCCTCGGTTTCTGCCTCGGCAGATGCGCCTGGATGCCGACACTTGACACTAGGAAGTTTCACGCGGGCGCGACCGTGCTTTTGCATTCGCGATCCAGAGCAATACTGCGTATCTGTGCAGCTTTGAGCTTCTGAGCCCATCACGAGACTTGCGGCTGTTGCGATCAAAGTCGGACTGAACCATCAGCTGGAAGCCGTGCAAACGCAGCAGCAGCATGGTGAAGAAGCACGTCAAGGGAGAGGGAATCGAGAATAAGTACGCCTTGGGCGACTTCAAGGTCGGAGACCTGGTGTGGGCCAGCGTGAAGGGGTATCCGCGGTAAACCTCCGCACGCCGCTGAGCCTGCCTGTTCGATGGTCAGGTCACGGATCTGCATCGTGTAAGCTATGCGCAGCAAACCTATCAAGCTTGAAACTATGGACCTTCCTACACGCCGGCGCAACTGCCACGCAGGTGGCCGGGGCAGGTCGCCGATCCGGACAAGGCCGCGGAACGCCATCTGGCCCTCCGCCGCCCCAACACGCTGCTGATCTACTTCTTCGGCGACCGCAGCTTCGGATGGTTCCAGGTGGAGCATCCTCCAGCATGCTTCAGAGCACGCCGGGCGTTACAAGATGCAATGCACATCTATATGCATGGCTCGATCATCCACCGAGCGCCGGCAGACCTGGGTTTGAGCGGCTTGATCGCAGTTACCTGAACAGCTGCTTGCCTCCTGCTTGCAGCCGGACACGCTGGTGCTCTTCAGCGAGCATTACGAGCAGCTGTCCAAGGTCAAGGTCAAAAAGCCGGTGCGCCGCAGATTGGCGCCTGCCGCGCTGTCGCGTCGCAAGCACTCGAACTCGACCGCGCCTGCGCTGTTGCATTCTTCTTGGCGAATCACCCTTGCCAACGTCGCGGAGCAACAGAACCAGGGGTTACATCGCCTAGAGTCATGATGCATGCCGCAGAACTTCCAGCGCGCAGTGGAGGAGGGCAAGGAGGTGCTGGACAAGCGCGCCGGCAAAGAGCCCATCACCAACCACTTGGCCTGGTGCGAATTCATGCTCGACCATCGAGTGTTTTGCATGGTAAAATGCTGAGTGACGCCCAATCGGTCAAGATGCCAATGGCGTGAGCTTGTGATCCGGTGCATGGGTGCTGCCAGTCAAGTTGGCAGGCCTGAAATCGAGTCTGTTACTGCCTTACACAGGGATGCGCTGGACGAGAGCGACGAGCGGAACCAGCCGGGCTACCGTGAAGATGGCGGCTCCGATGGCGACGGCGGCCCGGGGCAAGCGGAGACGCGGCGCGACATCCGGCCGCCGCAGCCCAGCGCGGAGGTGGCGACGCGCTGCACCGCGGCAGGCGCGCTGGCATGGCTGTTTGCGACGGCGACCGACCCGCACCGGGAGCCTACACAGGTGAGACAATGTTTCCGTGTGAAAGCGGGGGGAAAATGAGACGAAGGATGGACAAAATCCAGTATTGAACGGTGAGAATCAACCGGTTACAGGATCATGTGTGGTTGCACACTGCGAAAAGACCCATGGGAAGGTGGTGGGCACTTCACGGGGACTACCAATCGCGAGTCCGACCTAATTCCATGACCCGCTTCTACTCAACAGGAGGCGGCAGCGCAGGCGGCAAGCGCGGCGCGGCAGATCTTCAGCCTGGCGCGCTCGCGCGTCGTCACGCCCGTCGCAAGGCCGGCCCCCAAGCGGCGGCCGTCCGCCCTCAATGGCGCCAAACCTGACGGCAAACCCCCCGTCGAGCAGGAGGTCAACGAGGTGGGTCTGTAGGGACGACGCACGTGGCACCAGGATTGCTTCCTAGACGTTGTTTCGTGCTCTGGAGGGTTTCACATGGTCTGACATCTCTGCTCAAACTTTGGAAACACAAGGGTATGAGGCTCTGCAACCAGCGCTGCCGTTGTTAGCCATGTGTGCTGCATGGTCTTCAATGCCTGCCTCGATTGCACAGGCTCGGGGCATTGCAAGGTCCCACCTGATCTGGCACATGTAATCGGACGGTCGATTCGCGTTCATATGTTCCCCCAGAGCCTACACCTGCACCGAGCCGCGCTTGCATGTCGGTGTGACCCTCGAACGGTGTGGTCCTCGGACAGGAGGACGGGACACCGCCGCCGACGGCCAAAAAGCGCAAGCTGGAGGCGGCGGGCGGCAGCGGCAAGCGCGACCGGTCGTCCTCGGACGCCGTGGCGGCGCTGGCGGCGGAGGAAGAAGAGGAGGCTGAGCAGCGGCGGGCGGAGAAGGAGGCGGCAAAGGCGGCCCGCAAGGCGCAGCGGGAGGAGCGGCGCGTCGCGGAAAAGGCGGCCAAGGCTGCGGCGCGCGCGGACGAGGCGGCGGAGGTCACCCGTGAGCGTGGGTGAGCGCTGCGCTCGTTGTTGAGCCGATGCTAGTCCAGTCTTATGTGCGGGACGCCTTGGCCAGGCACCCATTACTTCCAGCAGGGGCTTGCGGTGTGCGCAAAGCCCCGCGTATGCAGCACAGACAAGCGCACGACTGTTTTTGCTCTGGACATGTCACGCAGACATGACAACAGTGTGCTGCCCACACCTGCAGGCTGGCGACCGTCGAGCGGGAGCTGCGGCTGCAGTTGGCGGAGGTGGCTGCGGGCCTGTCGGTTATGCTTATTGATTTTGACAACACCTCCGGAAGGCGGCGACACACTGCTGTCTGCGCCCGCAGGCTGGCGAATGTCGAGCGGAGCTGCGGCTGCAGCCACCCGAGGTGGCGGCGGGCCTGTTGGTTATGCCAATGCCATTGAGCATACCTCGCAGCAACGTTGACCGTCCACGTTTGCAGGCTGGCAAACGTCGAGCGGGAGCTGCGGCTGCAGCCGACGGAGGTGGCGGCAGGGCTGTCGGTCATCGCGCGCTCGCCGCTGTCCTTTCTGGACGGCCCCTCCGGCACTGCCGCAGCTGCGGCGCTGCGCCTGCGCGAGCTGGTTGGTCTGTTTCCCTGCGCATGTTCTTTTCGTGAGAGGCTGCACGAGGACGATACTGGGTTGCCAGGCTTGCGGCCAGTTGCGCACACTGCACCATGGTGCCAGAAGGCTTCAGGGCAGCCTGCTGCCAGCATGCGTCCAAGCTGGCTTGCTGCCGCGCAGACCTTTGCAAAGAGCCGGCTGTGGTCGGCGGGCGAGGTGGCGAGCTCCCAAAGCCTATTTGTAAACAGCTTTGTTTGTGAGAAAGCTTGCTGCGGCGCAGACCTTCGCGAAGAGCCGGCTCGCGAAGAGCCGGCTATGGTCGGCGGGCGAGGTGGGCGATGCGCTGCTGGCGCTGCTGGACAGTTTTCTAGTTGGGCGCTCACATCGAAGCTGCTGCCACGCAGACCTTTGCCAAGAGCCGGCTGTGGTCGGCGGGCGAGGTGGGCGACGCGCTGCTGGCGGTGCTGGGCTCCCCAGGCGTGGGCTTCGCGCGCCGCAAGCGCCCCGAGGCGGGCGTGCCGCCGCCTCCCGAGCTGGAGGCCGTTCCCGGCAAGGCCTCCGGCGACGAGTACAGGTCTGTGGACTTGGACTCGCGAGAGATGGCAAGGGGTTTGATGAGAGATATGGAAGCGGTGACTGCCGCTGCTGCTATTGGCGCTGCCATTGCCGCTGCAGCCGCTGCATGTCAGCACATGTTCATGGAGCATGCAGGCTTGTGCTGCATTGAGGGTCAAGGCAGCTCCAGGGACCAAAGGCACTTAGAATTCAAAACATGGCATCACCGCCTCGCATCGTTCGAGGCTGTGCAGGCCTTGTCATGCAAGTTGAGCCCCCCGCCTGGTGCAGGTGGGTGTCGTATGCGGAGCACGTGCCGCCGACGCAGGAGAGCTTTGCAGCCATGCTAACGGCTTTCTACGAGCGCCATGGCGCGTCCCAGGCGAGTCGCTGCCGCTTCTATGCTATCCTTCTTTCGTCAGCAAGCAAGACCATGCTGAGTGAAGCGCTGAGTGAAAGCCCGGATGCCACCAGAGTTGTGATTGCCTCCCGATTGCCGCATTGAGGAGACCCACCCAAACGAAATCGCAGGAATGTTCATGCGGGGAACGCAGCCCCTGAATCAGATCCAGCCCACGCTCGCGGAATGCACTGTGTGCCAGGCGCCTAGTCGAATAGAGGAAATAATTGACAGGTGCTGTTGCTGACACCGTTCTATCGGGGGCGCACGCGGCGCCGGTGCTGAACCACCAGCCGCTAGAGAGTAGCTCACTGATCCATGCCTGAGCAGGAATGCACAGCCGGGCTCTCGACTACACACGACAACTTGTATATCTGTGGTGCGCAGGCGGCGCCGGTGCTGGACCACCAGCCGCTGGACCTGTGGGCGCTTTTCCGGGCAGTCGCGCAGCGCGGCGGCTATCAGGCCGCCACCGCCACCCGGTACGCTGTCTGCGCTTGCACAATGCCCCTCAGTGCAGGGACGTCATGTGCAGTCTGTGGTGAAGTGTGCAAAGTGTTGTGCCGCTCAGTGCGCAGACCATGAGAGAGTGTGCCCCAGGGTGTGGTGGTTGCATCCCGCATCGCAACGACAAATCTCCTGTATGCCTTGCAGGCAGTGGCGGCAGGTGCTGCGGGATCTGCGGCCGGACACGGACACCAGCAAGGATTCCCTGGTGCAGGCGCTGGTGAAGCACACCATTCAAATCTGGTGGCACTTCCTGTTGCTACTGTCAAACGAACATCGTGCGCTTGGTGCAGGCAGTGGCGGGCGGTGCTGCGGGAATTGCGGCCGGACACGGACACCGGCAAGGGCTCCCTGGCGCCGGCGCTGGTGAAGCACTACCGCCGGCTGCTGCTGGCGCTCGAGGCCGACCTGATCGCCTCCTCCGGCGCCCAAGTGCGGTCTGTCGGGCCTGCAGAACTGTCATGCTGCAGCCCTGCATCGGCGGCGGCGCCGCGACCTCTGGTGCTGTAGCACCTGCAGCCGGCCACATGTCACCAAGCCAGCATTCAGTTGCTGCTCTTCCGACGTTGCCCTGAGCCTGGATGCATGATGCTGAAGAGTTCCTCTGAAATATTGCCTGGCATTGCGCAGGTGGAGGTGCGAATCGTGCAGCGCGCCTCCTCTGCAGCCAAGACAGCGGCGAAGGCCGCGCGGCAGCAGGCGCACAAGGCCGCTACGGCAACCGCTAAGAAGCATGTGCGTGTGGAATGCCTGTCGCAAAAGCTTGAGAGTGACATGCATCGTGCATGATGCCTGCAGATCACCCACCAAGTGTGGGCATCCTTCATCAAGCGAAGCAGGCCCCTCGCCACTTGGGTTGGCACCATACTGCCATTGGGTTGCCGCTCACCGTCACTTGCAAGCTCATTGGGTAGTAAGCGTAGTGCTGAAAATGTCATCGATTGAATCCCAATTCCCTCCAATACAGGCGGGCCGCAGCCTAATGGACACGCCGGAAGGCGCATCGCTCGGCTTTGGCGACGTAGCGGGCGCGGCGGGGGGCTTGCACCCTGACAGCAGCAGCGGCGAGGAGGAGGACGAAGCTCCGAGCAGCAGCAACGACGACAGCGATGCTGACTTGGCGCCCCGGCTGCACAAGGTGCGAATAACCAAGTCTCGAGTTTTTCTGGCTTTGTTTCTAAAAGCTGCACCCCAGCAGCAGCGACGCCAACGCCAATGCGGCGCCCCGCCTGTGCAAGGTGCGATTGCCAGAGAACGAAGCTTGGTGACGATGTGCCAGCGCCACTTGTGACTGCCAAAGATGCGAGTCGAGAATCACGTTTGCTCGCATGGCCCAGCAGCGTACCTCGATGTGCTGCATGGCAGCCCGGCAGATTGCCAAGGTGGCATGTGGGCTTTCTGTGATCGCCCAGCTGAGAGTGCCACAAGTTCTATGTGCAGGCATCAGCCGCCGCCGCCGCCGAACCGGGCAGCCCTGCTTCGAAGCGCGCGCGACTGCAAGCAGCTGCTGACAGGCGAAAGGCCAAGCACCAGCAGCAGCAGCCGGCCGAGCTGGACCCCGAAGCCAAGCGCCAGGTGATCAGCTTGCCACGAGCTTTCGTTTGAGGGCTCCAGCGAGCTTTCGTCTGAGGGTGCCCGTGGAATCTGTGCATCCATTGCCGCCCTACGCCAAAAGGAGGCAACCATGCACACACTGTGCAGCTGCGGGCGCCTGTGATGCAGCTTGTGGAAGTGAGAGGAAGCATGGGCCATGCATTCGAGGCCTTGTACCAGGCATAAAACGAAACGCAGTGGCATCCATTGGCCGCCGTGACCGTCGTCAGAGTGTTGTCACCTGGTCTGCAGGCTGCGGAGAAGAAGGCCAAGATGATGGCTGATTACGAGCAGCTGAATGGCGGCAGCGCCGCGGCGGCGGCCGCCGGCAACGTGGCGTCAGCACCTCTCATCCCCAAGCGCGAGCCGGTCGTCCGGCAGCAGCAGGCACGACTGGCACACATCCTGGCGTCCAGTCCCGTCAGAAGTGCCCCCTGATGAGCTGGCACCCTGCTGCTGACGGTGCTGGGCTGCTGCAGGCTGGGCAGCTTCAGGCACACGAGTGCACCAGGCTTCCCCTTTGAGGCCCTCTGCGCAGGCAGTGACATCCTGGCGTAAGCACCACATGCCGCAGGTGCCGCACTCACAGGCAAAACGCCCAGGAATCTGTCGAGCCAACGGATCTCTGAGCCACAGACCTGGTGCCAAAACATTCGCAAGTTTATTGCTTGCAGGCCCGGCCGCACGGCGACTTGGACCGGAAAAAGATGGTCGTGCTGCGTTTCCCGAAGGACTACCCGATGCCCAGCAAGGCGCAGGTTCGTCTGCCCCCTCACCTGTCACTGCCCTTTCGGCACCAGCCTGCAGGGGCTACTTTATACAGCTGAGCTTGTGATGTGCTGATGGCGTCCACTCGGCACCGTTTTTCGTATGCCAGCAGGTCTTAGTGGCGCTGTTGTAGCACATACATCCCCGACATGCCAATGTGTTGTCGATCCAATCACGGCGCAGGTGCTGCTGGCGGGCGTGAACATTGGGCAGCTGTCGCCAGACGACGTCTACATCTTCAGCACGTCCTACGCCGCGTGCCTGGACTACCCCTCTGTCGAGGTGAGCCCACCCTGTGCCCAGGTGTGCACCCCAAATGGGGTACCTTTGGGTCGCGGAGAACGAGCTGTGACTCTGCCCGGTCTGCACACCATTAGCTTTGCCCGGCGCGCCCCTGACATGGGGTGGGGCTGTGGGTTGCAGAGCGAGCTACGGACTGCAGGGCCAACCCGACACCTGACTGGCGGAGCGGGCGCTCAAAGTCCAAAAGTCTCGCAAGCTCAGAAATGCGATGACCTCCTGTGATTGCTTGCGGTTTGTGTCCGCCTGCTGCAGGTGGCGAAAAAAGCAGAGCGCTGGTTCACCGCCAACGCTGACCGCCAGTTCAGAGTTGCGCGCGGCCACAGCGTGCGCGTCTCGCGCGAGGTGGGTGCAGGATCGTGTCTGATCTGAAATGGCACATGATGTGTGCAGCGTCATGCCTTGGCAGCCACATGCTGCGGTGATGCTCACAGCGATTTTGTGTGTGGTGCAGATGAAGAAGGAGGGGACGCGGCAGAGGGACGCGGGGCAGCGGCCGGCTGCCGGCGGCGGCCGCGGCCGCGGCCGCGCCGGCGCCGCCGCCCGGCCCGCCGATCTGTCGCTGCCGCCGCCAAAGTCGCTGCCGCCGCCTGCATCCGCCGGCGCCGGCGCCCACACCGGGGTGCCCTTCAGCGCGCAGCGCACGGGCGTGCCGTATGTGGCGGTCCCCAGCGGCGGCAGCGGCGGCGGCGCGGCCACAGGGGTGCCTTTCGATCCGCGCCGCGCGGCGGTGGACCCCCGGCAGCAGGCGGCGCCGACCGGCGCAGGTGCATGTCCACATATGAGTGTCCGTGTACAGACACAACCACTTTCGATGTTTCCAATGTTGTTGGCCTTGGCGCTGTTGGGCTATGACCCTGTTGTCTTTCCAGGTGCTGCCCAAAGGTGGTCAGAACAGAAGATGCGATTGGTGCCACAGACCTTGAGGATTCCACGACCGCACGCAGCAGTCCTGAATTCACTTTCATGCACATCGCTGCATGCCTGCTCTAATTCAAATGCCAAGGCTGGTACCTACAACTCGCTGGGTGTTTTGCTGCAGCTGCGGACCCACGGCGCGGCGGCCACGGAGGAGCACAGGCCTATGCCCAGCAGCAGGACCCGCGGCATCAGCAGCGACAGCAGCAGCAGCAGCAGCAACAGCACGACCCGCGGCAGCATCAGCAGCTCTGGCAGCCGCCGATGCAGCAGGGCGGTCCGCAGCAACGCTACGGCCGGCAGCCGCCGCCGCCGGCGCGCGCCGCGCCGCCGCCGGCAGCTGGCTTTGGCGGCGGCTACGACGCCGCCGCCGGTGCCTACGGCGGGGGAGCCGCCGAGGAATATGGCGCTGCCGGCTGCGCCAGCATTGCCGCCACATCCGGCAGCGCGCCCACCGCGGACGTGCAGCTGCCGCAGGGTTTCGACCTCGCGGCGATCTCTGCCATCCTGCAGAACGTACAGCAGGCACCCAGCCCCGCGCCGGTGGCGGACCCCCGCGCGGCCGCGCCGGCGCTGGTGGCGTCGCCGGCGGCCGCCGCCGTGCCCGCCCCGCCTCCCGCGGCGGCGTGGGCGCCGCCGCCTGCCGCAGTGGCGCGGCCTCCCCCGGCGGCAGCGGCGGCGCCGGCGACGGCGGCAGACAGCGCGGAGCAGCAGGGCAGAGACGTGGGGCGGGACCTGCAGGCGCTGCTGGCCAGGCTGCTGCCCGGCGGCGACGGCAGCAGCTGACCGCGTGCTAATGGCGCTTCTGGCTGTCTTTGAGAGGCGGAGGCAGCCGATGGTGTCCAGCTCCGGGCTCTGCTGCTGCGGTCTGAAGTGTGCTTTTTCAGGCATGGAGTCCCACAGCTTGGATTGGAGGTTGAGGAGCATGATTCCAGCTGACACACAGGGGGGGCAGCGCCTCTAGAAATAGACAGCAGTGTGTTTGTTTGTGACCCGTGAGACTGCTTGATGCGGAAGTCGAAGGAGGGATTGCATCACGGCGACCAGGAAATGCATGCGTGCATGAAATCTCGAACGTCGTGTCAGTGAGTAGCCGGCAGTGCGACAATCCAGATCATCCACCAATGCGCCCGTCTTTGGCTTGGCACATGATCAGCCAATAGTTGAGCGAGAGTGCTTGGGCAGTTTGACTGTGCGAGCATCCTGTGCACTGGCAATTCAATGTGGCGGCGGCTTTAGGTGTTCCAACCAAACATGTTCAGGCAACAGGTATTTGCGAATATGTGGCACCAGAGAATTGGGCGTACCTAGTTAGGTATGTGAGGCAAGGCAAGGCAAGCATCGACAGACGAAACCACTGCTTTGCGCATCGCATCACATGCGATGCGCACTTCGTCTGAAGAAATGATGACTCGACAAGCCCGGGTCTGGTGCAGACAACACTCAGGAGGTCGTCTCTGGCGCACAGCGCGGGAGTGAACATCTGTGCGCCAAGGTGAACAATGGCGTCAGCACACTCCGCTGCTGAAACTAGGTTTTGAGCCCGTTTCATGGAGGAATCAACCAGGCTGCTGCTCGTGCGATTGTGCAGAGCGCGCCGTGTGCGACGGCGGTGGCCCCACCACACGTCGCAGGCCGCAATAAAGGAAGGAGGTGCTCAAATCACCATGCTATTGACGTGAATCTAGCCTGGTTCTAGCAAGGCGGGCCCCAGACAGCCGCAAGAGCGGCATTCCTGCCGTCATGTGCACTCGAACAGGCCGTCCGTTTTCATCTTCGCCTAGGCCTAGGTAATCATGCCGACGCCTCAGCAGCTGGTGCTGTCAGCGCGCTGCTCCTTCTCTAGGTGCCGATCCGAATAATTCAGCAGCACGCGATGCAGATGCCGCGCCATCGCCGCCAGACTCGCGCAGGGGCCCCTGCGCCGCCGAGGCAGCACCGCATGTGCCGCGGCTGATGGCATTGCGGATGTGCTCCGGCTGCTCTGCCACCATTGCGGATGTGCTCCGGCTGCTCTGCCACCATTACGACCATGGCAAGTGCTGCAGCTGCAGCGGCCTTGGGCGGCTGTGGCCGAGAGTGCATCACAGCACCAGCGGCAGCGCCTCAAGGAAGGCGACGCACAGCGCGCCGAGGCTGGCCAGGCTCAGCAGCGGCCGCAGCGAGGCGCCGCCGCTGGCCAGCAGCTGCCACGCGGCGTCCTGACGGCACGTTGCCGTCCGTTTTCCGTCCTATGCATGCAGCGGACTGACTCAGGGTCGGAGAAGGGGGCACTGCGATGCATGCGGCTGTGCAGGCGAGGGGCCGGAGCTCAGGCGCAAGCACGTATGGGGCCATGTCATGTCACACCCATAGACACAGTCCAGTCACAGGGTTGCCATGCATAGTGCATCATGTGCGGAGGTGAGCGATCATCATGTAGAATGCCGCTCGACCTGCTGCTTCTTCTGCGGCGCAAAATTTTGTGCGCTCAGCGCGCAGGAGATGAGCACCCGCGCCTGCGCCGCCAGGCTGCAGTCACCGTCCTCCGCCTTGCCCGTCGGCGCCGCCGCATCAGCCTCTGCCAGCGGGCTCGGCCATGGTGCGGGGATCAGCTGCACCGCGGCAGGCGCCACATCCTGTGCTGCATCGTGGAAGGCGGCCGGCGGCGTGGCGACTGCGGCTGCCGCCGCGGCGGCGGCGGCACGCCGGCCGCCGCCAGAGCCTTGGCGGCGGCGCTGCGGCGCGGCCGGTGCCCAGAGCAGGCTGACATCCGGCGGCGCGGCGTGCGACGTGTACGCCGGGCTGTCTGCTGGCTCCGACAGGAAGAAGTCAGCGCCGGCGGCGGAGGCGCGGCAGCCGCAGCCGCACGGCCGGGCATGGCCAGGCTTGCCAGCGGGGGAGGCGGTGGCAGCGGCCGGCATGGCCGACGGCGCGGACAGCGCCGACACGGCGGCGACGATCGCCGCCAGCGACGGTGGCCGGCTGTCGCTGGTGTGCCAGGCGGCGCCGCCCAGCAGCTTGCCGCGGCTGCGGTTGCGGGTGGACGTGTCGCTCGCGCTGCCACCTGCAGAGATTCGGGATGATGGTCAGACACGTGGTTTGCAGATTGCAAGAGTAGAGGCAACGAATGGGGTGTCCGTTAGGTACTCAGGGCGGAAACTGGCCGCGGCGGGCAGCCTGTGCTGGGCAAGGCATCCAGGTCAGGTGGCATTTGCATAGTGCTGCTGCGAAAGGCGAGAGGGTTGTGTGGAGTGCTACACGGGGGAGCGGAGAGGAGGGCAAACTGCAAATGCGGGGCCAGAAGCGTGAGCGCACTGGCTGTGGACTGCGGGCTGGGGTGCGCGGCGCCGGGCCCCGCAAAGGCGCCGGTGCGGATTGGGGGTGGCGCGCCGCCCGAGGCGATGTGCGCAATCGCACGCATCATTGCGGCGTTCAGGCCGGTGCCGCCGCCGCCGCCGTCCGCGCGCGACGCAAAGTGCACCGGCTTCTGCCCGTCCTGCGTCTCCAGGCTGAACCACGCCGCCGGTCCTGCGGCACACCGCAGACATTGAGCAAAAATTGAGCACAAGTCGCCTTGTGAACGAGTCCAGTTGCAGGGGTAGCTGCAGTGCTAAGGCGGCACTGCAGGTGACACGACGAAGAAGACCATGACTGCAGCTTTCTTGTTTGTGACACAAATGGACCAGTGTATGTTCCTGCGAGTACATGCAGGAACATACGCTGCACGGGCGCACCGGGGGCGGTGTGGCGCGCGAGCAGCAGCGCGATGGAGCCGGCGTCGGGGAGCAGCGCCGCCAGGTGCAGCGACGTCAGACCACCCGGCCCGCCCGCCGTCCCGTCCCACGCGTGCTGCTGCTGCTGCCCCCACTCCAGCAGCACCTGCGGTGGTGGACAGGGCAAGGAGTCGGCGAAGTAGCGGTGGAACTATCAGTGCAAAGCTCTGGAGCGTGTCAGACTGAGGCGCGAGATGGGGGCATGACTGTCTCTGGGCTGGCAGCTGTTCAGCTCCCCCGCCAAGTACAGGCTGCTCAACAAGACTCTGCAACTGTGTTGCCCGAAGATCTCACCTCCACCATGCGCAGGGAACCGGAGGCGACGGCCAGGTGCAGCAGCGACCAGCCGTCGGCAAAGGCGGCGCAGGATGACAGCAGGCCCGGCACGCCCTCGACGCCGCGCGCCGCCACTGGCAGCAGGAAAGCAGACAGCGCCCACAGCCCGCGCTTGCACGCGTACGCCAGCAGCCTGCGGGTGCGCAGAACAGTTGAGATTTTGGATGGCCAGATTTCTTGCATAGCAAAGATGTCATGGCTGCACCCTGACATACGGACTGCCTGGCGCAGGCAGAAAGGCATGGGGATCAGACTTCAACGCCTTCACAGCATCAGACAAAGGGTTCAATATCACAGCAGGCAGTGTATAGCACGGCAGCATGGCTCACCTGCGGGCGGTGGCGAGCGCCGCGTGGATGGACAGGCAGGCGGGGTCGGGCGCGCCGCCGCCCTCCGTGGCCGCGGCAGCAACAATGCCCACGTCCGCCAGGAAGCCGTGCCGCTGCTCCGCCGGCAGCGCCTCCACGACGGACGCCACCTCAGCGCGAGCTGCGGCGCCCGCCAGCACCGCCACCGGGTACGCCTCGCCCATGAACACGCCTGCAGATTGAGAGTGTAGATTGGGGATCAGAAGCTGCGTTAGATCTCAAACGAGGTGACTGAGGGAGCGGGCGTTGCCTTGCTGACACGCCGATTCTGGCAGCCTCAAGACAGCTGCAGCGATTCTGGCAGCTGCAGCTACAAGCACATGCAGAGGGACCATCTGCATGCGCTGGCATGTGGTCGCTGCAACTGTCTGGCAGGCTGGTCAGGAAATGCCTGGAGATGCCACCAGAGTCCCGCAGCAAACTGCAGCCACCGCGTGTGCAACTATGCCGGCATGCAGAAAGACGAAGAGCAAGGCATGTTCTGGGCCTCGCCCATCAGCAGTCACACATCAGCAACATCAGCAGAGCACACCTCGCTGGACCTCAACGTGCAGCAGCCCCGCGGCGACGCCCTCCGGCAGCCGAAGGCGCACCACCTCCACGCCCGCCACCGCCGCGGCGGCCGCCATTTCCGGGTCCGTTGGCAGCACCTGCGGAAACGTTACATGATCAGTCGACCGTGTTGCTGCTGGAACAGATTCTCAGGAGAATTTTCAGCAGTCTGGCGATCTGCAGCAGACAGCCTGAAAACCGGAATCGCGCCAAAGAGCACTGCGAAGCTGCGGGTCTGCCACGAAATCGGCGCAATGCATGAAGCACAAAGGAGTCGATCGGGCAGGCGTAGGGCAGGCACCTCGGCGTCGATGTCGCGGCCATTCGCACGAGCGAGCAGTGTGCAGCCCTCGCCCGTAATGTTGTAGCCCAGCACGATGAGCACCTGGTACAGAGTTTGCAGCGATAATTAACTTCTGAGTGTGTTCTGGGTTTTCAGAGTCTGCAATGTGAACAGTCGAGCCGCTGGGCCACACGCTGCCCGAAAGACCCTCTCAGCAAGCTACCAGACGGTAGCGTGATGTGCAGGCGGCACTCCGGGAGGAAACGGTTACGACATGAACAGACCTGGCTGGCGGCGCCGGCGATGGCGGTGGGGTCGATGCGCAGGATGCGCGGCAGGGTGGGGCCGCCGTCGACACCGTCGCCAGCGGCGGCGGCCAGGCGCGCCACCGTCCAGTGGTGCGCGATCTGCCCCGCCTTCACCACCGCCACCTCCCCCAGCAGCTGCACGATCAGCAGCCGGCTGGCCCAGGTGCCCGGGTCGCCTGCGCGCGACAGCGTATACACATCCATCAACTTTCATGGTGGATCAAGTTTCACTGGCGTTGGCGGCACCGGCCTTGGCGGCACAGGGGGCATCTGTCGTGCCACACGATGCTGGCCTAGTGCACCGGATGAGCAGTGAGGGATTAATCAACAGCTGTGGCTGCACAGTTGATAGATTTTGCACAGCTCCTCTTTGTCCACAGCTGTTTGGGGGTGGTGGGGTCGTGGTGCCGCGACCCCAAGCCAGCTGTGGGGCCAGGCGGAGTGATGCTGACTAATGAGGAGGCGATTCATGCGTAATGGTTTGATCGAGGATCACACAGTATCTGGGAGAGTATCTGAGCTGGCATGGCAGGGCAGGGCTGATGCAATGGCATCGACAAGCCTGCAAGACACTGCAGCAAAAGCACAAGCCAGGTCAATGCCAGACATATGTCTGGGATGACGCGGTACAAACACAAAAGAAACTCTCTTGTACAACACACCAACCCAGCAGCTGCATCAGAAGCGCTGCAGGATGAAAGCCAGGTTGTTTGTGATAACCCGATTCTCCACATTTTGCAATCAAGGACATGAATGCAGGTGTGAGCCACCTGTCGAGCACACTTGTGCCTGTGCTGTCGATCAGCCACCGCACAGCTGAGACCCTTCCCAGCTTCGGGCATCCAAACCGAACATCCAGCTCGCTATATACGTATTCATACTTTTGCTTGAAGACCACTCACGCTCGAGGAGGTGCTTGACAGCGTCCCGCAGGTTGTGGGCGCCGCCGTCGGTCGCCATTGCTGCAGCGTCCATCATGGTCTGCAGCGTCACGTGCACGCAGCCTGGCCGCATGTAGCCCTCCACCCCTACAGCCGCGACATGAGATGCGGCTGAATAGTCGGCCTTCAAATCCATGGGCGGCAGCTCAGGTGCGCTGTGTGCAGCTCCCACTGTGCTGATGAATCGCTTGGCAATGTGGCCCACTAGGTTCTCGGAAGGGGAGCGCAAGAGAGCAAGCGACCACAAAGGCACAGAGCAGACGGCTATGGTGCAGATCAGGAGGATGTGCCAGGTTGCACCTGTGGGCGCCGCCTGCAGCCAGCCGGTCAGCTGGTCCCGCAGATCGGCCGGCAGCTGAGCCGGTGTGCAGTCAAACAGCTTGACCGAAAGCCGCAGCAGGAAGTTCTGCGGGAAGTAGTCGGCGCCGGGCCCCGCGCCGCCCGCCGCTGCCGCGCCCTGCTGCGCCAGCAGCGAAATAGCGCGGTCGTAGCTGGCAGACGGGCCGCCTGCCTCCGGCATACCTGCAGACGGAAGCAACACCTTTGTTGTGCAGGTAGACACTGCGGTGTATGCCAGGGATAGCGTACGTGGGGCATTTTAGCAGGCTTGGTAAGGCAACTGCCATTTCTTACAGCACAATGCCCGTGAGGATGTTCGGTGTCTGACAGGAGCCATCTCCACTGTAGGATCCTGAATATGTGCACATCCTGATGCGATCAGCAAGTGACGAGACCTAGTGAAGCAAGCGGTCAAACCAAGCGCAAGAGCGGTGAGCACCTGGCACGCCATCATACGCGCGAAATCCGGGCCGAGAGGCCCAGACGGCGGCTGCGGCGGCGGCGGGGTCGGTACCAAATGCCTGGAGCGCCTGGCTCTGCTGCTGCTGCTGTTGCTGCTGCTGCTGCTGCTGCTCCAGCCCCGACCGCAGCGGGTGCTGCTGCATGACGTCCTCCGCCAGCCTGCAACCGCCAGGAACATATTTGTTGCTGACCAAGTCAGATCACACTTGAACTAAACCCGGCATGACACTGAGGCAAGGCGTGAATGAGCAAGCAGCCAGGGCGGTGCGCATGCGCATGATGATGTACGGCACCAGGCAGCACAAGAGGCTCCACTTATAGATTTGTGTTAGCCTGCGGCCGCACATCTCAGTTTGGGAATCCCAAGCAAGAACTCACCGGCCAAACTGCGGCGCGTTGCTGTAGGCCTTGGACAGCGACTCCGTGGTGAAGGCGGAGTTGTGGGAGCCGCCGGGCAGGCGCCCCGTCAGCCAGTCTGGCCGCCCGTACGCCTCCGCGCCAAAGCCGTAGGCTGTCTGGAAGTCCTGCAGCAGGCGGCGGAGCCTCGAACCGGGCGAGGCGGAAGCTGTTGCTGGGCATGATATCTGGCGAGATCCTCGTGTGGTGCGGCATACGACATACCCAGAGCAGCTTCCACAAGGATAGAGATGTCCTACAAGCAGCATGTGTCACTATGGTACAGAATATCCGCCAGGGCCTCTCATATTGCATTTCGTATCTCACCTGCGCAGAGGGGGCGCCGCCGCCGTCAACCGCCGGCTTGGAGACCGCGGCCGCGAGGTCGTGCGCGTACGCAGGCGCAAAGCTGCGCAGAAAGTCTGCCTGGCTCTGCGCCAGGCCACCGGCTGGGGACGCCGATTTCTGCAGCCCCAGCGCCGCCAGTCGGTGGCCGTCGCCGACGCCGGCGGACAGCGCCGCCGTCGACGCCATCGTGTCGCCGCCCTTGGCGGTGGGGCGGCGCGCGGGGCGCTTGGCATGCGGCGAGCTATCGCCGCCATCGTTGTCGGGCACGGTGCGGTCGCCGGGACGCCCGGTCTTGGGGCTGTCGTCGGCGCTGGACGCCTGCGCCGCCTTCTTGCTTGCCAGCTTGCGCCGCCTGCGGGTGTTGGAGAGACAGGTTCAGCATGCGGTGGGAGACTTCAATGCGACATGTGGGACGCAGAGCAATTCCCGGCAGAGTCACGCAGGTGCACGATTGCAGGAGCATGCAGGCAGGTGGGCAGTGGCAGTGAGACCCGGAGCACGCACTGCAGTGACATGGGCAAGGCATTGCAGTTGGAATGGAGGGGGCTGTGACGCTGAAGGGGACGCACCGGGCGTTGTGCTTGACGAGCTGCGCGCGGCAGGAGCGCTTGCCACTGTCGAAGGCGGCCAGCTGGTGGCAGCGCCCGCACTGCTGGCAGAAGCGCTGCATTGTGCCGTGGCGCATGAACGACGGCAGCTTGATGTGCACCTCGCAGATGCGGCAGCGCTGGTGGTACGTTGTCAGGCCGCCCAGGTCCCGGCCGCAGTCCTCAACCTGCGTCGAATCAGAGCCGGCTGACCTGGAAGCTCCTGAGGACATCAGAACGTGCGCGTCTGAAGCGGCAGCCAAAGCCGCGAGCAGTCATTGACATTCATGGCTTGACTCCGAGCTGCTGCGCTCCACGAAAGCACAGGGCATGAACGGCGCACACCGTCAGAGACTAGGACAGAGAGGCTCATGCCTGGCAGATGGGGACGCCGGGACGCGCCGCCGGAGCCTGCCATGCGTCGCCGCTGCCGGATTTGTCTGAGGCATCGTCGCCCGACACCTGCCATGGTAGGGAAGGGGAGCGCCTGTGAGCCCGCCTGAGATTCCAGAAAGCCCATAACCCATAAGGAACGCCGCAAAGCTGCATGCTGGTTTACTGTACAGTCACTGGATTGCAACACCCCGCATGCAAGTGCTCAAGGTTGCCTCAAGCACGAGAAGATCAAGATTTGCTCAGCTAAGAAAGCGAAACCACATGAGCAGCGGCCGACCTGCGGCGAATCGCCCTCAGGCTGGATGGCTGTCAGGCGCAGCGTGCGCTTGCGCCGCGCGGGCTTGCGGCTGGCGCCGCCCTCGGCCGAGGCGCCTGACAGCGGCCGCTCAGCGGCCGCTCCCGCCTTTCCTGCCTGGCCTGCCTGGTCCGCCACCTCCGCCAGCGACTTGAGGCTGGGTGAATCCATCCTGAAAGGCCGCGCCGCGCTGTCTGCCGACTCTGTAGATAACGGCGTGATCGTGGACGCCGCCAGCCGCAGGGAGCCTGCCGGCCCAGCGTGCGGCTCTGCAGGCGGCGCGAGGGCCGTGGGCACCGCTCTGAGGTTGGCTGCGTCCCACACCCAGTCGCGGGCGTTCCAATGAGCGCCGCTTGCGCCTGCATGGCCCGTGTAGCGACTCAGTTCTGCGTCGATTTGTGCCAGCTCTGACGATGCAGGCCCAAACGATGCGTACAAGCGCTGCGGATGCGGATAGCGGCTGGAACTCGACCAGGACGCAGCACCTGGGAGGTTGCTGTCCGCGGCGAGGGGCGCGGCCGTCTCCTTGCGGCCCGGAGCGGCAGGTGGCTGCGAGAAGGAGGCTGCCTGGGCTGTATGCGGCAGATTTGACCGCCCGGATGTGAGCGGGTCCTCCGCTGGAACGTGCAGGCCGGCGGTCTGCGACGGCTCAGGCTGGCTCCAGCTCGTGCCTTGCCATCAGTGTTCGCCTGTGCGGGTGTCAGCAAACGCAGACAGTCATCACGGCAGCTGTGATATCAGACTTAGATCCTTGCTTTGAGCTGCAGGCTGCCGGGTGCCGGCTCTGTCCCTATGTGCGAAGCGTCAACGATGTTGACTTCACTCAAAATGTAGGGCACGGGGGCTCAGGGCGCCCGAACGCAGCGGCCAGCCGCCAGGCATCGAGTTGATTGTGTGAAAGAGTGTGGAGCCAGCAGGCGGCCACGCAGGCGCCCGTGCCGGCACCATGCAGGACAAGAACCATTTGTACCGGGCCCGCTGGACCGGCGGCCCGCAGGCAATCGGGTTTGTCACCGCGCTACGGCGTCTGGTGCACAGCAAATGCCACTGCTTTCCGGTCTACCGGTCTGTCATTTGAAAACGCCTTGTCTTGTGCACCGCCCTGACCACGATACACTTTCACCCGCGGCTCGTTGCCGCCCTGCTGCCCGCCCGCTGCCTCAACCAGCACAAACTGCTGTGCCGATCAGACTGACCCCACAAGCTGCCCTGCCCTGGCTCGCACGCCGTCCTTTCAAGGGCCAGAGGGCGGCCCTTGAAGGCCCAGGCCGACTTTTTGAAATTGCCCCGAATGAGGCGAGCGGCGCCAGCAGGACGCCCTGCCTCGATCCTGCCTCGGCACAGTAGCGATCCCCAGGATTCGTTCGCCAGGGCCTACGGGCTGCGGCGGGCTGCAGAGCCTTTCGTACATGCCGAGTACCAGCCTTTGCCAGGTTCCCAACGTCTGCCTACAATGAAAGGAGTGGAGTGCGAAAGTACCTTGCAGCTGTACACACTTCGATGGCCTGTAAGGGCGCCGACGGCCTCTCACGCTGACGTCCTCAAGGTGGTGAAAGGTCGTGCTGGTGACGCCAGTTCGTGTCGAGAGTGTGGCCTTACAACCATGTGGGGAGGTACAGCTATCCGAAAGCTGCACAGCGGCGGTGATCTTTCCAAAATGCGTCCTGAATGCGTTGGCTTGGCAGCTAACTGAAAGGTGCGTCAGCAAGGATCTTAGCATGACCGGGAGCCTTGTGCCTGCGTACGCAGCAGGGTTTCACTACTTACCAATTGCCTGCTAGATGATGTAGAAATATGATGTATGTTGCTGCTTGGGTTCAGTAAAACTACAACCGGTACAACGCTGATCAGTGCCGAAAGTTTGCTTGATTGATCAATTTACATGCAGTCATAAACTCCAGAACGTCAGAAGTTGTGTCACTGCAGCAAGGCCGACGTTCCCCCGCTGCTGTTCCTCGATCGCTTGTTCTCGCAGCCGCATCCTCCGAAACTCCGACACGCCGATTGCCCGGACAGCGGCCGCACCATGGCGCAATGTGGCCGTTGCGTGGCAGGATTGCTCGATCTAAGTGTCACAGGTCTCCACTCTTGCGCATTGATACTGCGAGCGCGGCTGCACCCAGGCGGCGGCGGCGGCAGACTCGGGCGCCGCCCGCAGCCACCCATGCCGGCGTCGTGCCGCTGCCAGGCGGCACTGGCGTCACCTGAACAGGCTGAAAGTTCGCAGCAAGCCAAGCCTGCCGCTCCGGCTGCGCTGGCCCCGCCAAACGTCCTCGACGACGCCGCCGAGGAGCACGGCGGTGCGCAGAAGCAAACACATGCCTGCGTGCAAGCAACCAGCATTCAAAGTTGCAGTCACGTGCAGCTTCGATGATGCTGCTGGACTGGTGTCATGCTGGGCGTGTGCATGCTGGTGGGCCGAGGTGCCAGTGCTGCGCCACTTCAGGAGACGTCTAGCACTGTTGAAACTGACACGACCTTCTGCCGGCGCAGGTATGGCGCGGGTGGTGCTGAAGCGCGGCAAGGCGCGCCTCTTCAAGGACGGCCAGCCGATGGTGTACTCGGGCGCCGTGCACCGTGTAGTGGGTCGGCCGCCGCCCGTCGCCGGAGACGCTGTGCTGCTCGCCGACGGCTCGGGCGCCACCATCGGCTGGGGCGCCTTCAACCCCGACAGCATGTTCCGCGTGAGGTGGGCACAAGCATAGGCACAAGCAGCAGGCGAGCGTTAGCATGCCGCCCAGCAAACTCTGTGTCAAATGGGCTGCTCCTCCTGCGTGTTGCATGGAGCCGCCAAGGGAAATGCTGCCTGCAACTAACGGCAGGCAGGCGGCGCTGCCTGGTGGTGTCACGGAAGCACCTCACTCCCGGAGCAGCCTCGCCACTTCATTACAGGTAGACCAAGCGACGCACAAGTGCATGTCAGTCAGGGAACGCAAACGCAGTGCCAACGATGCCACCCATGACCGCCTGCAGGGTGCTGCAGCTGCTGGCGGACGCGGCGGCGCGGCCAGAGCTGGCATGCGATGTGCCGGCGCTGCTGCGGTCGCGCATCGGCGACGCGGCGTCGCTGCGCCGGGCGCTGGGCCTGCCGTCGGACCGCACAAGCGCCTACCGCCTGTGCAACAGGTCGGCAGCCGGCCCGAATAATGATTCTAACTCGGAAAGTTTCACAGTGGCGAGATCGCTCAGCTCGCTGCGATGTGTAATTGGTACTCCTGCTGTCAATCAATGCTCACACGAGCTTATGTGGTTGCTGGTATGAGGGGATGCTGCAATCCGCACCTGATACAGCAGCCGCACCTTTTCGAGAAGCATTTGCGTTGTGCCGTTCTGAATGCCGTTTTGCGTGCGCGCAGCGAAGGTGACCGCCTGTCGGGGCTCATCGCCGACGTTCTGGGAAGCACGATCGTGGTGTCCTCCTCCTCCGCCTTCATAGAGAAGTGAGGCTGTGTGATCACCTATGCCTGTGTCGAACGCTATTGGATGGATCCTTGCGCTGTCTGCGCGCACGTTGAACTCGTATGATGATGAGGACATGAAGACCAGAAGCGCTTCGGCTCATGGAGACGGAAAAGCCTCGAAGATGACCGTGCGCTCATGGAATCCCTGACACAGGAACAAGGCGCTGGTGCTGGACATTCTGCGGGACGTCACCGGCCTGGGCGACATCGTGTGGCGGCCCTCGGAGAGCATGATGCGCGAGGAGGGCGTCGAGCCAGCCTCGGAGGCGGACACAGCTGAGCAGACGGTGCGGAAGTATCATGTATTTGTTACTCAATCATATGGCATGCAGCTGTGGACTTCGCATGCCCGGCGCGCAGGTGCCACATCGCGCAAGAAGTTCCACAACAATTGTACATGAGCGGTGGGACACCGTTCTGCCTGAGCATGCAGGAGTGCAGTTGTGACCGCCACTTTGTCGTTTCCTGACAGGCGCGGGAGCCGGTGGAGATCGTGGAGAATGGGGTGCGGTACCTGGCGTCGCCCTGGGGCCAGAAGACAGGCGCGGCGGCTCCCCTGTGTTTCGTTCATGGTGTCCACTCGATAGTCGAGGTTGCCACATACTCGGAACTTTCCTGTCGGCATGAGCTGCTGCAGCATGTGCTCGGGTCACGAGCACTTTTCAGCACCCTTTCCACTGGCACGGAGACAGCCGTCGGACTGGCATGGCAACCTGGCAGTCCGACTGCCTCCTCTGCTCAGGTTTCTACATCGACCAGCGGGACAGCCGGGCGCTGGTGCAGCAGCTGGCGCGCGGCAAGCGGGTCCTGGACCTGTGCACTTACACCGGCGGGTTTGCGCTCAATGCAGCAGTGGGCGGCGCAGCGTCTGTCACAGGTGAGGAGCCACCGCCTGCACATTGCATGGATCCCAGGTTTCAGGGTGCAGGGCTCCCGACCAGCTTCCTCGCCATCTGCCATGCACAGACTTCAATCAAAGTGGCAGTTTGACAATTGACCTCAACGGACAGAAGACTGCGACAGGATCGCATTGGAACTCCGCCCTGCGACGCTGCAGGCGTCGACTCCTCGGTCCCGGCGATCGAGCTGGCGCGCCGCAACGCGGCACTGAACGGCTTGTCGGAGGACGCCTGTGCCTTCCAGCAGCAAGACATCATGAAGTTCATGCAGGCGGCCGCCGCAGAGGGCGCGACCTACAACCTGATCATCCTGGACCCGCCCAAGCTGGCGCCAAACCGCAAGAGCCTGCAGCGCGCCGCGCGCAGGTGATCGTCGCTGCCGCCTCAAGGCTATCTGGCCGCAATCTCACACGAGGTAGTACACCAGACAACACCACACACACACACACTTGTCTGTGTGTATTTGCGTCGTTTATTGTGGAAGCACCAGCTTCGGGCTGCTGCCATCGCCGTCGCTTCCACAGTGAGGAGGTGCCAGGTGTGATTCCAAATCCGTCCATCAGCGGCATGGCTGTGCTGGCACAGGTACCAGGCGCTGAACGCGGCGGCAATGCGGCTGCTGCCGCGCGAGGGCGGCCTGCTCATGACCTGCTCCTGCAGCGGCGCAGTGACGCAGAGCCCAGGCGCCTTCCTGGCGGTGCTCCAGGTGGGCAGAGGCGCTCCTGGGTGTAAGCACACCACACGGCCTTCGCAGTGTGTGCCTGCAAGTGGCGGCCTTCTCATGTTTTGCGCCGGACCACTGGAAGAAACAGTATGTTATTTGGCCCATCCAAGGTACGTTACATTGCTGAGACATGGTTGTGTCTGCTGGGCTGCAGGCAGCGGTTGTGTCTGCGCGGCGCAACAGCGTTTCGGTGCTGCGGGAAGCGGGCCCCTCAGGGTGCCATCCCACTGATATTGCGTATCCGGAGGGCAACTACCTCACAAACACGTTGCTGTCCGTTAAGTGAAAATCAGGAACCTCAGGTCAGTGTACCTAGTAGAACACCTAGTAGAACACACCTTCCTCTCCAGAGGGTGATTTGTAAACACCACTGCTGACACCACCCGGGATCACATACAGCCTTCTGACGAGTCCCTGCTCGCGAACAAATGCACACAGCTTCAAAATATTTTCAAGATGTCCAATCGAATAAATTTGCGGCCTGGTTGCCACGAAGGCGGCGCCATGATCGCCATACCGGATGCATGTACTGTACAATAGCCCATAGACTCCAGACTGTGTGAGCACATGGTCTGCTGGAACATCGGCCTGGCAAGCTAAGTCTACAGAGGAAAACCACGTTGCTCTGCTGGGCCGGCACAGTGCGGCATGCCAACAGATCATAAGTCGCTCCCCCCACATCGATCACTCCCACTGCTTGACACTCTGCTGGATTTTCTGGCGGTCGTCGTCGTTCAGCGAAGCAAACGCGTGCTCGGGCAGCTGCTCAAACTCCTCGAAGCTGCGCGGGTCCAGCACGTCGAATGTCGCCCCTGCAGAAACGGAATGCCGCGCCCTGTCACAGCCTGTGTAATTAGTGGGCGCCTGCAGTGCGGCATGTGTGCCTGCCTCAGCACTGCATTCCACGCATGCATCAGGTGCAGAGGACACGATGCGCACCGCGGATGGCGCTCTTCTTCGGGCCGCAGGGCCGTATCTCGGTCAGGTGGCGGTAGGCGTCATCCAGGTCCCTTCCCGTGTACCAGAATAGGTAGGCGATGCACACCTGCGGCAGGCCGCGGCGCAAGCCGTGTTTCACGAGGCCTCATCACAGTCACAGCTTCCTGTTGTTGGGGTGAGGCGTGCAGATGCCAGTCGATGCCAGTTGTGGGTACCAAATCGCAGAGCATTGCAATCAAGAATGCAGCAACTCACCGCAGGCGCCCTGCCCAGCCCCGCTGTGCAGTGCACATAGACCCTGTGCGATCGGCAGCGCAGTGTCGAAGCGGCGTGCATGCACCGAGCCAGACATCTGGCAGGCGGCAGATCGGCCGAGCAGCAGCTGTCTAGAGCAGGGCAGGCGTTGTGACGCTAGACGAGGCACAAGCAGATGCGCTGCCACAAGATGACGGAACGGGAGCAGAGCGCACTTCTTCCCGGCCTCCAGGTTTTCTGCCACCACCTTCACGGCCGAAGGCAGCACTTTGCGCAGGCTGTGAGGGTCAAAGTCCACTGCCTGCGGCGCAGAAGCCTCGACATCCGGTTGCAGATTCAAGCGGGAAAGTGGCATGCGCATCGTGACAATTGCCAAACCAAGATGTCAGTGCGGATTATCGTTAGGTGAGGCAGCGCCGCACCGGGCGGCGGACCATGTCCATGCCGTGCGCCATGCCGCGGTGGTAGATGCTGTGGAAGTTGACGTTCCAGTAATGGAAATCCTCGTTCTGCTGCAGCTGCAGGCACCCAAGACCGCCCGGGATTCAGCCGCACGCTGCTTTCGCGGCAGACGCATGTCATGAAACTTGGAAACTCTGTGGCATTCCTCAGGTACTCTCAGGACGTACGGCGCATTTGTGCGTGACTCACGTTCAGCACCACGTTGACGCCCTCGTGAAAGTGTAGGTAGTCCAGGTCGGACACGTTGCGAGGCATTGTGCCGCAGATAAGACCGGGCACGATCTCGTGGTAGTACAAGCCACGGTCATAGTAATACGTGTAGGCATCTGCGCGACCAAATAACATACAGTGTGTAAACGCAGCTGCGCAAAGCTACAGTAATGTCAATGCGGCCATCAGCATCACCGCTCTAGAATTCCCCCGATCATGAAGTTTGACATTTGAAAGCAGCGAAAGGAACACTAGGTGTGTTCGATGCAACGTGCGTGCCGAAGCCTAGCTCCTGGGCAACCAACCAGGCTTGCACCTCACCTGCATTCTCCCAGCCCATTTGCTCCGCCATGCGCTTGTTATATGACTCGGTGCGTGCAGCCTCAGCTTCGTCCGTCGCCAGGCTCGGACAGGCGATGCTCCGATTTTTGCTGTCATGTCTCTGTGACGGCTGCCGGGGCTGTGCCGCCTGGTGCAGCATACAGCTTGGCGGCGCTGCGCGGCAGCGGTGCTGAGCCACAATGTGCGCTGCGCCAGTATTCGGGAGGTGCTGCGATGTATGCGACATGCATTTCATCGCGTCAACCCGATGAGTTGCAGCTGCAGTAGCCAGGTTGTATTGTCGCACACTGCTGCACAGCGTCAAGGCTTGATGTCTAAAGTTTATCAAGAAATATGCTGGCCTTGTTCCGCATCCGTCAAAGCGCTGCGAAGCACGACGGCATACATACCCTATCTTGTTGTTCCAACAAATCAAGGATTGAGGGGAGCGGAATGATATAGACGTAGTGGGGCCCTCGATCGCAGGAGCTGAGGATGCAAAACCCTGGCCAGCAGTCGCCACCGCCGGTCTCAGGGTGGCACTGGCCAAAAATGCTGAGCAAAAAGTTTCCGCCATTTCCCGGCCTTGGGCTTAACTTGGGCTTGCTAGACACGACCCTCCGTAGTCGCTCTGGCCGCCATGAGCACGGTTTCCAGCCTATTTTCGGGCTGCCCCCATGGCAAGACGTTTTTCCTGGCCATTTCCGCCCCGTTTCCCGTGGCTGGAAATCTCAGTCGTACAGTCGCTCCCCCGTTCAGCGACTGGGTAGCGTCCCAGAGGCTCGAGCGAGGCACACGCCGTGACAAACGCCCCAAACACTCCATTCGTCCACGCCGCGTTCCTGAGCTCTTTACCGGCGTTCTGTTAGGTGGGGGGGGAATACTCTTGCACAGTCCCGCGGCCTTTCAGCGGGCCGTCGCACAGCTGATGTGTGGCGCATGGCACCGGTTGCACCACAATTCTCGGCGAGCTATCAGTGCGCAGCAAACCACACACATTGTTCAGACAATAGTAACAGTCAGCGATAGTATACATCGGTTCAGGTGTTTTGAAATGAGCACAGCTTGGGAGTCTGCAACCTGAACGCAGCCGTGCTGCGTAGCCAGCCTTGGCAAGCACGATATGGGCATGTTTCAGCTTTCAGCCAGCGCAAACAATCTGCCTGCACCATACGTGATGCCCATCGCGGCCCAGCCTCCCAGCAGCACGCGGGCGGCCGGCTTCACCATGCCGGCACCGCCAAGCCAGGCGCCAATGGCGCCGAATGCCGCCAGCGCCGCCGTAGACACGACGATCAGCGAGATGAGACGGTCCGTGTGCTTCTTGATGAACGCGGCGGCCAGCAGCGGGACGCCTGCAGCAGCAGCAGCAGCAGCAGCAGCAAGTGAGTTGGGAGGGGCGTGTGTTTGATATGT
>JAABUM010001222.1_pt1 | contig 39334 bp, 38 predicted proteins | sample 5559161 | NCBI WGS metagenome assembly JAABUM01 (sample SAMN10711868, study PRJNA513369) | rock metagenome | isolation source: Antarctica rocks | place: Antarctica: Victoria Land, Siegfried Peak nord
ATGGTCGCCCGGGCAGCGGACCGGATGGTCGCCGGCGCCGGCAAGGCACCAGGCGCCCGCTGAGCGGGCACCGGTATCAGACCGGGCCGTCCGCCGGTGCCGGCAGGTCGTAGGCCGCCGCTCCCTCAAGGCCCCGGCGCAGGCCGAGGGGCAGCCCGCCTGCGACAGCGGTCGTGGGCACGATGCTGAGCGTGCCCTTCGCCTCGTACAGCACGTAGGCGATGCCGGCCAGGTCCAGGACCCCGCGCTGGCGCAGCTGGGACCACAGGTCCTCATCGGTCAGGCCGCACAGCCGCAGCTGGCGGCGACGGACCTCACCGTGCAGGACCAGCACCCGGACCCGGTGGTCGAACAGCCGGGACCCGGCCGGGCTGAACCGCACCACGCTAGCCACCCGGTGTACCGCGACGAGCACCAGCAGGGCGACCGCCCCGGTGACGAGCGACTGGGTGCTGGCGACCGTCGTCCGCCCGACCACCGCGCCGAGGGCTACCGCGGTGATCACGTCGATCAGGGTCCACTGGGCCAACGTCCGGCGCTCGCCGACCCGCAGCCCGACCAGCGCCACCGCATACATCAGCACCGCCTTGGCTGCCACCTCGCCGACCTGCGACCACTGCCCGGTCAACCAGCTCATCCCGCCCCCCGTCCGTGCCGCCGACCACGCCCGTGCGCGGTCAGCTCTCCTGCTCGGTCCGCCGTGCCGTCCGCTCGTCCGCCGCGTAGGAGGGGGCAGCGGCGAGCAGCAGCGCGGCCGCCACGAGCAGCGCCGGAAGCGTGGCGAGAAAGGCCACCCGCAGCCCGGCCGCACCGCCCCCAGCGAGGTGGTCGGCCGCGACCCCGACCGCCAGCGGGACACCTCCCTCGGCGACGGTGCGCAGCACCGTCCGGGCCGACTCGGCCCGGCCACGCACCGGCGACGGGAGGACCTCGACCCGTACCGCGTCCAGCGCCGGCAGCGCTGAGGCCAGAGCGAAAGAGCCCGCGACCAGGAAAGGCAGGGCGAGCGGAAGCGAACTGGTGAGCAGCGCCGGCAGCCACAGCAGTGACGTGACGGCGCAGGCGGCCGCGATCAGCTGTAGCCGCAGGACCGGCCGCCCGGCGCGGAGCAGGCTGTCGTTCACTGCGCCGCCGAACCACACCCCGGCCAGCGCGCCGCCGCCGAGGCCGAGCAGCGCGAGGTCGGCGACGCCGGGACCGACGTGGTACTGGCCGACGGCGAAGATGACAGCGAACGCGCTGACCGCGGCGAGGAACGCGTTGGCCGCGGTCACGGCGAGCAGCACGAGCCGCGGCGTCCGGTGACCGAGCAGGTAGCCGAACACGCCGCCCATCGACAGCGCGGCGGCCGCGCCGCGGGCCGGTCGCCGTTCCGGATCGGGCTCGCGCAGCAGCCGCCTGGCCAGCAGCAGCCCGGGCAGCACCAGCAGCCAGAACCCCCAGCGCCAGCCGAGCAGCGTCACCGCGGCGGCGCCGACCAGCACGCCGGCTCCGGAGCCGAGGAACTGCCCGCTCTCGATCCGGGCGAGGAAGGCGCCGCGGCGCCGCGGGCTGACAGCGTCGCCGGCGAGCGAGGGAAACGCGGGGCCGACCGTGGCCGCGACCACCGCCAGCACCATCCGCGAGCCGAGCAGCATCGAGAAGCTCGTCGCCGCACCGGTGGCGAGCATCGCCAGCGACCAGGCGCCGACGCTCCCAGCCAGCAGGCGGGTGCGCCTGACCCGGTCGACGAGCGCGCCTGCCGGCAGCGTGGCGAGCGCGCCCACGATGCCGAGGACCGCGGAGAGCAGTCCATAGCGGGTGTTGGACAGGGAGAAAACCCGCTTGATCGTCGGCCCCATCGCCGACAGGACGGTGCGGTCCGCGTAGTCGATGGTCATCACCAGGGTCAGCAGCGTGACGAGGGTGCCGGGGCGCGCCCCTGACCGGGGACGCGCGCCAGGGGCCGGCGTCACCGCGCCCTCCCCAGTCGGCTACCGGAGCATCAACCACCCGGACCGCCCAGGCGGTGGTGTCCCGTCGCAGGACGGGTCCCCGGTGAGTGGGGAGCGAAACGGCCGTGTTCCCCGCTGGCGCCAGCGCCCTGCGCGAGAGGTCTTCACCGGGCAGCCGGTGAGCCGGCCAGGGACCTGGCCGCAGCTTCGGGCCCCATATCGGCCTCAGTTAGGGGCTGGTGGCGGTGCTCGTGCCGGGGCCCCGACGGTGGCGGGATGCCCGTCCGGGTCATTGACGCGCCGCCACGGGCGGACACCGGGCCGGATGCACGGTCCTCGAACAGGGAGACCACCTCGCGGGCGTCCTGCCCGTCGTCGACCAGGATCAGCACCTGCTCGACGGGCGCGAGGACGGTCCCGTGCCTTATCCCTGGGCTAAGACGGCCCGGCATGTGCTGCCGCTTGCAGGGCGGAGGCGGCTCTGATGTGGGACAGGTGGCTTAAAGCCTGAGGGATGTTGCCCACGAGCTCACCGGTCTCGGGCGCGGTCATTTCTGACATCAGCCCGAGGGGGTTCGCGACGACGTCCAGCTCGGCCAGCAGGTTGCCCGCCTCCTCGACACGCCCGACCTCGACGAGGGCGTGCACCCGCCAGAAGGCGCACGCGGTGAAGGTTTCCTCCTCGCGATAGACACCTGTGTAGCGGTAGACGAGTGGGCCAGTTCCGAGTTCGGCAGTGATCGCGTCGATGGTCGACGACATTCTCGGGCCCGTGTCGTACCCGAACTGGGCGGCCAGCAGCACCGAGGCGTCGAGGTCCTCGGTACCGGCGTAGAAGCTGTAGGACCGCTTGCGACCGGACCAGCAGTTCCGCTCGATCCAGGATCGGATCGTCCCCGCCTCGGCTCTCCAGCGCTTGCCGCTGCCGCGAAGGTGGCCGGCGTCGGCAAGGCGCGCTGCGGCATCGAGCGCGCGACAGCAGTTCATCTTCGAGGAGGTGTAGGGACGATCCACCTTCAGCTCCCACATGCCGGCGTCCTCGTGGCGCCAGGTGTCAGCGCATCTGTCGGCGAGGTCGGACAGCTCGCGGGCGGACCGGACGTCGAGGACGTGTCCCCGGAAGACCCAGGCGGCGACGGTGCCGAAGAGCTCGCCGTAGATGCCTAGCTGGGTCTGAGACGCCGCGTCGTTGCCGACCATCACGGGACGGCTCTGCCGGTAGCCGGGTATGTCGGGCTGTTGGACGTCAGTCGGCAGCTGCCCGTCGAGGGAGTACATCACGTGCACGTCCGGGCCGTTGGCGCGGATCGCCTGCAACAGCCAGGAGACGGCGGCCTGCACCTCCTCCTGAAGGCCGAGTGCCGACAAAGCTTCGATGGTCATGGACGCGTCCCGGACCCACGCGAAGCGGTAGTCCCAGTTCTTGGGACCGCCGACGCGCTCGGGCAGTGACGTCGTCGCTGCCGCAGCCACCGCACCGGTCTGCGCGATGATCAGCGTCTTCAGCGCGAGGGCGCTGCGCACGATCCGCTCCCGGCCAGGCCCGTCCCAGTGGATCTGGGTGCTCCACCGCCGCCAACTCTCGGCCGTGAGGTCCAGCCGGTTGTCGATGGAGGCGACGTCGCAGAGGAACAGCGGGTCGCCGTCGGCGGCTACCAGCGCGAGGACCCGGCGTTCACCCGCCGCTATGCGAAATTCCCCCTCGACGTGATGCGGATGAATGCTGACGTCGATCTCGGAGCTGCAGCGCAGCGCCATGACGAGACCGCCGGCGTGCAGGACGAGGCCGTTGCTGTCGTCGGTCCAGGGTTCCCACCTGCGGATGCCGTCGCCTGGCGCCACCGAGAACGCCAGCTCGACCGTGCCGTCGACGCCCTCGACCCGCCGGGCCAGCTCGCTCCACGGCAGCGCACCCGCATTTCCCGAGTTCAGCGAGTCGGTGATGCGAACCTGCCCCGTCGCGGTCGTGAACGTGGTCTCGAGCAGGTTGGTGTCCGGTACGTAGCGGCGCGTGACCGTCGCATCCACTGCCACAGGTCGCAGCCGTAGGAAGCCCCCACGCTCCGGGTCGAGCAGCGCCGCGAACGCCGGCGCGGAGTCGAGCCGCGGGACGGCCCACCAGTCGACCGAGCCGTCCTCAGCCACCAGCGCGGTACCACGCCCGTCACCCAGTACTCCGTAGCTGCCGATCGGCGCGAAGCCGTCGACGTCACGCAGGCCGTCCAGCGCCAGCTCGTCCATTCGGTCTCCTGACGGTGCTGCAGCCGTTCCCGTTCAGGAGCGGGTCGGTGTCGGCGGCGTCGCTTAGCAGCGCCCATCTCGAATCCGGTAAAGCTCAGTACGTCCGCCTTCGGCACCTAACCAAGTCCTGGGGTTGCGGTGGGCATGCAAGTGTGGTGCGCTCGTCGCGGTGCTGCTGATTGAGAAGCCAGAGGCAGCCGTTTGACTCTGGCAGGACGCAAGCTCACCCGGCATGCTCGATGCCGCAACGTCAACTACCCGCAGGGACGTGGATGACCCTTCTTCACGCGCAGGCCCGGGTGGTCGTTGCTGCTGGTAAACATCCCGGCACGAGCCGCAGCACACCCGGCTCCTGGGCTACATCACCACGACGAACCACAAGACCGTCGGCATCATGTACACCTGCACGGCGTTCTTCTTCTTCATCCTCGCCGGGATCATGGCGGAGTTCATGCGGGCCGAGCTCGCCCGGCCCGGCCCGGCCTGCAGCTGGTGTCGAACGAGCAGTACAACCAGCTCGTAACGATGCACGGCACGGTCATGATGTTCCTGTTCGCACCGCCGCTCGCCTTCGGCTTCGCCAACTTCATCGTCCCGCTGCAGATCGGCGCGCCGGACGTCTCGTTCCCGCGGCTCAACGCGCTGGCCTACTGGTTTTACCTGTTCGGCGGCCTCATCGTCATCGGCGGGTTCCTGACCCCCGACGGCGCGGCCGACTTCGGCTGGTTCGCCTACGCCCCGCTCAACAGCGTTATTTTCTCGCCGGGCGTTGGCGCCGACATGTGGATCCTCGGCCTTGCGCTGTCCGGCATCGGCACGGTGCTGGGCGCGGTCAACCTGATCACGACGATGCTCACGCTGCGCGCGCCCGGCATGACCATGTTCCGGATGTCGATCTTCTGCTGGGACATGCTCGTCACTGGCATCCTGATCCTCATCGCGTTTCCGGTGCTGGCGGCCGCGCTGCTCGCCCTCGAGGCCGACCGGCACCTCGGTGCCCAACGTCTTCGACGCCTCCAACGGCGGCGCGATTCTCTGGCAGCACCTGTTCTGGTTCTTCGGGCACCCGGAGGTCTACATCGTCGCCCTGCCGTTCTTCGGCGTGGTGACCGAGGTCTTCGCAGTGTTCAGCCGCAAGCCGATCTTCGGCTACAAGGGGCTCGTGTTCGCCACCATCGGCATCGGCGCTCTGTCGATCGCCGTGTGGGCACACCACATGTTCGCGACCGGGGCGGTCCTGCTGCCGTTCTTCTCCCTCATGTCGTTCCTCATCGCGGTGCCGACCGGCGTGAAGTTCTTCAACTGGATCGGCACGATGTGGAGGGGCCAGCTCACCTTCGAGACCCCGATGCTGTGGTCGGTGTTCTTCCTGGTCACGTTCCTGTTCGGCGGCCTGACAGGTGTGCTGCTCGCCAGCCCCCCGATCGACTTCCACGTCACCGACTCGTACTTCGTCGTCGCCCACTTCCACTACGTGTTGTTCGGCTCAGCTGTGTTCGGCGGCTACGCCGGCATCTACTTCTGGTTCCCCAAGATGACCGGCCGGATGCTCGACGAGCGCCTGGGCAAGCTGCACGCGTGGACCCAGCTCTTCGGCTTCCACATGACCTTCCTCATCCAGCACTGGCTGGGGATGAAGGGGATGCCGCGACGGGTCGCCGACTACCTGCCGACCGACGGGTTCACCACGTTCAACACGATCTCGACGATCGGGGCGTTCCTGCTTGGCGCGAGCCAGCTGGTGTTCTTCTACAACGTGATCCACTCCTACCGGTACGGCGAGGTCGCGGCCGGCGACGACCCGTGGGGCTACGGCAACTCCCTCGAGTGGGCGACGTCCTGCCCGCCGCCTCGTCACAACTTCGTCTCGCTGCCGTGCATCCGCTCGGAGCGGCCCGCGTTCGACCTGCACTACCCGCGGGCGGCTGCCGGGAGCGACTTCCACGCTGCACCCGAGAGCGTGGACGCCTGAGGGAGTCAGGCAGACAGGTTTCAGGTGACCGAGTTTGCTGGCGCCACCGACCGGGCGCGAGGCGCCCTTTCACCTGGCTTGATCGGGACCTTCAACAAGTCCGATCGTCCCTGGGTGCGAGGGCATTCCGGATGAGCCGAACCTCATGTCGTTGGCGCGCTGTGCGAGCGTGACCATTGGGACCCAACCCGACCTGACCCGCCTTCGACGAGCACTGGGCGGGCGCCGGCGGCGAGCGCCTGGCGGACCGGTGCGGCTCCGAGGCCGTAGAGCACGTCGCTCTTGCAGTAGAGGGCGGTCTCGGGGCTGTATGAGGTACTTCGGGGTGTTCTCGGCCGGGTGCAGCGCCCGGCCGGATGAAGGCGATCACCTGCTCCCCGGACGGGTCGCGGACCCGCCTGGTCGTCAGGGCCAGGCCGGCGTCGATCAGCTGGGTGGCGGTGTAGCCGGCGGCGTGCAGCTGGTCGACCAGGGCGGTCCACCCGGGGCGTAGCCGAGCTCGAACCCGGCGACCGCGGGGGGCCAGCACCCGACCCGCGTCCGGGCGTTCGCAGAACAGATGACGGGTGTAGAAGGCGCAGGCGTCCTTGTGCAGCCGGGCGAGGACGTCGAGAGTCGTCTTGCGGGGAGGGGAGTGCTGTCATCCTGGCCGGCCATGCCAGTTTCCTTCATCGGTCGCGGTGCCCGCTAGGAATGCCGGCGCGCTGGGCGGGCCAGCCACGGACGCCGACGGCGAACTGCAGGGCGGTCGCGAGGCACGGCGCGGACCAGCGCACCGACGCCAGCCCCAACCCGCCGCGGACCTGAGCGACCTGGGCGGCCAGCCGGGCCAGGTCCGCTGGCAGACGAGTATTGCCGCCAGGCTGGCTGTGGCAGCTGCCGGTTCGGTGAGCCGTGCTCGCGGGCGTGGGTGGTGGTGGTGTCTCGGTAGGAATCTCTGGGTTGGGCCGCAGCCCTGCGGCCACCGTGGCCGCACCCGTGCGGCCACCGGTAGCCGCATCAACGCGGCCAGGGGTAGCCGCATCCGTGCGGCCACCGCAGCCCGCGGTGTGCAGGTCGGCGCTCAGGGTGGCCGCATCCGTGCGGCCATCCCCCTGACGGATAGGTAAGACACCGGCTGTTTCGGCGGAAGCGCTGGTGTTTGTGTCTGCTGCCGGGTCGAGGGTGCGCAGGTGGTAGCGGTTGGTCAGGTTCCGCCCGGCTTCGATGCGGCGTTCGACGGTGTCTAGTGAGCGGCGCATCCGCCGGGCGAGTAGCGCTCGTCCCGGCATCCGTACTCCGCTGGTGTTGCCGTAGCGGGCCAGCACCGCATAGAGCCGGAAGGCGGTGTCGGACACGGTCGAGTCGAGCAGCCATTCGGGGACGACGGCGAAGCGCTGCTCGACGGACAGCTCCGCTCCGTGTTCGTCGCCGGCGGTTGCGGGCAGGCTGGGTGCGTGGCCGACATTCAGTGCCTGCGGGTGGGCGAGTTCGGTCACCGCACACCCCGCAGCGCCAGGGCGGTGCCGGCGAACGCGTTGGCAAGGACCGGCAGCAGCCGGCACCAGGCGAACGGCCGCGCGGGGCACGGTCCGGCACCCGGCGGCAGTAGCCGGTACCGCCGGCCGCGCACCAGTCGGCACCGGTCGGCAGCAGCCGGCGCGCGGCCAACATTGTGGCCTACGCACGAGCCAGCAGGAGGTGACACCAGCCGGACAGGCTGATACGGCTCCGGCGAGCTGACCAGCCCAAACAGCACCCGGCGACACCGGTCCGGCTAACCCGGCAGCGGAGTAGTCCGCTTTTAACCCGCGGGTTCGGGGTTCGATCCCCCGACAGCCCACCCGTCCTGACCTGTATGTATTGCCGGTGAGGTACTCCTTCGCGCCGGGTGCTGGGGGCAGGGTGGGCCGGGGTCGGGGATCAGGCCGACGTCGATTGTTTGCCTGGCGAAGCGCGGCGGCGCCGCGTCTGTTCGGGTGGCTGGGTGGGTGGACGGCGGCGGTGCGGACGAGGGCGGGCGACGGCTTCGGCGCTGTCGGTGGCGACTTGGGGAAGCACCGATGTGTAGGTGTCGGCGGTGGACACGATGCTGGCGTGCCCGAGCAGGTCCTGGATGACCTTGAGGTCGGCCCCGGCGGCAAGGGCGAGGGTGGTGCAGCACCGCCGCGGTCATCAGCTGTGGCGGGTGGCGTCGGTGACCGAGCACGGGGCGGCGCCATCCAAGCGACCGTGTCCTCAAAATCCCTCGTGTGCCGGGCGCCATGCCTGGCCCACGGCAAGGACGCGACAACGCTGCTGTGCGGCGGAGTCGGGGTGGTGGCAGGCATCTCCCCGAGCAGAACAGTGCCGTGACTATCGTCATCACGACGACGACCAGAGCGCCGTTGAAGAGCGCTGGCGGACCGGCCAGCCGACGTGCTTGTGACCTTAAGTCCGACCGGGGTCGCGGCTTGCGCCGGACGACAGGTGGGTTGAGCAGTCGCGAGAGGCGTGGGCCTGGCCCGCGTCATCGGACACAGCACCGGCAGCGCCCCGAAGTCAAGCGGTTGAGCTAGATACTTACGCCCTTCTGCCGGCGCACTCTTGCCATAGCTTGTCCAGCAGGGTGGTGGATTCACTCCAGGTCGGCAGACCTTGGGTGGCCCGGAGGGCCTGAAGCTGCTGGGCGTGACGGGCTTTGTTGTCCTTGAGTAGCCGGGCGAGGGCGGCGGCGAATGTCTGCGGCTCTTCGCAGACGACGACCGCCCGGCGGGCGGTCTCGCCTACACCTCGCAGGGCCGGGGTGGAGGCGACGAGGGCCCGGCCGGCGTTGAGTGCCTCCAGCACGGGGACCGGGTTGCTTTCGGCGACCCGGGCGGGGATCGCGACGACATCGGCGCGGCGCAGTAGCGGTGCGAGGCTCGATAGCCGGCCGGGCAGGAGCACACCTTGCTGGCGCAGGAAGGGCAGTCCGCCGTTAGGGAGCGGACCGGCCAACACGAGCCGGGCGTGCGGGATGAGGTTCTGCACCCGAGGGAAGACGTCGCGGACCAGGACCAGGGCGGTGTCGGCGCTGACCGGGTCGGTCAGGTCCGCCGCGAACACGACAGTGGGATGGCCGTTGACGGTGTCGATGACGCTGGCCGGGTCTGCTCCGATCGTCTGCCCGTCCGGCAGCGCAACGTCGGGGGTGTGGTCGTAGCCGTTGGGCACGAGCCGGACGTCGAGGCCGGGTGCCCGCTGGTGCAGCACGGCGACGTCCTCCTCAGCGACGGCGACGACGGTGCGGGCCCGGCGCCAGGTCGCCTGCTCATAGCGACGGGAAGCGATCACCTGCCGCGAGCACTGCCGCGCCTCCTCGGCGTGGACGGCGGCCTCGGTGCGCTGCTCCCACAGCTCGGAGTGCACGGGGTGCTCGACGACGACGAGCGGGACCCCCAGGCGTGTGGGCAGATGCGGCACCATGGCGGCGTCGACCTGGATGAGGTCGATCGGCCCGGCCTCGAGCAGGGCGCGCAGGTCGGTGGCGAGCTCGCGGGACAGCGCTGACGCGACATGCTGCGGGACCGGGGGAACGTAGGCCGAGGGCGCGGGCGGGGGCAGGGCGAGCTGGCGCCGAACTGCCCGTAGACCACCACCGCGGCGGTCCGAGGACGGAGCCGTGGCCCGGGACTGTTCGGCGGCCGGGCGAACGATGACCCGCCGGGTGAGGCCGGATAGGGCGGGCGCCAGTGCCGCGTCCTCACCGAACCGCCGGCTTGAGCACAGCCAGGAAATGTCGTAGTCAGGCGACAGCCGCGTCAGCAACTCATGGGCACGTCGGCGTTGGCCGCCGTCCTGAGGAACGGGCAGCACGGTGGAGAGCACCACCACGTGTGGCCGCCCGGTGAACGGCGCCTCGGCGAGATTGTTCATGGCTCAGGCTGCCTGGGCGAGGGGCTGACGGGCGTGGGCGCCGCGCACGGCCTCGGTGAACTGGGGACCCCAGACCGGCCCGTCGCCCACAACGATGACGATCGTGCCGCCGGGCGTGTCGAGGTAGATCGCGGCCGGCAGCGTGAACTTCGCGGCACGGCCCCGGACGCCGTCGAGCTCACTCAGCGACCAGTCGCAGGTCCCGGTGCGCAGGGTGATCAGCACCAGCCGGCGGTCGGTCATGACTAGCACGCCACGTCCGCGGGAGGCACTGATCGCACACGTCACCGTTTCGATCGGCTCGTCGTCGTGCAGGACGTCGCCCATTTGCTTCAGACACAGGCTGTAGGGCTCCCGCTTGAGCACCTTGATCTCCCGGCGGGGCATCTGCCGCATCGCGGGGATCGTGCTCAGCAGCAAGTCGAACGTGCTGGGCTGGCTGGGTTCACGCAATGTTCGGGGCTTGATAGGCACGTCGTCCTCCGACCGGTGGGTGCAGGACGGATGCCCGCGGTAGCCGGTCAATACCCGGTCAGGAGTCCCTTACTCCTCAGGGCTCCGAAGCCGTCGAGAGCTCGGTGAGGACCGCGGCGGCCTCAGCAAGAGTGGCTGGGCGTCGAACGAGGGCCGAAAGCTCCACCCGGTCCCAGCCTGCACCACCGACCGCGATCCGCAGGGGGCGGCGGGCCCTCGCGGACTGCCATCCCCCCATCTGGGCTGCGGCCAGGTTCACGGCCGGCCGGTGAGCCTGCGCCCACAGGAAGACGCCGGCGGGATGGATCCGCTGAACCGCCTTCCCGAGGGCGTCCACCGGCGTCGAGGCGCCGAGAATGAGGGTTGGGTGATCTTGTTCAGCGAGCAACGCGGCCAGCGCCTCTAAAGCCAGGACGTGTTGCTCGCCGTCGACAGCGGCGAGCAGGATCGGCGGCTGCACCGCCGACCCCCTGCTCGACCCTGCCTGGCCGGGCTGGGCAGCGCCGGCTGAGACCACAGACTGCAGGACGGAGCTGGCCACCTGTGAGAGCAGGTGCTCGACCTCGACGCCTTCCCCGGTCGCTTCCCAGCGAGAACCTAGCTCCACCAGGACAGGCACCAGCAGCTCGTCCCAGCAGCGTTGCACCCCGGCGACCGCGACCTGGTCCGTGACGGACCGCCGCACCGCTTCGACGTCCAGAACCGTCGCGGCGTGCAGCAGCCCGCGCCTGGCGGCGACGCTGACCGTCGGAGGATCACCTGCGCCACCCGGGGCCCGGTTGCCAGCGTCCGCGGTCCGTACCGGTGCGGGTTCGGCTTGGGCGGCCCGGGCGGCCTCGGCTGTAGGCGTCCCGCCGGCGACGAGTCTGCGCATGGTGAGCAGTCGCTTGACATCGGCCTCGCCGTAGCGGCGACGACCGCCCGCCCCGCGTCCGCCCACCCCGGACGGGCCGACGCCATAGCGCCGGTCCCAGGTCCTTAACGTCTCCACCGCGACGCCGAGCCGGGCCGCTACGGCGGTGGCCGTGTACACCGCACCCGGCTCGAAGAGGGGAGCGGGCGGCCCGTCTGCCTCGCCGGTCACGCCGACCACCACCGGGATCCGGCGCGGGTCGAGAGCACCAGCTCCCCGCCACGGTCCTCACCGACGGTGACAAGCCAGTCGATGCCGCGGCCGACCGTCCCTGCCGCAGTTGAACCCGGCCCGGTGCTCGAGATCTCCGTACCCCTCAATCACGCGTGCACGGATGCTGCGCATCAGCCAGGCACGCTCAGCCTTCATCAAGTTGCAACAACTTCAACCAGTTGTGGCTGCCCGGTCAATACTCGGCCAACCGGCGGCTACGCCTCCGGTTTGCCGCCCGTGGCGCCAGCCACCGCCCTTGGGCTACACCAGGGTGACCAAGAAGTTGACCACCTGCTCCGGCACTTGACCGGGTCCTGACCGGGTACCGATGGCGCATCGATGGATCTGGGCTCGATCTGGCCCGGGAGGTGGGCATGCGAACCGCACCGGGCCGCTCGACGTCGCGGGACGAGCAAACCCCGCCGCCCTAGCACCCCACCCAGCCATCCGCTGGGTCGGTCACGGGACAGAAGTGGGGAGCAGCAATCGTGCCGGTTCCTCGGTAAGGACGGTCGGCATTTCCGGCCACTCTGATCAAGGAGCAACACGTGGTTGTCGCCGCTGCCGTGAAAGTGCCGGAGCTCAGCTACGGACAGTCCGACGCCGTCTACAACCTGTTCTCACTCGCCATCGCCAGCCTGGGCTTCACCGGTCTGTACCTGGTCCTGTCCCAGCGCCGGGTCGCCGCCCCCTACCGCAACGCCATCGTGGTCAGCGCCATGGTCTGCTTCATCGCGACTTACCACTACTTCCGGATCTTCGACAACCTCAAGCACTCCTACCTCCCCACCTCCCAGGGCGGCAGCGGACCGTACGTCTTGTCGAACGTCTCGTTCAACGAGGCCTACCGCTACGTCGACTGGTTCCTGACGGTGTCGCTCCTGCTGGTGGAGACGATCGCGGTGCTCGCCCTGGCGCGCTCCGTGGCCCGACCCCTACTGACCAAGCTCGTCATCGCCTCGGGCCTGATGATCGCTCTGGGCTACCCCGGCGAGGTCGCCGGCGACAACGCCACCCGGCTGCTGTGGGGCACGCTCTCCACCATCCCGTTCATCTACCTGCTCTACGTCCTGTTCGTCGAGCTCAGCAAGTCCCTCGACCGGCAGCCCGTCGCAGTCCGCGGCACGGTCAGCAAGCTGCGCATCATGCTGATCGGACTCTGGGGTGTCTACCCGATCGCCTACCTGTTCCCGGTGTTCGGCTTCGACGGAGCCAACGCCTTCGTCCTGCGCCAGGCCGGCTACTCCATCGCAGACATCCTCGCCAAGGCCGCCTTCGGCCTCGTCATTTTCAAGATCGCCCGAGTCAAGAGCGAGGCAGCCGACCCCGCCTACGCCGATGCCGAGGCTGCCGCAGCCGTCAGCGGGCAGGCACGGAGCCAGCCGAGGGGCGCACGCATCCCGGCCTGACCCGGTTCCCGACACCGGCGGGGAGCGGTGCGAGCCGCCGCTCCCCAGCCGGCTTTTGCTACATGGCCCTGCCACCGAGCGCCCAGCCGCAGGACAGTCGCGACAGTCTGGCAAGCGGCATCGCTGCCACCATCTCCCCGGATGCCGGTCCAGGTCCGGCGCCCCAGCCACGTACGCGTGAGGGCCCCCGCATTGGACGCCACCGCCTCGACCGAGCGCAACGCCGCAGCCAGCGCCGACCCCCACCGGGCCTCTGCGGGGCCGGCCCACACCGCCCGCGCGCCCTCCTACTCGGGGAGCAGCGCGCTCCCCCGCGAGGCCACCGGTCATCCCCAGGTCATTGACCTGCCTGTTCTTTTGGCCAACCTACTCGGCCAAGCCGTCGAGGAGCAGGTCGGCTGCGACAGCGACGGCGACGACATTCGCGGCAGGAGTGTCCTCGCTGTCGACCCTGGAGCAGTCAGCCCCCGTGCCCTTCCCAGTAGACGACGCTGGCAGCGTGGAGCTTGTGCGGACACGAAGGGGAGATCTGTGATGGGCGACGACGCGGCGGTGCGCGCCGCGACTGCCGAGGACCGCGCGGCGGTGTCGGGCGCGGTCGCAGCCAGCGGCCTGCTCGCCGGGCATGACCTCGACGAGGTGATGGCGACTTTCGAGGCCGGCGGCCTGTGGCTGATCCACCCCGATCCTGTTGGCGCGGGCGTCGCGTACGCGGCCGAGGAACCGCTGACCGACCGGACCTGGAACCTGCTCATGCTGGTCGTCCACCCCGCCCGGCAGGGTCAGGGGGTCGGTCGCGCGTTGGTGCGCGCCGCCGAGCGAGCCGTGCGGCAGCGCGGTGGCCGGCTCCTGCAGGTCGACACCTCCCGGGTCGCGGGATTGCCGGGTAACGCGCGGTCTACCGGCAACTCGGTTACATCCAGCAGGGTCGTGTTTGGCACTACTACGCGGCCGGCGCGGCGCGCCGCCTTCCAGACCTTCCTGCCCCGTAGACGCGGTGAGTTGTCCTCCCACAGCTGGCGCACGACCGGGCCCATGGACCGCGGCGCGTTCGGCCCGCGCGCTCGGGCGTCGGGAGACGGCCGCGTAGTACGTGCTCGGGGCCACCTGTAGTGCTCGGCAGATGGGCTCGACCCCGAGCCTGCGACACGCGACGACGTCGCCGGCGTTCGCGTCGATGAACGCCACTACCCGTGCTGTTTGCGGTCGAGCTCCGCCCCGAAGAAAGCCGCTGCCCGCTTGAGCTCGTTGGTGCGCCGCAGCCCGTGGTTCTCCCGCTCCAACGCCCTGATCCGTGCCCCCTCCGCGGTGCTCACGCCAAGCTCGCGGCCGTCATCGACGTGGCCTGACGGACCCACTGCCGAACGGACTCGACCCCGTACCCCAGCTGGTCGCCACCCGCTGCACAGTCCATGATCGGTGCCCAGCTCGGCCCGCAACGTCCGCACCAGCCGGACCGCATCGGCCCCCTCTCGCGGGCTGTAGCGACGCGTGGTCAGCCGCCCGGTGACCCTTCCTCCGGCATTACTCCATCCTCGTTTCCAAGACCAGGAGTCTCTAGGGAACCCAGGACTTACAGGCGGTTCACTTCGGCGTCACCCAGGCGCAGGCTAGGCAGCTTCTCTTGGGTCTCAGTGACGAGCTCGAGAAATTGCAGGCCGCCCGACAGACGTCCTGACTTCGACCTGGCTACGCCGAGCGAGCGACAGGGCGTCGGCTCGGCAGGCGGATGCCGCATGAAGATCGTCAGGGCCTGAGACGTCGCCACTGGCCGTCCCCCTTACGAGACGGGTTCCGCCGTGCTATTAGTGGCGACTGGCTGTAGCCGGCGGTGAGGGGTTGGCTGTGCCACCCTGGGTGCTTGGACTGCCGGGTTGTGTACGACTCACCGCCGGCCCGTGCGGCCGGTGCGCAAGGCGGTCTCCGCCTGGGCCTTTCTCTTTGGCAGCCGTGCGGAAGTGTGCTTGCTCCGGAGCGTCGTGGTTGACGTTGCGAGGAGTTTGTTGTCGATGACTGCCATGGACGCCGAGGTCAAAGATGAGCTGAGCCGCTTGCCGGCGGGTGGGGCGTGTTGCCGGCGGGCGGAGATGTCGGTCCTGCTGCATTTCAGCGGGGCCCTGCACCAGTCCGCTGGGCGGGTCGACCTCGAGGCCGAACTTGACGGTCCTTTGCTGGCTCGTCGGCTGCGCCGCGAGATCGTCGGGCTCTACGGCTATCCCACCAGCGTGTCGGTCCGGCAGACCTCAGCTGCCTCTTGCGGTCGGCGGTATGTGGTTCGGGTGGAGCGGAACGGCGAGTTGCTGGCCCGCGCTACCGGTGTAATCGACCGGGCTGGGCGCCCAGTTCGGGGACTGGCGCCGATGATCGTCACGGGGTACGGCTGTGATGCTGCTGCTGCATGGCGCGGGGCCTTTTTGGCCAGCGGTGGGCTCTCCGACTCCCGCGGCTCGTCGGTGCTGGGGGTGGTTTGCCCCGGGCCTGAGGCGGCACTGGGGCTGGTCGGCGCCGCCCGGCGGCTGGGTGTGCCGGCCGCTAGCCGGCAGGCGCGGGGCGTCGAGCGGGTTGTGGTTCGCGACGCCGACGCAATCGGGAGGCTGCTCACGGAGCTGGGCGCACATGGCTGTGCCCGCGGCTGGCGGGAGCGGCAGCTGCGCCGCCAGATGCCCGTCGCGGTAAGTCAGGTAGCGAGCTTTGATGACGCGAACGGGCGCCGCATCGCGCGTGCTGCTGCCGCTGCGGTAGCGCGGGTGCAGGCTGCCATGGTGCTGCTGCAGGGCCAGGCGCCTGAGCATCTGCTGGCCGCGGGGCGACTGCGCCTGGCGCACCCGCGCGTCTCGCTGGAGCAGCTGGGCGCCCTGGCGGACCCGCCGATGACCAAAGACGCCGTCGCCGGGATGCTCCGTCGGCTGCTGGCCGTCGCCGACCTCCGCGCCACATCGCTGAACCTGCCCAGCACACAAGCGGCCGTTACCCCCGAACTGCTAGACGCCGCCGACCAGGACTACGGCACCCGCCTACGCTCCCGTTAACCCGAGGTCACCGGGGCGGAGGTGTGTGTTCGCCCGATTCAGGAGCGCGTTGGCGGCGTCGGTGCAGCCCGCTGCAGCCAGGCCCTACGAGGCGTCTGCGTGCGCAACGTCCGGGAGCTGGCGACGCGGTGCTGTGCCGTGAAGTCTGGGTGGCAGGCGCCGGTCCCCGAGCCAGAACAGCGTCGTGACTATGGCCAGCACGACCAGGACAAGGGCGCCGTTGAGGATCACTCGGGCGTAGCCGTGGGTGGTGACGTCGACGAAGGGATAGGGGTACCAGCTGCTGCTGGCGCCGTGGATCAGGGTGTAGATGATCCAGGCGACCGGAAAGAGCAGGGCCAGCCCGACCGTGCGTGCCTCGATGCGAGGCCGGGGGCCGAACGCCAGCCAGCCGAGAACCATCATGATCGGCACGATGTAGTGGAAGACGGTGTTGGTGAACGTTTCCATCCAGCCGTGCGGCTCGTGGATCTTTGCAAGCACGGTGGCATAGACGCACGTCGTTGGCGTCGAGCTCGGCGCTCAGCACCATGTCGCGGCGCTCGCGCTCCTCGGCGGGAGGGTCCCCGCCGAGGGGCGCGTGGTCGAGGTCGGGCCGATCCTTCTGCCGGTGTGCATCCATGACGCGAGTGTGTTCCCCGGCAAGGCGGGAGCGCACCCCCTGGGAAAAGTACGACCTCAGCCCGAGTGCACCTCGCCCGGTCGCCCACGCAGTTTCCGGCAGACGTTACGGCGCGGCATGATGCCTGACACCGCGTGTTCACACCCGGTCTGCATCATCAGGACATGCCTCCTCGACCTCGCGGTCACTGCCGTGTTTGCGGAGACCAGTGCCGCGCCCGCTGGGTAGGCTACGTGCTCGTCGCCGGCCGCCACGATGCCGACGTCCCGCGGGAGGGCCGTGCGCCCGATGCCGTCGCCGAGCCTGAGACCGCTCCTGGCACCCACCGGACGACCCCCGCCAGAGGCGCCGTCGTCTGCGGGGGGTCCGGCCGGCCGATCGCGGAGGAGCACGACGTCGACGAGTCCCCGCCGGTCCGGCACCCGTTCGCTGCGGTGCCGACCCAGCGTCGACGCTTCCGCACGGCCGACGAGGAGCTACGCCGAAGCGCCTGACGCACGTGCGGGACCTTGCCTGGGCCGGCAGGGTCGGGGTCGGCGGTCCCCTCCTCGCGCCAGAGAGGAGCGCACCTCAGGCCGGGACGATCGCCTGGTCCGCTGCGGCGGCGCCAGCCGTCCCGGTTTGTCGGTGATCGCTCCGACGACACCGGCGTCGCGAACGCGCCAGAGCCGTGTAGCGGGAGTTGACCGTCCAGGTCGGGACCGAGATCCTCTCGGCCGCTGCGCGCCGCGCCACCCGCGGGTCCCGCGGGTCCCGCAGCACGCTGGACACGTGCAGGGGCAGCTGGCGCACCCCTCACGCTTCGGCCTCGCGGACTAGGAGTGCCCCGAGGCTGCGGGACGCCCCAGACGGCAGCCCTACCACCGGTCGCTGGACGGCGACGGACTGCTGCTCGTCACCGGCCCAGGCGGGAAGGGGATGACGTGCTCGCCCGCCATCGCCGCGGAGACCTTCGACGCCGTAGACGTCGGCGATCCGGCGTCCGTACGACCGGCCGACGTCGCGGGGACGGCGACCGCGTGACGCGCGTAGCCGTCCTGGACATGGCCGGCACGACCGTGGCGGACGACGGAGTGGTGCTGCGCGCCTTCGACATGGCCCTCGATCAGTCCCTGCCGTCCGCACCGGCGGTGGTAGGCGAGGGCAGCGGTGGGCAGGATAGGTAGGGCGACAGCCCGGTCCCGTCGATCAACCAGACCGTCGGCGACCAGGGCGTTGAGGGTGAGGCCGGCAGTACAGCTGGGCGCCCCCGAGGAATGTTGCGACCAGCAGGATCGCGAACGCTGGGACGAACAACCGCAGTCGGCGCCACCCCGGCCGGCGCCAGAATGCGACAAGGCCGGCCACCCAGATCGGGACCAGTGGTGGACCGAGCAGCAGCGCCAGGTAGGGCCACATCAGCACTCGCACCGAGCCAGCGTTGTGCCGGCTCAGCGCTTGTCCCATCATGAGCTGCGGCCACGAGTGGGTCGCTTGGTAGATCAGGTTGGGCAGCGCGAGCACGAGGGCCACCAGCCCGGCCAGCCACATTCAGCGGGAGAGCAGTACCCGCCGCGGACCCGCGATCAGTGGCCCGCCCAGCAGCGCTAGCACCAGCAAAGCGACGAGCAGCTTGTTGTAGGTGCTGAGCCCTACCACGACTGCTGCGGCCAGCCACCACCGCTCGTCGCGCATCAACGCCTTGATCACGAACAGGCAAGCCAGCGGCCACACGACCGGGTCCAGGCTCGCGGTCAGCAGCACATGGCCGATGACCAGAGGGATCACCCGCGAACGCTTAGCCCCCACGCGGACAGCGCCTGCGCGGTGTGCCCGCCACCCAGCTCGCGGGTGATCAGCACGATCACCAGCAACGACGCCACAGCGCACGCCGTCGCCGGAATCCGCATCACCCACAGGCTGCCCTAGACATGCGCCGCCGCCTGCGCCAGCAACGGCATCAACGGCGGCTGATCGACATACCCCCACGCCGGCCCCAGGCTGCGGAAATACAGCTCGTCGCGGTGGAATCTGTACTGCTTGCCGGACGCGGTCAACAGCGCCGCCAGCACTGCCAGCACTGCCATGGCCGACAACACCGGTACCCGCGCCAGGGACGAATCAGCTGACCCCACAAGACCGGACTTGCGCGCGGCAGCTGCGCCGGTGTCCACGGCGGTGAAGCTAACAGCCGCCCTACCTCACACCAGCGACCACGTCGACCCAAATCCCGACAACGCATGATCGATCGATCACGGCCGACGGGCGCCGCCGCGGGCAGCGTCCTCGGCACCCGTCTGGCCATCACCCGGTTCGGCACCAAGGCCGTGGTCACCGCCGGGCTGGTGTCGCTGGCCACCTCTTTCGCCTGGATCAGCGCCGTCACCCCGAACACGCCTTACACCACGGTGGCGATGCAGATGGTGCTGCTCGGCGGCGGCCTCGGCCTGACCACCGCCGGGGTCTGCGTCGACGGGACATTCAGCGCTCTGATGCTGCTGCCCGCCCGTCCCGACACAGCCACGCGTGAGCAGTGACTTCCGGGCTCGGTCGACTGGGCGCGGTCGACGGGGCCGGGCCGTGGGCTTGTGATCGAGCCGGAAGTGGCTGCGGAGCATGGCGCCGCGCCCGCCCAGACGCCTCGCTGGTGCACCGTGCTCAGGACGGTGTCGTCGCCGCGTTCGAGGTGAAGGCGATCATCCCGGTGGTGGGCATGCCCTTTGCGATGCGAGGCGGGACCAGTGGTTAGGCGTTGGCGGGCAGATGGGTGCCGGGGCCGCGGCGGCGGAGCACGACGAGGTCGTGCCGGGCGTCGGGCAGGGTCTGGGTATCTGCCCCTTCCACGACCAGTCCAGCGTCGGCGATCATCGCCAGGTCGGCGGCGCCGGGCTGGCCCTCGCTGGTCAGGTAGTCCCCGAGGAACATCGAGTTGGCGATGTGCAGGGCCAGTGGCTGCAGTGTTCGGAGGTGGATCTCGCGGCCCCCGGCGAGGCGGACTTCGACATCGGGGAAGGTGAACCGGAACAGGGCGAGGATCCGCAGGCAGCGCTGCGGGGTGAGCTGCCATTGGCCGCCGAGTGGTGTGCCCTCGAAGGGGATCAGGAAATTGATCGGTACCGAGTCCGGGTCCAGGTCACGCAGCCGTAGCGCGAGGTCGACGATGTCGACGTCGCTCTCGCCCATCCCGAAGATGGCTCCGGAGCAGGGTGACAGTCCGGCGCCCTGGGCTCGTTGGACGGTGTCGACCCGGTCGGCGTAGGTGTGGGTGGTGCAGATCGCCTCGTACTGGCCTTCGCTGGTGTTCAGGTTGTGGTTGTAGGCCAACGCGCCGGCATCACGTAGCCGCTCGCCCTGGCCGGCCTTGAGCAGGCCCAGGCAGACGCAGACCTCCACGTCGGGTTGGCGCGCTTTGACCGCGTCGATCGTGTCAACGACGCGGGTGATGTCCTTCTCGCTGGGTCCCCGCCCGCTTGCCACCAAGCAGACTCGTTTGGCTCCGCCCGCCACTGCCCGCTCGGCGGTGTCGGCGGCCGCGGCCGGGCTGATCCACGAGTACTTCAAGGCGCCGGATGCGGAGCCGAGCCGTTGGGAGCAGTAGGAGCAGTCCTCGGGGCACAGTCCGCTCTTGAGGTTGACGATCAGGTTCAGCTTCACCCGCCGGCCAAAGAACTCCCGGCGGATTCGGCCCGCGGCCGCGACGACGTCGAGTATGTCCTCGTCGCCGGTGGCGAGCAGCGCGAGGGCCTGCTCGCGGGTCGGCGGCTCACGGCGCAGCGATTGGTCGGTCAGTGCGGCCAGCTGCGCGGTGGGTGGGGTCTGGTTCGTCATGAACCGCAGCATGCCAGGGCCGCTGCGGCGGGCGCCACGTCGAGGCCGCTCACCCGGTGCGCCGCCCCCGGGCTGCAAAGCGCACCGGGACCAGAGGCGGCACGCCCGCGTCAGCCGGCCAGGACCTCGCGGCGATACGGGTGTGGGCGCGGGAGAACGGCCTCGAGGTCGCCACCTACGGTCGCATCCCCAGAGGTGTGCTTGAGGCATATCAGGCGGCGCGCTAGCTGCGCTTCACTGAACACTGCCGGCTGCCGGCTGCGCCAAGATCTGCCGGCATATGTCTCTGCGATTCGTGGATCGCCCCGTGCTCGGTCCCACTCCGGGGCCGTCCCCACCGGTGCGGAACCAGCGTGCCCAGCTGTTGCTTCGTCGTTCACCACAGGTTTGCTTCGGCCTCACCCGTTGGGGCGGGCGGGACCCGCACGATCGCTTGGGCTGTCCGACTGGGGCGGCCGCCGCGCTCATCGGGGTCGTCGCCGGCCTCTGCTGGTGGCGCTGCAGCGTTCTCACGGAGGAGAGCTATGACTCGTGCGCCGGTCCGACTGGTTTCGGCCCTGGGGGTGGGCGTGCTCGCCGCCACCCTTGCACCTACGGCGGCGGGTACGGCCACCCGCACGGCCACCAAGCGGGCGGCCGCCCGCCATGTGCTCGTCTTGTCGGTCGACGGGATGCACCAGTCCGACCTCGCCTGGTGGGTCCGACGCCACCCCGGCTCCGCCCTCGGGCGCCTCGTCGCTGGCGGCACGCAGTACACCCACGCCAGCACGACCTTCCCGTCGGACTCCTTCCCCGGCATGGTCGCCCAGTTCACCGGCGGCGGCCCCGGCACGACGGGGGTCGTCTATGACGACACGTGGAACCCCAAGCTGCTGCCGGCTGGCACGATCGACTGCCGGACCGCTGCGCCCGGCGTCGAGGTTTCCTACACCGAGGCGGCGGACCGCTCGCAGAACCCGATCCAGCTCGACGCCGGCCAGAAGCTGAGGAACCCGGCCCTCCGGTCGCTGCCGACGAACACCCGTGCGCAGACGCTGGCGCTCGCCGACCCCCCGCGCCCGTCCGCGCCGGGCCCGCTGGCCAAGGGCATCCTGGCGATGACGCCGACCCCGCAGACGCTGCTGGACCCGGGCACGCTGCCGGTCGACGCCGCCTCTTGCCAGCCGGTGTATCCGCACACCTACCTGCGGGTGAACACGGTCTTCGAGGCGGCGCGGGCCCACGGCCTGCGCACGGCGTGGTCGGACAAGCACCCCGCCTACGAGATCCTCAACGGCCCGTCGGGCGCCGGGGTGCAGGACCTGTTCACCCCGGAGATCAACAGCGCCGCCGACAGCAGCGGCGACGACTTCACCACCGACAACCTGCTGACCCAGGCCTACGACAGCACTAAGGTCGACGCGGTGCTCAACGAGCTGCGCGGCTACGACCACTCCGGTGCCCGCCGCCTGGGCACCCCCGCCGTGCTCGGCATGAACTTCCAGACCGTCTCGACGGCGGAGAAGCTGCCGACCTCGGACGGCCTTGCCGGCGGCTACCTGCCCGGCGGGGGTCCCGGCCCGCTGCTGACCAAGGCCCTTGCCTACATCGATAACCAGGTCGGCGCCATGGAGCGGACGATCCAGCAGCAGGGCCTCGGCTCCAGGACGACGATCATCTTGTCGGCCAAGCACGGCCAGTCGCCGATCGACCGGGCCGCCCTGCGCCGGGTCGACGACGGGAAGATCATCAATGCGATCGACGCGGCGTGGAAGGCGGACCACCCGGCGGCTGCCCCGCTCGTCTCATTCAGTGTCGACGACGACGGGATGCTGCTCTGGCTCTCCGACCGCTCGCCCGCCGCCCGCTCCTACGTGTCGCGGTACGTGACCTCCCACTTCGCGCCGGCCAACCGGTACGGCGACCCGAAGGGCACGTACAGCACCACAGTCCCATCCTCGGGCCTGAGCTCCGTCGCGACCGGTACCGCGGCCGACCGGCTGCTCGGGGCACGCACCGGCGACCCGCGGGTGCCGGACGTCATCGGCATCGCCCGGCACGGGGTGGTCTACACCAGCGGCGTCAAGAAGATCGCCGAGCACGGCGGCGCCTCCGCCGAGGACCGCAACGTCCCGCTGGTCGTGTCCGGCGCCGGCGCCGCGGGCGGGCGGACCGTCGCAAAGGCCGTCGCCACCACCCAGGTCGCGCCGACCGTGCTCGACCTGCTCGGCCTGGACCCACGGGAGCTGCAGGCCGTGCGCATCGAGGGGACACGGGTCCTGCCAGGAACGTGAGCCCCGCAGACGAAACCCAGACCTGACGAGCGTCCCGGCCTGTCCGCAACCACCCGCGGGACGCCGGGACGCTCGTCGATCAGGACCGGACGCGAGAACCGGGCCTCGACGCCAGCCGCCACCAGGCCAACGACGGCAGCGCTGTCAGGCGGTCTCACCCGCCGACTTCTCCCGCCTCTGCGGGCGGAGGGGCCCGGAAGACGTGGACCGTTCCGTTGGGCCGGTATGACTGCCCCGTCTCGGCGGGGACCATCACGAGCCTGGCCGTCAGCGCCTCGTCGACGGGCCCCTGCTGAGGGGTGGCCCCGGTCGCTCCATGGCCGGCTATGCCGTGCAGCAGTGCTCCTCTACCAGGCTAGGGGCAGCTTGCGCAGCCCAGCGCTGGACGCTGCGGGCAGAGCGAGCTCGACCTAGCGCGTGAGGGGCTGCTTGGTCCTCGCGGCGGGAGGTTCGTCCTCACCAGGCTGCAGGTGTACGGCCAGGTCGTAGACCTGACGGCTCAGTGCCTCGGTCAGGTGGACGCAGTCGTTCGCCGTGAGGGTGCCGGCACCCTGGCCGTCGAGGTTCGGCGGTTGGGACCCATCAGCCGCCGGACGACCCACAACGGCTTCCGCGTTCAGGCGGGCGGACCGTAGTGGTACGGCGCCCGTCGACCAGCAGCGGTGCTGGTGTGCCCTGTCGACCCTGAGGCCGGGACACCGCGGCTAATGGCGGCGAACGCGGCGTTGAAGGGCGGCATGTCGCGGGCTGTCGGACCGGCAGTGCTGGGGTGACGGCGAGGCTGAGGTGGGTGTGGGTGGCCTGGCCCTAGTACCGGTGCAGGAGCGGCTGCCCTGGCGGGTGATGAGTGACAGCCCGCTCGGCGCCAGCGAGGGCAGCCCGTCGATGATTGGAACTCGAGTTCGGGGTCCGGCGCTGGACGGCGATCAGGTCACGTTCGGTATAGCCACCGAGGTTGCCCGAGACGCCTTCACCGGCCAGGTTGAGCGGTTGTCACCGCAGGTAGAAGGCGACGAAGTCGCGGCTCTGCGCCGAAAAGTAGTGCGCGGGGCCTTTGCTCTGACTGTCGCGGGTGACGTGGGCATGCACGGTGCCGCCCTCGTGGGTGAAGTAGTAGCCGATGCTCCAGTCCCGGTTGATGTCGAGCTCCATGCCTCGTACCGCACCGGCCTGGGCCAGCAGCCGTCCCAAAGAGCAGACCGAGGTGACCGGGCTGTTGACGAACACCAGTGCCCCGTCGGCGCGCTGACCGATGCCGGTTCGGGGGACGTAGGAGCTGTTCCCAACGCCGTAGCCCCATACCGGGGTGCTGCCGCTGGAACAGGTCGGGTTGACGGTGCCGGCGTCGACGAGCAGGTCCAGGTTCTGCCGAACGCTGCGCACCGCGGGATTCATCGAGACGTCCCGGCCCCACTGCCCCACGCTGACAGTCCCGTCGCTGCTGATGACAAGTGAAGCTGCACCGACGCGCAGCGGCTCGGCGGCGCGGCCCTGGTCGTAGTAGCCGCCGCGGTTGCCGACTGGGCCGCTGTTGGTGCGGAACCCGCCGGGCATGGCGGCTGCCACCGTAGTGGCAAGTGAGCCGGTGATGCGGTCGGGGGTGTTCCAGCTGCCGCCGGGGTCGGTGATGCCTTCGTGCAGCCGCCCGGTCAGCAGCTTGGGGTCAAGCCACATCACGGCGGCCAGGTAGCTCGAGTGCCCGTCGTCGGGCCGCAGGTAGGTCATCCGCACCGCCGGCAGGCCGTTGTGGAACACCACGTCCTGCCACTGCCCCTCACCTGGTGCGGGCGTGGTGACGAACGGTGTCAGCGGCGCGGGCGCCGCGCTGTGCGGCGCCGCCGGTGCTGCCCGGCCAGCGGGCTTGTGCCCAGCGACTACGGGGATGCCGCCGGAGAGTGTGCCACCGGTCGCCGGAGTGTTCAGAGCGTACTGGGTCTGCTCCAAGCGGGTCACCGCCCAGTTCAGGTGATGGTCACGGCCCCACTCGGCCAAGCGCTGGGCAACGGTGTCGTTGCCCGGGCGCAGCAGAGCCCCGCCTACGGAGTAGCCGAGCACGACCAGCAGAGCAAGTGCGAGTACGCCAAACCTGCGTAGCAGCAGCAGCTTGCGCGGTGGCGAGAGGCGAGAAGCAGGTCGGCGTCGGACTCGCGATCCGACCGGCTTGTTGTGCTTCCGCATGTACGTGGTCCCTACTTGTGGTTGAGACGCTCGGTCCGGGCCCGCTACTGCTCCGTGATTTATGGGGCGTGGGCTTTCTGGTGCGTGGCCAGGTGTTGCTGCAAGGCCTTCAGGGCGCGGTCGCGCCCCGTGACGGGTGTGCGCAGGCGGCGAACGGCTGCGTTCTGATGCTGGGCGGCCCTTGGGTGTCTCCGCAGTCGCGGCAGATGATTTCCCACATGTCGCGGCTGACGTCCTCGTACCGCCAGCCGCCGCCCGCCTCGTGCCAGCCGAGGCGGACACGGCGGACCTCAGCGGGACTGGTCGGATCAAGATTGCGATGAGCTGTCACGGCGAATGGAGACGGTGTCGGTCGTAGCCGTGAGCCCTCTGGCCGGTCCGAGACGGACACGCCGACGCTCCGGCTTCTCCGGTTGGCCTGCACCCGCGGGCTATCGGTCGGCGTAGGGAAGAACAGGGCCAGCCAGCTGAGTCCGAGCACCACCCCGCCCACCACGTCGGTTAGCCAGTGAGCGCCGAGCAGCACCCTGCTACTGGCGATCCCGGCAACGACCACGGCTGTCCCCACGGCTGCGAGGCGCCGGCTGCCCGCCACGTCTAGGCGGGGTAGGACTACGCACAGCAGCGCGCCGTAAACCACGGTGCTGTTGGTGGCGTGGCCGGAAGGAAAGGCTTGGGACGCGACATAGACGAGGGGGTCCGCAAACACCGGCCGGGGGCGTCCTACTAGCACTTTGAGCAGGGAATGCACCAGGGCGCCGCCCCCGGCCAGGACAAGCACTGCAAGTGCTCTTCTACGATCTGTCCTGGCAAGCAGCGCCGCCGTCAGGACAGCGACCGGTACCAGCACTGTCGCCCCGCCTAGCAGTGTCACGGCGCGGGCGGCGGCCAGCAGGGTGGGATGTGCAAGGGCGCTGTGGTGCGCCGCCCGGTTGACAGCAGCATCCACTTGGCCGAACGGGTGGCCCAGGCGGACGCAGACAGCCAGGCCACTGAAAAGGGCGGCAAGCAGCAGGGCCGCGGTGCGGCGCGAGATGTCGGCCCAGCGGAAGCTCACAGGTCGCCCAGCTCGCTCAGCACCGGGCGGCGCAGCAACCTGCCCAGCGCAGCGACAGCGGCTACAACAGCGCCGCCGGTGAGGACCACCACCGCGGCCAGGTACAGCCAGGGGACGGCGAGGTGAGCCGGAGCGGGGTCGAACACGCCGGTCAGCACGCTCACCAGCATCCGGGCGAGCAGGGCGCCGGTGAGGCCGCCGGCTGCCAGGCCGCCGAGCAGAATGAATGCCGCCTCGCTCCAGACGAAGCTGGCGAGCTGTCGCGGCCGGGCGCCGAGGGCAGAGGCGAGTGCGAAGGTGCGGCGGCGTTCGGCCAGGCCAAGGCCGAGCAGCAGGCCTCCGGCCGTGACGGCGAGTACGACGGCGAAGAAGAGCTCGACGCGGGTCAGACCAGCGAGGTCGACGGCGGTCAGGCTGGACCCGACCGCCCTGCGGGTGCTGGTGATGTCGCTGACGGCTGCGCTCGAACCGGTCAGGGCGCGGACCCTGCCGGCGACGGCGGCAGGGTTGCTGCCGGCGGTGTCGAGCACGAACGCGCTGACTGTACCGGTGCCGGTGCCGGTGCGGGCGGCGACGTAGCTGGCGTTGGTAATGAAGAAGCTGTCCTTGGGGGCGGTAGGAAACTCCTTGACGATGCCGGCGTAGCGAAACACGACGGGGGTGAGCATCTTCGTGCGGCTGTCCTGGAGCCGCAGGGTGACCTGGTCGCCCAGACGCAGCTGGTAGTCCTTGACTGTCTCGGCGGAGACAAGGATGGAGTCCGGCTGGCGGGCGAGTACCGCCATCAGCTCCTGGGCGCTGCCACCGGTGAAATAGGCGTCTTGGAGTGACACAGCCGTGCTGATAGTCGAGGGCCGCACCCCGTAGAGGTCCTGCAGGTCGCTGCCGATGTAGGCAAAACGGTGGACCAGCGGCTCGACGCCGCGCACACCCGGGATCGTGGCCAGCGACGCGGCGGTTCGCGGGCTGACGATTGCCCCCGCCGGGTAGGTGGCGGTGACGTCCCCGCCGTTGGACAGCCGGGCGTCGACCTCGGCCTGCTGGCGGTAGGTGGCGTTGAACGTCGCCGTCGAGGCGGCGAACGAGACCGCCAGTGCCAGCAGGACGACGGAGCGGGCGATGACCCGCCGCTGGCGCCCCATGGTGGCGGCCACGGTGACGGCCAGGTTGCCTGCGATCGGCCGCAGGCCGGCAGCCAGTAGCCGCTTGCCGGGACCCAGCAGCAGGTCAGCCAGCCGCCAAGCGAGCAGCCCGGAGCCGAGCCATAGCAGCGCCGGCCCGGCGAAGGCCCAGTAGCTGACCGAGATGCTCGCCGAACCCTCGGGGGCGAGCACGAGGGTGTAGCCGGTGCGGCTGGTCACTGCGAACACCGCTCCGGCGCCGGCGAGCAGCAGCAGATCGATCGGGTAGCGCAGCCACCCCGGCCGCCCCGCCCGGGCAGCCGACCCCCGGGAGACGGCGACACTGATCTCCCGCAGGTCCCGTCGCGCCGGGAGCAGGACCGCTCCGGCTGCGATCAGCAGACCCGCACCGGCGGCGCCGCCGGCCCAGGCCACGCTCTGAGCCGGGCTGGCGCCGAACCCGGCCGCCCCGAAGGCGACCCGGCCGATCAGGGCGGCGAGGGCGAGACCGAGCAGGCCGCCCGTGACTGCGACGAGCACGGTCTCGCCGGCCGCTAGGCGCAGCAGGGTCGCCGGGTCCGCGCCTCGTGCCCGAAGCAGGCCCTGCTCGCGGCGACGGCGCTCGGCGCCGGCTCCGGCTCCGGCAGCGGTCAGCAGGGCGGCGAGGATCGCGCCGGGCAGACCGAGGAAGACGAACAGCACCTGGGCGTAGAGCGAGTCCGAGCGGGCGGCGGCGAGGGCGGCGGCGAGGTTGTTGCCGACGACGCCGGCACCGGCGAGCCGGGACTCGAGGTGGTGCCCGGCGCTGAGCGCTGTCGAGTAGGCGGCGGCCGGGTCGTGGGGCAGAGCGTGGTCGAGCCGGACGTGGATCTGGGTGCGGACCTGCTCGGGGTGGACGGCGGCGAGCGGGTCGAAGAGCTGGTGCCACAGGCCGCCGGGCAGGAGCACGACGTTGTCCGGCGGCGCCGAGGGCTGGGCTCCTGCGGGAGCACCGACGGCCTGGAACAGGCTGTTGGCCTGCGGCAGGTCGACGACGCGAGCTACCCCGACGCTGACCGGGCGCAGCCCGGCGCGACCGATGGTGAGGGTGCCGCCGGGGCCGACGTGCAGGTTCGCCGCGGTCTGCTGAGCGAGCAGCACGCCCGGGACCCCCGGGCTGTCGGCTCCTGTGGATCCTGAGCCGGCCAGGGTTCGCAGCTGCTGGGGGAAGGTCTGCTCATACCCGCCGGGTAGTCCCAGCACGACTGCCGCCCCGGTGCTCTGGACCTGTCCCCCGGCGGCGGCGGACAGCCCGGTGCTGGCGGCGTACCCGACCGGCAGCGCCGCCCGCACCTTCGGGGTTGCGGCGACCGCCATGCCAGCCGGTGCCGGGTTGCTCCCGGTCGCGAGCAGGACCTGCCAGTCGACGGCGACATCGGCGACGGCTCGACGGGTCATCGTCGCCTTGGATGCGGCCAGGAACGAGCCGAGTGCTGCAAGCAGTGCGACGGCAGCAGCGACACCGCAGGCCGTGCCGATCAGCCGGCCGGGACGGCGGGCGATCAGGCCCCGCAGCCACAGCAGCAGCATGCTCACTGCAATTCCTGCGGCGCGCAGCTCAGAGCAGAGGCAGGTGCGGGCAGAACGGCCGCGACGGGGGCGGCCTGGGTGTCGAGCTGGCCGTCGCGCATCGTCCACCTGGTAGCCAAGCGTGCTGCAACTGCCGGATCGTGCGTGCTCACGACGACGGCTGCATGGAGGGCTGCTGCGGTCTGGAGCAGGACGTCGAGCACGTGCCGTGCGGTGACGCCGTCAAGCTGGCCGGTGGGCTCGTCGGCGAGGATCAGCCGTGGCCGGCAGGCGAGCGCCCGGGCGAGGGCGACCCGCTGGGCCTGCCCGCCGGAGAGTTCGCTGGGCAGCTTGCCGGCAAGTGCCGTCAGACCTAAGGAGCTCAGTGCCGCACTGGCGAGCTGGCTGGCCTGGGCGGCTGGCATGCCTGCCAGCTGCAGGGGCAGCGCCACGTTCTCGGCGGCGTCCAGGGGAGGCAGCAGGCTGGGGCCTTGGAACACCATCCCGATCAGGCCGGGGCGGTGGTGCGGCGCCTGACCCAACCCAGGCCAGCAGACGCGGCCGGCGCTGGCCCGGTCCAGGCCGCCGAGCAGGTGCAGCAGCGTCGACTTGCCCGAGCCGGAGCGGCCCGTGATCGCGATCCTGGCACCCGGGTCGATGGCACAACTGGTCGGGTGCAGCGCGGTGACCGAGCTGCCGCCGGACCAGAAACGACGGCTGACCTGGTCGGTGAGTACCAGCGGCTGGCCGGGTCCAGCTGGCTCGGCGGCAGCGGTGTCAGGCGCCGGCATCGATTGTCCCGTCGGTGAGGTGTACGACCCGGTCAGCGGCGCCGGCGACCGCGGCGCTGTGGCTGACGACGACGACTGCTGCGCCGGCGTCGGCGCGGGCCCGCAGCAGCGCGACGACCTGCCGCTCGGTGTCGGCGTCGAGTTCGCCGCTGGGCTCGTCGGCGAGCAGGACTGCCGGGTTGTTGGCCACTGCCACCGCCAGCCCCGCCCGGGCGCTTTCCCCCCCGGACAGGGTGCTGGGGGTGGCCGTGGCTCGGTGCCCGAGGTCGAGCGCGGCTAGCAGCGTCTGCCGGTCCGCCGGCGAGCGGCGTCGGGGACCGGGGAGCAGCGCCTGGACCAGGGCGAGGTTGGCCTCGACGGTCAGGTGCTCGAGCAGGTTGGCGTTCTGGAACAGCAGGCCGATGTGCCTGGCGCGCAGCTCGGCGCGTTCACGCTCGGGCCGGTGCGACAGGCGCTGGCCGGCGACGTGCACCATCCCGCCGTCGGGGGTGTCCAGGCCCGCGAGGCAGGACAGCAGGGTGGACTTGCCCGACCCGGAGGGGCCGGCAACGGCGACGAGCTCGCCGGGCTGAACCGCGAGGCTGACCCCGCGCAGAGCTTGGGTCTCCTCGTCGCCAGCCCGAAAGAAGCGGTAGAGCGAGACGGCCTGCAGCGCGGGCACGGTCATGGCCGCCACCGGAACGAGTCGGTGATCATCTTGTAGGGGTCGACGTTGTCGGCGCCGACCGGGCCGCTGAGGGTGAGCACCGCCTCGGTACCGGCCTTCCAGAAGCTGTAGCGCTCGACGGCATCCCGCACGACCTTGCCGGTCACCGGTTCAGCCGGGGAGTTGGCCTGGTAGCGGGCGACTATCGCCTGCCCCGCGCTGCGGGCGGCAGTTGTCACGGCACCAAGCCCCCCAGCCCCGCTTGTCGAGCCCATCGCGGCGGGTAGCTCCTGGGCCCGAACGGACGTCACTGTCGGCGCGGCGGCCAGCGGCCGGAGCATCACCTGCACCCTGTTGAGCTTGTCGGTGAACCTCACCTGGTCCCCGGCGGCCTCCCGGGACCAGCCCTCAGGGGTCTTGACGGTGTAGTGGCCCGAGGGGGGTTGGTAGGCGACGTAGGCGACGTTGTCCGGGATGTCGCCGGAGGGGTTGGTCTCAGCTGTCGCCGGTTGGGTGCCGGGTCCGGCCGTCGTCTTGGCGGGCGAGGCGCTGCCGCCGCAGCCGGCTGCGGCCAGCACGAGAACGGCCGCGGCAGCGGCCCTGTACGACGCGGTCCTTGGTATATCGAGCACGGCGTCGGGACCTTCCTACTAGTGAGTCTTGTCGGGGTGGTCAGGTGCTGGTGGGGTGTGAGCTGCCGGACCGGCTCAGCGGCGGCAGGGCCGCGAACAGCAGGCCACCGGCGATGCCTGCGGACACGATGGCGACACGGACACCGGTGTTCATCTGCTGGGGCAGCCACTCCTCGGCGAGGCCAGCGACCACCCCCGCGGTGACCACACCCAGAGCGGCAGCGCTCAGCCACCGCTCGCGGAAGCGGCCCCAGGCGGGGGACAGCAGACGGGTCGGGGCTGGACGGCTTGTCCGGTGCCGTAGCCCGTGCAGCACCGCTACTGCGGCAACGACCGCCAGTATCGGGATCCAGCCGAGCCGCAGGTAATGCTCGACTGTGGTGATCGAGCCACTCGCCCAGTAGCCGAGCAGGACGAACCCGCCGCCCCACAGCAGACCGCCGGCGGCGTTCCAGACCAGGAAGGTCCGGTAGGGCATCTTCGCCATACCAGCCAGCGACGGCATGAGTGCTCGAACCACCGACACGAATCGGGCGAGCAGCACCGCTCGGCCCCCGGCGCGTAGCAGCAGCCCCTGCCCGCGGGCCCAGCGCGCTGGTCCGATACGTCGGCCGAGCCGGCTGGTCTGCAGGCCAGGGCCGAAACGACGGCCGATCTGGTAGCCGACGCTGTCCCCGCCAACAGCTGCACAGATACCCACCGCGATCATGATTGGCAGGCTGACCTTGCCTTGGGCGGCGACCAGCCCACCGAACAGCAGCGCTGTCTCCCCAGGCAGGACGAAGCCGACGAACGCCGCCGACTCCCCGAACGCGAGCAGGGCAACCAGGAGGTAGGCCAGCAGCGGCGGCACGCTGGTGATGGCGTGGATGACAGCGGACATGGCTACTCCTTCCGGGGACTCCTTCCGGGGACAGGGATAGCTCCACCGTGACGGCCTGGTGCTGTGAGCACGATGTGAGCCAGGTATCTGCCGCGGCCGCGGCGCTGCCCGACGCGCAGCTCTTGCGCTCTCACCGTGCTCACATGTGGGCTGCGTAGCGTCGGGGCGCATGCGGGTGCTGGTGGTCGAGGACGAGCCGCGGATGGCCCACTTGATCCGGCGTGGGCTGCAGGAGGATGGCTACACCGTCGAGGTCGCCGCCGACGGACCCGATGCGGTCTGGCACGGCATCGAGTTCGACTACAACGCGATCGTGCTCGACGTGATGTTGCCCGGCTTCGACGGGATGGAGGTCTGCCGCCGGCTGCGGGCAGCTCACCGCTGGGCGCCGGTGCTGATGCTCACCGCCCGTGACGGCATCGACGACCGGGTCCGCGGGCTCGACGCCGGCGCCGATGACTACCTGGCCAAACCGTTCAGCTTCGCCGAACTGTCCGCCCGGCTACGGGCGTTGATGCGCCGCGGCAGCCCCGAACGCCCGGTAGAGCTCGCCGCCGGCGGGTTGCGCCTGGACCCGGCCAGCCGCCGCGCCTGGCGCGAGCAGGTCGAGCTCGAGCTCTCCCCCAAAGAGTTCGCGTTGCTCGAGCTGTTCCTGCGGCACCCCGATGAGGTGCTGACCCGCACCCGCATCCTCGAGCAGGTCTGGGACTTCGCCTACGACGGGCTGTCCAACGTCGTCGACCAGTACATCGCCTACCTGCGCCGCAAGATCGACCGTCCGTTCGGCGTCGAGCAGCTGGAAACGGTGCGCGGTGCCGGTTACCGGCTGCGCACCACACCGCGGCCACAGGACTAGCCGTGCCGCTGCGCCTTCGCCTGGCGCTGCTGTTCGCCGCCGGGACCGGACTGCTGATCGCCGTCGTCGGCTTGGCGTTCCTGCTGCAGCTGACCCGCAGCCTGGACGCCTCCCTCGACACCGCCCTCCGTACCCGAGCAGACCTGCTAGCCAGCCGGGCCAGCAGCACCGGCACCGCCGGCGGCACCGACCCGTTCGCCACCGTCAGCGGCAGCGAACAGGTCGCTCAGATCCTCACCAGCGACGGCGCCGTGCTCCGCTCCTCAGACGCCGCCGGACCCGCCACACTGCTCGACGCCGGCCAGCGTCGCACTGCACTGGCCGGTGAGGTCTCGTTCACCGCGCAGGCGAACGGTGACCGCAGCCGGTTGCTGGCGGCCCCCTTCGACGCGCAGGGGCGCCGGCTGCTGGCAGTGGTGGGCACGGGCACCGACATCACCGACGCGGCCGAGGACCGGGTACGCACTGCCATCCTGATTGGTGGTCCCCCGGCTGTGCTCGGCGCCGGCGTCGCTGCTTGGCTGCTGGCAGGCGCCGCGCTGCGTCCGGTCGAGCGGATGCGCCGGCAGGTCGCCGACATCACCGAGCACGACCACGACGCGCAGCTTGCCGTTCCGGCGACCCGGGATGAGATCGCCCGGCTGGCGGTCACGATGAACGATCTGCTGACCCGGTTGCAGCACGCCTTGGAACGTGAGCGCGGGTTCGTCGCCGACGCCGGCCACGAGCTGCGCACCCCGTTGGCGATCTTGCGAGCGGAGTTGGAGCTGGCTGCCCGGCCAGGACGAAGCCGGCACGAGCTTGCCGCGGCGGTCAGCAGCGCAGCCGAGGAGGCAGATCGGCTCAACCGGCTGGCGGAGGACCTGCTGTTGCTGGCCCGTGCCGACGCCGGACAGCAGTTCCTTCGTCGCTGCTCGGTCGACATCGACGACCTGCTGCGCGCCGCGGCGAGGATGGCTGATGCCCGAGGCGCCGAGGACGGCATCACCGTGCAGATCGGCGGCACCCGCGGGCTGGTGCTGATGGCCGACCCCGACCGGCTACGGCGAGCAATCGACAACCTGCTGGACAACGCCGTCCGGCACAGCCCCCCTGGCGCGACGGTGACGCTGAGCAGCACACGCGAGGTGCGGGACGGAGCGCCGGTAGTAGTGATCGAGGTCGTCGACACCGGCCCAGGGTTTCCAGCCGAGTTCCTGCCGGTCGCCTTTGAGCGGTTCCGCCGTGCCGATGACGCCCGCACCCGGCACGACGGGGGCAGCGGCCTGGGCCTGGCGATCGTGCGTTCCATTGCCATTGGGCACGGCGGTCGGGCCGTTGCTGCCAACCGCGGTAAGACCGGCGTGAGCGTCCGGTTGGAGCTGCCCGAGGGCGCGGCGTCGGACCCGGACGTGGCTGCTCGTGTGCCCAGTCGCACCTGAGGCACATCGTGTTCGGACCACGCCGCCCCAACAGGCGGCACCAGGCAACTTCCCCGACTTCGCTCCCACTGGTGCCGACCGGGTAGCTGATCGCGGACAAGCGCGCGGAAGGCTGGCGCGCCCACGTTCGTGGCGCCCCAGGCTTCGTCCTGATGCGAAACGACCGCGCTGGGTGGGTCAAGGTTTGCGAGAGGTGAACGAGTCCTCGACCTGAGCGCTGGGATGGTTGCTGCCGATGCCGCTGGCTCGCTCGGCGGCCCCGGTACCGGTCGGCGAGCGGACACCTGCAGCCTGCGGTCACACGTCCTTCACATCAGGGCTGACGCAGTGTGTGGGGGGCTGCCGAGTCTCCTGGTGTGACCCGACCAGATTCGTGCGGCGACCCTCGCGCCGCCCGGCGCCGAACGAAAGGCAGTGATGATCACCTACACCCAGGCCGTCGTCATCGGCTTGCTGCAAGGGGTCACCGAATTGTTCCCGGTGAGCAGCCTCGGGCACAGTGTGCTGGTCCCGGCGTGGCTGGGCGGTAGCTGGCAGCGACTGGTCACCGACCAGTCCTCCGGCGAGTCGCCCTACCTGGCCTTCATCGTCGGACTGCACGTCGCCACCGCACTGGCCCTGCTGGTCTACTTCCGCTCGGACTGGGTCCGCATCGTGCGTGGCCTGGGCCGAAGCATCGCCACCCGGCGGATCGATCCCGCCGACTCCGATGCCCGCCTTGGGTGGCTGCTGGTGCTGGCGACGATCCCGGTCGGCGTCGTCGGGCTGGCCTTCGAGCACAGCTTGCGCACTCTATTCGCCAAGCCGCTGGCGGCAGCGGTGTTCCTGACCCTGAACGGGGTGGTGCTGCTGGTCGGGGAGCGGCTGCGCGCCAGGACTGAGCAGCCGGCTGCCGCAGCGGGCGGTGCAAGGTCCCGTGACGCAGACGGGGACGGGGACACCATGCGGGCTACCCGGGCTGAGCCACTGGCGGGATTGTCGGTCGTCAACGCGGTCGGTATCGGCAGCTTCCAGATTGCGGCACTGTTCGCCGGGATCAGCCGCTCGGGGGTCACGATGGTCGGCGGACTGCTGCGAGGCCTCAGCCACGAGGAAGCCGCCGGAATCCGGGGACAGGTGCTGGCTGGCAGCGTCGTCGCCGGCGTCGCGGCCTACGCCTCGGTGCGTTTCTTGAGCCGGTACTTCGCGACCCGGACCCTGAAGCCGTTCGCGATCTATTGCTTGGTCGCCGGGCTGATTTCCATCGCCTGGTTCGGAGTCTTCGCATGACACCGGTGACCGCTGCGGCAATGGTGGTGCACGCTGCCGGGCTGACCGGCAACTTGAGCCCGGCTCACCTGCTCGCCAGCTACGGCGTGATCGGCCTAGGCCTGATCCTGTTCGCCGAAACCGGGCTACTGCTCGGGTTCTTTCTCCCCGGCGATTCGCTGCTGTTCCTGGCCGGCGCCTACGCCCACTCCCGTGCGGCCGGCCAGCCCCACCCCGCCATCCTCGCGGTGATCGTCGCCGCCGTCGCCGGAGCCGTGCTGGGCGGCCAGACCGGCTACCTGATCGGAAGGCGGGCCGGTCCCGCCCTGTTCAACCGGCCTGACTCGCGGTTGTTTAAACAGTCTTACGTCGAACGCACCCACGCCTACTTCGAACGTTTCGGGCCTCGGACGCTGGTCCTGGCCCGGTTCGTGCCGATCGTTCGCACCTTCGCCTCCCCCGCCGCCGGAGTTGGCCAGATGGCGGCGCCGACCTTCACGGTGTGGAACATGCTCGGCGGGCTGCTGTGGGCCCTGGCCGTGCCGCTGCTCGGCTACGCCCTGGGTGGCGCTATCAACATCGACACCTACCTGGTGCCCATCACCGTGGCCGTCGTCGCGCTGTCGTTCATCCCGGTGCTGCTCGAGGTGCGCCGCGCCCGCCGCGGTTCGTCAGCCTGACATGCCCCCCGTCACCCGCGAGCAGCCGGCCGGTACCGGCTTAGCCGCGCTGGGTGGCACCACCTACCGGCACTCCCGGCGTGGACCGGTCGTAGTCAGCCCAGCCGGCGGCCGCGGGGGCAACCCCCGTCGTCCTGACCGGTCACACGGCTTGCGGCGCTCCGCCGGTCGGCGGTTGCTGACAGCTGTGGTTTCGCTGCTGCTGCTCACCGGAATCGGGTTCGGCCTGCTGCTGGCGCTGACTCCGGGCGTGGGGGACGCTCCCGCCCGGGTTGCCACCCAGACCCGTGGCGGCGGCCTGCTGGTCGGATCGCCACCGCTGCGAGTACAGCAGGCGCTGGTCGCCACCGAGGACAGCCGGTTCTACAGCCATAGCGGTGTCGACCCGATCGGCAGCCTGCGGGCGGTGCTCGGGCCGCTGTTGGGGCAGGCTGACCCGGGCGGGGCCACGCTGGACCAGCAGCTGGCCAAGCTGCTCTACACCGGCGGCCGGCGCACCCTGACCGACCGAATCGAGCAGGTCGCCCTCGCTGTGAAGATCGACCACCGGTACAGCAAGCCAGAGATCCTGCGGCTCTACCTCGACACCGCCTATTTCGGGCACAGCTACACCGGCATCGCCGCCGCGGCCCGCGGCTACTTCGGCCGCCGGCCCCAGGACCTCAGCTGGACCCAGGCGAGCATGCTCGCCGGCCTGGTTCAGGCGCCCAGCGCGTACGACCCGTTCACCCACCTCGCATTGGCTCGTTCCCGGCAGCGGCACGTGCTCGACCGGCTCGTTGCCACCCGCGTGCTGACCCGTTCGGCCGCCGACGCTGCTTACGCGGCACCCCTGCGGCTGGTCAGCGGCGGCTGATGCAGGCCCATGCGCCGGCCGCTGTGGCCGGACCGAGCCCGGCGAACCGAATCGGAACGGCTGCAGGACTAGGAGAGTGCGGGCGATGACGCTGACCGGCCTGCCGCTGCTGCTGGTCCTGCTGGTGGGAGCAGGGGGCATCTGCTGGGCGACCGGGATGCTCTGGTTGCGCTTTTCCGGTGTGGCGGCGCTGGCCGTCCGGGCGTCGATGCTGGCGCTGGTCATGGCCAGCGGCGCTGTGCTGTTTGCCGATGTCGCGAACCGGCACTACGGCTTCTACACCAGCTTCGCCGAGCTGATCGGCGGTTCAAGCAGCGCTTCCCAGACGGCCTCCGGTCCGGGCAGCGTGCTCAGCCCGGGGACCATGCAACGCGGCCGCCGGGCCGCCGAGTCCGGGCGCGGGACGGTCATCTCACTGCGGCTGGACGGCCCCCGCTCGCACATCCACCGCACCGGGCTGATCTACCTGCCCGCCGCCTACTTCACCGCCGCCGGGAGCCGGCTCCGCTTCTCGGTCGTCGAGCTGTTCCACGGCAACCCCGGCGGCCCGCGGAACTGGACCGGACAGATGCACCTGGCCGCGACGCTGGACAGCGAAATCGCCGCCAGGCGGATGCCGCCGGTGATCGCTGTCGTCCCGAGCTACACCCGCACCGTCGGCGGCGAGTGCGTCAACACCCGAGCCACCGCCGACGACACCTACCTCGGCGTCGACGTCCCGGCACTGGTCGCCCGCAGTCTGCGGGTACGAACCGACCTTCCCAGCTGGGCCACCATGGGCTACTCCACCGGCGCCAACTGCGCAATCAGCGTCGCCGTGCACCATCCAGGCACCTACGTCGCCGCAGCCAGCCTCGCCGGTGACAGTCCCAGCCGAGCACGTCGGCACACCGCCGCCGGCCTCGACGTACTTGCCGCTCCGCGGTCTCTGCCGCCACGCTGGCCAGCGCTCTACTTGATGGGATCGCGCCAAGACCACGCCGGCACCGCCGCCCTGCGCGCCCTGCAGCGCGTCGCCGGCACGCGGACGCAGGTCACCACTGTTGTGCTGGCGAACGGAGGTCACAACTGGCGCGTCTGGGCCGCTGCCAGCATCCCCGCCTTCGACTGGCTCGGCGCCCGGCTGCCATCCGCACTGGCCGCGCCGATGCTGTCAACGTTGGGCGGGTGGCCAGGTCAATGACGGTGGCGCCGAGCTCACCTAGCCGCTTGACGGGCTGGCCGAACGCGGCGCCGCCCTTGTAGCTGGTGCTGGTGACCCCCTGGCGCCAGATGCCCATGCGGGCACCGGCAAGCACGTCGCGCCGCAGGTCCGCGCCGTAGTTCCTCGACGTGTGCCGGGCGCTGGCCGCCGGGGCGGCGTCGGCCGGGTAGACCCCGCTGAGGGCGCCATCGGGCGCAGTGCGGCTTCAGCGAGCGACTTGTGCGCAGGCGCCCAACACACCCTTGGCGGCGGAGCCGATGTCAGTAGCCCCGGAACGGACCTGCGAGGCACTGGTCGGGCTGGCCTTCTCCGCTTTGCTGATGGCGTCAGCCAGAGCCTGGAGCTTGGGGCCGATCGGCAGTGCCGAGTTCTGCTGCGCCACGGAGGTGACCTTGGTCAAGATGGGTTGCAACTGAGCCTGGGCCTGGGCTGGAGTGATGGACTGGGCACCGAGCTTGACTCCAACGTTGACGGCCGTGGCAACCTCGCCGCTGATGTTGACACAGACGCCGGCGGTGGCCGCCCGGTCTGACCCACTCGCTTTGGAGCTGCCGCCTCCGCAGGCAACCAGCACCAGGCTGACCACCAGCAAAGCCCCCAGGCGCAGGCCGCCCTTGACCCAGTTGTCACCGCAACCCGGGTGAGCGTGGAGTTGGGTGGCGCTCATCGGAGTGGGCGCTGCTGAGCCAGGCGGCGTAGCACCCGGCGTGAGGCGAGGCCCAGGACCATGCCGCCGACACCGCCGCCGCGGATCACCACACCGCGCCGTCCACCGATTAGTACTCGCGCCACAGTGTTTCCTCCCGTTCTAAGGTCTGATCGGCAGGTTAACCGGTCTTGAGTTCACTCACCGGTCGGGCCTGTGCTGCTTGAACCCCGGTCACCGGCACGGCATGTCAACGGCCAAGTGGCGGTCCCCGCTGGTGGCCGGGGAAAGCCCCCACCCTCGCGGAGTGGTTAGCGCTTCGTGGGGCGGCCTCCTTGGCGGGCTCGGACCTGTTTCATCCGTCGCCGCGATCGCCGCCCTCGGGGTGGGCTGGGGTACGGCGATGCGAGCGGTCGACGAGTGAAGCACCCCGCTCACGCCAAGATTGTCGGTGGATCGAGGCTAAGTGCGCTCGGTCTTGGCCAGCTGGGGGACGCCTGTGGCCGCTCTGCCAAGCGTGGCGGGGGCCCCAGTGCGTCGTTCGAGGAGGCGCGCGGCGCGTCGGGCGACGGTCAGTCGGGTGACGGGTTCGTGTTCGCGGTGAGCTGTTCGCGGGCGGTGCGTTGAAGTGCGGCGCGGTCGTCGGCGTCGGCGAGGGTGGCTTCGAGGCCGTCGAGCTCGTCCTGTTCTTGCCGGGTTCTGGTCAGGCCAGGTCGTTCGGCGTGGTCCCACCAGGGTTCTGCTTCGGCTAGGCGCATCGGGCTGCGTGTGTGGGGGTCGGCGGCGACGAGCAGCAGGGCGTCG
>JAABUM010001223.1_pt1 | contig 39266 bp, 66 predicted proteins | sample 5559161 | NCBI WGS metagenome assembly JAABUM01 (sample SAMN10711868, study PRJNA513369) | rock metagenome | isolation source: Antarctica rocks | place: Antarctica: Victoria Land, Siegfried Peak nord
GCTCGTCAGTGTGACTGGCGGGCTGTTTGTGGAGACTGCAGCTGAAACTTGTGATGATGTGGTTTCAGTTTCAGCAACCATCCCGCATGTTTGCACTGGAGCCGGGCTGTCGTGACAGCATAACCACACTCCATCCCCGCTGCCACCGGGTGCTACAAACGTCCTTCATCTATGCTTCATCACAACAAACGCAGGCTGCTGGAGCGGGGTCACTCGCCGTACATAGAGACGGTGCCCTTCCGCGTCATCACCGCCTTCACGCTGCTGCAGCTGCTCGCCCTGGGCGCCGTCTACGGCATCACCTGGGCGGGGGTGCGGTTAGACTTCAACACTTGTCCTATCCAAGATAGGGGAACACTGCGCTGACGTGCTGGAAGCTGCCGCGGCATTCGGACGCCGTCTGCATTTTTATTTGCTGGTTTAATTATTCTATCAATTTTAAATTAAAACTATTTTTTGTGTTTTTGAAGAAAGAAATAAAAAATAAAAAAAGTAATTTTTTTCTCAGTGCCCGGGCGCGAGACATGCCACGATCCTGCTCTCAGGACTGTGGGCTTCGGTGTGCTGCGGCCAGCATGGGGTCAGGACTACCACAGGGTTGCTAGGCTCTCTGACGGTGCCTTTGCACGAGGGCAGCACGATGCAAGAGCCAGCGAGGTTTAGCGCTGACACCTGCATTGCACTACGGGGCCGCTCCAGAAGGACCGCAAATCACTGGTGCGGTGCCGCTGCTTGCAGATCGTGGGCGTGATCTTCCCGGTTTTCATCATGGCGCTGGTGAGTTGCATTCAAGGCGACACGCGATTTGCTTGCGGTAAGCTGTGATAGCGCCACGTGCCGCCACCTCCTGCTCTTTTCCAGGCGTACTGGCCGCGTCATTGCACTGCTGCTGCTGCCACTCTCTGTGGCCTTCCGTTGAGAATCGGATGCCTGTTGCTGTGCTCCAGGTGCCTTTCCGGCAATACGTCATGCCGCGCTTCTTCAAGCGCGAGCACCTGCGGGAGCTGGATGCCGCGTCCTATGAGGAGGCGCCGCCGATTTCAGATGAGGCGGCGCGCCGGGAAGCCGCGGCCGCGGGTTGGGAGCCGCCGCCAGAGGTGCGACTCTGACAGAAAGATTCGCCCCTGTCTTGAGAGGCTGGGCGCCTTCAATCGCGGGGTGCTGCGGGCGCAGACCATTTAGGGTTTAGGGTGTGATGTTGCAGTGATGGTCCAAATCGAACATGCCGAGGCGCACTCGTCGCGGGGCTGGTGTGTCAGCTGCGGCCCGTTGCGAGGCACCTTTGTTACTGGGTGTGATGGCTTGTCACATTCCTGTTGTTGGAAACGCACGAGTGTTTTAGGCGCCATGTCATCAGGCCCCGATGTGTTTCTTCCGCAGGATGGCGGCGCCGGCGGCGGCGCCGGCGGTGCCGGCGCCAGAGCTGCTAGAGAGCTTGCGCCAGGGGACTGGGACGGGCGGCGGCTGCGGCGGCCGCTGGACCGCGCCAGCGTTGAGGCTCGCCGCCTCGGCTCCTTTCGGGCGGCTGGCAGCGACGGTCTCAAGACATCCGGCACTGGGACATGTACGGCCGGCGGCGGTGACGGCGGTGGCGGCGGCGGTGACGGCGGCGGCGGCGGCAATGCGCCCAGCCCCGCTGCTTTCGGCGACATTGTGCACGGCACTGGCGAGTCGGGAGGCGGTGCCCTGTGTAGCGGCGCTTGCGATGGCAGCAGCAATGGCAACACCCTGGGCAGCGCCCGCAGGCTAGCGCGACAGCCGTTGACGTGAGGAGAGGACAGCTGGCGGTAGGTAGCTAGGGTCCCGTGGGGCTGCATGGGAGAGGCGCAAAGGGATTTTTTACGAGGGCTGGAGGCGGTTTTTTAAATGAGGGCTGGAGGCGGTGACTCTCAATTGATGCCACAATGCCAGACAGCAGCGGAGCTCCACAGAGAGGCCACGCCTGCAGGGGCATGCCTGACGGGGCCGAGGCTGAGGTGAGTGCGACGATTTGCGGTGAAGCGTTCTTCGTTGCTATCAGTGTGGCATTTTCGCACAGCTGCGCGGGCGCAAGCAGGTTTCGTGTCCTCTTGCGGCGTTCTTTTGTGTATTTCCCTACACTGGGATTATGCAGTGCCTCCCACGAAACAGGTGTGACAGGCAGCCACTCTTCTCAGTCATGTGAATCAATGATTTACGTTTGAAGAATGCAGCATAGATGCTGGAGAACGGTTCGAGAGGTATTTGAAACGAGTGCGGGTACCGGCACATGTCTTCTCTCGAGTTTCCAGGCAGACAAGTTTATGAAGCAGTGTGTGCCAAAGAATGTTACACGGTAGCAGCCAACGTCACAGCGTGGGAAGGGTGTGGTTGCCCACTCCGACCCGTCTGCATGTACTCTGGGTCAAGGAATGCAGCACGTCGACTGCCTCGTCTGGTGAGCGCAGTGCATCACAAGACCTCAGCGGGAAGACACTGCAATGTCATTCACTGCCGCCGCCGCCGCCGCCGCAGCCTGAGTGAGCCAACTGAGCCGTGCTCCGGCATCCAGAGGCTCAGACGCGCTCAACAAGGGGACGCATCTGCGCGCCCTTGCCTCTGGCGCGACCGCGGCGCGGCGCCAGGAAGCAGAGGAAGCGGCCAGCCGCTGCCGCAGCCGCACGGGCCTAGGGGTTTCCGGGCGCCGCACAAGTCGCCACACGGTGAGGACTTTTCGGGCGCCGCCGCTGCCGCCGCCGCCGCCATACCGACCGACTGATCACTTGTTGAGGAAAGACTCCAGGTATTCGACCTCGCCCTTGGAGCCGACAAACAGCGGCACCCGCTGGTGCACCTGTGAATGGGGCGGGAGAAAAATCTTGAGCTCTTGCACCTTCTGCCTTGTGACCATGGCGACGAGGCGACCTGTGACGAGGCGGAGAGAAAACACAGGAGCCGGAGTAGGAACGGGTCCTTTCACTTCGATGATCCGAATCAGAGTCGACAGTCTTGAGGCTGAAATCAGTCACCCTAAACCCTAAGTCCAAACAGAGTCGACAGTCTTGAGGCTGTCGACTCAAGACTGTCGACTCTGGATTGGACTTAGGGTTTAGGGTTAAGGGTGACTGATTTCGAGCTGGCCCCCTCACCTGCTCCGGCTGCACCTCCATGACGCGCTTGTGACCGTCGGAGCCCTTGCCGCCCGCCTGCGCACAGCAACACAAATATTTATTTCAAATATATATATCAAATTATATACATAAATATAAATATATATTTGGAAGATTTACACAATCACAATTATATTTATATTTACAATGATATATCTATATATATATTGAAGATTGCTTTTTCAATCACATATATTGAAATAATCTTATATATAGATATAATATAATTTCGTATTATTTTATATTAATAATAATATGAAATAATATTGTATCAATTGAAATAATATTGTAATTCAATATAATAACAAATATTGATCGGCACAGAATTTGTGCGAGGAGGATGGGAAAGATGCGGCGGTGGCAAAGCAGACACAGCACCGCGCTCTGCGTGCCGCATCGGGGCAGCAGGACTCTCAACTCGGATCCAGCTGCTCCGCAGATGCCCCTGAAGATGTGCAAGGGAATTTGACAGCGCGTAGCCCTTCGCAGCTCCTGCTCCGCGGTTATGGACAAACGTGCGCTCTCACAGACTGCCGATGCTTGCCAGTTGCAGCGCAGGAGCCTTTGCACTTGTTGTAAAGGGTTTCGGGTTTAGGGTTGTCTCATTCGTAATCTGGGCTGAAGCTCACCTGCTCGGCAATCATGGACATGGGGGCGCACTCGTACAGCAGCCGCAGCTTGCCGGTCTTGTTCTTCGCGTCCGCTGGGTAGCCGTAGATTCCCCCGTACAGCATCGTGCGGTGGAAGTCGCCCACCTGCAGCGTCCGGCAGGCAAGGACATTTGACTGGCACGCTTCAGAGCGTGGACGTGGCAAAAAGCCCCCTCCTTCTGTGCACAAGGCTGTCATTGCCATTTTGCAATAAACAGGCATTGCAATAAACAGGCGGTGGACTCGAGGGTTATAAGCATGCGCCCAGGATGCTTATAGTTCAGGGTTTAGAGCACGCACCAGGCTACCGATGTAGCGCGAGGTGTAGGGCTTGCCCGCCGGGTTGTCGGCACCCTTTAGGCTGTCCATATACTGCTGCAGCTCCGGCGACCAGCTCTGCATGAGACGGCAATGCTGGCTGAGGCAACCCTGAGCAATGCTGAGCAAAGCTGGCTGAGGCAACCCAGGTTCCACCAAGTTCAGCGCCTGCTCATTTGGCATGCACTTCACTTTTGGCCAACGACTCCGCGGCCGGCTGTGTCGGAAGGGACGACTGCAAGGCAGCACTCAGTATCAACAGGCATCATGCCACCACAGCAGCGTGCACCTTTTTCAGATTACTTTTTTACAAATTTTATTAACGTGCACCCCGTAGTTGCCCTCGTTGAACGAATAGATGGGCCCCTTGTCCGGGATCTTGACGTCGGGGTGGCTCAGGATGAATTCGCCGACGTTGGAGTCGTAGGTGAAACCCTGCACCCCGTTGCCCAGCGTCAGCACCAGCACCGTGCTGCTGCTGTACAGGCAGTAGCCCGCGCCCAGCAGGCTGGTGCCTGCGCGCGCAGCAATCTTGAGTCTTCACGTCTCGAAGACTCACGACACAAGGTCCAGCGGATGTGGGCGTCTGTAAGAAACCGCAGGCGGCAGCAGGAAGTACAGCAGGAAGTACAGCAGGATCGCGCCCGCAGACCTTGCCATGCGCATTTCAGCCGAGCGCAAATTCCGCGGAGTGGCGGCGCACTGCAATGGCCGCACACAGTGCCCTCGCACCCGTCATTGCTCAAGTCAGGATCATGTACAGCGGTTTCGTTAGGGTTGTCACCTGGCTGGCAGACGTTGAGCACGCAGTTCTTCATCATCTGCTCCGGATTATCCATGTCCTGCAGGCGCCAGGTTTGGGACTCAGGTTTTGGACTTTTGGATGCCGGTCACCAACCAGGACGCCAGGCGTCAGGGTACCCTAAACCCTAAACCCTGAGAACTGCACTCCGAGGGATCACGTGTCGTGAAACGAAAAGTTTCTGCCAAAGATACGAGCGTCGCATGCCATCTGGAGATCTGAATGTCTGTAGGTATGTGTGTATAGTATGAGTGTACTTATACCATGGGTATAAGTTTCCCGTGCTCAACAGACGGCTCACCTCCAGCGAGCACTCGTCGTTGGGGTCGTAGATGCCGAAGATGGAGCCGGTGGAGATGCCGGCGTCAATGTTGGAGCTGCCGTCCAGCGGGTCGAAGACCACGACATAGTTGCCGCTGAAGGTCTCCTCCACTGCGACGGGAAGATCCTCCTCCTCCGACGCTATGGTGCCCTGCGCATAAAGATGACTCCGTTGTGGGCACGATGTTGATGGATGACATGCTAATTAGCCAACACTCCGCTACCACTACCTAGCAGAAGGTCTAATCCACAGCGACCAGCGGGTCCAGTTCCTCCGACGCGATGATGCCCTGCAGCGATTCACCAGAGCGGACTGTGAGTTTGGATCCGGCACTTCAAACAATCCGCAGCATCTGAGATCCCAACACAGCGTAGTCGCCGCTGAAGACCTCCTCGACTTGACCGGCAGGAACTCCGACGCGATGGAGCCCTGCAGCACCACTGACGCTCCACTGATAGCTCAACTGGGAGTTGCCAGCTGTCAGAGGGCATAGCGGGGATCCGTGCATGTCTTGTGTGGACGCAACGCCGCCCTGCCTGGGTTTAGGGTTTACGGTTTTAGGGTTAGGGTTTAGGGACCTGCAGTCTCCGCCCTGCTGCGACTGCGCAAGCAGCGCCACACACGCTGTGACAGCCCACCGCAGCTGCGCAAAGCCGAGAAGCGATATGGCCGTCCTTGCGGAACTAAAACCAGCAACCGTATCCTTGTGGCGCCAAAGCGGTGCCCTGCCGCCATGTCGCTGCGCCGAACGGCGACCCACCGCCGACGGCTGGTGCACTCGTCAGCAGGGCATCCGCGCTGCTCTGTTGCTGGTGGAGCTAGCTTTCGGCATGCTGCCAGCATGACCGCTGAGCTCCGATTGTACAGCCTTCCCCTGATAGTTTTGGGCGCCCGCCTCACGCTTGAAGGCAAAGCGGCTTGCTCTTCCACGCATGGCCGCAAAGTACCTTCCAGAAAGACGGTACTTAGGGTTTAGGGTCACCGGTCACCCAGCCGCGTAATGCGCGACTAATGCCTGTCGTGTCCCGGACCTGTTTGGAATGTCAGTGGAGAGCTCCCCGTTAAAAAAGAATTGCCTAAATGAACTTTTTTAAGAATATACAAAAGCATCTTTTTCAAAACAAATTTTTACGAAATTTGACGAAGTTTGCGGCCCGAGGCGCGGAGCGCGTTTCAGGAGACGGTGTCGGAACACGCAGCCGTCTGGACTTGATTCGGGATTGTGGCACGATGTCGGTACAGATGTCGGTACAGATGTCAGGATGTCTCACCGTGCGACCAGAGGCGCGGAGCGCGTTACAGAAGACGGTGTTGGACACCACATCCAGCTTCTTCTGGTCCTCGCCCTGGATGTTGGCGGCGCCCGCCAGCCCCGTCAGGTTTGAGATGCCGCTGCGGTTCACCTGAGGCGCGGCACAGTTGGGAAAGGTTCAGAAAGGCAGGGATTGGAACCGCACTTGGAGACAGCACGTCAATGTGGTGCAAACCGGCTGACAGTAGCGTGCTACCTCCCTCATCCGCCCAGACCGCTGTGCAGTTCCCTTGTATGCAATTCGTGACCTGCAGCCCGCAGCCCGGCTCGGCCTACTGTATGTTGCACTGGCTCCCATCCGCCAGGCGGCGTCCTTGGATTGCCGCATCACGTGGGCTGTGCATGCGCAGGAGCCCTGGAGTTCCCTATCCTGGCTGTGTCTATGCCTCCGCCCCTGGGGCGCGTGCAGAGCCTGCTTGGTGGCGGTTGCACATGATGCCCCATTGCGGATGCTCACCAGGTTGGCGATCTGCTTGCAGGCAACCGCGATGGAGGAGATGACCGTCGCCAGCTCGCTGTCCACGTTGCCGGACGCCTCCTCCTGTTGCGAAAGGAATAGTGCGGTCAGATGCAGAAGCATGTGTGCCGCGCTGCACCCTTCCATACATGCCGTCGGGTCGCTGCGGCAGGCTTTGATTTGATTTGATTTGACAAGAATCGCAGAGCAGATAGTCCACTGACCCTGAGGAGCCACGTTGTCAGCGTCGACATTGAGTACTCCTCATCGCCGGCAGCCTGCGTGCATCAGGAACACAGGTGAGCCCAGTGCACCGCCCGCATGGCGTACGTCGCCGCATGACGTGCCCACAACAGCCCGTGCACAGCCATCTCATTGCGTCGCACACTTGATGTCGATTGCACACGCGTTTAGTGAATGTCATGGAGTGTCATGGACTTTCGTTACAATGTGGTTGCATGAAGTAAAAGTGGCACCTTGACTTGGAGGCTCTGCCTGCCGCTGGAGCGTGTCTGCCTGAAGGGGTTGCTGGTGCGCAGACACCTTGTCAGAGACGCCTGCACATGTTGAGGTGACGACCTAAGGCGAGTGCTACCGCGCGATCCGCTAGTTTGCGCGCTGGGTGGCCAGATCGCGTGAGTTGCAGCATCACCCGCTGAGCTCTCAGAGGTGCGTGCATGGCATGTGCGCTGCCGCAAAATTGATCATATGATCGATCGGATCGCTTTCGATGTCGGAAAGGAGCACCTTCTGGCAGCTGGACCTCGCAATGCCGCCAGACATCGCGCATGGCGCCTGCGAAGCCTGCTTGCGAGCAGCAGAAGCTGCCGCACCCGCGCTGGAGCCTGTCACAGCGAAAGATGCCATGCTGCTGGCTCACTTTGTGCGATGAGGGTGGAGCGCTTGGCAAAATTCGCTAAAAACCAAGGTGCGCTTTATCTTGTTAAGCTGCTGTGGGCCTCAAACAAGCGGCAGCAGGAAGCAGCCGACCATGCTGACCGCCGCCAGGCAATACGTGTGCGGCTTGACGATCTGAATCTACTCCTTGTGTCTCACGACAGGTCGGAAGCAACAAAGCCTAGAACATGAAAAGACAGCCGGCACTGCTCTGCTGTCTGCGCTAGCTGCATACTGAGCGCATCCGCCCTTCTTCACCGCCGGCAGCACGAAGTTTCCTGCCCAGCTGGCGTCTCTGATCAAACATGCGGCGTGTGCCTGCAGCCTGACTCCCCTTCCATGACACCGTCCATTCAAAATGCCCCGAGGGCAGGACGTCGCTGCTATACAGCGTGACCGAGGGAGCATTTTGCCATGCGTATCGAACCGCCGTGATCCTGCCTGGTCCGCCACTAACAGGCTGCACCACCACAGTGTCGTTTGCGCCGCGAGCGGCGGCGGTGGAGCGGAACACGCCCCCCTGTTTCACCTCGAAGCCCCTGAGGCGGCTTGCCGGCTGTGGGTTCAGAATCCCAACACTGTTTGCCGCTTTGGTCGCCGATCGCAGGCCGCCGCCAATGCCAAAGCCAGGGAAGTGCAGCGTCACGGCGCCGCTCCGGGCGTCCCGCATTACACTCACCGGCCCTCCTGCAGGCCACCATCGGGACGTGCGGAGCTTTTTATCATGCACCAGCAGCGGTCACGGGCGGGTGTCATCAATGCCGCGTGTGCAGGCAGCTCTGAACAAAGCCCCGGCTATCCTGGTCCATGAGCGGACTGCTCCCTGCGGCCTGGTCGCGCCTACATCAGCCTGCTGTAGGAGGAGCGTCGACGATCAGGCGGCACTGTGGCACTCAGAAGCGCTCGGCAGACAGCTGCGCAAACTCAAGCAAGAAACGCACGATGCCGATGGGCGTGGTGCGCTTCCGCCGCATCGCCTTGCCGAAGAGCAAGCCCAGCGCCGCAAAGTCAGCTCTGCTTTGCGTCGCCGCCCGCCAGGCACGGCCCGCCGGCAGCTGCGTGCCTGGCGCTGATGCCCGCGAGTGAACTGCAACACTGCGTCAGCAAGGGGTGACGACTGATGGCACCATGCCAAATGACAACGCCACAGTGTAAGCCAGGTGCAGTGAGCACACAGATCGGAGGCATGTGTCTGCAGTGCCCGTATCAGCTTCCACGAGCGCATCTTCAAGCACATTGCATAAAGGTGTCAGAGACTTGCCTCCATTCCAGGGACGTGGTAAAGCCGCAGCCGCACATCTGAGGTTCTGTCAATCTCGCGTTGCGATCGGGCACCCCAGACCGTCCCTGTGAACCAGTGCGAAAAGGCACGCAGGCACAAAGCCTCGCAGCTGCATCAGTGGAGGAAGTAACATGAGCTCAGGAACCCTGCTGCTTGTTCACAGCTGCACGCCTCAGTCATCGTCCATATTTTGTTCTCACGCTAGTAGTTCGCGAGGTAGCTCAGGCTGACGTTGGCGTTGCTCTGCCCCGACAGCAGGTACACGTCCCCGACGTACACGTCGCTCAGGGTCGTGCTGGCTGTGCCGCCGCCGCCCTCAGGTGTCGCCGACACCTGCAGCTCGTACGGCCCGCCGCCGCGCATAGTCCTGTTTGCCGACCAGGCACCGCCCGAGGCGACGGCGGATGTCGCCGCCGCCGCCGCCGCCGCCGCTGCCGCCTGCCGATGCCCGGCTACGGTGGTGGTGCTGGAAAGTAGGCGGACGCTGATGGCGGCGCCTGGCATCGCAGTGCCAAAGATGCGCCCGCTGCGCGACAGCACCATGCCGCTGCCAAACAGGCCGTGCAGCTCGAGGCTGGCCGCCGCGGCCTCTCTGACCGTCCCGCTGTTCGCCGCCGCAACTGCGGGGACCTCTGCGAGGCTGTTTGCTGTATGATACAACCCGCGCGTTGAGTCGGCGGCATTGGCGATGGCTGCGGCCGCCGCACCGAGGGCGGCTGCCATAGGGATCGCGAGGCCGGTGATATCACATTTTGCGGCCTGCTGCAGCCGCCTGCTGCGCTTGTGCGCCTGGAGCTCATGCCCAATGCATCTGCGCTGCGACGCTGCCGCTGGTCCAGCGGCTGAATGGCCGCCGTGGCCGGGCTGCTCAACGACTTCGGCGGGTGTTGCGATGTCAAGACTAGCAAAAGCTGCAGCATCCAGAGCAATGCGACAGCCTGTTGCGCTGTGCGGCGCCTGCCACCTGTCGGCACCATCGTGGCTGCTGAGCTGATGCCTGCGCAGCATCAGGCCACAGGCTCACATGCGGTCATGCCAGCGACGTTAGCGGGGCCTCAAGGAACAAATGTTGTGCTCGAGCGTCTGACGGCGCCGCTGCTGGTGCGAGTGGCACGCTGCACGCTCCAAGTCCATATCAGTCGTGTTTCAAACCTCTCACGACGCGAGTTTGCAAATGAGCAGGGAACCCGCACAGCTAGATTGCTCCCCCTACGAACGTTGAATGCAATCTGCAGCGACTGGGAAGGTTGTGAGGCTGATTCTACTTCGCTGTGAGCAAGATGAAATCTCTGCAGTACTCCAAGTACATCTCTGTCTTTGACCGTACCGCTGGCTTCCGCCCGCAGCCTGTTTTGCCGTTCTGGACACAGACGCCAGACTTAAGCCCACAGAAACGCTTCGCACAGATGTGGTAGAATGACGTCAGTCCCAGGAGTCAGGCTGGCGGCCAAATCTGCCTCGGTGAGGGGAAACCGGCGGGAACGCGCTGACGTCAGTGCCACTTGGGCAGCTTACTATCGGCCGTGCAATCTGTATGAGGCCATAGTCTTGGGACCCCTCCTCTCTGCTGATGTCCGACGGTTGACTGCAAGACGCCGCGAGGCACACAACTCAACGCTGCTAAGTTCAAAGCAAATTCTCAGTCGCTCCACCCACTTGTTGCATGCATTTCCTGAAACACCGACCGTGCGACCCACAGCCCGCACCTGACTGCGCAGCTCCACCTTTCATCCATAAGGCTTCATGACTGTGTCGCAAGCAGAATCTCGGAACGCAGGTGAGCAGTAATGAGGTGCTGTTGCTCCCCTCTGGGACCCTCTTCGAACCGGCCCGTCGCGAGTGCGCACTGCTGGCGAGATGCCCTCCACATACATACACGTCGAAGGCCCTGCACCTGAGCATCCACTGGAATGCCATGCCGCGCCAGTCGCCCCCGCGGCGCGAGTCCTTCAGCGGACTTCGGACCCTCGTCAGTCCCCTGCGTTTCAAACCTTACGCTACATCACGATCGTTTGCATCAGCTCGCGCTTGCTGCTGCGCCGCAGACCGCATCGAGCCCGCGGCTCCGGCGCCGCCGAGCAGCAACCCGCTGCAGCGCATCAGGACCGCGCTGCGCGGCTCTTTCAACAGGGACAAAGAGCGCGACGGCGGCAGGGCTCTGCGCAAAAGCGCCTCGGACAAGCGGCCGGAGCCGGCAAAGTGGGACTCGGGGTTGCACCCTGCCTCGGCACAGCATGAGGCAGGCATTGCCGGCGGCGGCGAGGCGCGGCCGCGATCAGCGCCGCCGTACCCGACGCTCACGGCGCACGTGGTGACACACCAGGTCGGCCAGACTGCCAGGCTGCAGGTGGGTCGGAGACGGGCCTCGAGTTGTGTCTTCTGGACATGTGTGTTCTTCAGAAGCAGCAGGTCAGTTTCGAGGCAATGCAGCATTGCGCCCGCGTGGGTGCGTCACCGGGTTGGAGCCTGAGCTACATTCATGAGACGCGGCATGAGCCAACTGGAGGGAGCGACAGGAGAGCGAGCCCGGCCCACAGCGCGTCAGCCTTCCACCAGCCTTGCACTGCCACGGCAGCAGGCCACTGTTCCTGATACTGTTCACAGTTTCCGACCCGAGGTCCATAGGCATTCGCGCCATGCCTGCAGGAGCCGGCCGCTGGGCAGGTCGTCGGCCGCATGGGCGTTGGCGTCGCCAGCCGTGGCGTCGGCAGCCTGGACATCCGCGCCGCGGCCGCCGCCGCCGCCGCCAGCTCCGCCGCCGCCGCCGCTGCAGACCCAGATGACTATGGGGTGCACCCGGCGCGCATATCCATGCAGGGGGCGGGGCCAGGGCCGACGCCGTCACCGCGAGCGGGCCGGCAACCGCACCACCCGGGTCTGGTGTCGAGGGCGCTCAAGGCTGTAAAGGTGGGTCGCTGAGACTGCATGACGGTGAAATTGAGTCGACCTGCCTGCATAGCTGACCTGTCCAGTCTCTTGTTCAGTCTCATCTCTTAGGATGTCTAGAAACCCTTCCTCAAGAGTATGCCTGTGTTGCGGCGGGGCACCGTTCACAGCCACGACGGGCGGTCGCCCTGCAGAGGAGGGCCCTCCAACAGGCGTCTTTCGTCGTTTCATCCTTTTGTAGGTCGTGCTTCCAGCCCCCCGTTGACTGTGCGCCGCTGCAGGGCACCTTAGGCAGCCACGACGGCCTGTCCCCTTGTGCGGAGGTGGGCCATGTGCCGAAAGTGTCCTTCTGCTGTCTCTTCCTTTCCAAGTTCCGGCATTTGTCCTGCTGTCGCAGGGCAGCTTTGGCAGCCACGACGGCCGGTCGCCTCGATCGGCGGTGGGCCATGTGCAGGAGGCGCTGCCACACCCCCCAGGGCACTTCTGGCCAGAGCACTCGCCGTCGTTCGTCGACTCTGATGCCGGCTGGGCTAGCGGTGCAGACCTGGGGCAACGCCCCGACGTCACTCAGGTGGGCCGCGGTGACTTATTGAGATCGCGTCTTGGGTTGAGGATCTCCCCCACAGACTCCTGCTCGTCCTTCCGGAAGCCGTGGGCGCCGGTGCATGTGCTCCCATGGGCATGCGCGGGCTGTGCCTCGGCGGCGGCCTTGGCGGCGGCAGCGACGGCACGGCTGCAAACTCAAATGGGTGTTGCTGCCCGCGGCGCAGGTGGCAGACAGCTTGCTTGAGACCCCTGCAGGCACCCTCTGGAGAACACCGTCCTTCTCACGGGCAGCCGTTACATTATTGGCCGGCCTGAACTTGTGTGATGTGCTACACCGCAGGACTCAGAGGCGGCAGCGGCGGCGGCGCAGCGGGCCAGGGACTCTGCGGAGTATGTGTTGGATGAGGGTAGCTGGGCGGCGGCACGGCAAGACGCTGCCGCACAGGTAGCGGCAGCCACGATGGGCATTAATGCGGCAACGCACTAGGCGGCACGGGTGGCACCTGGCGGCGTCTTCTGATACTTTTAAGCCGCCGCAGTACAGCCGGGAATGACGACTGACTGTCGTTGTAGACAGTGGCATGCGCAGGCCGATTTTAGTAGCTCCATCATTTTCCCACTCTCTTTGTCTCAGTGTTTATTAACGTTCATCAATTCAGCTCAGTGAGGGCAAAGCCGCAGCCTTTACCTACGCTGGGTCCTCCCAATCATCGTGTCTGTTCATTCAGCAACAGCTGTTCGTTTGTCGCTTGGAAGTTGAATGTTTGACGCCGTCTGCGCCTAGAAGGGCGTCAGGCGTGAATCAAGCGACAGGTCGGCCACTCCCTTCGAACCTCGCATCTGCACTCAGTTCCAGCTGACTCTTTTGAACCTCCGTTTCCTCGGTACCAAGTCCTCGGTACCGACCGCACAGGTGTAGTCCAGAATGAGCAGTAAAGGAAGTCACAAGGTACAGTGTAACGCTGCAGGCATGTTTGCCCATGTTTTATAATAAGGCGACGTAAAATCTACAACATATTTAGTGGTTGAATTTGATAAAACAAATTTAACCATGCGGTTGAATCTCATTGTATTTTTAACAAAATTAATTTGTTTCAATTCCCTCCCTGAGATTTCTACGAGCCCTGTTAACGCCTTCGACCTTTTGTGGCCAATTCGGCGTTTCTGAAGTTCGGCGTTTCTGAGGTTGTTGCGCCTATTAATACGTCAGAACATGTCACACTTGGTGCATCCACGGCCAGACTCTCACCACGGCCAACCTCCTGCTTGCCTGGTCAACATGGTCATTCGATAAATTGTTCAAGCAAATTTTGTCCGAGCGATCGCAGCGGTGGAAAGACTGTGAGCGCCGCGGCGCATTTGTAATCCAGTGTCGTATGTTGGATGTGTGCGCTACGTCTGACCTCACGGCACCTGGTCGCAGCAGAATCTGTCAACAGATTTGGTGGCGCCCTCTGGCGCCTTTGCCTTACAATTGTGTGCCTCCGCCCGCGAGCTGCCAACACTGTTCGGTTGGCCATCCAACGTCGGCACTGCTTGCGCTGGAGTTTGCTTAGGCGCGGCGGCCGGCGCGCTTTCCAGCGGCCGCTCGCTCGCCGCAGCGCCGGACGTGATCCTCACATGCTGCCGTCCTGGTACCGTTGTGCTTCCTGCTTCCGGTCTGCGAGCGCTTGCTGCTGCCTGCACGTCGGCGATACCGGCTGCGGCGGCTGGTGGGCCGCCGCCGCCGGCGCCCCGTTCCCTGCGCTGTGGGCCGAGGACCCACCGACCTCCACGCCGCCGCCGGCCGGAGCGGCTGCGGTGCCGTTCTGGGACGGCGTCGCGCCAGATCGGGCATGGTCTGGCTCGCCGCTGACGGCCGCGGCGCTCTCCGCCTGCACTGTCTCGTGGCTGCCCAACTCGGCGCGGTCGAACACAGCGCCGCTGCCGTGTGCGCCAGCCGCCACGGCGCCGCTGGCACCGTCGCCGTTCTCCGCCCGCGGCTCGAAGAGCTCCGGCATCACCCTCGGCAGCTCGAGCAGCGACGCGACATGGTAGTCTGCTCTGTCGCTGGTGCGGCTGCCCACCTGCAGCCGGGACGAAGACGCGTCTTGTGTGCCAGGATTGGGGAAACCGCTCAAAAATGAGCGCAGCAGCAGCAGGGGGCCTAGACATTCTGACGCATGCCAGCTGGCCAGTGCCCTCATGCCAGAGTGCAGCACTGCCCATGCTGCCGATGCAACGACTCTCCGCCGCATGCCACCACTCTCTGCCGGCTGCAAGGGCTCGGAACCAAAGCCCAACGCTGGGCGGCAGATGTTACAAGTGCATCCGTGACAAGATGGCAGGGGATGTGCCATCTTCAGAATGGATTGTCAGTGGATTGTCAGATTGCCACTTGCTGACGCACCAGCACGGTACGCATGCCGGCTGCCTTGCCGCCGGCGATATTGCGTACACTGTCGTCGCAGAACAGCGTCGTCGCTGCATCGGCATTGTTCGCCGCCTGCAGCGCCAGCTGTATTGCCTGCGTAGGGTTTAGGCTAACCCCCCATCATGGAGTCACGTTCCACGAAGCTCCCGGTCCCTCAAGGTTCACACGCAGTCGCATTGTGTGCTGAGCTCACAGGTCAACTGCGACGGAGCATGCATTGGGAGCGGCACCCCCCTGCCAGCGAGCAGCCGCAGAATGCTGCCACAGAAATGCTCACACGACACAGCGGGATCACCATCTGCGACCTGTTGCCGGATGCAGGGTGCGAAATTCGGCTCGTTACAGGGTGGGGAAGGCGCACTATGGAGTTGGGCTTGCACAGAACCGGGCGGCCGTGCTGCACAATGCCCGCCGCCTCGCCCGCCGCCATCGTCGATTCGAAGCAGATGACGCCCTGCGGTCAGCAGCCAGCGGAGCTGAGAGAACACAACCAGGGCCAGGATCGCCAGCGCCAGCCACCAGCTGCCACCCTTCACATCACACTGAAGGGGCTTGGCACAAGGCTGGTCGTCTGGAAGGTCGAACCACCGGATGCCTGCTGGACGAGGATGCCTCAGGATTCCGATCGCCTGTCAGCCTCAGCTGCCGAGCAGCCCAGTCGCTGAGGCGTCAGGCGTGTCCGCACACGCCGCCGTCCCCAAAGCAGGCACCGTGCTCAGCTCGATCTAAGTCACCTAATTGCAAGGAGACTATGTCAGACTCGCCTGAAACAGGTCGCGGATGCCCATCCGCTTGAGGCACTCCTCCGCGTGTGTGCGGTCCGCATTGGTGAACACCCACTTGGGCAGCGGGATGGCCGCCAGCATGGTCGCCAGCTTGGGGGCCGGTTTCACGAGGTCGTACGGCAGCACCCCATGCGCGTGCGCGTGCCAGTCGTCGAAATCGATCTTGTGACCCTTTGTAACGAGGCCCGCAAGCGTCGTGCCGTGCCCTGGGAGCAGATGAATACAGAAGGGGTCACGAGGCGGAAGCAGCGCCCTGCGTTGCAGAATGTCAATCCTGCGCGGGCGAGAGCCCAGACTCCGGGGGTGAACGATGCCTGATAGGCGCCTCAATGGCGGCTGTCGCATGACAGGTCCGATGCTGCGCCATCCTTTCAAGAGCTGCGACAAAGCCCAGGGGCTGAGACTCACCCATGTACAGGTCGGCGCAGACTTCCTGGATGTTGTGCCCCGGGAAATCCAGGCGGCGCTCCATGTAACTCTGGATGTTGCCCGCCATCAGGCCCGGAAACTCCTGCAGCAGTGTATCCAGTTGTCCACTTCGTACGCGCGTTGTCTTGGATGTGCAGTCTGACCGACGGGACGCAACAGGAGTGTTTTGGCAGCGTGTTGTGGGGAGCGCCAGTTGCGCGCGCAGCTCTTGAACATCAAGGGTGGCCAGAGATGACAACAGGTTGCTGTCGAGCCTCGCCTCTATCTGATACAGGCAATCGTCCAGATCGATCAGCATCGTCCTGATGTCCGCCATAGCGGCAGCGCTTTCACCCAGAGTTGCGGGTGCGGCGACACTGCGGGCGGCGCTGTCAACTAGCGCTGCCCGTGCACGACCGGGCTTCTGCGATCTCTTGGAGCTCCTTATGCTTTGCAGGGCGCGGGGCTGATGTGTTCGCACAGCACGGTCGTTGTCAACAGCGATATTCCCGGTGGAGATGATCCCTTTGTTGCGAGTTGTAGAGCTGTGACCACAGGATACGGCAGCGAGCGGCGCAGCGGGGAACTTCACAGCGTGCGCGTCAGACATGAACCGCATTCGGGCATCGCAGCGGGCGTGTGAAGTTGCGACGTGACGTTCAAAAGTCAAACGGTGGGTCAAGAAACGGTTCGAAAACCCTGTGCTGACGAGTGCTCGCCAGCTTCGAGGTCAATATTTGAGCTCACAACTCATCGGGCACTGATCGACGGCGATGATACTGATTCCACGGGAGTTTTGGGCAGCAGGGCGCAATACCTGTGTTCTGACATGTTTCGCGACGTCAATTGCCCAGTGCTCCTCTTCGATCTGCCGAGCGGCGTCAGCAGGCCAGCGCCGTTGCCGCTATGCCGAACCATGCTCAGCTGCAGATGCGGCATGCGGCCCAGCCAGCCGCTCCGACGGCTATGCGAGCGTCGGACAGCTGTGCACCCTGGTATTCAAACAGCCAGGCGAAACAGACTGGCAATCGTTGCAGCTGCGTCGGAGAACAGCGGCGGGTGGCTCACCCAGTGGTTCCAGGCCATCTTTGAGGGCAAGAAGGGCAAGGGCGGCACCGTCAGCGGTAAGGCAAAGGAGGCCGCTGAGCGGGCGCCGCAGCTGGCACCGCCAGACGATGCCACATCCCACAGCCCAGCAGCGGAAAAAGCAGGTGGGAGACTCTCACATCGACTTTTCACATAGGCTGCCCATGCCGCACAGGTCCACCTTCCCAATGCCGGAGTTCCAACAGCCGGCGCAAAAGAACGGGCTTTTGATTTCTGACCCTTTCCGACCCACACACCGTAGTGGCCACACACTGACATAGAGTCAGCGCATGCGCACTGTGACATGCTCTCAACATCAGACCGGCTTCATCAAACACGTGTCGCCGCATGCTTTGCGGCTGCAGCCGCCGCACAAGGTTACACCGCCGCGGCCGCAGGCGCGGTGCCACAGCAGCCCAGCGCACAGGCGACGGCAGCCACCCCCGCCGAGCCAACCACAGGGGCGTCCCCTAGGCCCGTCGCCACCAAGGCGGCCGGCCTCCAGGCCGCCAAGGCGAGGGCTGCGGGCGCCGACACGGCCGGAGGCGGCAGCGCCAAAAAGGAAGTCGATGCTGCGCGGCTGGCGGCCGCCGCCGTGTCGCCTCCGCTGCAGCCTACCAGCGGCAACGCCGCCGGCACTGGCGCTGGCGGCGCAGACCCCACACTGGGCGGCTGGGATAGCGGGCGGCTGCCGGGGGAGCAGAGCTGGGACGAAAACGCACCCGACGCCAAGCTTCTGGGTGCGCTCCCGTCCTTGGAAGATGGGACTTGCATGACCAAAGTGCACTCAGGTCTGCTGGCGGAGACTGGCAGCAAGTGCGCTTCTGCCGGACAGTGCACCATCTGCAAAGTACATAGACCCTGCACAGTCCAGCAGTTGTGATCGCTGTGGAGTTTTCATCGCAAGCAAGAACAGGCGCATGACCAGCCTGCAACGCTGCAGGGGTGCACGAGCTATGCGTGCCGCTGGTGTTTGAAGATCATTGCTGATTTGCAACGGCTGATCTGCAGAACATTCCCTCGTGTCCTGCAGGCAAGGTTGTGACTGTTGCCGCGATGCTGGTCATCGGGGCCGTCTCCTTCACACTCGCCCGCTCGGCAGGCATGTCTGCTTGCCGCCTGCGCATGCCAGCAGCGCCAGCTTTTGTTTTGTTTTGTGGTCCTCATACCGTCCAGGAGACGCTGCATGAATTGCGTCAGGACGTCTGCCTCTGCTCGTCCGGTCGCTGGTGTAGCACATTGGCATCGACAGCCGAAGCCGAGTCGAGGGTTTCCATCCTACGTTCAGGGGCCGAACGGTCCAGGCGCGCAAGCATTCGAGCAGCGCAGAAGCCGCAGGAGGCGGTAGAGGCGCCCCGATTCCCAGCGGCAGCAAAGGCCGACGGCCGCGGGACGCACAAGCACAGGTGCGAGCGTCGTGTGTAAAACTCTAAACCCTAAAGTCTTATGCTGTGTGCCAGGGGCCCACTGTGCTGTCAACAGGCTGGGGAGAGGAGAGAAGAGTTTGCTGGGTGAATGAACCAAAGATGTGCGCACGCAGCTGTACACTGGCAGCATGTCTACCAGCCTCAACAGGGAAGCCGGAAGTTCGCAGCGCCACCTGATCCCGCAGCAGGTACCGTTCACCGATCCCCCTGGCACGTCCACCGTCCATCCTGACTGGCTGCAGGGACACCTCGGTGGACGACTGGGAAGCGGAAATGGATCAGCGGTGGGCAAAGCGCTCGTCTTGGGGCGGATCCGCTTCAGAGGGTGCTAGCGGCGGCGGCGGTGGCGGCGGCGGCGGCGGCGACGCCATCGCCATGGACGAGCACACCGCCGGGCAGCAGGGCGCAGCGGCGGCGGGCGCCGAGGCGCAGGCGGCGGAGTCTGAGGCCGACACCGACAAAGTCGATGACGCTGCACACGTGAGAGTTCCGAGACCTCGAAAATCACAAGAAATTCTGTGCAATGTGCATGTTGCTGCGCTGGCGCTGCCTCAGCTGCGCAGCCTTGACGCACACACCAGTGCAGGCTGTAACTGGCTGTCGCATTCGCTGTTGCACTCACTGCACGTGAGCGTCCGTGTACGGGCTGCGCTGCCAGCTGGCTGTGGGCGGACCTGCATCTGTGTCCCTCGAAAACCCTTCCACAAATCTCCATCTTGTCCTCATCTTGTCTCCAGGACCGGGCGGTGAAGGCAGGAGCGGCCTCGGCGATACAACAGCAGGCGGAGGCACAGGACGCAGCGGCAGTCGCGATGCCGCTGGTGCTCGACCACCAGCCGCTTCCTGCTTCCGCCCACTCGCAGCAGTGGCAGGATAGCGCGCCGGGTTCCCTGGCTGAAAGCGACAGCGCCGGCGGCGGCCAGGGCAGCCACGGTGAGCAGAGGCGCAACGGCGGCGGCGGCGGCCAGGAGGCGGATGGGCACAGCTCCGCAAAAGCTCACGGCAGCGCGGTGGCTGCCACGTCGGCGCCGGCGGGCTGGTCGGCAGAGACATCTGCACAGGCGGCGCAGCTGCGCCGGCAGCAGGGAGGGGCCGCCGCTCCAGACTCGGCGGCAGCGCGGGAGCCAGACCAGAGCAGTGAGGGCGCTGCAGCAGGCGCCGAGGACTCCAACAGGCGCAGCGGAAACGGCGGCGGCGGCGGCGGCGGCGGCGTTGCCGACTCCCAGGGTACCGGCAGCGGCAGCGGCTCCACCAGAGACGGCGCAGGCTGCGGCGGCCAGCAGAACAGTGTCGGCGGCGGCGCCACAGACGCGTTACGCGCCGCTGTTGCGCGGGATGGCAGGGGTTCGGCAGCGCCGCTGCCGCCGGAAGCCATGCAGGCAGAGGCCGAACCAGCGGCTGAGAGAACCGGCGGGCAGCATGGCAGCAGCGGCAGCGGCGGCGCTACGGATGCGGCGCGGCTCACTGCAGCTCGCGATACAAGGGGCTCCGCTTCGGTGGCAACGCAGACGGACGCGCCAGTTGGCGACAGCGCCCCGCGGCAGCAGGGCGACAGCCACAAACGGATTGTCCACTTTGCGGGTGAGCTGCAGAGTGGTGGTGCATTCCCAACAGCAAGTGCACCTGCGTGAGCCACGGGGCCCTTTGAGGCAGCGTTACAAGAAAAAGAAAAAAAAAAGGTGCGCTTTCGAGGCACGCCAGTACCTGCATTGTGAACGTTCAAGCCCAGCAAACGTCCTCACACCTTCTCAAAAGAAGGTTACATGCCTGCCTCGAGCCTCTCTACAGCTCTTGCCGAGGCTCAACCCAAGAGTTTAAGGGGGTTAACACATTGCAGACGAGCCCCAGCAGCCGCTACCGCGCCCGCGCCTGCCGCCACCGGAGGAGCCTGTAGCGCCACTGCCGGCGCCGCAGAACTTCCCTGCCGAATGGAGCGTCTCCGCGCTCAAGTGAGTCCTGACAGTAGGTTTCAGGGTCCAACATGTGCATGCTCACCTGGCAGTATCTGCGTGGCTGCTGTGACATGCACAGGCTCATTCATGCGGCAAACGACCTCCGGAGTTCAAAATCCTTACAACTCGCAGGCGGCGTGCCGAGGCGGCCAGCCGGTCCTCCACCGCCGCGGCCGATGCGGCGCTACGCGCGGCCAGCTACTCAACAGCTTCCACGTCTGCCGCCGCCCGCGCTGCCGGCGCTGCCGAGAGGTGAATGTTCACCCCCATCTTTCCGCTTCCAGGTCCTCAGAGATGGTGGCCAGGTGCAACCGCCGCTGCTGCAGTAATGCTTGCACGCATCGCACCCTTCACAACTCCACAGCTGTGCATGCTGCCAACTCAAAAGCTATCAACGCCAAGCAATGCACTCGACGCCAGAATAAGCCGCGCCGGTCCCGATGGCCTCGACAGCTGCGGCGGACACCAGCAACCTCTCCGGCAGGCGGTGGCAGGGCTCGTTGAGACTGCCGAACAATCTTTGTATCAAGCACCACTTGATGAGTGAGACCTCAATTTCTAAATCCCTAAAACCCCAAAGCCTAAACCCTAACCCGCCTGCGTGGTGCAGGGCGGCCGCCGCGGCCAGCAAGGCGGCGCGCGTTCTGCAGCGGGAGTCGGTCGCGCACATTCGCGAGTCGGCGGCGCTGGTCGCGGAAGCCGAGCGACAGGCCGCGGCCGCGCTCGCCACCGCGCAGGACTGCGAGGCCAAGGCATGTCCCACCCGCCGGGGTCTATTAAACCCCAAACCCTTCTACATAGATTTCCTCCCTCCTGCCTGTGTGCCCTTGTTCATAGCATCTTGGCAGTGGCGGCGCGGAGAAAGCTGATCAGCCGACATCGGCTGGGAAGTTAGGTGATGATCAATATAACAAAGGTTAAAAAAAGTTATACATCAACACTCGACTAGTCATTTTCTTCGTCGTTACTTCCTCATCCTCCTCCTCTTGGAACAGCAAGGCTCTGACGTGTGCCTTATGTCAGAGGGCTGGTTTGCCACTGCCTTATGTCAGACGGCTGGTTCGCCACTGCCTTCCACACCCGTACCAACATGCCGGTCTACACTGAGGCATGCGAGGCGATCCACAGGCGGCTCCGCTTGTTGGACCGACAGCTTCGGCACATCTTGAGCGTGTGCATCTGCAGGCAGCGCAGGCCGCGGCCATGTCCTCAGCGCATGAAGACGTCGCGGACGCGCACGCGGCGCAGGCGGAGGCCGCGGCTGACTTCCGCCCCGAGGCAGCAGCACAGCAACGGCAGGACCAGCAGCCGCCGCGGCGACAGAGGGACTTCCCTGGACGAGAAGCAGCCTCGGCGCAGGTGCGGAGGCTGGACGAGGGGCGGAAACGGCTTGGCGCCGCCGCGGCAGAGAGGCTCGCCCCACTGCGCTCGAGCATGCAGGTGCGCTGTGGCTCCAAATGCTTGCAGTCCCGTTCCTGCTGGCACGTGCATTCCCTGCTGCGCGCCGCCCAGAGAGGGGTTCACGGCTGTCGAGTGGCTGCTGCAACATGCTGCCTTGTCGGCAGCTTCTGCCTGGCCTTTGTGGCCGGCACCCTGCCTGCACTTGGGAGCTTTCACGCCTGACGAGGGCGACGGCGAACCTCTTCAACATTTGTCAACATTTGACACATTTGACCATGCCAATATGTGCTCTGCCTGATCACAGGGACTCGGCAGCCGAGTGAAGACAGCGGGATATGCAGCCGGCAACGCCGCGGCGCGGTTGGCCACTGTTTTGAGCGCCTGGTTTGCGGTGGCCTGGGCCTGGCTGCTGGTTGCGTGGCAGCACGTTTCGACAGCGGCGCGGCGAGCGTACCTGTGGGCCAGCCGTCCCTTCGTCTCCGGCGGCGCCGGCGCGGCGGCGGGCGGCAGCTGAGTAGTTTGGGACGCAGCACGCGTGGGGAGTGTTGGTGCCTCTGTCGCACTGTGGGGCCTCGGTCGCCAGGAGACGTGCATGCTACAACTATTGTCGCTAGCCTGCTTGCATGCGCCGAGTTTTTGTTTGGGGCGATTGTGCGCCCCAAGAAGCTGACGCTGCTGACCTAGACTTGACCTGCGACGCCACACCGCAACACAAGCCATCTAGCGCGTGCCTTGACTTGACATGCATTGGGACCTGCTGAACGTTGACTCTGTGTAGAATCGGACTGCGAGAATCCCTTGCAATTTGCCAAACTAATGCCAATCTCGACACAAGATGCAGTGGGATTGCACGGCCCTCTTTGCAGCCGTGTATGGGGCTTCCATGTAGATGTGCGCAGGGTTTGCCAGTACATTTACATTCGGATGCTTTTGCACTCGCACTTGCAAGATCCATGCCAAAACCTGTTTCTGTGTTCATGAAGTTGCATTTCGTGCGGGACAACGCACGCCGTTCAATGTCCTGTGGCACTCTCCTGGTTCCTTTTCCACTCTAGCGGTCCTTCCCGCGTCCAACCCAGCTGATACAAGACTGTCCAACCCAGCTGATGCAAGCTCAACTCAACCTCTCAACCTGCAGCACGTCAATCCAGTATCAGTCGGAAGTTCAAAAATAAAAACAGATTCACATCATGCCCGAAAGGCGGGTTTGCTGCGCAGCAGCAAAGACCATAGCGCCGCCGGCATTGCGGAGAGGTGTGGGACGTACCCAATGCCATGGGCATGGAGCGCTCGGCGCTCAGTGCTGGCCGGGCCACAAGCACGTCAGGGGGACGGTGATGCCCTGGATGTCGACCGAGTTCGGGATCTTGCACGTGCCTGCACGTGCAAGCCTGGAGTCAGCACGGTGCAGTCAAGTACAGGCTGCACCCTGCTGGCAGTCGTCGTGGAGTTGGGTCATGCACCCTTTCCCAAAGGCGAATTTGCAGGCTGTTTGATAGGCCAAGCTCCCACCGATGTTCTTGGCGATGTTGTTGGCGAACGGCGAGCTCAGGTGGTCCGACAGGTTCTGCACGGCGGCAGACACAACTTGGGAGATGAAACCACAAGTTGGTGAACAAACCTGGGGTTGCAGATACTCAGGGCAAGTGAACATGCAGGGTGCGCGGCCAAAAAAACGGGGTCCTACCGCAAGAGGACCCTTGCCGGTTGCCTGTGCCTGCAGCGTGAAACCAGCGAACGCGACCATGGCAAGGCGACCTGCATAACAGACACTTGCGGTCAGCTTCTGTTGGAGATTTAGGGTTTAGGGTTTAGGCATGCGCAGGGCCCTGGTTGTGTTGATACATCAGACTTCTGAACGGGCGTCAGCGAAGCTGCATTAATTGCCACGACAGAGTGAAAGCGAACGGTTAGCACCGTTCTTGATCTCCTTGGTCTGCAGCTCCTTAACGTTGCCCTTGCTGAAGCCGAAGGGGTCGAAGATGCCTGCAAATGATGTGTAGGCTATATTGCCATCAGGACGCTCAGGATGACAGAGCCTGGTCAAGTCCTCCAAGACCGGCATGCATCAGTGTTACGCGCATCTCGATCTGGAAGAAGAACGACATGCAAATCGCTTCTGGTACGGTGAACCCAAGCTGCAGGAAGTGCGAAGCCTCTAAGTGACAAAAGTCGGGGAAAACAGGGACACCCGCAGGGTTCAAAACCCTGAACACGCACCGCCGGGGTAGCCCATCTGCTCGTTGGGCACGCTGTTGCCCTTGAAGATGGGGTCCTGGTTGACGGAACCGTGGTTCTTGTAATCCTGCCAGCGGCGGACCTCCACCCAGTGCATGAGCAGGAACTCCCACGCCTGCGGGTGCCGGCAGAGACAAAAGAAAATGAGCGACAGGGGACGTGGAAGGCAGCGTCAAGGTCAAAGCGAAGCAGGCTGAGCAGCCTACGACGGTTGGTCGGCCGATGACAAAGCACTGCACACTGAGTCTCGTTTCAGTTCGTCCATCATGTGGCATAGTTCAGTGTCGTGCCACATGATGGGACCAAGCGTCCGAGGAGATGAATTGGGGCAGGGTTTACAGCAGGGACGCACCAGGATGCCGCCCAGGTTGATGCCGTTGGGTCCGAAGTACAGGTCGGGGACGTTCTTCGGCTCGCCCGCGGTGTACCTGAGGCAGCATGCACAGTCCTGCAGTCAGCGCTAGTTGACGAGGCAGGGCGCCTCGGCAGCAGCGCACTCAACGCACATGCGCTCATGCGAAGACATAATTTGTCGGGCTCTTGCATCTTATTTCAGAGTTGCTGACGGTTGCAAGGTGTCGCATGACAAACCAATGGCGATCCCATCAACGCACCAGAAGACACCCGGCTTCAAAATCTCCTGGCCCAGGATGCCTGCCACACCCAGCATGGCCCACCGCGCGTGCTGCAGCTCGCTCTGGCGGTACCTGTGGGACATCAGCAGTTTCGTAAGCTTTGGCCAGGCTGAAGCATCGCAGAGCACCGGTCACTGCAGATGCGATGCACCAGCGTATCGATGGCTGCAGCCACATCTGCCAGTGGCGGCAGCAATGCCAGTGCCGCCCAAGCATGCTTTCACCCGTGCTCTATCGACATCCGTCGAGCCCCAGATATGAAACAGCCCGCAGCTGATTGCGCACAGAGGTATCAGCTTGCTGGCAAAAGCCCAGCGCGGTGCCGCGCCCCCGCCGTCCCGTAAACCCCAAATTCAACCGACAAACGTCGTGAGACCCCTCACCAGCGCAGGGCGGTCTCGTCGGAGCCCAGGCCCAAAGGATCCCACCTGCACGATCGATTCGCTAATTAAGGTGCACGCCTGCCTCCAGCCGATCGTGATGCCATACGCAAATCACGACAAGCAACGCAGGCCAGCGATCCGCGCAAGGAGCGTGCCAACGCCGATCAACTCACCCATAGTCACCTGCAGAGCACATATTGATCGCCGTCAGCTCTGCCTTGCTTCGCTTGCGTTAGTCGCGGTGCAACTGTGCACGCGAGATATCCACTTAATCGCTCACGAAATCTGGTGCGGGCTGCGCACCAGCCAGCTCTCCGTTCAGGTACTCTGGTGGGGCAGCGCCCGGGAAAAACAGCGGCCTGTCAGCTGCGCGCACGACGCCAGCAGAGCGCGCGGATGGGCGCTGCGCGGAGGGGCGGGCGGTCACCAGCGGGCGACCGGCCAGGACCGACTTGGACAGCATGCTGGCGGCCATGGTAGCTCACTGGATGCTGACAGGTGGGGGATGACGGCTCTGCGATCAAGTGCACCGGGCCTGCCTGCAAGGATCTGCGCTCCTCATCCTAAATCGCCAAGTAGGGAAAATATGCTCAGTCGCATGTCTAGAGTGTTAACACTCCTAATGCAGGTCCCAGCAGATAGCCCAACCCTAGCCCTGTCGTGCAGTGCAAAAATCCTGTGTTCGCAGAATGCCATTTGCCGCTGCGGATTTCTATCAAATCTTTGGCAAAGCCCGCTTTCCTGTGCAAGGTCGCTGACTGCTGTCGCGGGAGCGATCATTTGACCAGTCACCCAAAATTTTGACTGGGACATGATGGCCTTGGATGGGAACGCGTTTCGGGGTAACTTTCATGAGGAGCTTCAGGCAACCGCCAAGAAGATTGCCACTGCGGGCAAAGGCACGTACGCGGCCGGCGGCATTGCACATCCTGCTACTGTCGTGACGATCTGGTACCTGCGTCGAATCCGGCTGGCTATGCTCAACGTATTTCGCATGAATCAATCATTCCATCTTGACATGCTGCAGGTATTTTGGCTGCTGACGAGTCCACTGGCACCATCGGCAAGCGGGTGCGTGTTATGACTCAAGGGTCCGTGTCGCCCTGTCTGCCGAATTCTAAACAGCAATAAGCCTTCACAAGGAACGCAACTTTGATACAAGAGTGTATCTAGCTTTGAGAAAGCACGGCCAAACATCTGCTGCGATGCCACTGCGTTCTCAAATCAGCGCTGGCACTAGTGCATGATGCCATCTTTGCCCATGCCAGCTTTGCCGGTTGGTTTGTGTTTTGATGAGTCTGGTCGTCTGTATTGCTCGGGTGGGTCGCTCCGTCAGGTGACCATGCTGACTGCCCTGCCGTGCAGCTGTCCAGCATTGGCGTCGCCAATGAGGAGCCGCAGCGGCGAGCGCTGCGCCAGCTGCTGTTCAGCAGCCCCGACATCGAAAAGTACATCAGCGGCGTGGTGTGTTATCATTGTAATATTCATGTTGCACCACTGTTCTTGTGCTTTTCTTGCTGCGAAGCTGCGCCCAGACTGCCGCCAGCCTGCTATGTCTGAGCCGACGCACTGCCGCCGACTGAGCTACCCAGGGCACCCCGCAGATCCTGTTTGAGGAGACGCTCTACCAAAAGGGCGAGGACGGCACGCCGCTGGTGAAGCAGCTGCAGGACAAGGGGATCCTGCTGGGCATCAAGGTGGACAAGGGTGTGGTGCCATTGTTCGGCACCGACGGCGAGACCGCCATTCAGGTGCGACGCCCGCCTAGCCGTGACTCAGCATGTGGACCCGCTGCATGGTCTTGACGATCATCAACGCAGGAGCCTGTGCACAGTCTGCAGCACATTCAGCAGCACTCAGATGGTGAGATTGTCTGGTGCAGGGGCCACCCAAGCCGGGTCTAATTTTTTATTTTTACCCAGAATTAAAAAGATTTTGTTTTTCCACCAGCTCGTGATATGGTGATAAGCTGCACACATGCCCAGTGCATGCCGACATCCAGCACGGCACCAGCCTGCATTACAACTTGCCCACACCATATCTGCAGGGTTTTGACGGCCTCGGCGCGCGGTGCGCCGAGTACTACAGGGCCGGGGCGCGCTTTGCCAAGTGGCGGGCGGTGCTCAAGATCGGCGCGGGGCTGCCTAGCGAGCAGAGCGTGCGTGAAAATGCGTATGGCCTCGCGCGCTACGCCGCCATCTGCCAGGTGCGCACCACACCCCGCTGCCGTCACCCCTGGCTCGTATGTCCCATGTGCAGGATGCGCTGTAGGTGCAGCAGGCTTCCCGCCGCCGCGGCAATGCCAGCGCAGCGGTCGGGATTAGGTTCGGGATTGCGGAATCGTGACCTCACCAGCGTGACACGCACCATCATGTCATCATGGAGTGCCGTCCGGAGTGCGACTTCCTGGCAAACGGAAAGCTTGGGGCTGTGTGGTGCAGGACAACGGGCTGGTGCCTATTGTGGAGCCGGAGATCCTGATGGACGGGCCGCACATTATCAATACCTGCGCAGCCGCCACCGAGCGCGTCATCGCGGCCTGCTACAAGGTGGGGGCCTGGCGGCCCACACAAACCCTAAATCCTAAACCCGATCACGCTGCTGTGATCTTGTGCACCGGAGTCAACTGCCATTCCCGCTCAGCGCCGCAGCACCTGTGTACACGCATCAGGTAGTTTACCCCCCACAACTCGAGTGTTGCACACGCAGCTCATTACCTCATCAAGCATGCCATGGTGCTGTGACGCAGGCGCTGTCGGATCACCACGTGCTGCTGGAGGGCACCCTGCTCAAGCCCAACATGGTGTGCGCCTCCCCGCCGCTCAACTTCAGGCTCACAAACGATCAGTCAGAGATTGGCAGGTTCTCGAATGTTGCAGCGCCTTCTCGCTGGGCCGCCGCCCCGGCTGCCCTGCTGGTGACCAGTCACGGGCAGCTGCGACTGCTGAGGCGCGCAGCTCAACGGCACAGGCATCTCTCGCTGCTTCCTGCCGCCTGAGGACCCTAAACCCTAAACCCTTCCGCCTGATTCCTTCCGTCAACCAGGACGCTTTCGATCGGTCGTGCAGGTGACGCCGGGCGTGGATGCGGGCGCGGGCTCGCCATCGGACATCGGCGCCGCGACGCTCAAGGCGCTGCTTCGGACGGTCCCGCCAGCGGTGCCCGGTGAGCTTTGCCGCTTGCAGCCTGAGGTCGCCCACTGCGTGACTTCACCGCGCTTCTGCAGTGCTGGGATTCGCCGGCGGCCTGCCGCTGCTGCCGCCGCCATGTGTGGGGGAGCCTGCGTGACAGGGCTATCAACAACTTCCAGCTCAAACGGAAGATCATAGCTCATAAGGCAGGTGCTGTGGTGCCGTGCAGGCGTCCACTTCCTGTCGGGCGGGCAGTCAGAGGAGCAGGCGTCTGCCAACCTGAACGCCATGAATGCGCTCGCTGGCTCCAACAAGTGAGCGCGATGCCCCGCTTTGTGACGCTCGCCTGCGAGCCGCAGCACACCTGCTGACTCGCCCCTCCACAATCCTGACCAAAGCAGCTGTGCTGGAGCATGTTGCCTGCCGTTTACCTATTGTGAATCGCCAAAGCCGCAGCAGCATGCGGAGCCTGCTGCACCACAGCTGGCTGCTCAAACAGCCCTGTTTATTGGTGCCCGCCGTGCTTTTTCACACCCTAAACCCTTGTCACACCCTAAATCCTTGTCACACCCTAAACCCTGTCGTGGGCAGGCCGTGGGCGCTGTCTTTCAGCTACGGGCGGGCGCTGCAGGCGAGCGCGCTCAGGGCGTGGGGCGGCAAACCGGAGAATGTGGAGGCGGCGCAGGAGGCCTTCATCACGCGCGCCAAAGCCAACAGCCTCGCCACCCTCGGCCGGTGCGCACACCGCCCGGCCTCGTCTGCGGAGTACTCCCTCCAAGCCCTACGCCGCCGCTGTGCGCGCTATAGGGTTTAGGGTTTAGGGCAATAACGGCACCTGGAGGTGCGCACACCGCCCGGCCTCGTCTGCGGAGGACTCCCTCCAAGCCCTACGCCGCCGCTGTACGCGCTATAGGGTTTAGGGTTTAGGCACCTGGAGGCTGTGCCGCTTCCATGCCGCAGAGGTCGACCTTGCGCTGGCTGGACCATAAACCCTGAACTTCCGGCGGCGGGTGCAGCGGCTGTTTTGCTCTGCAGGCGTGCCGGGGCGACGTGGCCGCGGGGAGCTCTCTAGTTGCCATAGCGGAGAATGTTCAATAGTCGGCAAGCGCCACCTCTGACTCCGCCACCTCTGATCCTGATATTCTACTGGTGTGCAGTCTGGGCACCGAGGCCAGCGGCACTGGCGAGTCGCTGCACGTTCGGGACTACAAATACTGAGAATACCGAGCCCCTGCCGCTGGAATGGTGCCGCGACGACTGACGCGGCATGGCTTTGGAGCGCCGCCGATGCAAACCGCGCAGCTGCGGCGGTGTGCGGCGGCGGGCCGTGCTGCATCTGTGCGGTGTGCCGCTGGGAAGCCGGGGGCTAGCCCCGGTCAATTTTGAATGCACGAGCACGCTATGCTGTCAGACTCCGCTGACGTGTTGTGGGGCAAGGGTTGTTTTGGGTTGTTTTTGGGCAAGCCCGTGTGCCTGTCCAAACTCGCAGCATCGGTGCATTGTGATGCATCAGTCAGGTGGGCTAGATGTGCAGTTGACCGCTTGGCGCAGCGAGTCATTTGCAGGACCAGATCAATTGATATTCGGCTGAGAGTGTTCGGTGGTGAGCATCTGATTGTGGATGATGTCGTTTGCTGTAACATCCTCTTCGAGCTGTCACCATGCTGCTGCATTGCCAGCATTGCCAATCACCAGCAGGCGCGCCCTGGCTACACCCTAAATGCATGACCTCAAGTCATGGGTGCTCAGTCCGGCTGCATTGTCAGAAAACTCGTTTGGGGCTTCAGTAAGCCACAGTTTGCGCCTGGGCAGTGTCGCTGCATACCACAAAACACGATGATGCAGTCCTAAATTCAAGCAACTTTGTTGCTGCGATTTCAAGGCGTCGTAGAGTGTCGGTGCTAGGGAGAGCTTTGAAACCGTTTTGGGGCTGAAAGAGGTGGTCTGCTAAGCTCCAGGTTGCCTTCTCTCTTGCACAATTCGATACTTCCAATTCACAAACACATACTGCAGATGCCGCACTTCTGAGATTTGCTTGTGACACGTTTAAGAGCACGCTTACGATGCAATATGTCGCTTGTTGGCGAACGAGCCGCAGCTGTCCCCCTCGCATTAGTGCACCCGCAGCATACGCAAGCACCGCGGCGCACTGGCGACGCCTGCACCTGGTGACCCGAGTCTTGCTGAAATTCTGTTGAATCTCACTGTTTATCCTACAGGATTGCGGCCTCGGCAGCCGATTCTCTTCTGTCCCGCGCCGGGCGACAGCAGCAGTTGCGGCGGGCGCCCGCAACGCTGCCCTTTGCCGCGAGTCTCTGGCCCGGCATCGGCGTGGCGGCTACAGCGCACCTGGCACCTTGACCGAGCTGGTTGCTGGCGGCGAAAGCGGTCATCGTGACCCAGACAGCAGTTTCATAGCAGCCGCTCGGTGAGACCGGACCGGGGGACATAAAAAACAAAAAAAACAGAAGCGGGTGATGAGGCGGTGAGCCGGGACGCTGCGCAAGGAACAGCGGCCGCCACCCAGCAGAAGTCCCACACAGCGCCGTGGCGGCAGCCTGGAGTCGCGGCGGCAGCGGCGCGGCCAGTGGAAAACCCACATCGGGTTCCGTCGTGGCTGCGGCTGGACCTGCTCCAGTGACATCGGCGGCGGCCGCGGCGACCGCGGGCGCATAGCGCTCGCACAGCGCCATGTTTATGCACCCTGGCGCCGCCGGCAACCCGGCGGCCCGCCCGTTCATGATCGGGACAGTGCTCCTGCTGCTGTTCCTCAGCATCCAGGTGAGCTCCAAAAGGCCGGCATGCGGCGCAGCAGCAAGCAGCGGACAACACGGGAGTCAAGAAGCCCCACTTGCCATCGCGAACTCGATCTGAAGCCTTTTGACCGAATAGCGCTCCATCCGTCTGGCAGCAACTGCCCGAAACGCCGCGGTGATGTTTTTGCATACCCGATCATCCGCACCGCAGAGGCTTGCCGTCCCGCCATCGATGTGGTTTTCGCCGTGTCGTGCAGACGGACTGGGCGCCGCACAGGCATGGCCGGGAGATCCACGCCGCTGGCCGCGCGTCGGCGCCGGCGGCGGAGGCCCGCAAAGGCGTGCATGAAAAGGTGAGCCGCTGCGCAGGACGACAGGAAGCAGGAAGTAGTGCGCCGCTGGAGTTTGTGCGATGGCATTTACGGCTTGACACTCAAGCCGCGCCGGCATTGAGACGCGATGTCTGTCTGGTGTCTCTGCAAAAGGGACAGCGCATACCTTGCATGGATGCGCCAACACGGCAGCGCCCATCGCAGTTGTGTCGCGTTCAATTGGACATTGTGTGAGTACTGCGTCTCCGCGCTAATCGGCCTGAGTGAGGCTGGAACAGTGTAATATCTGTCTCTCCCAAAAAAGGAGAAAAAAAACTGACGTGCCACCTGCTGTGCAGATAATCTACGAGCTGAGCGTCGGCCATGAGAGGCTGGAGGTGAGCGACTCTGTGCTCTTCAACTCTGGTGGCAGCGCCTTCATGCGTTGCCCGCTGCCACCGCCAGAACACGCCCTCACAGCGGCGTTGTCAAAACTCCCTAAACCCTAAACCCTGCATGCCACTGCCCCCCCGCACATGTCTGTAGTTGAAAAGCAGCTGTGTACCTGTGCATGTGGAAGCGCTTGCAGCGCCTGGGCGCATGGCATGATGCACACGTGAAGGGGGATGTTTGAAGGGGGTATTTGAAGGGGGATATTTGAAAGTGAAGCCAGGCAGCGCATGTCTGTGCATGTTTGAACGGCGGTCAGGCAGCATGTGCTGCACCTGCGGCGAAGGTGATGTGGAGCGCCTTGCGTCTCTATTAGCAGGGTACACTTGCTCTTCGAAATACACACCTGAGTTCGTTGTTGTCCGCACAGGGGAATGTCCGCACAGGGGGAGAACACGACGCTGCGGCGTGTAGGGTTTAGGGTTTAGGGAGCATGTGCCGGACCTGACATACGGAAGCCATTATCCGAATTCAGTCAGGAGTGATATATAATAAGTCCAGCCCTGTGTAGGAGGGGACAGCGGCACTGCGGCAGCATGTGCAGACCTGCGGCTGCGGTGCAACAGGCAATGCAGCTCTCCAGTTGAGTGTTCATGTACTGGATCATCTGCCAGGCTGGTCCGTGCATTCGCAGAGGGAGAACGCAGCGCTGCGGCAGCATGTGCTGGACCTGCGGCGGGGTGCCCGCGCCGCCGGCGTCGACCTCAACTCCTCAGCCACTTTCCTGCCCATCCCGGTGCGGTTCGGAAGACGCAAGTAGACACCAGGCCGTGTCGAACCTTGCGATGAACCTCGCGTCGAACCTACAGAATCAGAGTGCTGGATGGACTGCCCCGGGTATGGCACTGGTGCTGCGGTGCCCCCGCCGCAGCACAGCATGCAGCACAGCATGCAGCACAGCAATTGGATCCATCGGCAGGAGCCTTCTGCGCATCTTCCGGCTGGCGGATCGGGAGGCTTGCCCGATGGGGTAGAAGGAACGCTGAGAGAAGTGCACCTGGAGGCATCGCCTCAGCTGCAATGTGTCAGGCAAGTCGAGCTGAGAAAAAAACATTTTTATTTCAAATTTAAAATTAAAAAAGTCTTTTTTGAAAAATTATATCCCAGAAAATTGCCTTTGCTTTTGATCCGATACCGACTACATGCAGGGGCTGGAGGACATTCTCACAAACGGCAGCGCAGTTCCTGCGGGCGCGTTGCGCCCAGCCAGCGGAAGCAGCAGCACCGGGGAAGGGCGCGGAAGTGGTGGTGGGCTAGATGGCACTTAAAAGCAACCGGAGGCGACTGGTGCGGCAGCTCGGAGCAGGGTTTAGGGCTGCGGCAGACGGCAAGGGGCGCTGAAGTTGCAACGACTTTGGCAGCCTGAAATGTAGACGGATCACGGCCTCAAGAGCTGTTTCTCACGGGCAGAGAGGAGGGGCAATCTCGGTGTACAATCTTCTGCAAAAGGAGCAGGCAGAAGCTTTGCCGTGCAAGTGAGAGAGCTGGCATGGGTGGGGCGCAGGCATTCGAGGACGTCGAGCATTATAATTTGTAATTAAGTGGAAAATGGATCAGGCTCTAGATGATGCACGTGCGAGTAAATGGTCGGCAGGTATGGGTAGGTATGTAGTGACGTCCTTGTCGGTGGCTTCAGTTACAGACCAACAGTCAGTGCGCGTTGCTCAAAAATCAAAGCGATCTTTCCACCCATAATCAAACACAAGGCCCTACGGGACTCAGGGGCGCAATGGAAACATCCAACATTGCAACAATGCAAGCGGCACTGATGTCGGAATGGCTGAAGGGCGACGCAGAAGCGACACAATTTCTGAAGTCTGCAATCTAGTTGCCGGGGGTGAACTTGGTGGCGTAGTTGAACGCGTTGATGGCGCTCGGGTCGGACAGGTGGTCGTTCAGCTGCGGCAGACGACAGAAGCAAAGTCACAACATGCTGATGCAGGGACCAAGGGAACACAGGTAGTTTTGATGATGTACAAACTGGACATGAAGCTCGCTGAGCAGTGCCCCGAGGCCAGAGCGCAGGCAAGCTTGACCGGGGGCGGGGGCAGGTGGGTTAGGGTTTAAGGTGTGCGCACGTTCTCGATCGGGCCCTTGCCAGTGACGATGGCCTGGACGAAGAAGCCGAACATGGAGAACATGGCGAGGCGGCCGTTCTTCAGCTCCTTCACCTGTGTGCGCAGTAATGTGTTCGACGTCAGCGGCGGGTGTATTTATAAAGGTATCCGGCACAGTGTAGGTGCATGGCGTACTGCAGAGCGCATTTCAATGCGGCAGGTTTGCACAGCTGAGCTGCTGCTTTCTGGGCGCACCTTCAGCTCAGCGAAGGTGTCGGGGTCGTCAGCAAGGCCCAGGGGGTCGAAGCTGCCGCCGGGGTAGGTGGCGGCGTCGGCGCCCTCACCCAGGGGGCCACCGTTGACGCGGTATGCCTCAGCGCCGCCCATCAACACAACCTGTGGGTGATATGATGAGCAGATGTAAGCGGGAGTGGTAGTTTGGTGCTGTGAGATATTAGGGGGATAGCAGCGGGCACAACGGGCAGACTGGCCAAGGCGCAGCGCAGATTTGCATGACCAAATGCCAGAGCGGATGCGGCGCGGAACAGCCACTGTGCAGAGCAGCTCACCTGGCACGCCAGGGTGGCGATGATGCTCTGCGCGTGCACCAGGCTGGGGTTGCCCAGGTAGTTCAGGCCGTCGCTGCCGAAGATCTGGGCGCCGGCCTTGAACCACACGGCCTCACCGAAGGGCGTGCCGTTCTGCAGGGCATGAATGTGAGTATGATGTAAGCACACGGCCAGATGCAATCGTCGCAGGGTGATGGCTTGATTGCGGCATTGGGCACAGGCAGGGCAGCTCTTATCATACGTACAGTATGCAGTGGCTGGCGCATAATATGCAGAGGTGCTTAAGTGCAGGGTGCATGCAGAGTGTCGCGACCGGAAGTGCATGAGCCAACGAAGCATGCTGCAACACAAACGAGCAGGACAAGGAACTCACGCCGGCCAGCAGCTCGGGGGTGACGCAGCCCAGGGCGCCGAGCATGGCCCAGCGGGAGTGGATCAGCTCGATCTCACGGTACCGGCCGAATGTCTCCGGGTCGGCCGACAGGCCGGCGGTGTCCCAGCCGTAGTCGCCGGGGAACTCGCCGTTCAGGTAGTCGGGGGTGGCGCCCTCCGACAGCGGGCCGAGCCACTTGGCGCGGTCCGGGCCGTAGAACTCGATGGCGGCGCGGGTCACCTGCTTGTTGCCCTGCAGCAGCACCACAAGAAGTGATTAGATACATGTGGATCAGTCTTGGATCAGAGGATCTGGAGAGCTGTGTGCGCCGACTGCGTGCGTCGCGTGGGGTGCACAAAAGGATAAGACGAGATGTGCACCGCCAGGTGCTGCAACCGCAACGATACGGACGGCTGCATGGAATGCAGCACATCTGCGTGCTAGACGTATCAGCAAACGTGTGACTGCGGCGGCCAGAGTGCCCCTTCGGCCGTGCGGCAAAAAGTGCAACATTGCAGATACGCTGCAGGCATATCCGTCCGGGCGCGGCAGAAAACACCGCCTAGAGGGTAGCCGCTGTATGGTGCGGTGTGTATCAGCATATAACTGTGTCAGGCAAGCGGGTGCTCGCAGCCAGGGCTGTGCAAAGCACTCGCGGAGCAACGTCCTGGCTAGCATGGCGCAAGTGGCCGATGTGGCTGGAGCAGACGCTTTCTTAAGCTTGCATTCTTGTACAGCGTGCAAGAGAATCCGGGCTGTGCTGTGCTGCCACGAGCACAGGAGCGCGCAGAAAGGTAGAGCAACCGGATCGGCAGGCAGGATCGCCCCGGAAAAGTCGCGCCCAGCTCATGACACCGGCCTAGTGGCTGCACGGCTGTCTATGATGCCATTCAAGAGCTAGGGGAGGGGCCGTGATGCAGCGGATCGCAGGCAGGAGCGAGCAGGAGGGGGAGACACACCTGGCCAGCGGTGGGCACCGCGGCGCGCAGGCTCTGGCCGACGAAGGCCTTGGACATGACAGCGGACGCCATTGTAGCTGAGTTGGTGTTGAAGGTGAGTAGAAGAAGGGTGAGAGGCGCAAAGAAATGCAGCCGAGAATACAGAGAGTGTGCCTCAGTGGCTGGCTGCCTGGGTTTTGACTGCCGGCAGGATAAGAAATCTGGATCGCCCATGTGCGAGAACCAGGGCGACCACGTGCGAGGGCGGCCACGCGGGTGGCGCGAGATTTCCGAATGGGCAGCTCTGATTGGCCGGCCCGAACCTCCGATAGATTCGATAGGATTGAACGTCCTGCCCCCCATCCAGCTGTCCCAACAGTCATGTGGGCGGGTCAGGGCGGGGGTCCAGGTGGGCGGGCAGGGAGTCCCTTATCAGTCAGGTGGGTTGTCTCCCTCGAGCATCAGCGGGTAGTGGGAGGCTGTCATCGGAGTGGGAGACCTCGGAAACCACAGTCTGTGAACATGGCGGCGGCGTGCGGTTTATGACAGCTAAGTTGTTTGCATCATCTGCCTTGACAAGTTGGGTGTCATTGCAGTTCTGTTGGAGGCCAGGTTCGCACAGGACGACGGCTCGGTTTAAAGTTTACAGCTGGAGCTGGACACTTCCAGTGCCCAGGTCATGCGCCATGCTGGACACCGTCACAGCGGCTTGCGCCCAGATTCCGCGCCCAGCTCAAGGTCAGCTACGGGTGCCGATGCAGCAACTCCACGACACACGTTTGTTGAAGCAACACCCCGCCGCCCAGCTCACCGCAGCACGGCAGGCACAGCAAAGCGCATTCGGGTTCTCCTAGGAGGAGCCAATGCCGCACAGCGCCGCCTCCAGTGCCGCCAGCGTCTCGTCGTCCGAGTCCTCTGCCTCCGCCGCGCCAGGTGCGGTGCCGCCGCTTTGGCCCGCCGAGTCTGCCGCCGGGTCCGCGGCCTCAGTCGCCCCCGGGGGCGGCGTCCCGAACAAGGAGCCGCCGCGCGCCGCGGCCTCGGCCGGGAAGAGTCGGGTGAAGGCACGCTGTGCGCCGTCCAGCGCCGAGCGGAAGTCCAGGCTGCCGTCGGGCGGCGCACTGCAGGCGGCGTTTGGCGGCAGCTCTGCCTGCGGCATGTGTTGAGCGAATGCTTGTCAAGCGGAATCTGGTCCCAGCAGGGAGGGCGTGCAGCATCTGAGCGATGTGCAGCTGCAGGCTGACAGACTGAACGGCGCAGACTCTCAACCTCGAGTCCTGCGCGACACGGCAACCAGCTGTGCCAGCAGCAAGGAGACAAAGCCCCCATGAGCAACACCTGCGCATGTCTCAAGAGCTATGTAAAACCCTGATCCTCACCTCTGGCACCGCCACGGCGGACTGCACATAGGAAGCGAACAGCTGCGCCTGCGGGTGGCCGCCCCCGTCGCCTGAACGCTCCAGCACGCCATTCGCCTGGCCGCCATTTGCAATGCCGGCGCTGCCTGGGCCGGGCTGTGCAGCGAGCTGCTGCTGCGGCGGCGGCGGTGGCAGCTGCGCCAGCGCTGCCAGCGCTGCCTCCACATCCTGCAGCCCCGGCGGCGGCTGCGCTGACCTGGCGTCGTCGCCGGCTGGCGTGGCGGCGTACAGCAGGAAGCGTCCAACCGGCGCCGCTGCCGTGCTGGAGCCCACCTGGACCCCCGAATGCAGGCGCCAGAATCTCAGCCAGCCATCGTTGTAAACTCGTTCACGCTGCGACAGGGGGGGCTTTGCTGTGGCAAAGTCGGTGTTAGGGTTTAGGGTTTAGAGTTTAGGGTTTAGGGTTTCTTCTAAACCGCAGCAGTCGGAACACACTGCAAGCCCTGAAACGTGTCTTCAGGCAATCAGATCAAGCAGCAAAGCACATGGCATGCACCTGCAGCACGCGCACGGCCGCGGCGTTGCCGCTGGGCAAGCTGTGTGGCGGGAAAACGACGAGCACCCCGCTGCCGCTGGCGCCGCCGCCGCCGCCAGCCTGCGGCAGCGGCGAATCCAGGACCGCCACCGCACGCGCCACCGCTGGCGCGCCGCCGCCGCCGATGCTCGCGCCGCCGCCGGTGCTGCTGCTGCTTGCGCTTGGCGCCGCACTGCTTCCGCTCCCGCCGATAGCTGCTAACCCGGTAGCTAACCCGGCGCCCGGCACCGCGCTAAGGGGTCCTGCTGCTGCTACTGCGGTTGCGCCATTGCCGCTGCTCAGGCCGGCAAAGGCGTCCGCGTCGCCGGCAAAGGCGCCGCAGCGCAGCTCCTGCCCCGTGGCGGTACGCACAGCGCACACGGCACCGTCGGCGGGCTCCAGCAGCAGTGCCCGCACCCCGCGGCGCAGCACGTACAGCGCGCCCGCGACCGCCGCGACCCGGCAGAAGGCCTGCGTGGTTACGCGTTATGGGGGAAAGCGTCAGCAGGTGGCTCAGGAATCATGCTGTCAGCTACACCGCCCTCACGCTGCCAGTGCAGCATGTTCAGCGACGGCCGCCACCTGGCAGAGCACCTGAGATTCACGGAGGAGGGTGTCGGCAGGTCAGTCTGACTGGTAGAGTGATCCCTTCAGCTGATACACCCCCCCCCCCCTCACTCTGCCGCCGCCCGGTCGAAGGCCTGCATGTACAGGCGAATTCGGGTATCCGCAGATGGTTCAGGACCCAGTGTTTACCGTGCTGGGGAACGTGTGGCACCGTCTGAGTGTTGCGGCGCAGCCGGCACACGTAGGTGCAGCATGCAACGGATCAAGCGAGCGGCTGACTCAGGATGGGGTCATGCCGCCCTGTTTGACAGTTGTCCAGAGCATGCTAACATCATGCTAACATCATGCTAACACCATGCTAACAGCATACTAACACCATGCTAACAGCATGCTAACATCATGCTAACATCATGCTAACACCATGCAGTGCTCAACCACGAGGCCGGTATCGACAGCGATTGTCTCGCCCATCCAATTGACAATGCTTTCAATGAAGCAGCAGACTCCGGACCATGGCTGAGACATCCGGCAGCATGAGAGCTGACTACCGACCCTTGGTACTAATAAAATTATGGGAACAATTATGGGATCTGAAACACCTTCAATGATACATCACCTCCGCCCTTGCAGCCCGCGCACCTGCGGCAGCTCGCCGGCGCCGTAGTACGGAAGCAGGAAGGCGCCAGTGCCCGGGCCGTACTTCCCCGCCGACTCCACGTACAGCCGCAGCGCGCCGAGTCCCTCCGCCGCCGTCGCGACGCCGCCGCCGAACGCCGGGTTCGCCGCCGCCGACTCTGCGACGCGGGCCGCCGCCGCAGGGCCGTTTGCCGCCGCCGCCGGAGCTACGAGGCCCGCGG